>Ga0316189_10005287_pt1 | contig 12377 bp, 10 predicted proteins | sample LowCovwburrow_MG_FD_204930 | JGI IMG/M metagenome (GOLD analysis project Ga0316189, IMG submission 204930) | Coastal sediment microbial communities from Maine, United States - Lowes Cove worm burrow | ecosystem: Environmental > Aquatic > Marine > Coastal > Sediment | place: USA: Maine... | reverse complement strand
TGCACGGGAAGTGCTGCACCATTGCTGCGTCGATAAACTGGTAATGGTAGACATCGACGAGGCCTTTGTAGCACTTTGCCAGCAGCACATACCCACATGGTCCGACGGTGCCTTCGATGATGCCCGTATGGAAATGCGCTATCAGGATATCAATCTGTACCTGAAGGAGTGCAATGACAAGTTTGACGTCATTATCGGTGACCTGGTCGATGTACACGACTGGAATTCTCCTGTCGCGGACTTGTATGGGGATGATTTTTATACCAGACTCAAGGGCCATTTAAACATCGGCGCGGTAGTCGCTACACAAGCCGGCCCTCTTGTCGCCAATGACCTGGAAGGCCATAACTTGATTCGTCAGACACTTAGAAAGACCTTCGAATATATTGACAGCTACGGAACTGTGGTGCCCAGTTTCTACCACTTATGGGGCTTCGTCCTTGCCTCCGACAACCCGTTACCCTATCGAGAACAGCGGGGATTTTTTGCTGACAGTGCAAAACAACGAGGCCTTTTCCTGCCGGCTTTGGGTGAAGATGCTTTGCAGGCGTCTTTTTCCCTGCCGCGAATGATTCAGAATACACTTTGTTAATGCCAATGAGTGAGCTGCGCTATCAGTTTCTTCCTAACACTGCAGAGTCCGATGCGGAAATAATATTGCTGCCGGTCGCTTACGAAAAAGCCCTTTCGTCAAAACCCGGCACTGCCTTGGCACCCGAAGCTATTCTCCAGTCATCCGAGCAAATCGAATTTTATGATGAAACCCTCTGCTGGTCGCCAATGAAAAGCATGCGGATCAGTGTTCACCCTTTGATAACCAATGCCCCGGCAGAAGACGAATCTCTTTTTCACGCCCGACTGATGAAATTTGCTTCCGGATTACCGGGTACCGCTGGCGAAAAGCTATTCGTCGCATTGGGCGGCGATCACTCCATCACGCCCTCTCTCACAGATGGCCGTTTACCCCCGGCCAGCACAGTCATTTTTCTGGATGCGCACGCTGATCTACGAACGACGTATCAGGGCTCCACCTATAGTCATGCGTGTCCAGCCCATCGGCTTAGGGCGCAGGATCATAGACTGATCATGATTGGAATCCGGTCTCTGTTTGAAGATGAAGCAGAACGTATCGACAAAGACCCTTCCATAGAGATTTTTTCAGCTGAAGCTCTCCAACATCAGGCACAATTGAGCGAACTCCTTGAGCGTCTGTCGAGCATCCAGGGGCCCACCTGGTTGACGATCGATATGGATGTATTCGACCCGGCTTCTGTGCCAGGAGTAAGTACACCACAACCCGGCGGCCTGGGCTGGTATCAGGTACTAGACATCATTAAAGCACTATTTCTTCGATCTGAAGCCGTGATATATGGTGCTGACATTGTGGAACTGGTACCGGAACCATCCGAGGTTTCGCAGATCACCGCGGCCAAGTTACTGCAGAAAATCATCTCCTGTTGGGGTATCTCTAATGGACATGACAGAAACGCAGGGAAAGGAAGCCAACTAACTATCGGCTATGAATGATGAAGGTCTTTTTCCCCACACTCCACTCTCTACACCACCCCAGAAAAGACTATTCGGATGGTCTGCCCCCGTTTGATCACCTGGAAGTCCCTCGACGCGTAGACCGGTTACTCGATGGCCTTCAAAGATCAGTCAAAACGGAAATCGTAGGCGTCGAGACCGAAGCATTGCAGGCGGTGCGCCAACTGCATGATCCCGACTATATCGATTTTCTGCTGTCAATCAGTGGAAAAATCGAGTCGGACCGTGAGTATATTCCAACTGTGTTTCGGAACGATCTTTCAGCCGCCTCATTGGAATTTCGAGGAGGCATGTATTGCACTGAAATTGGTTCGCCGTTGGGACCTGGCACGGTGAAAGCCGCCTTGAACTCCGGAGCAACCGCATTGGCTGCGGCCGATCACCTGATTACCAGCAATGAAGACGTTTTCGGAGTTTGCAGACCACCGGGGCATCATGCGGGGCGCCGTAGATACGGTGGCTACTGCTATTTTAACAATGCCTATCTGGCCGCGCAGGGTCTGAATGCCTCGGGAAGACAATGCGCCGTGCTCGATGTGGATTACCATCTTGGCGACGGCAGCCTTGAATTCGCAAATGAACGGGCGCCCTACTTTTCCCTGCACGCCGACCCCTGGCGTAACTACCCCTATTTGTCCAACGATACCAGGTACGAAAGCCCTTATGTTCACTGCTCGGTCTTCCCGAGTGGCATAAATGGGGATGGGTACCTGCTGCTGCTAGAAGAATTAACCCGAATGGTGGCCCGGACACACCCCCAAACCGCGATAGTGTCGCTGGGGTTCGATACCCTGGGAACCGACTATATCCAGGATGAACAGATTTATCTCACTCCAAAAGACTATGCGCTGCTTGGCGGGGTGTTGGCCAAACTGACGTGCCCCATTCTCTTCCTATTGGAAGGTGGCTATGACATTGAGAAGCTTTCAGAGTGTGGCCGCCAGTTCATTCGCGGTTTTCTCTCCGCAAGAGACATGGAACGGGGCTGCTAGTCGGTCTGGCCAAATCCGAAAGCCCATACTAACGGTCAAATTTTGCCCTGATGGTTTCACAGCGCCGCCTATTGACCCCGAAATCGGAATACCCCACACGAGATGAGGACTTCATGTGGATAATCTTGGCATCATCATCGATCTGAAATTCCACATCATCGACAAATCGGAAAAGCCAGGATTTGAATGTGGCATGAATATAGGCCCCTGAATCCTCCACTACTTCGGCACGTTTCATCCCTTTGACGATCTTGATCAGACGCAGCCAGGCCTCATCCTTGTCACCTTCGTAGCGCAACGGATCTATGTGCTGCGCGGTGGAGGTTGCTTTCGAAGATACACAATTAGGTGTGTCCGGGCAGGGCAAAATACGGCTTTCAGTCATCTTTTCCTCCGCATACGCCGAAAAACTCGATACCGCTGACAACAGCAGCACAACGGAAAGACACAAAATCCCTCCTGTTCTATATAGACCTGCTTGTCGCACTCTTACCCTGCATTTGCGCTGTTGAAGAAACTTAATCACTCTTTCCTGACCACTGTGGGTAACAGGTCAATAGACCCGTGGGCTGTTCCAAAAGCCGATTGCCCGATGGCTTCACCAAAACTTATCTAGCGCAACAACACTTTATCCCCTTTCGACTACTATATCGACTCTCCCTTAACCGCAATGGCACTTACTTAAGCCAAAATGACTGGTAATAGCGTCATTTCCGCGAAGGCTAGAATCCTGAATATGCGGAATTTGAGCAAACTGGATTCCATCCTTAGGTTCGTGAACGGTGCTTCCCTACACCACTGCTCCGGGTCTCCACTTTGTTCCGCCCGGAATGACGGTTTTGGTGGCTTAGGTAAGTGCCATTTCCCTTAACCGGGAAAAGCCAGATAGGCCAGGGATCTCAGGCCTGAGTAGATTTTAACCGAGCAGGGTGTCTCCAGGAGCAGACCGCCACAACTTCCCGGCAACAACAGCCGCTTTCTTCCTCTGCAATATGACATGGATCAGGTTGGAAAAGGATAAAGGCCTATAGAACCACTCGTAAAACGAACCAGGAAACATCCTCGACAGGGAGATCTATCTGTATAATGAAGGCCGAACACCGAGTGACAGGAGATCAAAGCTTGGTTTCTAACCCCAGCCTTCTAGAGCCGGGCCTGAATAGCTGGTTTCTTCGCCTGATGTAAGCGGCTGAAATGGATTGCGATAGGGTTAGAACAGCGCCATTGTTCGGTATCTTTTCATAGGTTTTGAGACGAGCGATTTACTGCCCATGCAACCGATGATGAATATTGCGGTGCGCGCCGCCCGCAGCGCCGGCAGCGTTCTGCTACGCTATTTCGACCGTGTCGACAGCCTCACCGTCAACACCAAGGGAATGAATGACTTTGTGTCGGAGGTCGACCGGGCAGCGGAGGAATCCATCATCGATGTGTTGCGCAGGGCCTATCCTGACCACGCCATTCTGGCGGAGGAGAGCGGTCGCCACCAGGGCAACGATTTTCAATGGGTCATCGACCCCCTGGACGGAACCACCAACTACCTGCACGGTTTTCCACAGTTTTCTGTGTCCATCGCCCTGAAACACAAAGGGGTACTTGAACAGGGTGTGGTCTACGATCCGATGCGGGAGGAGATGTTCACTGCCAGCCGCGGCGCGGGTGCTCAGATGAATGACCGGCGAATCAGGGTCACCGGACGAAAGTCGCTGGATGGCGCCCTGCTGGGAACCGGCTTCCCGTACCGCGATCAGAGCCATCTGGATGCCTATCTGGGTATGTTCAAGACACTGATTGGGCAGACTGCCGGCATTCGCCGACCCGGTTCCGCCGCCCTCGATTTCGCCTATGTCGCCGCCGGGCGCCTGGACGGATTCTGGGAACTGGGACTTGCCGAATGGGACTTTGCCGCTGGCGCCTTGCTGGTCCGTGAGGCCGGAGGCGTGGTTACCGATATCGGAGGCGGCGAGCATTTTCTGCAGACCGGTAACGTCCTCACCGGCAACCTGAAACTGCATGCCGCCATGCTGCGGGCAATCCGCCCACATCTCACCGAACATCTGCAGGCCTGATCACAATTCCAGCGGCGGGTGCCTCAAGTTTCCACCCCCAATACCGCTAAGCGGTCTGAATCCAGCCTATTCCCACGACGCGGATTGCGATGACTGAATCAGCGGAGAACAGGACCTGCATCATGGCCAACAAGAAAGAAACCTTACCCCGTGTCAGCGACCAGGCGCTCGAGTGGGTGATGCACGATGTACTGGATGGCTTGCTCGAACTGTCCCTGGAATCGGCTCTCTCCGATGGCAGTGCCGATTTCCAGATCATTGAGATCGCGCCTGAAACACAGCCCTCATGTCCGAGTCCTGGGAGCAATTCGGCAGACATGCCACTGCAGGCAAAGATTATCCCTTTCCCTTCGCCGCGCAAATCCACTTCCCGGCGCACCTGAGAGAATAAACCCGGGGCGCTCGGAAATCCCTCAGGGCAGACTTTCCGGCTGCTCCTCGCCCTCCTTCTTCACCGGCATCAAGTCGGCCTTGCTGACCCCCAACTGCAGCACCGCAGTGCTGGCCACATAGATGGAGGAGTAGGTACCGACCACCACACCGATAATCAGGGCCAGGGCGAAACCATGAATGATCTCCCCCCCGAACACGAACAGGGCGATCAACACCAACAGGGTGGTAAAGGATGTTACCAGCGTACGGGCGAGGGTCTGATTGAGTGAGGTATTGACGATCTGCGTGGATGTCCCCTTTCGCATCTTGCGAAAGTTTTCGCGGATACGGTCGTAAACCACGATGGTGTCGTTCAGGGAGTAGCCGATCACCGCCAGTACCGCTGCCAGCACCGGCAGATCGAACTCGATCTGGAAGAGTGCAAAGATGCCGATGGTAATCACCACGTCGTGGATCAGGGCGATCACCGACCCCACCGCGAACCGGTACTCGAAGCGCAGGGCGACATAGATCAGGATACCGACCAGGGCATAGAGCATGGCCAGACCGCCGTCTTCCGTCAGTTCATCGCCCACCTGGGGGCCGACGAACTCCACCCGCCGCAGTTCCGCGGTACCATCGGCCGCCTCGTTCAAGGCGGCGAAGGCCTTGGTGCTTAACTCCGCACTGTCCACATCATCCCGCGGCGCCAACCGCACCAGCACGTCTCTGGGTGTGCCGAAGTGTTGTACCGTGGCGTCCTGAAAGCCATCCTCGGCCAATGCAGTCCGTACCTTGGTAAGTTCGGCCGCCTGCTGGTAACCCACTTCCACCAGGGTTCCCCCGGTGAAATCTATGCCCAGGTTCAGCCCCCGCCCGATGATGGAGATCAGGGCGATCAGGATCGCCGATAGTGAAAGGATCATGGCCAGCTTCCGCCTGCTCATGAAATCGATGTGGAGTTTGGATTTGAAGATCTGCATGACCCGCCTTATTCCGTTTGGTTGTAGCTAATGCGGCTCAGATAGCCAGTCTGTTTACCCGCCGGCCGCCGTAGATCAGATTGATCACCGAACGGGTACCGATAATGGCGGTAAACATGGATGTCAGGATGCCGATGAACAGGGTCACCGCAAAACCCTTGATCGGGCCGGTTCCGAAGCTGAACAGCACCAGGGCAGCGATCAGGGTGGTAATGTTGGCGTCGACGATGGTGGAGAGCGCCTTTTCATAACCGGCATGGATACTTGCCTGGGGGGTGTTGCCGTTCTGTACCTCCTCGCGGATGCGCTCGAAGATGAGCACGTTGGCATCCACCGCCATACCCACGGTGAGTACGATACCGGCGATACCCGGAAGCGTCAGGGTGGCCTGCAGCATGGAAAGTATTGCCACGATCAAAACCAGATTGGTCACCAGGGCCAAATCGGCAACCAGGCCGAATACCCGATAGTAGACTGCCATAAAGATCATCACCAGGACCAGACCTATGACCACCGAGCGGAAGCCCTGATCGATGTTGTCCTGACCCAGGCTGGGACCGATGGTGCGCTCCTCGACGATATCGATGGGTGCGGCCAGGGCGCCGGCCCGCAACAGCAGGGCCAGATCGTGCGCCTCGCCTGGACTATCCAGCCCGGTGGTCTGAAAACGGCGCCCAAAGGGCTCCAGGATGTTGGCAACGCTGATCACCTCTTCCACAGGAATCTTGCGGGTCACTCGCTTGCCGTCGACCACCCGGGTCTCGCTCCGGATCTCGATAAAAACAACCGCCATCGGTTTGCCCACGTTGTCGGTGGTCACGTTGCGCATGCGACGTGCACCTTGCCCGTCCAGATTGACGAACACCGCGGGCTGTGCGGAGCGCTGGTCAAATCCGGAAGAGGCATCGGTGATCTGATTACCGGTGACGATTACCTGTTTCTTTAACAGGATCGGGCGGCCATCACGGGTGTGATAGAGCTTGCTCCCCACCGGCACCCTGCCGGCCACCGCATCCTCCACACTGTGCTCGGTATCTTCCAGCCGGTATTCCAGGGTGGCGGTGGCACCGAGAATCTCCTTCAGCTTGGCGGGATCCTGGGCACCGGGCAGTTGAACCACGATCCGACGATCGCCCTGCTGCTGAATGATCGGCTCGGCCACCCCCAGGGCATTGACCCGGTTGCGCAGGGTGGTGATATTCTGCTGCAGGGCAAACTTGCGAACCGACTGGGCCTCATTCCGCCCCATCCGGGCCTCCAGCCGATAGTCCTCCCCCTGCTCCGCTGTCTCCAGCAACAGGCTGCGGAACTCACTGCCGATGACCTCTTCCGCCTTGTCCCGTAGGGCCGGATCCTTGAACCTGACGATCACCGCGTCGCCATCCTGGGACACATTGGTGTAACGGAGTTTCTCATTACGCAACAGGGTGCGAATATCGCCGCTGTATCTCTCCAGGGCCTGTTTCACCGCCGCGTCCATGTCTACGTCGATCAAAACGTGAATGCCGCCCCGAAGATCCAGGCCAAGGTACATCGGCAGGGCACCCAGGGTGCGCAGCCATCCCGGTACATCGGTCGAAAGGGTCAGCGCCTGGGTGTAATCACTGCCCAGGTCCATCGCCAGGGCGTCCTTGGCCCGCAGTTGGGAATCCGAATCAGCAAAACGTAACAGCAGCTTGTTGGGGGCGGTGTCGAGGGATTTGATCTCGACTTCGGCCGCCTTCAGGACGTCCCGTATGCGCTGTTCCGTTTCCGCAGTCACTTCGGCCCGGCGGGTGCCGCTGATTTCCATAGCGGGGTCCTGATCGGACAGATTCGGCAGCGCGTAGATCAGGCCGATCAGGAGCACTGCGACTACCAGCAAGTTCTTCCAGAGGGGGTATCGATTCATTTTGTTCTTGGATATAGGAGAATTAGAGGGACCGGGCCGCCCGGCGGCGTCCCGACTGTCTGCTCACAATGATTCCAAACCGGCAATCTGCCATTGACTCAATCAACGGATTCAGAGCTCCTTGAGGGTGCCCTTGGGCATTATCGCCGCCACCGACTGACGCCGAAATTTGACCTCCACCCCCTCGGCAATCTCCACGCTGATAAAATTATCGCCGATGTCGGTGATCTTACCCATCATGCCACCCTCGGTCTGGACCTCATCCCCTTTGGCCAGGGCCTCTACCAATTTTTTATGCTCTTTTTGACGCTTCATCTGGGGTCGGATCATCAGAAAATAGAGCATCACGATCAGGCCGATGGGGAGCAGCAGGCCTTCCAGCCCCGGCTGACCCGCTCCTTCGGCCGCCTGGGCCATTGCATCCGAAATAAAGAAACTCATGTCTGTTCCACCGCTTGGCTGCTGTTGGTTTCTATCCGTAACGGACGACGGCACACCGTCCCGTTATTCAAACCGAGCATTATGCCACAGTTGAGTGATCGAAAGAATCGCCTTTAATCAGAACGCAAGGCATAAAACGAACGCTTGAATTCCGCAAACTGCCGGTCCTCTATCGCCTGCCGGATATTGCGCATCAGCGTCTGGTAATAATAAAGGTTATGGATCGTGTTCAGGCGCGCCCCCAGGATCTCGTTACAACGCGAGAGGTGGCGCAGATAGGCACGACTGTAATTCCGGCAGGTGTAACAGTCACAATGGGGATCCAGCGGCCGGGTATCTGAGGCGTATGTTGCGTTGCGGATACGTACGGTGCCCTGGTGGGTAAACAGGTGGCCGTTGCGAGCATTGCGCGTAGGCAGAACACAGTCGAACATATCGATGCCCCGCGCCACCGCCTCCAGAATATCCTCCGGAGTACCCACCCCCATCAGGTAGCGCGGCCGCTCTCCTGGCAGTCGGCCGGAGAGAAAATCGAGAATCCTCCAGCGGTCTTCCGACGGCTCTCCAACAGACAGGCCACCCACCGCATAGCCATCGAATCCGATCGCCTTCAAACCCTCGAGAGAGCGTTCCCGCAACTCCGGATAGACACCGCCCTGAACAATGCCGAACAAGGCCGCCGGATTGTTGCCGTGGGCCCGCCGACTCCGCTCCGCCCAGCGCAGAGACAATTCCATGGAGCAACGTGCCTCCTCCTCCGTCGCCGGATAAGGGGTGCATTCATCGAAAATCATGACGATGTCGGAGCCAAGCTCCCGCTGCACCTGCATGGACTCCTCTGGACCCATGAAGATCGAGCTGCCATCTATCGGCGAGCGAAACTGAACGCCCTGCTCCGTGATCTTGCGCATCGCCCCCAGACTGTAAACCTGAAAGCCACCGGAATCGGTCAGTATCGGCCGTTGCCAGTGTATGAAATTGTGCAGGTCCCCGTGACAGCCTATTACCTGGGTCCCGGGCCGTAACATCAGATGGAAGGTATTGCCCAGGATGATATCTGCACCCATGGCCTCCAATTCCTCCGGGGTCATAGCCTTGACCGTACCATAGGTGCCCACCGGCATGAACGCCGGGGTTTCAATATCCCCCCGTTCGAACCGCAACCGCCCACGCCGGGCCGCCCCGTCGCTGTTGAGACAGTCAAATTTCATAATCTGTACCTTACCCCGTAAATCGCACCGGCTAGCGTCAAGAGCGTCACCTCACGGTGCTTATAGTTCGTCCATGGCTGTCGCTGCTAACACATAGAGATTGCCAAGAAAATAAATATTAACTAACAAATACAATATGTTATTACATCTTTAATTTTTCTCTGTGAGATATTTATCCCTGTAAATACTTGCTTTTAGCGCTGCTGGTTGCTGCCGAGCGATGGATGATTCTCAGGGCTGGGGTGGTTATTTTGGAAATATTTCTTTAAAAAGTATTGACAGAACTAGAGGTATATTAGAAAATAGTCATGTACTGAAACTTCAGTACATACTCCTCCATCCTCCTTTGGTGGATTTTATGCGCGACATCCCCTTGTCGCGCATTTTTTTTGTGCCTACTCAATCCTCCGACCGGCTGAGAAACATGGCATCCCCGTAACTGAAGAAACGGTAACGCTCCAGGACCGCATGTCGATAAGCCCCCATCACCGGCCCATAACCGGCAAAGGCACAGACCAGCATCAGGAGCGTGGATTCCGGCAGATGAAAATTGGTGATCATGGCATCGACACAGCGAAACCGGTAGCCGGGACGGATAAAAAGCCGGGTGTCGCCGCGAAAAGGTGCCAGTTCGCCTCTGGCGCTGGCTGACTCCAGACTGCGCACACAGGTGGTTCCCACCGCCACGACCCGTCCGCCACTGGCCCGGACACCCCGCACCTTCTCGCAGGCCTCCTCAGAAACCTCCAGATACTCGGCGTGCATCTGGTGCTCCTCAAGCCGGTCAACACGCACCGGCTGGAAAGTACCAGCCCCCACATGGAGGGTAATCCGGGTAGACTGAACCCCCTGTCCTTCAAGCTGATCCAGCATCGCCTGGTCGAAATGCAGTCCCGCGGTCGGTGCCGCTACCGCACCAGGACGATCGGCATAGACAGTCTGGTAACGCTCCAGATCCTGCTCATCGTCTGCCCTGGTAATATAAGGTGGCAGTGGAATATGGCCGACCTGCCGCATCAGATCCATCAGATTGATCTCCGGGGAGTCCAGTTCAAAAAGATCCCCCTGACGCCCGATAACTCGCAGTTCCGCACCGCTGTCGGTAACAATCGATGAACCAGGACGGGGCGACTTGCTGGCCCGTATCTGGGCCAACCCCCGCCCTGGGGCTAAAACCCTTTCGATCAGTATCTCCACCCGCCCTCCACTGGGCTTGCGGCCAAACAGGCGGGCCGGCATCACCCGAGTGTCATTGAAGACCAGCAGGTCATTCGGATTAAGCAAATCCGGCAACTCTCGGAAATGCCGATCGGAGAGTTCGCCGCCCGGGCCGGAGAGGCACAACAACCGACTGGCACTGCGCTGGGCCAGTGGAAACTGGGCGATGAGTGCTTGCGGGAGATCGTAGTTAAAATCGGAACGTCGCATCGAGGCGCGATGTTACCACAAGCGATCGTTTGCGCCGGAAGAGGAAATGGCTATACTACGGCATCCTTTGCCGGAGTGGCGAAATTGGTAAACGCAGTGGATTCAAAATCCACCGGCTTCACGGCCCTGCCGGTTCGAGTCCGGCCTCCGGTACCAGATTGAACGACGGGCCATACGAGGTCCGTGTCTTTGCCGACGAACCCAACCCCACCCTTGTAAATAAAGAAGGCAGGCATCGGTGTTACCGGTGCCTGCCTGAAAAGGCTCTCTCAGCTCAGCCGTCAGGGATCAGGTTCGATCCCCAGAGAGTTGGTCGCAGGAACCTGTTATCGAAGTTTCTTTTCCAATCGTCCGCTAAGCAAAAAAACAGCTACAGGGTTTCGATAATCGCTCGGGCTTGTTCCTTCTCCGGAAACTCCACCTCCGTATCCAGCGCTGCCTGGAGTTGTTTCTTGGCCTCTTCGACGTTGCCTGACTTCTGGTAAGCCATGCCCAGATGGAAATGAAAAGTGGGCACATTCGGCATACTGGCCACCACCTGTTCCAGCAATGGCAGCGCCTTGTCCAGCTCGTTGCGCTGATAATAAACCCAGCCCAGGGTGTCCCGAAACATTGGCGATTTCGACTCCTCGAACCTCTGCGCCAGCTCCAGTGCCCGATCCAACCGCCCCTGATCCGAACCATCTTCGGCCAGCAACACGGCTAAATTATTGATCAGCACATCCGACTGGGGCTGTTTGGCAATCATCTGCTCGTAGATTGCAATTGCACCCTCTCGATCTCCACTGCGCTGTAACAGGGTGGCCAGCAACAGTCCCAGCTCTGCATTACCGGAGGTGGCTTCCAGTCCCTCTCGCAACACCTTTTCCGCCTTGGCATTCTCCTCCTGGGCGAAATAGAGATTACCGAGATTGCGATAGGGCAACGCCCATTGTGGAGTGACCGCTCGAGCTCCCTCGAATGCCTGTTCCGCCTCGGCCAGGCGCTGCTGTGATGCCAGTATTTCCCCCTGGAGATTGCGCGCAACCGCATTTTTGGGATTGGCCTCAACTGCCTTGTCAAGACGCGCCAGGGCCTCATCCGGCTGCTTGTTGGCCAGATAACTGCGGGCCATGGCCACCAGCGGCTGCACTGCGTCGGGGGAGCGGGTCAGGGCCTGCTCGAACTCGGCAATACTCTCCTGGTAAAGACCCTCACCCTGCATCACCAGGCCACTGAGGTAATAGCCTTCCGCCCGGTCGACATGCTTCTCCTTGATGCGGCCGGCCAGCGCCCGAGCCTCATCCCACTCCTTGCGGGTGATACGAAGATTGGCCAGCGTCTGCATCACGATGATTTCATCTGGCCTCTGTAGCAACAAGCTCTCCAGCACGGCAACAGCCGCGTCGGCATCCCCGGACCGCAGTAGATACTGCGCCAGTTCCAGATTGGCTTCGGTCCCT
>Ga0316189_10005285_pt1 | contig 12379 bp, 10 predicted proteins | sample LowCovwburrow_MG_FD_204930 | JGI IMG/M metagenome (GOLD analysis project Ga0316189, IMG submission 204930) | Coastal sediment microbial communities from Maine, United States - Lowes Cove worm burrow | ecosystem: Environmental > Aquatic > Marine > Coastal > Sediment | place: USA: Maine... | reverse complement strand
ATGCAGTATGAGGAATTCAATCTGGAAGCGCCGGAAGCAGGCCAGGTCAGGTTGCGCCATACGGCGATTGGCTTGAACTACATTGATACCTACCATCGCTCCGGTGCCTATCCGCTGCCGTTGCCCAGTGGCATCGGGCTGGAAGCGGCCGGCGTCGTCGAAGCAGTTGGAGCAGGCGTGACGCACCTTAAAGAGGGTGACCGTGTTGCCTATGGCGCGGGCCCTATCGGTGCCTATTCACAGGCGCGCAACATGCCTGCCAACCGGTTGTGCGTGCTGCCTGACAGTATATCAGACGAGACCGCAGCAGCCATGATGTTGAAGGGCATGACGGCCAGATACCTGCTGCGGGAAACCTACAAAGTCAAAGCGGGCGACACCATCCTGTGGCATGCGGTTGCCGGCGGGGTCGGCCTGATCGCCGTCCAGTGGGCAAAACATCTGGGCGTGCGCGTCATCGGCACAACCAGTTCGCCGGAAAAAGCGGCTCTGGCCAAGTCGTTCGGATGCGACGAGGTGATCAACTACACCACTGAAAGTGTTGCGGAACGGGTCCGCGAACTGACCGATGGCAAAGGTGTTCCGGTGGTGTATGACGGGGTGGGGCAGGCGACGCTGGACGCGTCCCTGGACAGCCTTGCTCCAAGGGGGCTGCTGGTCAGTTTTGGATCCGCGTCCGGTCCCGTGAAAGATTTCGATACCGGTGTTCTGGGCGCCAAGGGATCATTATATCTCACCCGTCCCATCTTGATGACCTATGTGGCGGCTGACGAAGCCCTGCAGGCCAACGCGGCGGATTTGTTTGATGTTGTCGGCTCCGGCGCGGTCAGGATCGAAATCAACCAGACCTATGCGCTGGCCGATGCGGTCAAGGCGCATCAGGATCTTGAAGGCCGTAAAACCACTGGCTCAACAGTTCTGATGCCCTGAACCAACGCAGGACCAACACGGGTTCATGCGGATCCGTGTTGGCCTGACGCCATGAGTATGATGTCCGTGCAGACAGGGCCCGGTGCGCGGAACGCCGGGTACCACATACGCAACAGGCTATATGGCGGGGCAGGTCGGCGCCTTTTGGGCCAGTTGCTGCCAGTTGCCGGAACAAGACGTGTTTGAACACAGGAACTTTGCCAGCGCAGGTGTTGAAATGGCGTGCGCCAGGTTCAACGGCCGGCCATTGGCATCGGACAACGTGCTGACAAGCATTCCGGTCAATTGCCCCTTGTCGTCGAACAGCGGGCCGCCTGATTCGCCTTTCTTGGTCGCAAGGCGCAGTTCGATTGCATCGGGATAGCCGAAGCCGCTGTACTTGACGGCACGGCCGAAGCTCATCGAGTTTACCGAGCCGATACGGGCGGTATCATTGCGGGCATGCGGTTTGCCGAGCGAGAACACCGGGGCACCCCGTCGCATGCAATGGTTTGGCGACGGTGTAACAGCAGCGGAACTGAAACCGCGTAGCCTGATCAATGCCATATCGTTTTCGGGCTTAACCGCAATCACCGTACCGGAATAGATTCGCCCGTTGGATGCACGCGCATCAACCGAGTTTCCGCGTTTCACCGCAACATGACCGGCGGTCATGATAATGCCGTTGGAGACCACGAAACCGCTGCCGGATGTCAAGGCCTCGGGGGAGTTGGCTGCCTTGGACCCGGCGCGTTTCTCCTGTTCGTGGACGACCAGCGTGACGTAGCTGGGGCCCGTCTGTGCCTGCAGTTGTTGAATATGGCTGGAAATGACTCCGCCTGCGGGTTCTGCCGCGGCGTCGACATCAATAGTGCGCGGTTCAAGAAGCGCACTGTTCGTATCGCCTCCCGCACAACCCGCCAACAACAGCATAAATGCCAATATGCAGTGATGTTTCCGCACAAATGATCCCAACTGGATATCACAACAATCTGAAACCCATCAATACAAGCTTGGTCAGGATCAGACCAGCCAAATGTCTATAACAAGAGGGCGAATATATGGCTATTTGGGGCCTGTGCGGTTCGCCAGGCGGTCCACAGGTATGTTTTTTTTGAAAGTGTTGCTGAATAGACACACTTTCCGGACTGGACATCGGGCAGATTTCCATGCCGGCTTACGCTTGCATCCGGTAAATCGGAAAATGTCGAACAGGAACTGGAAGTCTGGAGGCCTCGACCAGAATCGAACTGGTGTAAGCGGATTTGCAATCCGATGGATAACCACTCTCCCACGAGGCCATCGTGGCGGACTGATCGTAGTCCGGGCGGCGTCTTATAGACGACACTGCATCACGTTACAACGCCTGCTTTTGGGCGATGTTGGCGGTTTTTGATATTGTGTTGTGGTGCATCGAATGACAAACAGGCTTGGCGGGACGGTCCGAGTTGGGTATTCAACCATGAAGACTGCGTTTTGCAATTGCGCAACGTCCGGGATTTCGGCGGATTTGGCCGATTGAGTATCAGGAGCTAGCATGATCGATTACGCCATCGCGCGAGAAAACATGATTGAATCCCAGGTTCGTCCAAACGGCATAACCGATGCCCGCGTGATTGATGCCATGGCGGAGATACCGCGTGAACTGTTTGTGCCCAGTGCCATCAAATCACTGGCATACATGGACGAGGACGTGCCGCTCGCCATTGGAAACGATGGCAAGAAGCGCCATCTGATGGAACCCATGACTTTTGCCCGCATGCTACAGGCTGCCGCTATTCAGCCGAATGAATGCGTGCTCGATATCGGTTGCGCTTCGGGTTATTCGTCTGCGGTATTGGCAAGATTGGCCCAGTTGGTGGTGGCCGTTGAAGAAACTCAGGAGCTTGCAGAAGCAGCGAATGAAAATCTGTTGCGGCTGGAAATCAACAATGTGGCAGTGTTCAATGCGTCCATGAGCGAAGGTCACCGCGCCGAAGCCCCTTATGATGTCATCATTATCAACGGGCGGGCCGGACAAGTCCCGGAAAGCCTGTTGTCACAACTGGGTGACGGTGGTCGTCTGGTCGTGGTTGTGGGCACCACGGATACCGCGCAGGCGCTGGTTTATACAAAAACCGGAGATGTGATTGCATCACGCTATGCCTTCGACGCCAGTATTCCAATGCTGCCGGGGTTCGAGAAAGCTGATCCTGGATTCGTGTTTTAGCGAAGTTCCGCAGCTGTCCCGGCGTCGGGTATTGCTGGAAATTACCGGCTTTGGCTTTATTGTAGGTTTTCCACAAAGTGATTGTTACATTAGGGTTGTTTTGTGCGGTACTGATGTGCGGTGATGTGCGAAGTGGGTATTTTGTTAACCATGAAACTCCGGTAAGGTACCAGCGGATGATTCAGGGGGTGATTGTGAATTCAAAAACAGGTCTCAGACTTTTACGGCATGCCGGTTGGTTGTCTGCCCTGTGCTTGGCCGTTACAACCACGTTCTATATTCCCAGCCCGGCAAATGCGGAGACCATCGCTGGAGCGTTGTCAAAAGCCTATGTCGGCAACCCGCAATTGAAGGCTGACCAGGCGCGCCAGCGTGCGACTGATGAACAGATACCGCAGGCAAAGTCCGGGTGGCGTCCGACCGTAACGACAAATTCCGACATACGAAAATCTTACCAGGGAAAAAGACATGATGATTCTACCGGAGTCGCGTACAGAAAATCGGATTTTCTGGACGGCGGCTTCCGGATCGAATTATCGCAACCGGTGTTTGATGGCTTCCGATCTGAAAATGCATTGCGCGAAGCTGATGCGACCGTGCGGGCCGGCAATCAGAACCTATTGGCGGTTGAGCAACAAGTGTTGCTTGATGGTGCGATAGCATTCATGGATGTTATTCGTGATCGTCAGATTGCCAATTATCGCCGTGATTCGCTGGACAATTTTAAAGAACAGGTTCGTGCTGCTAAAGCGCGTTTTGATGTCGGCGAGATTACTCGTACCGATGTCGCCCAGGCGAATGCCCGGTCTGCTGAGGCACGAGGCCGGTACGCCGTTGCTGTCGGCAACCTGGAGACGTCTGTTGCGAACTATATTCGAGTAATCGGTATCAAACCAGGTCAACTGATTTCCCCCCCGCTTTCCCCGAGAGTGCCAAAAACACTGCGTCAGGCAATTGCAATATCTGGTGAAACAAACCCGCAAATTCTGGCAGCGGCGTATGTAGAGCAGGCTGCTGAGGCGAACATCGGTGTGCAAAAATCCGACCTGCTGCCAAAGCTGAATTTTGAAGCCGGTTATTTGATTGACAATAATTCAAAGAATTTTTTAGGGAGAAGCAGAACGGGTTATATTCAAGGCACACTATCCGTCCCAATATACCAATCCGGTCGGGTCTATTCACAGATACGCGAAGCAAAGCAAATTTCCAGCCAACGAAAGATGGAAGTTCTTGACGTGCATCGCCAGGTTCGCGAGCGAGTGGTAAGTGCGTGGCATTTGCTGAAGGCCGCTACTGCTACTATTGCGGCAGCCAGGGAAGCCGTGGCGGCCAATCAGATCGCCCTTGACGGGGTTAAACAGGAAGCTCAGGTCGGCACCAGGACAACACTTGACGTGCTCAATGCAGAAAATGAACTTGTGGAAACACAGGTAGCACTTGCGACTTCACTGCGAGACCGGATTGTAGCCGGTTACCAGCTTGTAGCCGCGATCGGGCGCATGACGGCAGCTGATCTGCGGCTTTCGGTTAATATCTATGAGCCGGAACGTAACCTGGATGAAGTGCGTGACAAGGCATTCGGGGCAAGCATCAATACGTCGGAATAAACTGGTTGTGAGCCGTGGTGCGCGTAAAGCCGGACGTCAGATTTGAGAGTGCCGCTCAGGTCCGGGTTTTGCGAGGGCGTGCCACCATGCGGTTCGAACGCAATAGTTACTGCCTTTGCTGCACGCTTGTTTGGTACAAATGTCTTGATCCGAAACGCAACTGTCGACAAGTTGGTGATTCGCAGGGTGTGGCCTTGTACACAGCCGGCTGCAAGGCGATAAGCTTGCATCGTTATCAAAATGATTTTTCAAAAACCACATGCAGACCATGGGCAAACACGACAGCACACCGCAGGAAGCCACTTCCGTCGATCAGCTATTGTCTTCCATCCGGGAGGCGATCGAGTCTGATACGGCGAGCAAAATGGCCATACCTGCGCCAGGGCTCGCAAAACCCATTGGCGCGCCGCATGCGCCGCGCCTGCGGGGCACCGCCGACGACAACCACGGGCAACCAGATTCCGGGCCCGCCGCGCCATCCGAAGCAACCGCTGTATCTGAGGGTGACGTAAAGCACGGTCCGGGCTATGTTTCCAGCAACCCGCACCGGTATCGCCATTCTCTGGAGAGTTCACCAAGTTACATGTCTTTACGCAACCGCCTGGCATCATTGAAATCGAGAACCAGATCCGGCACCAGCCGGTCAATGGCAAGTTTGCTTGGCGGAGATGTTCGCCAGGAAGAAGCCCGTGCCCGTGATCAGCATCCGAATCCGGTCGCCGAAACGCCATCCGGCACAGAGTCCCATAATGGATTGAAGGCCGGTATTGGAGATGAACAAGGCTATATGGATGAGTTCATCACCGGTGATATTTCAACGGGCGTTGTTTCCTACACGCCTGACTATAGTGACTGGTCGCTTGAAAATCCGTTGGCCAGCGCGGTCGCGGCGGAACAGGTTGCAACTGAACACGACGTGGCAGTTCCTCTCGCCACGAAAGCCCGGGTCACCATGGATGAGCGGGTTGATGCGGCAACCGTCGAAGAAGACGCAGTCGAAACTGACCTTGATGAGACACCCGAGACCGTCACATCATCTGCTGCCAGTCCCGACCCGCAGGCTGGCTTGCCGCTGGAGGCGATGATCCGCCAGGTCATCGAACCGGAACTGGTTGTCTGGATTGACACGCATCTGCCGGAACAGGTGGCCGCAGCGATGCCCAGTGAAGAAGCTTTTACCGCCATGATCCGACCAATGATAGAACAATGGCTGGCTGATAATCTCAGTCCGATTGTCGAGGATGCCGTGCGTGACGAGATTGCCAGGATTACCGGTTTGAAGCGCTAGCGCTCAGCCACCTTGCCCGCGACTTGTCTACGGCCTGTTGCAAGTATTGTGCGCGTAGTGTTTAACCGCGCCAGAGACCCCCCAAAACTCCAGAACAGATACCACCAAGTCCATGCTCGATAAGCACTTTACACCGGCCGACATTGAAACCCGACTTTATGAAGCCTGGGAGGCCTCCGGCCTGTTCCGCGCCAATCAGACACCGGACGGGGATCCGTTCTGTATCGTCATTCCGCCACCAAACGTCACCGGTTCACTGCACATGGGCCACGCCCTGAACAACACGGTGCAGGATATACTGTGCCGGTTCGAGCGTATGCGGGGCAGGGACGTGTTGTGGCAGCCGGGGCTTGATCACGCCGGCATCGCCACGCAGATGGTTGTTGAACGCCAGATGATGGAACGCAAGGAACCCGGCCGCCGCGACATTGGTCGCGAGGCGTTCCTGGACAAGGTCTGGACATGGAAGGCTGAATCGGGAGGCACGATCATCGGCCAGCTGCGCCGCCTCGGTGCATCTTGTGACTGGTCGCGCGAGCGCTTTACCATGGATGAAGGCCTGTCAAAGGCTGTGCTCAAGGTGTTTGTCCAGCTGTATCGGGAAGGCCTGATCTACAAGGACAAGCGGCTGGTGAACTGGGACCCGAAATTGCTGACCGCGATTTCCGATCTGGAGGTGCAGCAGGTCGAAATGAACGGTAATCTGTGGCATTTCAAGTACCCGATCGAGGGTGAGAAGGACCGCTTCATTACCGTTGCCACGACCCGTCCTGAAACCATGCTTGGTGACAGCGGTGTTGCAGTTCACCCCGATGATGAGCGCTACAAGGACCTGATCGGCAGGAATGTCGTGTTGCCATTGGTCGGTCGATTGATACCGATCGTGGCGGATGACTATGCCGACCCCGAAGCAGGCTCCGGCGCGGTGAAGATCACACCGGCGCATGATTTCAACGATTTTGAAGTGGGCAAACGCAATGATCTGCCCAACATCAACATCATGGCTGTTGATGCGAGCATCGTCCTGGACGGCAATGAGGATTTCCTGGCTGGCGTTCCCGAGACCGATGAACTGAAAGCCACCATGGCTGCACTGCACGGCAAGGACCGTTTTGCAGCCCGCAAGCTGGTGGTCGAGATGTTCGAGGCGCGCGGACTGCTGGAAAAGATCGAGCCACACACCCACACGGTGCCGCACGGTGACCGGGGCGGTGTGCCGATTGAACCGTTTCTGACCGACCAATGGTATGTGGATGCGGAAACCCTGGCCAAGCCGGCCATCGAGGCGGTTGAGCAGGGCGATACGGTGTTTGTACCCAAGCAGTGGGACAAGACCTATTTCGAGTGGATGCGCAATATCCAGCCCTGGTGCATTTCGCGCCAGTTGTGGTGGGGGCATCAGATTCCCGCCTGGTATGGCGAGGACGGTACCGTGTTTGTTGCCGAAAGCGAGGCGCTGGCCGAAGAGCAGGCTGAGTCCCATTACGGTTATCGGGTCAAACTGACCCGCGATGAAGACGTTCTGGACACCTGGTTTTCTTCTGCACTGTGGCCGTTCTCCACGCTGGGCTGGCCGGACAATACCCATGAACTGCAGCGCTATTACCCGACCAACACGCTGGTCACCGGCTTTGACATCATTTTCTTCTGGGTCGCCCGGATGATGATGATGGGCATGCACTTCATGAAACAGCCCGACGGATCACCGCAGGTGCCATTCGACACGGTCTACATCCACGCGCTGGTGCGCGATGAGAACGGCCAGAAGATGTCAAAGTCCAAAGGCAATGTCATCGACCCGCTCGAGTTGATCGACGAATACGGCGCGGATGCACTGCGCTTTACGCTGGCTGCCATGGCGGCACAGGGCCGCGATATCAAACTGTCGACGCAACGGGTTGAAGGCTATCGCAACTTTGGCACCAAGCTGTGGAATGCTGCGCGCTTTGCCGAGATGAATGAGTGCGTACGTGCAGACGGGTTTGATCCTGCGACATGCAAAGTCACGCTCAACCGCTGGATTGCGGGTGAAGCTGCCCGGACCGGGGAAGCCGTCACAGCGGGGATCGAGGAACACCGCTATAATGAGGCAGCAGGCGCGCTGTACAGTTTTGTCTGGCACACGTTCTGCGACTGGTACGTGGAATTGTCGAAGTCTGTCCTTAACGGGGACGACGAAGCTGCAAAGGCAGAAACCCGCGCTGCAACCGCGTGGGCGCTGGACCAGATCTTGTTGCTGCTGCACCCGTTCATGCCGTTTATCACCGAAGAACTGTGGCAGCAGACTGCCGGTGAAACGGCACGCGACAGCATGCTGGCACAGGCATCATGGCCGAACTACCAGGGGCTTGAAGCACCTGATGCAGCGCAGGAAATTGACTGGGTCGTCCGGCTGATCACGGAAATCCGCTCGGTGCGCTCTGAGATGAATGTGCCTGCCGGCGCCAAGGTGCCGTGTGTGCTGGCGCATCCGGGCGATAAGGCAAAAGCGCGGGCCGGAGCCTGGATGGCAGAGGTCTCGAGGCTGGCCCGGCTTGACAGTCTGACGTTTGCAGATGATGTGCCGGAAAATTCCGCCCAGATCGTGCTGGATGAAGCGGTCGTTGCCCTGCCGCTGGCGGGCGTGATTGATTTCAGCGCGGAAAAGGCCCGGCTTGAAAAGGACCTTGAGAAAACCGCCAAGGACATCGCGTCGATCGATGGCCGGTTGAACAATGCCGGTTTCGTCGCCAAGGCGCCGCCGGCCGTGATCGAGGAAACCAGGGCACGCCGCGAAGAGTTGCATGCCAAGGTCGGCCAGGTAAAAGAGGCAATCGCGCGTCTGGTGGCCATGGGATAATGGCTGGTTATCAGCCAGCCTACCTGGCTGGCCACTTCCAGTCAGGCTTGTCAACTCCGTCGACGATGGTCTCGCCGAGTTCCTTCTTCAGTTCATAGCTGGCGATACCTGCCTGCCGGTTGAGTGCGTCAACCAGCACACCTGCATGTGAAACCACGATGACCTGTGATTTTTCTGCTGCTCTGGAGATCAGTCTCGCAAGCGGGTCAAGCAGGCTTGGATGAAGGCTGGTTTCGGGCTCGTTCAATACCAGGAGAGGGGCCGGGCGCGGCGTCAGCAGTGCGACCACCAGCAGCAGGTAACGCAGCGTTCCGTCTGACAGTTCGGCGGTTCGCAGGGGCCTGAGCAAACCTTTTTGATGCATCAGCAATTCAAACATGCCGTCGGTGACCGACAGTTCAACAGAACTGCCGGGAAACGCGTCTTCAATTGCGTCTGCCAGGGCGTCAGGATTGCCAATCTCGCGGATGGTCTGAAAGGCGGCGGCGACATCCGCACCGGTTGAACACAATGTCGGCGTCCGGGTGCCGATTTGCGGCGTGCGTGACGGCGCGTCCTGATCGGTTCTGAGGTGATCGTAAAAGCGCCATTGGCGCATTCGTTCCCGGATCGCCAGAAGTTCAGGGGCGGTTTTCGGATCAGCCGCATGGGTCATCATGCTGTCAAAGCTGGCAAGGTTGCCGATTACCGTATGTCGGGAGCCTGTTTCTGACAGAACCTTGACGGCCGGGCCGGTGCGGCCGGCGATTTCATTGGCCCGACGCAGGCATTCTCCAACCCACAGGGCTTCGGATTTGATCTCGGGATCGGCGTTGAACATGGAGGTTTTGTCTTGCTGCGGCAGTCCAAGATCAATGGCGTAGCCATAATCCTGATCGGCGAAGCCCAGTTTGAGGCTTACCTGCTTTTGCCTGACGGTGCCCTGGACCGGTACCTGTCCGGTTTTCATGGCTCGCGACACAATTTCCGGACCTGCCCACAAGGTCGATTGCAGTCCGCCTTCGCGAGCCAGCGCGCTGACCACCTGGCCCTGGGCAACGTCCGCCAGCAGCCGGATGGCACGATACAGGCTGGACTTGCCGCTGCCATTTGCTCCGGTAATCAGTGTTAGCTGTTCCAAAGGCAGCACCATCTCGCGGATCGAGCGGTAACCTGAAATGGCCAGTGTGATAATCATGTGGGTCCGGTGGTCGGCAACAGGAAATGAATTGCCGCAATGTGTAGATTTCCGTCCCGGCCCGTCAGGGCGGCAAGCTTGGGAGCTTCAATCTTCATAATGCCAGGTCGTTGAAACATAGTCCTGATCCTTTTGCCCGGCCCGTTCGAACTTGAGGAAGTCATAATAGCCACAGGTCTTGCCGGGAAAATCACGGCAGGTGGATGGTCTTGCCGGGTAGATCGAGCAATTGCGCTGCTCGGTGTCAAAGAACTGGCAAATGCGGGCGAAGTGTTCATCGTCCTTGCGGTTCAACAACCGCTTGTAGCCATGATCGGCGTGCAGATAGCGTTTTTCGGCCTGTTCCAGTGTGATGCCAAAGTGTCTTGCAATGCGCTGGGCGTCGCGCTTGGTCACATTGATCACCGGGTAGGAGCAACAATATCCGGGGCATTTATCGCAATCATAGGTCGGCGTGGTCATGCTCAATGGGCCTTGTCTAGGCTTTCGATGTCCTGGTTATACCCTCGGACTTCATTTTCTCGTAGGCGGCATTTGTCTTGTGCATCTCGGCAACCAGCCATTGCCGGAAGGCCAGGCCCGATGCATTGAGCTTCAGACCCTTGCCCCACACCAGCCAATAACCTTCATCGTCCCTGGTTTCAATGTCAAACGGGCGCACCAGGCGTCCGGCCAACAGTGCATCTGTGGCAATGATCTGGTCCGCCAGCGCAAATCCCTGTCCGGCTTCTGCTGCCTGGATGGCCAGGTAGTTCTGAAATAACGGGCCGGCCCAGGCCAGATCAGCATTCTTGCTGCCGGCCGCCTGCAACCAGTCAGCCCACCATTGCCGGGAGTTTTCATGCAACAGGGTGAAGTTTTTCAGGTCGTCGGGTTTTGCCGGGGGATTGGTTGCGACCAGGTCCGGCGCGCAGACGGGAAACATCCGCGCCTTGCACAGAAGTTCGGCTTCAACCTCAGGCCAGTGGCCGGCCCCATACCGAACAGCAATATCATCCTCGCCGGAATAGAAGTCCGAGATGTATTCACCGGGACTGACATCCAGTTCGATGTCAGGATGTGCGGCGTTGAACTTGCCCAGTCGCGGCACCAGCCATCGAGATGCGAATGCACCGTCGGGTGCTACGGTCAGGTGTGAACTGTCGCCCTCGATCATCGCATCCCTGGTGGCTTCGGCGATGGCGTCGAAGATAGGTGTGAGACGGGCAGCGTAACGCTTGCCCGCATCCGTCAGCACAACGCCTCTGCCGGTTCGTACGAACAGCGGTGTGCCGAGCCAGAGCTCCAGTTCACGAACATGGCGCGAAATGGCTGCATGGGTGACGAACAGCTCATCGGCTGCCTTGGTGAAGCTTTGTGCACGGGCAGCAGCCTCGAAGGCTCGAAGCTGGTTCAGTAGTGGAAGGCGGCGTCGCATGGCAGATGTTTATGACCTTGGTGTTAATATTTGTCACACGTTATATGTGATATTTTCTTACATGTCAGGTCAGAATTTGCCGTTTGCGGTGCAGCATGCTTGCGAGCATATAAGGTTCATCAAACACGGCCAACCAACAAGGAGACAGGTTATGAGCTGGATTTTTGAAGCTTACGCAAACGTTTACAGTGCCGCTCTGTTCGGTGGCGAATTATCCCGTGGCAATGCTGCATCTGCTAAGGCCGGCGCTGAGGGCTGCCGCACCGCCTCCTATCTGGCATCCTTGCGCTAATCCCCTTCAGTAGCTGGTTCTGGCTCTGACGGTTGCTCGTGTTCCTGATTGACCAGGAACGCGGGCGCTTCTGCTATGACGGCTATCTCAACCAGCCAGTCGGGGTTTGCCAGTCCAGAAATGATCAGCAGGGTTGAAGCCGCCTCATGGCCATTGAGCATTTCATCGCGGACCTCGCGATATAACGGCACACCGTCCTGTGTGGTGATGTAAACCGTCATTTCTATAATGTCTTTTGCCGCAAGGCCCTGGTCAGCCAGTATCGCCAGGATATTTCGCCAGCACTGCTGGTGTTGTCCGCGCTCGCTGTCCGCCAGTTTGCCATCGAGATCGACACCGACCTGACCGGAGACAAACACCAGGTCCTTGCTGGTGCTCACGCGCATGGCCTGGGCATATCTGGAAAACGGTGCCGGCGCCTCTGTGGTGGCAATTTTTACGGGCATGGGTGATATCTCCCTATACTTGATTATAGAATTGGAACATTGTAGAACAAACACAGAACAGGAGTCCTTTAGCGGCTGTGGACAAGGTCTCCAGCAGGCTGGCAGGGCAATGGTGAAAAGTCTAGTGTCTGGCGACAAACAGCTATGAGGAGTGAGCAACATGGCCGGTTCAATCAACAAGGTAATCCTGATCGG
>Ga0316189_10005283_pt1 | contig 12380 bp, 9 predicted proteins | sample LowCovwburrow_MG_FD_204930 | JGI IMG/M metagenome (GOLD analysis project Ga0316189, IMG submission 204930) | Coastal sediment microbial communities from Maine, United States - Lowes Cove worm burrow | ecosystem: Environmental > Aquatic > Marine > Coastal > Sediment | place: USA: Maine... | reverse complement strand
CCAGTCCCTTCATCGCGGCGGCCAGTTCGTCCTGTGTCGGTTTCTTGCCGCCATTGGCTGCCATCGCCTTTTCGACGGCTACTTTCAGACCGAGAAGCGCCTGCCACATGCGGAATGGTGCCTGCACCGGGAATACGCCATACTGTTTTTCGTACTCTTCCCAAAGCACGGTGGTGAGTTCGTCACCACGTGGGCGTGCGGCGAGGCCATTGACGCCACGTGCGCCGACAATCACGCCATCGGGCATCTTGTCGTTGAGCTGCGGGATGACATGGTCACCAGCGCCGAGGACGACCTGACTGCGCTTGAAAAGACCGCGTGGCGAGGCCTGTAAAACGAAAGCCTGCAGATCGCCGCCCCAGAAACTGGAATGCACAACGTCCGCCTTCTCGCGCATCAGGGCTGAGATTTCCGTGCCGTACTGACCGGCATATATTTTCGGGAACAGGGCGGTACCGGCCTTCGAGTCAGGGCTGAGTTGCGCTGCGGCAGCCACAAAGTCGGCCCAGCTGTCCTGACCCCAGGCATAGTCCTGATTGATACCGGCAATCGTGTCCATCTTGACGCCCTTGGACGTCAGATACTTGGCCAGTGAAATATTATCCATCGCCGCATGGGCAGCAGTACGGAAGACGTAATTGTAGCTGGCTTCTTCGAAGACGCGCGGTGTGCCGCAGTCATACAGGATCGTGAAAGCCTTCAACTCGTCGGCCACCGGCGGCACGGCGAGGCAGTCGCCCGAAGAAACGTAGCCGACCACGGCGTCAACTTTCTCGCGTTGAACGAGGTTGCGGAATTCCTGAACCTGTTTGGTGGCACCACCGGCCTCATCGACAACGGTCGGCTCGATCATCATGCCGCCGAAGCCCGGCTTGTCGTAGGGCGCGGGCAGAACACCACCCTTGTTGAGCATGTCGATCATCATCTTGCCGCCATTCCAGGCGGGAACGCCGAAGCTCTCAGCCGCACCACCGGACAGGAAGGTGATGACACCGACCTTGAATTTCTCGCCGTCCTGCGCTTGCGCCGCGGTCGTCATCGCCGTGCCGAGCAGCGCGGCCACCGCCAGAACTTTAACAAGTGAGCGCCTGGTCCTTTTGACAATACTCAGTGACATGAATTCTACTCCCAATTGACAGATTTTTGGTTTGCAATTGCCCGAGGGCAAACAGTCTTGCAGACAGAGCTAGTCTGTCGTGTCTCAATAAAATTGCAAGGATGATCTTGCCCTGCAGAATTGGTCCATCCCAGGTGTGAGCAGCAGGAGGACTGAGAATGGCTACAAAGCGTCACAAACCTGAAGGGTTTGCAGGCCAGCGCCGAATGCCGTCTTTGCGGACTGTAGAATCCATCAATGTATCGGCCAATAGCGTTTTCAGCCTGCCGCCTTGGCCGCTTGTCGTTGGCGAACCAGTTTGCGGCCAAGGGCCATCATGTGCACCTGGTCCGGGCCATCAGCCAGTCTGATCTGTCTTGCATAGTTGAACAATTCAGCCAGTGGCAGGTCGGCGGTCAATCCCTTGCCGCCGTGAATCTGCATGGCCCGGTCGATGACAGTTTGGGCCATTGATGGTGCCACGATCTTGATGGCGGCAATCAGGTCCCATGCCGCCTTTGTGCCCTCTCGGTCTACTGTGTCAGCGGCTTTCAAGGTCAGCAGCCTCGCCTGCTCTATCTCACACCAGGATCTTGCAATGTCTTCGCGCACCGACTGGTGCTCTGACAACTTTCGGCCGAAAGTAGAGCGTTCCTCGACCCGATCCAGAACAAGTTCCAACGCCCGCTGAGCTCCCCCGATCAACCGCATGCAATGATGGATGCGCCCCGGCCCCAGCCGGCCTTGCGCAATTTCAAACCCTCGACCCTCGCCGAGCAACATATTCTCGACAGGTACCCGCACATTTTCCAGGACGATCTCGGGTTCGCCGAAAGGAGCGTCATCGAAGCCGAGGGTTGTTACATGACGCACTATTCTGACCCCGGGTGTGTTCTTCGGCACCAGGACCATCGACTGCTGTGCGTGCCGGTTCGGATTGTCCGGCTCTGTCTTGCCCATGACGATCAGTAGCTCGCAGGTATCCCTCATGGCACCGGTTGTGTACCATTTGCGCCCGTTGATGACGTACTCATCCCCGTCGCGCTGGATCGAGCAACTGATGTTGGTGGCGTCCGACGAGGCAACCTCGGGTTCGGTCATGGCGAAAGCTGACCGGATGCTGCCGTCAAGCAGCGGATTGAGCCAACGCTCCTTCTGAGCATCTGTGCCATACAACACCAGCGTTTCCATATTGCCGGTGTCGGGCGCGTTGCAGTTGAACACTTCAGCAGCCCACCAGACCCGTCCCATGATCTCGGCCAGTGGTGCATATTCGAGGTTGCTCAGGCCGGCACCCTGTTCGTGATGTGGCAGGAAGAGGTTCCACAGGCCTACCGCGCGCGCCTTGTGCTTCAACTCTTCCACCAGCGCAGGTGTCACCCACTTGTCAGCCGTGGTAGCGAAATGCTCGCGGAACGCGCTTTCGGCTGGATGAACATGTTCGTCCATGAAGGCCCTGAGGCGTGCGGAAAATTCGGTAACCTTGCCGCTTGGTTCAAAGTTCATGGTGTATTTCCTGAAGGTCTGAATGGTGTCTCACCATCGACTTGTCGCCATACAGTTCCAACGCCATGATGCATCTTCAAGGCTGTCTTTTACAACCGTCAAATTTTCTCCAGGAAATATCCATGGCCGATGCCGGCGGAAACCTGTTTCCTGCCATATGCCACCAGGCCCGCGACCAGGTTGGGCACAGACAAGCGATTGTGGGCAAGAAGGTGTGTGTGGCTGTGGATCATGGCTGGCGTTTCCACAACAACTGATCCCGTCCAGGCACGCTGGCCGCCAGTGTGAGGCAGCCCAGACCGATAGGCAAAACGCCAATCGAGAGTTCAGATGTCATTTGGCCACTTTGATATTTTCTGATCAGGTCAAAAAATCAACATGGCAGTTTCCGGGGCAAAAGGGCCTGGAGCGAGATCGGGACCTGAACGGCTTTACGGCTCGTGAACCTTTCCAAGGTAGTTTGCCATCTGCTTGATGGGCAAATCAGTACAGCGTATGTCCAGTTTGCAATGATGCTGGGAGGGGATTTTGGGGCGGCACTCGAAACCCCTCCTTTGGCAATTGCAAGATTGCCTTGCGGCCTGCTCATATATCTGAATCCCATCCTTACCCATTCATACGTTTCCAGACCGGCAGGACTTCCGTTCAGTCGGCGAATCAATCGTTCACCAACAGTTTTAACCTAACGTCAAAAAAACTGCGCAATGCTTGATCGGATATGTTGAGTTAGGCATTGGATGAGGTTGAAGGGCAGTGAGGACGGCATGGCGAACTGGTTGGGTTTTTTGGCAGTGGTAATCCTGTTTGGCGTATTTACACTTACGCTCTGGTGGCTTTTGAAATTGTCGTTGAATGAACTCGGGGTGTGGGGACCGATTCTCATTGCGCCGCCGTGCCTGTTTGTCGCCTGGCTTGTTGACCGGAAAGTTTTTCGTGCCTGGCAGGCGCCGGACGAGGAATCCCCGTAAGCCGTCGACGCTACCGGCACTGCGCCTCACTTCACTGGTCAAACAGTTCCTGCAGCTTGATGCGCTGGATCTTGCCGGACGGGCCTTTCGGCAGTTCGGTCATGAAATGAATCCGGTCCGGTGACTTGAACGCACCGATCTTCGAGGTGCACAATTCAATCAGGTCCTGCTCGCTGACACGGGACTCTGCATTGAGCGCAACGCCTGCTTCAATGCGCTGGCCATAGCGTGCACAGGCACAGGCAAAGGCGGCTGCTTCAATGACGTCCGGATGGGCATAGAGCGCCTCGTCCACCTCGCGCGGTGCAATGTTCTCACCCCCCTTGATGATCAGTTCCTTGAGCCTGCCGGTGATGAACACATAGCCGTCTTCGTCCATGCGCCCCAGATCACCGGTGCGCAGCCACCCGTCGCCGGTCAGTGCGGCGGCGGTGGCTTCCGGGTTGTTGAGATAGACCCGCATGACATTGGGCCCGCGCACCAGCACCTCGCCTTCCACACCGGCGGCTACTTCGCGCTGGCTGTCATCGGCAATCATCACCTCATTGCCGATTGCCAGGCCCGGTGAGCCGATTCTGCGGTCTCCCGGCGGCAGCGGGTTCGACAGGATCTGCGCGGCGGTTTCGGTCAGGCCCATGGTTTCGATGATGGGAAGCCCGAATTTTGTTTCAAACGCTTCATGCACATCGGGAGACAGGGGCGCTGATGCCGAGCGACCAAACCGCAGGCCGGGAATGTCGGCCGGATTGGCTGCCGCGGTTTCCACGTCATGCAGCAGGTAGGAAATCTGCGTCGGCACCACTGAAAACCAGGTGCAGGCATGATCGCGGATGGTGGACCAGAACGAGGATACGGAAAATTTCGGCGGGATGACCACTCCTCCGCCGGACACCAGCGGTCCCATCACGGTCACGCACAGACCGTTGATGTGATACAGAGGCAGCACGCACAAGGCCCGGTCCAAAGGTGTCAGCTGATGTGCCAGAACAGCATTCAAGCCCCCCGCCAGCATACTTGATTGCCGCAGCACGACACCCTTCGGCCGGCCTGTGGTGCCGGAGGTGTACATCAGCAGGCCATCATCATCATGTGCCAGCGGGGCCAGGTCCGCCGCATCGTGGCAGATTCTGAAAAACTCTTCGTCAACCAGAATGGTTCGTGGCGGGTCGTCTCTGGTTTCCAGGGCCTTTGCAACCAGGTCCCGCGTGTGCTGCTGGGCCAGGACCAGCCGCGCAGACGAATGCGACAGCACATAGGAAATCGTGTCATTACCGGCCACCAGGTTGATGGCGGTGGCCAGATAGCCACCATACATGATGCCCAGAATCGAGATCGCTGATGCAGGCCCGTTGGTGAGCGCATAAGCAACCGCTTCACCCGGTTTGACATCGTGCCGGGCGATCCGGGCGGCAACTGCACAACACTGGTCGCGAAGCTCGCGGTAGCTGGTTGTTCTGCCGGTTGCCGGATCGGTGAGAAAGGTGGCATCCGGCGTCGTGCCGGCGCGCAGGTCGATCAGCCCGCGAACCGAAAGGCCGCTGATCTGCCCGGAATCGACTGGGGCTGGATGGTTCATTTGCCGGCCTGCTGCCAGTAATCTGAAAAGATATCGTCAACCGCCGGTTCGTTCACCGCGATGGTGCGCACCACCTTGGTGGTATTCATGAAATGGCGATAGTTGAGATTGTCGTCTATGGAATTGCCGCCCCAGCTGCCGCAGCCCATCGACAGGGAAAACGGCATGCCATTGTCAAATGATCCGCCGGTGGCAAAGCAGTGCGCCTGATTGACGATGACCCGGCAGGTCGCCATCTCCAGCCCCATGCCGACTGCTCGCGTATCGTCGGCTGTGTGCAGTCCAATCGAGTGGCCGGCACCCTGATGCGCCAGAATTCTTGCGCTGAGCTGTTTCGCGGCCTCGAAATCACCGGCACGATAGACCGAAAGCACCAGAGACAGCTTTTCCCCTGACTCCGGGTGATCAGGACCAATGCCGTCTGCCGGCACCATCAGGAAACGCGCATTGGCAGCGTCGGCGACCTCTATGTCGGCGACATCGATAACCCGGTCAATATCATGGGCAATCATGTGCCGGTTCAGCTTGCCGCCCTGAAACAGCGCCGACTTGAGCTTGTCAGCCATAGCGCCGCGCAGCATGCGGCCGCCTGCCGCTTCGAGTTCTGCGATGAACGCGTCATAGATTGCATCGACCACCACCAGCACGTTTTCCGATGAGCATGATGTGGCATTGTCGAATGTTTTCGATGCGGCAATCTTGCGCGCCGCGTCAGCCAGGTCCGCGGTTTCATCGACGATCACGGTGACATTGCCGGCCCCGACGCCGATTGCCGGTGTGCCGGAAGAGTAGGCCCGGCGCACATTGTCCTGGCTGCCGGTGACCACCAGCAGGTCGGTGGTTTCCATCAGGCGCTGGGTCTTCACCTTGGACGACGGCGCCGGCACCATCTGCACCAGGTCATGGTCAAGGCCGATCTTGTCGAACTCGGCGTGAATGTAGCCGAGCAGTTTTTCGCATACCTCGACACCTTTTGGTGACGGTGACAGGATAATGGCATTGCCGCACTTCAGCGCGTTGACCACATTGTTGACCGGTGTCGCCACCGGGTTGGTCGACGGCACGACGGCACCGATGACGCCAATGGGCCGGGCAATCTCGGTTATGCCGCGAGCCGGATCGTCGGACACGATGCCGTGTGTTCTCGCATGCTTGATGTCGCGCAACAGACCGAGGGTCTTGCGGTGGTTCTTGGTAATCTTGTCGGCCACATTGCCCAAGCCGGTGGTTGCAACCGCCATGGCGGCCAGTTCGGCATTGCGGTCAGGTTGCATCAGCGCCCAGGCCGCAGCCAGTGCCGCAGTGTCGTAGCGGGCCTGGTCGGCACCTGCCTCGAATTTGACTTGCGCAGCCCGCGCCCGGTCCACAATCGCATCAATGATGGCTTCTTCATCTGTAGGTGGTGCCGGAAAGGCGACTTGGCTTGACATGACTACGAGGTCCTGGCTTCGAAGGTGATTGGTCCGGGTGTTTTTGAAGGCGGAGCGAAACAGGCTCCGCCTTCAAAGATCGTGGTTGTCGGTATGGAGTTACAGTCCCTTCAGCAGTTCTTTCAGAACCGCCTCACGGTCTGCCCACATTTTCTGCACTTCCTCCCGGTTCATTATTTTCATCGGCGAACCGCCGGCTTTCATGCGCTTGGCAACGCGTTCATGGGCAAACATCATCGGTACCTGCTTGGCCAGCTTGTCGATGACTTCAGGAGGTGTTCCCTTGGGCACCATCAGGCCGCGGAAATTGACCGATGAGTTGTCTACATCAAGGCCTGTTTCCTTCAGTGTCGGCACATCCTTGATGAACTCGTTACGCTCCAGATCGGCAACCCCGAGTATCTTGACGTTACCGGCCTCGCGGGCGCGGAACGCGTCAGACAGGTTATTGATGCCGGCCAGGACTTCACCGCCGATCACTGCCTTCATGGCAGCTGCGCCGCCGCCTTTTGTCGGGACGTAAGCCAGCTTGCATTCACATGCCTTTTCGATCTGCAGTGCTGCAATATGGTGGCCGACAAACAGGCCGGCACCGGAGGTTGTGGTCTTGCCGGGATTGGCCTTGGCGAAATCGATCAGGTCCTGCATGGAGTTGAACTTGCTGTCCTTGCCGACAACGACAACGGCCGGGTCGGAACCCCAGTTGGCAATTGGCTCAAACGAGTCAGCGGAGTATTTCACACCCCCCTTGATCGACTGTGCGATGAAGTGGGGGATGTTGTAGGCCGACATGGTGTAGCCGTCTGCCGTGGCTTCTGTGGCAAACCAGTTCCAGCCCTTGCGGCCGCCGGCACCGGGCTTATTCAGAATGTAGATCGGCTGGCCGAGAATGTCCTCATTGCCGGCCACCATGGTCACGATGCGTGCCTGAAAGTCGGTCGCACCGCCTGCGCCGTAGGATACGGCGACGCCGATCGGGCGGTCCGGATATTCACCGGCAAATGACCCGGTTGCTGCAACCGCCAGGGTGGCGGCTGCCAGAGCGGCTGTTTTAAAAAGTCTCTTCATAGTGTCTTCCTCCCAGAAGTTTCTTGGTTAGTTCCTTTGGTATTGGCCATATCAAAAGAGGATTCCCCTTGGTGTGTGGACCTGCAGGACCACGGCGAAAAGGGTATAGATGACGGCCATGAAAGCGGCCGTCACAAGGGCCCGCTTGATCCAGTCCTTGACGCTGGACCAGGAAGCGGGGTCGTAAAAACTGTAAATGGTGAAAAAGGCCAATGTGGACCCGAGATAGAACCCGAGATGCTTGGCACCGAAAAATACATACAGCAGCATGACCGCCAGGCCAGGCGCCAGGTTCTTCAGCGTTTCGACGGAAATGCCCCGGCCAACCTTCGACATGCCGGTCACCGCCCGGATCAGGTTCCAGATGGCTAGGATGATGAACACCACCGAGATGACCCGGGGAAACAGGAAGGCTTCGGCCGGTTGTTCGGTAAAGCTCAGCCAGGTGACCACAGAGGCAAGCACGAAGATGGCAAAACCTGGCACAATGTGTTGCAGGCGATGCGAGGTCATTTCGCTTCCCTCCCAACCGGTTCCGCAGCAGCTGATTTGTCGCCCGCCAGCATGTTGTGCCAGAACGAATAGGCAATCGAGGCAACCACCAGGGCAATCAGGACAATGTTCAGCGTGCCGGTGAAGAAGTAGACCCATGGACCATCCTGCGCGGCTGCCAGCGTCATGCCCTGGGTGAAATTGTCTCCGGCAATCGGACCCAGGATAAGTCCCAGCACCAGCGGTGCGGCGGAGAACCCGAATTTTTCCAGGACGAACATGCCGATACCCAGCGCCAGCATGATATGTACGTCGCCTACCGACTGTCCGACGGAGTAAGACCCGAACACCGCCAGCACCAGCACCCCGGCTGCCATGATGGGCGCTGGTGCGCGGGCGATTTTGGCAGCCCAGCCGGCAATCATGATGCCGAAGATCACCATCAGAACCTGTCCGATCAGCATGGAGTTGATGAACGTCCACACCACTTCAGGATGTTTTTCGAAAATATCCGAACCGGGAAAGATCTCCTTGATCAGCAGGCCGCCAAGCAGCACTGCCGCTGTCGGGCTGCCGGGTATTGACAGTGTCAGAAGCGGCACCAGCGACGGGCCAACCATGGCATTGTTGGCAGATTCCGCAGCCACCAAACCTTCGGGATGACCGGTGCCGAACTTCTCTCGCTGCGGTGACATCTTGCGCGACTGGTCATAGGCAACCAGCCCGGCAATCTGGCCGCCGACACCGGGAATGAGCCCGATGATGGAACCGACCACCGTGCCGATGGACAGGGCGCGACCGTATTTTGTGAGCTCGCGCATCGACGCGGCCAGTTTCTGCCTGGGCACTTCAAGCGCTTCAACAAGCGCATCGACGCGGCCCTTTGCCATCATGTCCAGCACCTGGGGAATGGCGAACAGGCCGATGAGGGCCGGAATGATGCCAATACCGCCCCCCAGTGCATCGGCAAAGATGAACCGCTCGGTGCCCTGGATCTCATCATATCCGATGGTCGACAGCCACAGCCCGATACAGCCCGACAACAGGCCCTTGACGAATGATTTCGAGTCCAGTGAGCCAATCACCGTCACGCCCAGTATGGCAATCCAGAACACGTGTGGTGTCTGGATTTTCAATACCCATTGCGCCAGCACCGGCGTCAGGAAAATCAGCAGCAGAATGCCGATGACCCCGCCGACGCCAGATGACAGGAACGACAGATGCAAAGCTCTGGCGCCTTCGCCGCGCTTGGCCATTTCATTGCCGTCAAGTGCTGTTGCTATGTTGGCAGGCGCGCCCGGTATCTTGAGGAGGATGGCACTGACCGCGCCGCCTGCGACCGTTGATGTGTAGGCAGCGCCGAGCAGAACCAGGCCATGGGTTGCCGACATGTGGAAGGTGAACGGGATCAGCAGCGCCACCGCCATTGTCGGCGACAGCCCGGGTGTCGCGCCCAGGATCAGGCCGCCAATGGTGCCGCCGAGCAGCAACATGAATGCCCACGGTTCAAACACACCGCCAAAATAATTCAGGAACTCCATTGGTCCTGTTTCTTCCCTGTTGTTCCGGTTTTGTAAAACCGGTTGCCGGTTACATCCGGCTTACCCCTTTTCTAAAAAGCTAGCTGATGAAAACAAAAATGCAAACGTTTTCATTTTGTGATAAATTTTGCTCCATGAGGTACCCAAGATCCAGAAAAGGCGCGCCGGGAATTGTCGAAGTGGCAGCCCGTGCCGGGGTTTCGATTGCCACGGTATCACGCACTTTCAGCCAGCCCGGCATGGTGCGTGCGCCGACACGGGTACGCATTGAACAGGCCGCAGATGAGCTCGGTTACATCCGCAACCGCGCCGCCGGCGCCTTGCACAACCGGTTCTCCGGTACGCTCGGCCTGGTGGTGCCGACCATCGACAATGCCATTTTTGCCGAACTGATCGAGGCGTTTTCTGCCCGCCTGCGTGATTTTGACCGGACCATGCTGATTGCAGCGCACGGTTATGATCTTGATCTGGAAGTTGCCATTGTGCGCTCCTTGCTGGAACGGCGCATCGATGGCATCGCGCTGGTTGGTTTCGACCATGCCCCGGTTTCAATGAACATGCTGCAGCAGCGTGATGTCCCGGTCATATCGGTTTGGAATTTTCGCGATGTCAGCGATATTCCCTGTGTCGGGGCAGACAATGTCGCTGCAGCCCGCACGGTGGTTCGCCATGTGCTTGATCTCGGGCATCGCGATATTGCGCTGTTGTTCCCTGACGTCGCTTCAAATGACCGGGCGCGGGACAGGATGAACGGCGTCATGGACGAACTGCGCCAGGCAGGCATAACCATCACGCCGGACCGGTTGATCTCCTGCCCGTACGATATCGGTGAGGCAAAACGGCTGGTGCGCGGCCTTGTATCCGGCACGAGCCGCCCTACGGCTATCGTGTGCGGAAACGACATCATCGCCCATGGCGCGTGCTATGCCTGTTATGCCGAAGCAGTGCGCATACCGGATGACATCTCGATTGTCGGCATCGGTGATTTCAGAGGCTCCGCCCATCTGGAACCGGGCCTGACCACGATACGGATGCCGGCCCGCCGCATCGGCCGTATCGCCGCCGTCACCCTGGTCGAGATGAGCGACACCGGCAGGCCGCCGGATCCGTTCAACCGGAAGGTTGAAATCGAACTCAAGGACCGTGGCTCGACCATCGCAATTTAGGTTTGAAAGGCTCGGTTATGTCACGGGCTCAAAACGCCGGACCGTTTGGCCCCAGGCGCACGCCCTTGCGAAGCCGTGTGAATGGAATCCGGTCGAGCTGGCACGGATTGGCACCCGGGCTTTCTGCAAAGATCACGGTTTCGGCGATCGGTTCATAGTCGGCCAGGAAGTGCACGGCGCTTTTCACAACCACGATCGCTTGTTCGGTTGGGTCGATACCCATATGGGCGAAGATGGCCTGATCTGCATTCTGGGTACGGTTAGACCCGACAACAACCGTCACGTCACAGTCCCGGTCGAGCACCCTGAGCGCTGCCATCGGCCCGAGATTGGCCTGTGCCTTGCCATACATCGGTCCGGTGAAGGTAAACTGCCCGTCCGACAGGGCTTCAACGCGGACCCTGGCTTTGAACGGGCCGGTGCCAAGCTGTGGAAACCTGCCGCCGATGGCCACGTCAATTTCGGCACCCTTGCCCGCTGCATGGGCAATGCCTGCAGTTTCAGGATCCCACAGCATGCCGATGATGGCCTTTTGTGCGCCGCCATCGACAAGGGCCGCCAACACACCGGTTGTATCGCCGGTGGCGCCTGCGCCGGGATTGTCCTGGGCATCGGCGATCAGTACCGGCTTTGATGCGCTGCCTGCCAACCGGCCGGCTTTGGCCACGGCGTCGGTTGCCGGGACCAGCGGGTTGTGCAGGTCGTCTTCAGCCGCCTGCAGTGCTGTTATCATCGTATCAGCTGCATCATCCACCGCCTGCTGATCAGTGCCGTAGGCAAACACCGAACAGCCGCAATCAGCGACATCGGCCGGCGGGAAACCGAACACAAAATCCACCGAACTCACAGTGTCGGACGTCATGCCCGGCAACATGGCATACAGCCTGCCGCCCGGTTCGCGCCGGGTCGACTGGGCCTGAATCGGAATGATGTAGTCCAGTTGCCGCCAGGCTTTGGCGAACGGGGTTCCGCGGGCCAGTTCCTCGCGCAGCAATTTTCGCGCCCGCGCGCCGGTGTCGGCCATGTCGACATGCGGATAGGTGCGATAGATGGCAACCGATGAGGCCCGGTCAAAGAAATCGCGGGACATGTTGCCGTGCAGGTCGAGGCTGACGGCGATCGGCAATGCCGGTCCGGTGACCTGTCTTATGCGGCGCAACAGTTCAGCCTCGCCGTCCTCATGCGACTGGGTGACCATGGCGCCATGCAGGTCCAGATAGACACCATCAATGTCACCGGCCTGTGTCACACCCTCCACGATCATGGCGGCGATGCGGTCAAAGGCATCATCGGTGACGTAGCCACCGGGTTCGGCAAAGGTCCACAGGATCGGGACAATGTCGAAATCTTCCGCCTCGTCCAGAAATCCACCCATGGGCAGGTTGAGGCCTGACAGTGTTTCGATGACCTCGGGGCCGAACTTCATGGCGGGCCATGCGCCGCCTTCCCTGAAGGTTTCGAACGGCGTTGGTATCGGGGCAAAGGTATTGGTTTCGTGCTGGAAACCGGCAACTGCAATGCGCGGGCGCTTCATTCG
>Ga0316189_10005282_pt1 | contig 12382 bp, 15 predicted proteins | sample LowCovwburrow_MG_FD_204930 | JGI IMG/M metagenome (GOLD analysis project Ga0316189, IMG submission 204930) | Coastal sediment microbial communities from Maine, United States - Lowes Cove worm burrow | ecosystem: Environmental > Aquatic > Marine > Coastal > Sediment | place: USA: Maine... | reverse complement strand
CGGAACCAACGGTTTTAACTGCGCGCTCCGGGCTGATGCCAAGCGATGGGTTGGCCAGGGTGCCGCCCAGCTTGAAGGGCGTGGTAATCGCGCTTAAGCTCACACTGACCTTGCCGGTTGCTTTGGTTCCGAGGCCTTCTTTGGGTTTAGTGTGAATGCCGAAGTCCAGCGCTTCGGTTTTAAAATTGACTGTGCCTTCGCTCAGCAAGGTCTTTTCCGGGTCATCGATCATAATGACGTCGCTTTTGGCCAAGCCGTCTTTGATATTGAAATCGCACACGGCGCAGTTAATCTGAGCGCTTTCGATCTTTTTTGAAAATGGATTCACTATCTTCAAGAGACTCGTCGCAAGATCCGCTCCCACCAGATTAAGATACTTGACGGGCATTTGGACTTCCTTAAGAATGGCGATCATATCGCCATTGAGTCCGGCCATCAAGGCGGCCACTGATTTCCCCTGGCCCTTAAGGTTGATGTTGAGATCGAGGACACCATCCAGTCCTTGGCTAATCCCCAGTTTTTTGAGCATTTCACCCAAATCAATCTTTTTTGCAGAGATCTTGGTGGTCAGGGTTGCATGATTTCCTTTGGCCAGCAGATCCAAGCTGCCGGCAAGATCTCCGCCGCCGACATTGGTTGTGAGCGGTTTAATGATTAAGTGGCCATTTTTCAAGCTTAAGTCTATATTAAACTTATCCAATGCAATTCGATGGGTTAAAATCTGATCGGCGCGAAAACTAACGGCGGCATCGATCTGGTCGAGGGCTTGAAGATCGAACGGTTCAGCGGAAAGTACTTTGTTGCTTTTCGCAGCGCTCTTCTTGGATTTTGTTTCCGTTTTGCTGTCGCTGCTATCTTGTTTTACAAACGGTCGCAGGTCCAATTTTTGGGAATGGAATTTGGCATCGATTTGGGGCCTGGGTGATTTCTGATTGAACGTAAATTCGCCGCTAATTCTGCTTTCACCCAGTAAAACCGCGATATCAGAGATTTTTAAGTCCTCAAGGGTAGGGGCGGTGAGATGGCCGGCCAGGTCAAACGGGCCCTTAATCGGTAAGGGTTCGCCGGTGACCTGCTGGAAGCTGGCTAAATCCGGTCCTTTCGCGGCCAGCTTAAGATCAATCCCCTTAACCGCCATGATATTCGTGATATGGCCTGAAATGGAGACTGTCGCACCCACGGCGGTAATCGTGAGATTCAACGGCCATTGTTCCTCTGAATTGAGTATTCCGGAAAGTTGGCCGAGATCGCCGCTGATCTGAATGGGCGTCTTATTGTAGGTGAATTTTAAATCTAGAGCAGCGGATGCGCCAAATTCCGGAGATTCCAATTTCAGGTTTTCTATTGATATCGCCGTGGTTTTCCCGCCTTGATGGTCATTATACGTAACCGTCCCGTCCTTGATTTGCACTTCTTTGAATTTAAGAAAATCCTGCTTACCGTCGACGGGTTCATCTTCGGCTGGTTTCGGTTCAGGTTTTTGGGGGACGTCGAATTCCAGATTCGATTTGCCGGATTTATCGATTTCAATAAGAAGTTGAGGATTCACAACGGTCAACCGGCTGATATGGATCTTACCGCTCAAGATCGGTATCAGGGCAGCTTGAACCTCCAGGCGCTTAACCTGTGCCATCTGCGGACGGGTTCCCCAGGATGCATTTTGAAAGGTCACATCATTAACCCCCAGCGTCGGATATAGGCCCAGTGCCAATTCAATATCGCCTCCTATGGTCAAGTCACGGCCGGTATATTGTTTTGCTAATTCCGTAATCTTAGGTTTGAATTTGTTATAGTCATATGACGATGCGATAATATAGATCGTTACAAACACGGCAATGATGACGGCAACGAAAATGCCCAGTATCCGTTTCCAGCGCATGGTAACCCCCCCTCTTTTTAGAATATCGCTTGGCTTTTAAACTATGTCTGATTAACGGCTTTGGCAACAAGGCCAATAAATAGGTACTAAGCTTTTTCTGCGACTAGGCTGGGGAAAACTGTGTGCCAAATAGCGTCTCGGAATCAAGTTAAAAATTTCACATATTCCCTCAAACTTCTTTCTCCTTTTTTCCATTTGGCAAACCAGAATTTTTTCGCCCAAATCTCAAGACAGGCAATTTGAAAGGATGTAACATCTTGAATCTTTTTTAAAAATACGTCTTTTTTAATCTTCCATTTATCATCAAGTTTTCTAAAGGTCATCGCATCATCACAAAATATTTTAAACTGCTGGCCGGCCAATTGCGGACTTAGTTTTGTTTCCTTGAAGGCTTCGACCAAAAAAGATAATTCTCCCTCCAAAAAATGTCCTCTCATTTCATGGAGTGCACGGTTATAAAGCATTGGAAACCCGTCAAGAACATATTCTGCTCCGGCATTTAGCGTACTGAAATTCGTTGACAGAAATTCTCGGCTCTGATCTTCGATTCTTGGACTTATTTTTTTCTTTTCCATTCATTCGCCCCTAATGGATTTTTGAGTAGTCTTACAACTTATTTATGGCAAAAGTCAAGAAAAAAGTATTGAATTCGCAGCGAGAAAAATCGTTTGCGGTTGAAATAATGCATAGCACTTTATTATTTAATTCGATTAATATCAAAATATTAAACGATATGTCATCTATTTTCAAAATCATACTAACCGAACGGTGTGTCCAGTTATTCAGAAGAATAAAAAAAACCATTTCAAATAAAAACAATTTTAAAATATTTTACTTGACAATAGCTGGCAAATTATATTAAAAAAATATGGCAGATATACATTAATTTCTACTTTAACTCTCAAAAAGGAAACTATGTATGAATATGCCTGTCAATAGCACCGCTAATCGATTGATTTTTTTTGATAATTTACGATTTTTATTTGTCCTTAGTGTTGTATTGCAGCACGCAAGTATGGCGTATATGAATTCCGGCTGGTGGCCGGTGACCGATGAGCCCAGCTTGGCCATTGGCGCCGTTACCGCTTTCTTCGATGGTTTCCTGATGCCGTCTCTTTTTTTTATATCAGGATATTTTGCCGTTCCTTCGATTCAAAATAAATCAATTTCACTATTCATCAAAGGAAAACTCAAGAGGCTGGGGCTGCCCTGGTTGTTATGTACGCTTTTCATCGGCCCGATTGTGCCCCTGGTTTATCATTATACGCGGAACGGCCTATCCCTGTCATCCAGCTACCGGCATACCTGGCTGGCCGTTATGGACAACGCCATAGGTTTTGATGTCGGGATCTTACCGCCGATGAGACAGGTTATGCAGAATGATTTGTTTTACCAGCGGTACATGTGGTTTATCGGTTTGCTGATTGCTTTCTTTTTGGTGTTCAGTTTTATTTACTCGTTAAAAAAAAAGTGGTTTGCATCAACCGACCTTTCACTCAAGGCTGTTAGCCCGTCTGTTATATCGACAATGAAAATGATGTTATCCATCGGGATTATAACATTTCTGGGTTCTACCCTTTTAATCGTGACGATGGTTACGCTTGCTCCGGAAGTGTCAAACCCCGAATCGTGGTTCACACTGGGCAATTTTGTTCAATTTCGGGTATCCAGAATATTCCTGCACATCGCATATTTTGTCTTGGGCGTATTGACTTTTAAGTGGAAATGGATTGAACGGGGCAGATTCCCAGGCCATATCAAAACCTGGTTTTTCGCATTTGTGGTTGTGTGTGTTGGTTACTATTCCTCTTATTTCCTGATGATGAGCGCCGGGAGCGATGAGATGGAAAAGCTGTTCGGGCTGCTTTTCTGGTTTTGCCTGAATTTTTTTACTGTCACAGCCTTTGGACTTTCGGTATCCTTGGGAGTTCGATATTGGAATCGACAAACCCCGCTTAATAAAATTCTGGCAACAAATTCTTATAACCTGTATCTCTCCCATTACATTTTCGTTATCGGTTTTCAATTATTGTTATTCACACTACCGGAAATTCCCGTTTTGCTGAAATTCGGATTGGTTTCTATTCCCTCCATCTGTTGTGGATGCCTGGTTTCCCAGTATCTGATCAAACCTTATCCAAAAATCACCATTGCTTTGGTTATAGGTTTGTTCATATCTATGGTCTTATGCATTCATCCTTAAGATATCGCATGTACTCTCAATAAATTGTTACCCGACTGATATTTTAATTTGGCAAAACATTGCATCTATCTGATATAGTGTTTTTTCAAAGTAAACGACAAATGGAATAGAGGCGCAGTTTTTTGTCAAAAACGAGATTTCCACTTAATTCCTAATGTCATATGGCTTGGATCAAACAAAGAAAATGAGACTGTCATGTTTTCCTATATATTCATGAAGATTCTTGAAAGTCGGCCGCATCGTTACGATTGGGGCATAGACTTTCTTACAAAAGGACAAGCAGGTAAGATCAAGGAACATATTGTCACCAATTTTGTCCGATCGGGCATGACCGTTCTCGATGTCGGCTGTGGAACGGGAGATTTGGCTGTCAGAGCAGCGCGGGCTGGTGCATTTGTGACCGGGGTTGATATTTCGGAGGGCATGCTGGCTGTTGCACAGGAACGGTTACATGAGAACGGACTGGAAAACAAAGTCGTTCTTCACCATGCCGGAGTTGTTGAGATAGACAACCTATTTGATGAAAAAAGCTTCGATCTCATTGCATCTACCCTTGTGATGAGTGAGTTGTATCCCGAAGAGCGTGAATGGGCCTTGAAGGCGCTATTCAGAATCCTGAAACCTGATGGAAAATTACTGGTTTTCAGTGAGGTAAGACCGAAACATTTTCTGAAACGAGCGATCTATTACGTTCTGAGATTCCCACTGGCGCTTATGACCTATCTTATTTCCCAGACGGGTACCAAACCGGTACGGAACCTAGTGGATGAAATGCGTCAAGCGGGCTTTGAAATCATAAAGGAACGCTATTCATTTCTCGAAAGTTTGGTAACCGTTGTCGCAAGAAGATCTAAGGTTACACAACCCGCAGCTGTCGCGCGAGTAATGAAGCCCGATCAGGATAGGTCACAAATCAAATCACTCTTCGATTTTTGCGGGCGATGGTTTCCAAATCCAGTGGTGCCTGGATTGCGGAGGATCGGTACACCGGACAGAAACAGTCCGGTCGTCGTTACCGGCAATTTTCACCTTACGGTTCGTCGAGTCGAAAGAGCACTTACAAATCAGAATTGTTATTTGCTTGTCGTACAGTCAAAAGGTATCAACGTCTGGTGTGCATCTGCCGGAGGTGAGATGAACACTCATTCCATCATAACGGCTCTCAAAACGAGTGACATCGCCAGTCTCGTTGATCACAGAGAGCTTATTTTGCCGCAGTTGTCCGCGCCGGGAATTGACACAAAACTGTTGAAGAAGATGAGTGGCTGGAAGGGCAAATGGGGACCTGTATATGCCGGCAGCCTGCCTGAGTTTCTTGCAAACAGCCATACCAAAACTCAAAAACAGTGTCGGGTGCGCTTTGACTTGTCATTTCGGATGGAAATGCTGTTCGCCATGAACTTTTTGCTGTGGCTTTTCTTTTGCGCCATTGCTCTGGCCATTCACCCTGCCTGGGCGGTTGTCATGACACTGACTTTCTGGGGTGCTGGGTTTATTCTATATGCCGGGTACTATCTTTTACCTTTTAAGGGCGGGTGGTCTAAAGCGCTGATGATAGTTATCGCTGCCATAGCCGTTTTTGTCGGGATTTCCGTACATATCACCGGTCACCCCTGGCACTATACGGGCTGGATGATTTTCACTTCGCTGGTTATCTTGTCCATCGGATTCGATCTCAAAGGTATCGTCGGTGATCAATCTTCTGAGGCGGAAGCATTTCTGCACAAACTGGGTTTTAAATCCGTTGGACGTCTCTTTCTATCGAAGGGTGTTCACATGGGATTCATCACCCAAGACAAATCCAGATGTGTAAATTGCAATACCTGCGTCAAGGTATGTCCTGTAGGTGTTTACGGCATTGCAGAAAATAAAAAGGATATCATTATCGTTGATGATTCAACCTGTCTGAAGTGCAATGGTTGCGTAATTCAGTGCCGCCAAAAAGCGCTATCCCTCAGTTAAAATTGGCGCAATGAAAGATAGCCATATGGACCCGGCGCTTCATCGAAAATAGTATGATACTCAAATGATACATTCAAATTTTAGATTCCAGATATCACCTAATCTGAGCATTTCATCTAAAAATATCAATAATTCGCTTGCTATTGGCTTAAAGAAAGGTTATGTCCCACATAATCAATTAAGTCCCGCATTCTAAAATCGGGATAGTTTCTTTCTGAAGGAAGTATCCATTTGTCAAAGTGGCATCCTCCAGTTTGCAACATTGAAAATATTTATGAAAGGAGAATGCTATTATGACTAATGGAACTGTTAAATGGTTTAATGACAGCAAAGGTTTTGGATTCATTGAGCAGGAAGACGGACCGGATGTGTTTGTTCATCATTCAGCCATCAACGCAAGCGGGTTTAAATCCCTCAATGAAGGCGACCAAGTTTCCTTTGACATAGAGCAAGGCCAAAAAGGTCCTGCCGCAGCAAATGTCACTGTGATTTAACCTTCGTTTTCGAGCAAAAGGGCATTCTTCGAATAGAGAGGGATGCCCTTTTAGTACTTTTGAATTACGACCCGTCCAACCTTCACTATCAGATCGTATATCACCGAAAAATCAGGTTTTTATTGCTTTTCTGTTTCTCACGATCGGGAATAGCGACCAGAGAGGCAACAACCCTGCAAAATTCCAGTATTCCGTAAAAAATTAAAATTGATCAAAGGAGAAAAGAATGAATAAAGGCGATTTAATCAACGAAGTGGCCAAAGTGGTCAGCACCAAAAAAGAGGCTCAGGAAGCGGTGGATTGTGTCTTTTCATCTATTGCCAAAGCAATGAAAACTGGGGATACCGTTAGCTTGATTGGTTTTGGTGCCTTCAAAGTGGTGGAGAGAAAGGCCAGAAAGGGACGCAATCCGCAGACCGGTGCGGAAATCGATATTAAAGCATCTAGAGCGCCTAAATTTACCCCGGGCAAGGCATTAAAGGAGGCTGTTAACTAGAGACTTATTAAACGGCGAAAAAACTTCTACCAGCTAATTCAATTCAACGGCGGAGTCTTTTTATAGGGCTCCGCCGTTTTATTTTTTTGGGATAGTGCTGTTCAATTGGAATCGTGTTCCGATATAAACACAAAAAAAAGCGCCCATCAAACATGCGCGATGGTAGTGTAGCTTGAAATTTCGCTGTTGGTTGTGCACAGATTCGATACGGCAAGTCCATGCACATCGTTGTTACCGGTTAGTCTGGCAAAATCTTTGAGCTCATCGGTGGAAATCCGGAGAAAGTTTTCAAGTCTTTGGGCGGCCTGGTCTATGTCCAGACGACGGCGTAAGTCGTGATCCTGGGTGGCGATTCCCATAGGACATTTTCCTGTGTTGCACACTCGATACTGCTGGCAACCGATGGCGATCAGCGCTGAAGTACTGATGGCCACAGCATCAGCCCCCAACGCCAGGGCTTTAGCAAAATCCGAGGATATCCTCAGCCCACCGGTAATCGTAAGACTGACATCTGTAACGTCATTCTCGTCCAGATATTTCCGAGCCCGATAAATCGCAAACAGGGTGGGTATGGAGGTGCTCGCCTTGACAAATTTGGGTGCCGAACCGGTTGCCCCGGCTCTGCCGTCTATTGTGATAAAATCCGGTCCTGCATAAATAGCAAACTCAATGTCAGCCTCGATGTCTCCAGCCGCCAGTTTAATGCCAATAGGTCTTCCTCCGGACGCCTTTCTCAGCCAAGCGACCCTCTGTTTTAAATCTTGCCGGGAGCGGATATCCTCGAAATGGGAAGGACTTATGATATCTTGCCCTTCTTTGAATCCCCGGATCTTGGCGATTTCCGGTGTAACCTTGTTGCCGGGCAGATGTCCCCCCATGCCCGGTTTAGCAGACTGACCAATTTTGATTTCAATGGCATCCACATTTTTCAGGTTTTCCTCAGTCGCACTATATTGATTGGGAACATATTCAAAGACATATCTGTAGGCCGCATCGAATTCTTCGGGTAGAATGCCGCCTTCTCCTGAACAGATAAGTGTTTGCACAGACGCGCTGCCCCTAGCCAGCGCGATTTTAGCTTCCTTCGAGAGGGCGCCGAAGGACATGTGTGAGATATAAATCGGCGTTTCGATAACGAGCGGTGTTGCGGCCCCGGGGCCGATAACCGTTCTGGTGTTTACCGGCACGTCTTTATTGAGCGGCATCTTCGCCAGTTGCGCCCCCTTTATGAGTATTTCATCCCATGAAATGACAGGCTCTTTCGTGCGCATGGGTTCATCCACGGTCCGGCTGCTCCGGGCGATTTCTTGAATATCGGCAAAATAAGGCTCAGCCTCAGCCATTGTTTTCTGGAGATCGATGAGAACCGGTGCATCGGTCTCTTTTTCAATCTTGTCATCGTGGGACGTAGGTGCAGACTCACCGTCCTCTGTCTTGGTAAAGTAATTTTTAGGAGATTCACAGACCGGACACACCCAATCTTCAGGAAGATCATCCCACTTTTGACCGGTTTTCTCTTCATCATGGACATATTCACAGACACCGCATATGTATTTTGCCATATTCCCCCCTAGACATCCAGGTTGGCCGGTTCGTAATACTCCCGCGGGTGCTTGCAGTAGGGACACCTTTTGGGAGGCTCTAGACCTTCATGAGCATACCCGCAAATGCTGCATTTCCATTTAATTGGCGTATCCCGTTTAAACACTCTGCCTGTTGCCACCATTTCAAGGAGCTTTCGAAAGCGATCGTGATGTTGTCTTTCAATCCTGGAAATTTGCCGAAATAGAATCGTGGCAGCCCGATTGCCTTCGACCTCCGCCTCGTCGGCATACCTGGGATACATGTCTTCGAATTCATACTTCTCACCGTTGACGGATTCTTTGAGGTTTGTCAGGGTATCCCGGTCACCCATCAAAAGCTTGAGCTCTTCCATTCTCGGCAATTTCCTCAAAAATTTTGGCAATATACCGATAGCCTTCATTTTTGGCCATTTCCGCAAAATACGAATACCGGTTGCGGGCAAGAGATTCGCCGGTAACCGCCGCCTTTAGATTTTCATCGGTTTTGCTCATATAATCCATCTCCTTATTGGATAGACAGCCATATTAACCTTTTAGAAATCCAAGCTGGCCGGTTCGTAATATTCTTTCGGCTGTTTACACGAAGGACATTTCGGCGGAGGCTCGGTCCCTTCGTAGACATAACCGCATACGCTGCATTTCCATTTGATCGCTTGTTCGCGTTTGAAGACAGTTCCGGCCTCGACCATTTCCAGCAATTTTTTATATCGCACTCTGTGGTGTGTCTCGATTTTAGCAACCTGTTTGAATGCGATAGCGGCTGCGGTTTCTCCTTCTTCTTCGGCATCTTTGGCAAACCCGGGATACATACTCTCGACTTCATAGTCTTCACCGCCAAAGGCCTCCTTTAAGTTAGCTGCGGTGTTTCCGATTCCGTTGAGCAGCAGGAGATGATCTTTGGCATGTTGTTTTTCATTTTCAGCAGTTTCTTCGAAGATTTTTGCAATGTAGTGATACCCCTCTTGTCTGGCGACTTCGGCAAAAAATGTATACTTGTTTCGTGCCTGGGATTCTCCTGCAAAAGCAGCCTGCAAATTTTCGGTTGTTTTACTCATTTTTTTCTCCTTTCGGTTGGCATTGATAATGAATGATGGCTTCAGTTACGACAAGTTTCGCAAACTTGTCAAGCTGTTTTTGTTCCATATTCTATGATCGATTTGCTGATAAAATAAAATGGTTGAATATGAACCTCAAACCAGATAGGGAATGTGGAACCCGTGATGATATCGTTTCTCTATCTGAAATAATTACGAATCCCATGTATCAGATACATCAAGGCTTTAGCCTTTCAAATTCGGTCTTGAAACCAAGAAATTTTGTGACATGATGGAGAAAATGAAAAATTCAAAAGCTTTACATGCTGTTATGTTTCTTTTGATAATTTTTGCTCATAGATCGGTTATTATCTTGCCCGCTTTTAATTATGTGATCCAAGCATTTTACTCCAATTCCCTCACTTTAGCCTTATTTATATCTTTGCAATTTGGGGACAAAAATTGTATGGGGAAATATTCGCCTCCAAGGATTGAATGGTTACGGCACATCTTTACGTAAAAACTCGCCAACTGAGGTTTAAATCATTACCCCATCATGATTTTTACCGGAAGCGTGTCGTTATGTTCTGGCAGCAAATGGTCAACGCCATAAATCTGGGTGCCATGTATTCTCTGCTGGCCATCGGTTATACCATGGTCTACGGCATCATCAAGCTGATCAATTTTGCGCATGGTGAAATCTTTATGTGCGGGGCCTTTTTTACCTGGTGGTTCATGACCGCCCAGTCGGTTCCTTTTCCCATCGCCGCCCTCTTGGGTATCATGCTGAGCACCCTTCTGGGGATCAGTGTTGAGAGAATCGCCTATCGACCATTGCGCAATGCCCCCCGATTTGCAGTTATCATCAGTGTTTTGGGGATGTCCATTTTTCTGCAAAATATGGCCAGAATTGTCTGGGGAGCCGAATTTCAAACCTTCGATGTCGACTTCGGCCTTCCTGCGATAATTTTCGGCAATGTTGTAATCCCTTTTAAAAAAATCTTTATTCTGGCCACTTCGCTAATCCTGATGATCGCCATAGGCCTTTATGTCAAGAAAACCTATATCGGCAAGGCCATGCGTGCAACCGCCGCCGATCCCGAGGCCGCCGAAATGATGGGGATCAACATCAATGCCGTGATTGTGCTGACCTTTGCAATCGGGTCGGCCATGGGGGCGGTGGCCGGAATTCTATTTGCCGTCAATTACAACAGCATCGATCCCTTTATGGGCTTCAATGCCGGGTTAAAGGCGTTTACCGCCGCAGTCCTGGGTGGTATCGGCAATATTTACGGGGCGATGATCGGTGGAATTCTGCTCGGCGTTTTTGAAGGTATCGGGGCCGGATATATTTCTTCCCTGTATCGCGATGCCTTTGCCTTCGGCGTACTGATATTGGTCCTCATTTTCAGACCGGAAGGACTTTTGGGTGAAATTGGAAAATCCAAAAAACGAGAACAACCTCGATGACCTTGCCGGCGGATCGCAGGCCGGGTTACAGAAGCAAAAGCAAAGTCCTCTGGTTCGCATGGCCGGGCTAGTGGCACTGTCCCAGTGGTACGTGAAGCTTCTGATCGTACTGGTCTGTTTGATAATCCCCTGGGTTGTTGCGAGCAACTATGCCATGCGGGTCATCATCTATATCGGCCTTTACATCGTTCTGGCCCTGGGGTTGAACGTGGTCATGGGCTATACGGGACTGCTGAACATCGGTCATGCCGCGTTTTATGCCGTGGGGGCCTACTCAACCGCTATTCTAATGGTCAAGTTCGGGATGTCGTTCTGGTTGACCATTCCGGTGGGTATGTTTTTCGGCGTCCTGCTGGGCATCGTGCTCGGCTTTCCGACCTTGAGAGTGCGGGATGACTATTTGGCCATCGTCACCCTTGGATTCGGCCAGATTGTCTATATTGTGGCCAACAACTGGATGGGATTGACCAGAGGACCCCGGGGGATACCGGGGATCCCGGCACCCCGCATCGGATTTGCCGATTGGCAGATCGTCCTTGAAAGTTATCCGGCCTATTATTATTTGATCCTTTTTTTCATTTTCGTTGCCATCTACGCGTGTGTGCAAATAATGGATTCCCGCGTCGGCCTGGCATGGATGGCCATCCGGGAAGACGAAGATGTCGCGGCGGTGATGGGGATCAATCTGGTTTATTATAAAACCATGGCTTTTGGGTTTTCAGCTGCATTGGGAGCGCTGGCCGGTAGCTTTTTCGCGGTTTTTCAAAGCTTCGTGAGCCCGAACAGTTTTACCATTCTCGAATCGGTCATCATCATTACCATACCGATCCTGGGGGGTCTGGGAAGCATTCCGGGCACTATTATCGGGGCGATTATCATGATCGGGGGGCCTGAAATCTTCAGGGCTGCAAGCGAATACCGCATGGTGATTATGGGCGCTTTTATGGTGATTATGATGATCGTCAGGCCCCAAGGGCTTTTCGGCAAAAAATTGTACCAACCCACTTACAAGATGTAAAAATGGCTTTTTTATCTGTGCGATCCCTCATAAAACGATTCGATGGGCTGACGGCTCTGAACAGTTTCAGCCTCGATGTTGAGGAAGGTGAAATCGTCGGAATCATCGGGCCCAATGGTTCCGGCAAAACGACATTTTTCAATGTCCTATCCGGCATGTACCAGGCTGATGGGGGCGAAGTTCTTTTCAATAATCACCCGGTGAATCTGCTGAAACTGAAAACCCACCAGATCATCGGCCTGG
>Ga0316189_10005278_pt1 | contig 12385 bp, 11 predicted proteins | sample LowCovwburrow_MG_FD_204930 | JGI IMG/M metagenome (GOLD analysis project Ga0316189, IMG submission 204930) | Coastal sediment microbial communities from Maine, United States - Lowes Cove worm burrow | ecosystem: Environmental > Aquatic > Marine > Coastal > Sediment | place: USA: Maine... | reverse complement strand
AGAATAGTTTGAAAAGGAATTGAAAAATTTACGGTTCCAAAATTCGATTTTAGAGGTGGTAACGACTCAAAATCTATATCATCAATAATAAATGGTGAATAATTTAGATTCAATTCAGCTTGATAATATTCTGCCTGATTTGTTATTTCGAGAGCAAAATTTTGATTGATACTATTGATGAAATTTAAATTGGTTTTAGTACCAATAATTATAAACCTGTTCTTATTTTCTTTATTAATAGCATCAAATAACCTATTAAACCTATGGTTTGGCTGATTAATTATAATTAATTGAAAATCATTTATTTGACTAATTATTTCATTTGAATTTAAAAACACTACAGATCGCTGTTCGTTACTTTCAATACTTTTCTTTAAAGCACCTAAGTCTGGATGCAGAAAATCGCTTACAATAGCAATTTTTGTTTTTTGGTCTATGACTTCAACCGCAAAATTCTTAGAATTATTAACCGTATTATTTTCGTTCTCAATAGGGGTTATTGTTGCTTTTAAACGGCTAACACCTACGCTACTCGCCGGCAATGTAAAATGGATTGTTTTAGAGTTATTATTTTTAGCAAACTGAACTGCCTGAGAATAAACCGTTGTGTTGCCACTAGTAACGACAAAACGAGAATTCACATTATTATTGCCGTTATAAGTGATTATGGCTTCAATGGGAAAACGATTTTTTAAATAAGCATACCTGTTTACATTAAGTTGTTGAATTTTTAAATCGGTATAGGTTATAGTATCCCCTAAAATAATGGAATAAATAGGGTTTTTATATTTAGAAGCTATAAACTCATAATCGTTTCCATAGGTTTGATTGCCGTCAGAAATTAAAACAGTAGCCGTATTTGTATCTTTATATACTTGTGATAATTGATTAAATGCATTAGAAATATTAGTTTGCTTTTCTGTAAACAGAATGGAACCTGAAGGCTTCAACCCTTCTCCAAAAGTGTATTTTGACACATTAAACTTATTGTTTAATTCGCTATTTTGTGATAGTTTATTAATAACATTCAAAGCATTTTCATCTTGCTTTAAATGTTTTATAGAGCTAGAATTGTCTATAGCAATTACAAGATTCGGCTTTTCTGTAGTTAGTGTAAGATGATTAAATTTTGGATTAATAAGTAATAAAAAAATCGAAAACAGCGTAAGAAACCTTAAAACAGAAAACAAGATGTTTAACTTAGAAACATTTTGTTTGCCTTTTATATACTGAAAAAGCGCTAATAAAAGCGCTATAATTCCAGCAAGTATTATATATAATATGGTTTCTGAACTCATTAAGTTTCATAAGTTTGATTGATGAGATTCCTGCATTCACTTCGACAAGCTCAGAGTGACAGGCAGGAATGACATATTTATGTTAGCATTCCACCATCAACATTTAGTGTTTGCCCAGTAACATAGGCACTCATATCGCTTGCTAAAAACACACAAACATTAGCTATGTCTTCTGGAGTTCCACCACGTTTTAAAGGAATTGCTGAGCGCCAACCTTTTACAACCTCTTCGTCAAGTTTTGCAGTCATTTCAGTTTCAATAAAACCAGGAGCGACCACATTGCTTCTTATGTTTCTGGACCCTAACTCTAAAGCTACAGATTTAGAAAACCCTATAATACCTGCTTTTGAAGCCGCATAATTGGTTTGTCCTGCATTTCCTTTTACACCAACTACAGAACTCATATTTATAATAGAGCCTTTGCGCTGTTTTAGCATGGTGCGTTGCACAGCTTTAGTCATATTAAAAACTGATTTCAAATTGACTTCGATAACAGTATCGAAATCTTCTTCACTAATACGCATTAATAAATTATCTTTAGTGATGCCTGCATTGTTAACCAAGATATCAATACTACCAAATTCGGCAACAACATCTTCAGCTAATTTTTGAGCTTCATCAAAACTCGCTGCATTACTTTGGTAGCCTTTAGCTTTAACACCTAAAGCGTTTAATTCGTTTTCTAACGCTTTAGCAGCTTCAACAGAAGCACTATATGTAAATGCTACATTTGCTCCTTGTTGTGCAAAAACCTGAGCAATACCTTTCCCTATTCCTCGGCTTGCGCCAGTTATTATGGCTGTTTTTCCTTCTAATAATTTCATTTAACTTATTTTTAATTCAATCGAATCTATAATTATTTTCAATATTATAATTCGTTAAAAGTTGGTTATTATTTTCTAAACTCAAATATAGCAAATACAACTTGCTTCAAATAAAAAAACCTCACATAATTTTGTGAGGTTTTTAATAGTCTATTTAGTTTTTATTTACGCCAAAACTTCAGCAATTTTTTTACCTATTTCAGCAGGGGAATCAACAACGTGAATTCCACATGCTCTCATAATTTTCTTTTTAGCTTGTGCCGTATCGTCACTACCTCCAACAATTGCACCAGCATGTCCCATAGTTCGTCCAGCAGGAGCGGTTTCTCCAGCAATAAATCCAACTACTGGTTTTTTACTTCCACTTGCTTTGTACCAGTTAGCTGCATCTGCTTCTAGTTGTCCACCAATTTCACCAATCATAACTACCGCTTCAGTTTCTGGGTCGTTAATTAATAATTCAACAGCTTCTTTAGTTGTAGTTCCTATAATTGGGTCGCCACCAATACCGATAGCAGTAGTAATACCTAAGCCTTGTTTTACAACTTGGTCTGCGGCTTCGTAAGTTAAGGTTCCAGATTTAGAAACAATACCAACTTTACCTTTTTTGAAAACAAAACCTGGCATAATACCAACTTTTGCTTCTCCTGGTGTAATTACACCTGGGCAGTTAGGACCAACCAATCTACAATCTTTATTTTTAATATAGCTTGAGGCCGTAATCATATCTGCAACAGGAATACCTTCTGTAATAGTAATAATGACTTTAATACCTGCATCGGCAGCTTCCATAATAGCGTCGGCGGCAAATGCTGGCGGAACAAAAATAATTGTAGTATCTGCTCCAACCTTTTCTACAGCTTCTTCCACGGTATTAAAAACAGGTTTCTCTAAATGCGTTTGACCGCCTTTACCTGGAGTAACACCACCAACAACATTGGTTCCGTATTCTATCATTTGACTAGCGTGAAATGTACCTTCACTACCAGTAAAACCTTGAACAATTATTTTTGAATCTTTATTTACTAAAACACTCATACAATTCTATTTTTTATGATATTTGCTATGCAAAAGTAACTTTTTGCTATTAATTTATTAAAGTATACTAATTTTATTTTTTAAATAATTCCGGAATCTTTTTTAGATATGCCATTTCTTTAAATTTTTCTCTAGCCTCTATAGCTGGAGAACCAAAATAAGCTTTGTTTTCTTCTGTTGAATGTCCTAATCCAGATTGAGCATATAATACGGTTCCTTTAGCAATTGTAACATCGCTTTTAACACCAACTTGCCCCCAAATAGTTACATTATCTTCTACAACAACACATCCAGCAATGCCTGTTTGTGATGCTATTAAACATTTTTTTCCTATGACTGTGTCGTGTCCAATTTGGATTTGATTATCTAGCTTCGAGCCTTCTCCTATTATGGTGCTAGCCGTAACGCCTCTATCTATAGTACAAGCAGCACCAATATCTACATAATCCTCTATAACTATACGACCGCTAGATAATAACCTGTCGTAACCTTCTGGTCTTTTCTTATAATAAAAAGCATTGGCGCCTAATATAGACCCTGCATGAATGGTAACATGGCTTCCTATTATGGTATCATCGTAAATACTTACATTAGAATGAATAATACAATTATCGCCAATTTCTACATGATTCCCTATAAAACAGTTAGGCTGAATTATTGTATTCTTGCCAATTTTTGCAGTAGAAGCTATTTGACTATCTGAAGGTTTAAAAGGCTTAAAATGATTTGAAAGTTTATTAAAATCTCTAAAAGGGTCATCGCTAACAAGCAATGCTTTTCCTTTTGGGCAATCCACTTTTTTGTTGATTAATACTATGGTCGCGTTAGACTTAAGAGCTTTATCGTAATATTTTGGATGATCGACAAAAACGATATCTCCGGGTTCTACGACATGAATTTCATTCATTCCCAAAACAGGAAAACCATCAGCGCCAACAAACTCACAATCAATTAATTGAGCAATATTTTTTAGCGTATGTGGTTTAGGGAACTTCATTAATTAATCAATTAATTTAAAAGTGTCATTTATATATTCAAAAGAATTTTCGAATTTAACGAACCTATTATCTGTAGTCCAGTTCATTAACATGAATATATCTTTTTCACCTTCAATAAAAGCAACAATATAAGCTGCTTTTATACCGTCAACTTCACCAAAAATCTTTATCTGTCTTGCAGGTTTATTATTTATATTAACTAATCCATATTCTTGAATTTTAGCATTAGCTATACTTTCTTTGAACAATCCTTTTTGTGCATTTTTATAGTTTTCTATTACTGAAAGTTTACTGTCAAATTCCCCATATCGCTTAAAAAGATCTATATAGTCATCTTTATTTTCTTGAATTATCACAAAGTAAGTCTCTTTGTATATGTTTGCATATTGTAATATTGCCTCAGGATTTAACCCAGGAAGTGTTTTCATATAGATAGGGATATCTACTTCAAATAAACTATCAATACCAACAGTTTTATAATTAGACTCTGAGGTAGATACAGGAGATGAATTTAATTCACCTGCTTTTTGAATCATCTCGATACAAGATGACATAGATAATGCTAAGACAATTAAAAGAAAAATGCTTTTTTTCATATAGCTATTCCTTAACACGCTCTTTATAAGTTCCTTTATCGGTTTCAATTTTTATTTTATCGCCTTCATTTATAAATAAAGGCACATTTACCTCTGCTCCAGTTTCAACTGTTGCTGGTTTAGTAGCATTAGTGGCTGTGTTTCCTTTAACACCAGGTTCTGTAGCTGTAACTTCTAATATAACACTTGCTGGCATTTCTACAGAAAGCGGCAAATTGTCTTCGGTATTTATCAATACCGTAACAACTTCGCCTTCTTTCATTAAATCTGATCTATCTAAAGCCGCTTCTAACAATCTAATTTGTGTATAATCTGCTTCATTCATAAAATGATAAAATTCACCATCGCTATATAAATATTGAAATTTATGTGTCTCAATACGTACATCATCAATTTTATGACCTGCAGAAAAGGTGTTATCTAACACTTTCCCACTAGTTACACTTTTCATTTTTGTACGTACAAACGCAGGACCTTTACCTGGTTTTACATGCAAAAATTCAATTATTTTATAAATGTCATTATTATACCTAATACACAATCCGTTTCTAATATCTGATGTACTTGCCATGTTTTATTGTTAAGTTGTTAATTGCTGAGTTGTTCAGTCTTACTCTATGTTTTTTTAATTTGATTTGAAATAGCCTTTCATAATACCACGATGCGAATTCTTTATAAATTGAAGAATTTCGTCGCGTTCTGGAGTGGCTTCCATTTCGGCTTCAATAATCTCTGAAGCTTGTGTGTTATTATAATTTTTTTGATAAAGTATTCTGAATATATTCTGTATTTCTCTAATTTTTTCTGTTGAGTAACCGCGTCGTCGTAATCCAACGGAATTAATACCTACATACGATAATGGTTCTCTTGCAGCTTTTACATAAGGTGGCACATCTTTTCTAACTAAAGAACCGCCTGTAACAAAAGCATGATTCCCGATAGATACAAATTGATGAACCGCTGTCATACCAGCTAGCACTACATAATCGCCTATTGTTATATGGCCTGCAAGTGTGCTATTATTTGAAAAAATACAGTTATTACCTACTATACAATCATGTGCAATATGGCAGTATGCCATAATTAAACAATTATTACCAATAACTGTTTTCATTCTATCGACTGTACCTCTATTTATGGTAACACATTCGCGAATAGTAACATTATCTCCTATTTCAACCGTGGTGTCTTCATCATTATATTTTAAATCTTGAGGAACAGCAGAAATTACAGACCCAGGAAAAATGCTACAGTTTTTTCCAATACGAGCACCTTCCATGATGGTAACATTACTGCCGATCCAAGTTCCTTCTCCAATTTTCACATTGTTATGTATCGTTGTAAAAGGCTCAATAACTACGTTTTTGGCAATTTTCGCACCAGGGTGCACGTAAGCAAGTGGTTGGTTCATTTTTCTGATTTTAATTTTGATAAAGCGGTAAAAATGTGTTCGCTTATCAGCTTATCTAAACTTTTAGGATAATCGTAATTCGTTCGGTTCATAATTATTTAACTTTAGATATTTGAGCCATTAGTTCAGCTTCTGCACATAATTTTCCGTTAGCATAAGCGTAACCTTGCATATGACAAATACCACGACGAATCGGGCTTATTAATGAGCATTTAAAGATGAGGGTGTCACCTGGAGATACTTTTTGTTTAAACTTAACATTGTCCATTTTCATGAAGAAAGTAAGATAATTTTCAGGATCTGGCACCGTATTTAATACAAGAATCCCTCCTGTTTGTGCCATAGCCTCAACAATTAATACCCCAGGCATAACAGGGGCACCAGGGAAATGACCTTTAAAAAACTCTTCATTCATTGTTACGTTTTTTTGAGCTATTACATGATTATCTGATAGCTCAAAAACTTTATCTATAAGTAAGAATGGTTGCCTGTGAGGAAGCATTGCCATAATTTGAGTGATATCCATCAAAGGCGGTTGATTTAAATCTATACTCGGCATATTATTACGTCGCTCGTTTTTTATAATTTTAGATAATTTTTTTGCAAACTGAGTATTTACAAAATGCCCAGGTTTATTGGCTATTATTTTACCTCTTATTCTTGTGCCAACAAGGGCTAAATCACCTAAAACATCCAACAATTTATGTCTTGCAGCTTCGTTAGGATGGTGCAAAGTAAGGTTGTCTAAAATGCCATTTGGTTTTATCGCTATATTATCTTTTTTAAATGCGATTCTTAATTTTTTCATGGTTTCAGGAGATAATTCTTTATCTACATAAACAATGGCATTATTTAAATCTCCCCCTTTTATCAAACCGTGCTCTAATAGCATTTCAATTTCATGTAAAAAACTGAATGTCCTAGAATCTGAAATATCTTTTTTAAAATCTGAAATACGATTTAAAGTTGCATTTTGAGTTCCTAAAACCTTTGTTCCAAAATCAACCATAGTTGTAATTTGGTACTCTTTAGCAGGCATTACTAAAATTTCACTTCCAGATTCTTCATCTGTATAAGAAATAACATCAGAAACAACATATTCTTCTCTAAAAGCATCGAGTTCTACGACTCCAGATTTTTCAATTGCTTCAACGAAAAACTTTGAAGACCCATCCATAATTGGTGGTTCAGATTCATTAAGTTCAATAATTGCATTATCAACATCTAAACCAACTAAAGCAGCAAGCACATGCTCTGAAGTTTGTATGGAAACTCCATTTTTTTCAAGGCAAGTACCACGTTGTGTGTTGGTTACATAATTTGCATCAGCTTCAATAACTGGCTCGCCTTCTAAATCGACCCTTTTAAAAGAGAATCCAGAATTAGCGGAAGCTGGTTTTAACGTTAAGGTTACATTTTTACCAGTATGCAACCCTACTCCAGTTAAGGAAATTTCATCTTTAATAGTTTTTTGTCTTTTATCAGTAACAATTATTCCCATTTATTTTTTTCTAAATCATTAATATTTTTAACAATAGTTGGTAAATTTTTAAAATGAACGTAAGATTTGTTGTAATCGCTTAGAGCTATTGCAGGTGACCCTTGCAAAATCTCATTATCTTTTACATTTCTGCCAATACCAGATTGTGCTTGTATTTTAACATTATTACCAATAATTATATGTCCAACAATACCAACTTGTCCTCCAATTTTACAGTTTTCGCCAATTTTTGTTGAACCAGCTATACCAGTTTGCGCTGCAATAACTGTATTTCTGCCAATTTCGACATTGTGTGCAATTTGAATTTGGTTATCTAATTTTACACCTTGTCTAATTATAGTAGACCCTAGTGTTGCCCTATCAATAGTTGTAGCTGCTCCGATATCGACAAAATCTTCAATAATAACATTTCCTATTTGGGGGATTTTGTTATAGCCACCGTTGGAATTTGGAGCAAAACCAAAACCATCTGCTCCAATTATAGCACCTGAGTTAATTACACAATTTTTTCCGATGCTAGACTCTGAATAAATTTTTGCGCCAGAAAAAACTACTGTATTGTCTCCAATGTCTACATTATCACCAATATAGGCATTAGGAAATATTTTTACATTATTACCTAAAACTACGTTCTCCCCGACATAAGAAAATGCGCCTATATATATATGGTCACCTTTTCTGCAAGATTCAGAAATAAAAGAGGGCTGCTCTACACCTTCTTTATTAAGTTTTATAGCATTGTAATATTCAAGTATTTTAGAAAAAGCCAAATACGCATCGTCTACTTTAATAAGCGTTGTGTTTATATTATTTTCTGGATCGAAAGTTTTATCAACAATAGTTATTGATGCTTTTGTAGAATATATATATGGTGTGTATTTAGGGTTTGCAAGAAATGTTAAAGAGCCTTCTGTACCTTCTTCAATCTTTGACAGCTTTGATACTTCAACATTTGCATTACCTACCACTTCACCCTCTAATATATCTGCTATTTGTTGTGCTGTAAATTTCACACTTTAATATTTGTTATTTATTTTAATTACCGCAAAAATAGGAAAAATGTACTAAAGTTTTCCATGTGCTACTATCTATTGTTTTTTAGCAGTAATAGTGATTTTAATAGTTTTTATAAATTGAAAGGTTTAGCTATAGAATCTCTTTTGGATAGCATATATAGTATTTTGTAACTGTTTTCGATAAGGCTTTAAGACTTAATTGATTTGACGCTTTAACAATGTCTTCAATCTTACCAGACTTATGTAAAATATTAATATTTTGATGTTTTAGTTGATAAGCTTGATTAGAAATACTACCAGTAAACACAAAATACGCTGCCTCTTTTGTCGAAATATTATAAGTTTTAATTAGTTTTTTAATATGCTTTTCGAGATTCTTTTTTTTAATCAATTTATTCTTCATTTTAATTTTCAGGAGGTTTCTGTTAATAATCATTTCGCACAAGTTGCTTAATACAAAATCGTCATGATGTTGCCATTCTTTCATTGCCGAAATAATATCATAATCATCCAACTCAGAAAACACATTTAATGTTTCATCATTAAAATCTCCTATCGAAATTTCATACTGCAAAAAGTATCTTAGCGGTTTACTTCCATTGAGCTCTACCCCTAAATTAGTTAATTCTTTTGCACGCTTTAAAACTCTTATTAATAATTGTTCTGCCACTAATCCTGTTTTATGCAAGTACACTTGCCAATACATAAGTCTTCTGGCTACTATAAATTTCTCAACACTGTAAATGCCTTTTTCTTCAACAACCAATTCGTTATTTACAACATTTAGCATGGTTATTAAGCGCTCACTGTTTATATTACCTTCGGCTACACCAGTATAAAAACTATCGCGTTTTAAATAGTCAGCTCTATCCATATCTAATTGCCCAGAAATTAGTTGACACATAAAGTTTCTGTGATATTCGCCTTTAAAAATTTTAATAGCTAGCGTTAAATTTGAGTTAAATTCTTCGTTTAAACGTTCCATAAAAAGCAACGAAATTTGCTCGTGAGATACGTTATTTGCAATACTGTGTTCCATAGCATGCGAAAAAGGACCATGACCAATATCGTGTAATAAAATAGCAGCATAAAGAGCTTCTTCCTCTTCTTCTGTGATTGTAACTCCTTTAAAACGAAGTACATTAACTGCTTGTTGCATTAAATGCATACATCCAATAGCGTGATGAAATCGTGTGTGATGCGCTCCAGGATACACTAAATACGACATCCCCATTTGTGTAATTCTTCGCAAACGTTGAAAGTACTTATGTTGTATTAAATCAAAAATTTGTGAATTTGGTATCGTAATAAAACCGTAAATTGGGTCGTTTAATATTTTAAGTTTGTTCAAACTTTACTTTTTACATTAAATATTTACAAATATAACGATATGAGGCTCATGATGGGCATTTAAAATAAAACACATAATAATAATATGATAAATATACTTTGGGTTGATGATGAAATTGATTTACTAAAACCACATATTTTATTTTTAGAAAAGAAAAATTATAAAGTTACCACTTGCAATAATGGCACCGAAGCCATTGATATCTTAGACGACAAAAAATTTGATATTGTTTTTTTAGATGAAAACATGCCCGGATTAACAGGGCTTGAAACTTTAGCCGAAATTAAAGAAAAGCAAGACAACCTCCCTGTTGTGATGATTACTAAAAGTGAGGAAGAATACATTATGGAAGAGGCTATTGGTAATAAAATAGCAGATTATTTGATTAAACCTGTAAACCCAAATCAAATATTATTAAGCTTAAAAAAGAATTTAGATCATTCTAGATTAGTTTCAGAGAAAACAACATCTAACTATCAACAAGAGTTTAGAAAAATTGCTATGGATTTATCTATGGTGAATTCTTATGAAGAATGGGTGAATTTGTATCAAAAACTCATTTATTGGGAAATTCAGTTAGAAGATATTGAAGATGCTGGCATGTTTGAAATTTTAGAATCTCAAAAGAACGAAGCTAACATTCAGTTCGGCAAATTTATAGACAAAAATTATGCAGATTGGTTCCTACCAAATACAGATGCACCCATAATGTCGCATACTTTATTTAAAGATAAAATTGCTCCAGAGTTAAGCAAGGAGCAGCCTACACTATTAGTCGTTATAGATAATTTGCGTTACGACCAATGGAAGGTTTTCGAACCCATCATTAATAATTATTATAAAAAAGAAACCGAAGATGCTTTTTTTAGCATTTTACCAACGGCAACGCAATATGCAAGAAATGCTATTTTTTCTGGGCTAATGCCTAGCGATATGGAAAAATTGTTTCCTCAATATTGGAAAAATGATACCGATGAAGGCGGAAAAAATCTTTATGAAGCTGAGTTCCTACAAAGCCAAATGAAACGATTAGGTTTAAATAATTTAGATTATGAATACCATAAAATCACAAACCTTAAAGCAGGAAAAAAATTAGTTGATAACTTTAACTCATTAAAAAATAATGACTTAACAGTTGTGGTGTATAATTTTGTTGATATGCTATCCCATTCCAAAACAGAAATGGAAGTTGTTAAAGAATTAGCTTCAAACGATAAAGCCTACAGATCTCTAGCTTTAAGTTGGTTCAAAAACTCACCGCTGTTAGAAATGATTCAGCTAGCTCACCAGCTTGGTTTTAAGCTCATATTAACTACCGATCATGGTACTATTAATGTTAAAAACCCATCTAAAGTTGTTGGAGACAGAGATACCAGTTTAAATTTGCGCTATAAAACTGGTAGAAGTTTAACTTATGATAACAAAGATGTACTTGTAGCTAAAAACCCAAAAGATGTGCATTTACCATCTATCACCATGAGTAGCTCTTATATTTTCGCAAAAGGCGATTTGTTTTTTGCTTATCCCAATAACTACAATCATTATGTAAGCTATTTTAGAAATACGTATCAACATGGTGGTGTTTCTTTAGAAGAAATGATTATTCCTTTTGTAGTTTTAAATCCGAAATAATCCATGTAATGCAAAAAACATCGACGAAGCGCATCATCCCTTAGGTTTTTTAAAAAATAATTGTTAACATTGCATAGCAAACGACCTCGGAGCAAACTCACGAGGGATTAATAAGGAAAAGGTATTAAATTTTCGAATCAAGCTTCGGAACATTTAAATCTCGATTATCGAGTAAATAATTGTACACATTGGAAATCAGTTATGAGTTAAATGAAGTTGAAAACGTTGCAAAACAGTTAATAAAACACGCAACAAGTAAAACTTTTTTATTCTACGGCAATATGGGTGTTGGCAAAACAACGCTAATAAAAGCTATAGCAGTAGTACTCGGCAGTGTAGATGACGTAAGCAGTCCAACATTTTCAATTGTTAATGAATATGAAACTTGCAATGGATTAATTTATCATTTTGACTTATTCAGAATTAAAGATATTGAAGAAGCCTATAATTTTGGAATAGAAGATTATTTGTATTCTGATCATTACAAGTTAATTGAGTGGCCTGAAAAAATTAAACCCATTTTATCTGAACCTTTTGATGTAATTAATCTAGAATTAGGTTCTGTAAACAATAGAATTTTAAAATTAAATAAAAATAACCTTAATATAAAGCAATAAGCTTGTAATACAAATAACATGAATTACTCCAATTTTTGAAGTTTTACGGAAAACCCACATCTCAAATTGTTTAAAACACTGTTTTTAACATAATTTTAACATT
>Ga0316189_10005277_pt1 | contig 12387 bp, 12 predicted proteins | sample LowCovwburrow_MG_FD_204930 | JGI IMG/M metagenome (GOLD analysis project Ga0316189, IMG submission 204930) | Coastal sediment microbial communities from Maine, United States - Lowes Cove worm burrow | ecosystem: Environmental > Aquatic > Marine > Coastal > Sediment | place: USA: Maine... | reverse complement strand
AGTGGCCCTTTCCTTTACGGGTTATCGCCCATGTAGCATCGCCATCATCTGCTGCAGAATGTTGAACATTCACATACAGCGTCTTGTCGTCTAATGGACTGAAGTAGATACCTGTGCCTTCTGCGCCTGGGTCAGTCAGAGAAGCGAACAGGTCTACATCTTTAGAAGCGCCAAACTTGTCTGTCCTCTTAGAAGCGAACCAGATGTCAGAAGGACTGTTATCTTCTATCATGATCAGATCTCCGTTTGGTGCTTCAGCCAGGTTGTCGACACTGTCGAAGCCAGTCTGGTGACCGTCTTCGCCTGGCTTGCCGATTTCAACGGGAACGTTAACACCCGGTTTTACGAAGTTCTTAACTTCAATAGACTCGAGGTCAACAGAGATGACGCGTCCTTCGTAGTATTCTTTACCGTATTCATCACGTGGGCCTTCTGTGATAGCAACGTACAGTTTGCCATCGATGATCTCCAGGTCTTCTGGACGCTGGTAGCTGGCACCGCCAGCAATCGTACCAGCGCGGCGCGCATCAAATGCATCGATAGGCCCCAGCCACTCGCCCTGTCCAGTATTGTCACGACGGCTGCCACTTTCGATGCCGAGTACGTATAGATCACCATGAGACAGGTCGCCGTATGTGTGAGGAACGAATTTATAAACACCGCCGCCACAAGGTGTGCCCAGGTCGCAACCTGAAGTGCGGCCACGATGCTCGTCAACAACATATACATTACCATCGGCATCCAGATCGATACCTTCGTGAGCAAGACGGCCAACGTATGGGCGATCGATGATCTCGGCAGCAGACATCATGTCTTCATTAGGTACTAGTTCGAACAGACGGCCGCCAGTGGTTTCTTCAGCGAACAGAACGGTTCCCCATGGTGTCCAGCGGATGCCATCCAGGGCATTCCAGGTCGGGTCGCTGGCCAGGAGCCTGGTTTCCCCGGTCTTCAGATCGACAACAGATAAAGCGCCACCTTCAGGAAGGCTGCCCGGAAGGCGCAGCTCATGTGTGCGGTACAGGTAACGGCCTGCATTCGGCCCGGTTTCGTTAACGACGTTCATGTCATTCCAGTCGTCGCGGCCACCATCATAGATGTTCAGATCTGACTCATCAGAGACGACTGTCTGAGTGAAGCCTTTAGGTAGTTTCCACGGCGCGGTTGCATCCCAGTCAGCTGAGTTAGCAGATTCTTTGAGTGGTTTAAAGTTAAAGCTGTTTTTTTTGTGATCAGCATGCGCGGCAACAGAGAATGCGAGAGCTGCTGTGATCGCAGTAGCAAGTAAGTGTTGTTTGTTCATTGTATATGTCCTTAGATAGTTAAAAGTTCTTATAAGCAGATTTATTAATCGTTAGTGATTCTCAGTAAACTCTGAGTGCGTATATGGTTATCTATTTGTGTGAAGTATTTATGAAAAAAAGTTGACGATATTATGACCATGAAGAAACAGGTGCGGTCTGCAAGATATGATGTGCGATGACACATTTTTGAAGGTATGTATTTGTATGTTTCTTATAATGCTGTCCTGATTTTTTATTGTTCTGTAATGGTGCGCGTGCTGATTTCTTGATCAGCTATGGTGCGAAAGAAATTCAGACGGACTTTAAAATAATAAAAATATGACTTAATAATAATGACTTAAGATTTTTGGCATGGACCATGCTTAATCTATATCAGAGAACTGGCCAATGACGGGCAGTTTGATTGATACATAACGAGATAGCAGGCGAACAGCGAGTTATCTAGAACACTGGGCAATGGTGCTTGTATGCGAATTCGTTTCGTATGCAAGCACCATTTTTTTTGCACTACTATGAACGCAAATTTCGAATCAGTCACAGTCGAAGATCAGGTTGTAGAAGACAGAGATGGTTGTATCGACACGGAAACTGCTGCCATCATTGTCGTGGGCAGTGGCCCTGTTGGTATGCAGTTTGCCAATGAGCTCATGCTTCGTAATATCGATATACCTGTCATCGTCTATGGCAGCGAGCCTGATCAGCCATACAACAGGGTGAGGCTCTCAGACTATCTTGCCGGTGATGTTTACCGTGATGCACTGTCAATCGATGAACCTGTTTCAGGTGCTGCACAGATCGAGTTTCGTTATAACTGTGCGGTAGAGTGGATCGATAAGAGAGAAAAGTTTATAACCGATGCCAGCGGCCGCGTGCAGCGATATTCGAAGCTGGTCCTGGTCACAGGGTCAACGCCATTTATACCGATGTTTGGCAACCGTCATTATAAGGGTGTCTATACGTTTCGAACACTTGGCGAGGCGGATGAGCTTCTATCCAGAAAAATACGCACTCGACATACAGTTGTCATCGGTGGAGGGCTGCTGGGTCTTGAAACTGCGCGTGCGATGCAGAAGTACCATACTGAAATCACCATAGTCGAACATAACAGATGGTTGATGATGCAGCAGTTAGATGAGCAGGGTTCGACATATCTTGAGAGCTTCATTAAAGTAACTGGCATCAACATAGTACTCGACGATAGTGTCGTCAGTGTTACAGGTAATGGTCGTGTCGAAGGTATAACGCTGCGCAGCGGTAAGACCATTGAGTGTGATACACTGATCGTTGCTGCCGGTGTTCGTCCGAATATTTCGCTGGCACAAGACGCCGGCCTGGTATGCAGTAAAGGCATTCGTATCAACAATCAGCTGGAGACTTCCGAAAAAGACATTTATGCCATCGGTGAGTGTGCAGAACATAAAGAAAATGTCTATGGCCTGGTAAAACCTGGTTTTGAGCAGGCGGCTGTACTCGCCGACCGGTTGACAGGCAGAAATTCACAGTATGTTGGTTCGATCAGTAGGACTCAGTTCAAGGTTATGGCCCAGGCAGTATTCAGTGCTGGAAGTAACGGTGTTGATGAAGAATCTGAGTCATGCGTTCGTGAATATGTATTCAGTGATAAAAAGGCTGGTGTATATCGGAAGATCCGTATATTCGGCAACCGCATCATCGGTGCGATCTCCGTCGGAGAGTGGCACGAGAGTGCTCTGATCAACGAAGTCATACAGGAGAAACGCGAGGTATGGTTCTGGCATCTGGTCCGTTTTAAAGTTTCAGGAACCATCTGGGGGAAATGTTAATGTAGTCGATGTCTCGACATTGCCGTCGAGGCTCTGGGTGATACGTTTACAGATGAGGTCGAAAATGCCTGGTGCGCGGTCTATGAAGTGCTAGTGAGCGTGATGAAATCGGGCGCTGCAGAAGCAGAACATACGGCATGAGTTTTAAAGCTTTACTCCACGGGAACAAAGGGAAGCAGGGAAGCATTTATCAACCGGGGGCGGAGAGCTCAGGTTCTCTTCCCCTTTTCCGTGCTTCTAATAATGTATGGCTAACCAGATGGTCTCAGTGTCAGGGTCGGTCCAGGATACCCTGTGTTTTGCATGCGCCGATATGTTTATATGATCTCCGGCTTTCAGCTTTACTCTCGACTCATCAGCAAAGGATAAAACCGCAGCGCCTTTTAGAACGACGACCCACTCGTCGTTGTCCTGATCGTACCAGCCGCTATCGGGAGAAGTGTGGCCCTTCGATATGATCCTCTCGATCCTTACGTTATCACTGTCCACGAGCGACTCGAATACTTCGCTGTGTAAGTCTTCAGGGATGTCGTCAAAAATGTTATTCATGACGCTAGTCCTTACGATTTGAAGCGAAATCGTGGCAGGCTGATATTGAATTTAATGGCTATCAGACGGGAAATGAAAATACCGGTACCGGTGATCACCGCCGCGAATGAAGCATCAATGTTCATATACAGGAGCGCGATAAACAGCAGGGATCCGAACCATGAAACGGTGGCATAGAGCGGGCTCTGAAATACGACGGGAGGTTCAACGCTTAATACATCGCGGAAGATGCCGCCCATGGTGCCGGTCATTACCCCCATGAAACTGGCGACCAGCCACGGTGCGCCAACCATCAGTGACACCAGTGTGCCGGCGACACTGAAAGTTGCCAGGCCAGCGGCATCAGCTACCAGGAAAAACCTGGGCGGCACCGCTACCATGCGTGCATAGATGAAAATGAAGATAGCGCTGCCGAGTGAAGCGATGAAGAAAACCTGGTCGCGTATCCAGAAAACATCCCGATCCAGCAGCATGTCACGTAATGATCCGCCTCCTAGCCCGGTCGCGATCGCGATGATGATCACGCCGAACAGGTCGAACTTTTTGAAACCCGCCTTCAATACACCGGAAGCAGAAGAAAAGATGACAGCGATCAAGGTGATCCAGTATAAGTTTTGCAGTAGAGCAGGCGTTGGATTAACGATCATATTGGCGACAGTATATGTTATCTATTGTTATGTATTCGTACACTAAGAGGTTGAGTCTGGTATGTAAAAGATAGTATAGGCCAGCCTGTCTAGTTATTGATACCAAACCAGAAATCCGTACTCTTCTCAAGAAATTCATCAAAACGCATATAGTGTGAGCCGTCACAGGAGAAATTAAGACCGACCATGCCGTTGATGATGTTTAACGAGCCGGCCCTGAGGTAAACGTTTTCATCAGCAAAACGCAAACTGCGGAACAGTTCAAATACAGGCATGATCTTTTCGACTGGGACGATGGCTCTCTCGTGATACTTACGCCTTGGATAAGCCAGGCAGGTATCCGCATCGATCAGCTCATCGATGCTTAAGATCCTGTAACTGAAAGGGTCATCGACCAGCCATATGGTTGCACGGCTGCTGGAAAAATGTAACTTGCCATGGAACACGCCATGTTCACTGATCAGCTCGTTCATGATCGGCAGCACCTGGTCCATATGTTTATCCATCATGCTGTCAGCACGTTGCTGGTTGAAGACTACGCTGCGTATTACCGGGTCACCTTTTATCTGTCGCCAGTCATCCGGTTCCCGGTAGGCATCCTTGATGCCAGGTAGTTCTCGCAGGTCGAAATCTGCGCCGAGAAAACCCGAGCGTACACCCTGCTTGTCTCGTACCACTCGCACGGCAGTAAAAGAAGGACGCTTTTTGTTACGGCTGATATAAGCTTCGGATAGTTTGAAGTCTGTCGTGCCGATGATGCCTTCCATATAAGGCCTGTCCATCCGGTCACGGCCAAAGTGATCGGCATCTCTGCCCGTCTGGGTGATATTATCAGTGATCTGAACGCCGTCAGCATCGAGGACATAGAGATGCTTACAGTGAGGCAACTGGGGCAGTGTGTTAGACAGAAGCTGGTTCAATGCTTCGCGATCATCGAGTATAGGTGAGCACTTTGTGGCCAGCTCATGCATCTCATCACTCAGCTGAGCGGTCAGCTTTTCACGTTGTATACGTATGCTGTCTTTGAGATTGCTGCTGCTCATATATTATTAACGAGATATAGGGGGGATGATTAATTTACAAAAAAGACAGCTTGTGATTATAAGTCATTACTGAGCCCACGTGTTATATGTAGCCGGTAAACCATATAACGCTGCACCGGCAAGAAAGTAGCAAAGAAAGGCGAAGGAAAGCCAATGGTCGAGTTTAAAAAATATGACCTGCAGCAAAGACCTGGCAAGCCAGAACAGGGCAATCAATATTAATAAGCTGTTTCCCAGTGGTGTGGATAGCAACTCGGCGCTATGAACCAAAGAGATATAGGCGAAGATTATAAATACAAAAGTCAGGCTCAGATTGACAACCGGCATGATCGAACGATTAAGCGATGAAACTGATCGTAGATCTTGCTGCCAGTTAAAGATGCGCCAGAACAATAGATGGAATATTACGAGTATGATGTTGTAGAGGCCGCCGGCTTTTATCAGAGTTTCCATGATATTTTACAAGTTTGATGTAGTTTAGATATGTAGGTGAAATTAGCCCGGATAGTAAGATGATTCATAATTTGCTGGCTTCCTGCCAGAGGTTCTCTTCGCCGACCATATCGAACCATGATTCGAATTTAGCCTTGTAATCCAGTAAAGGCTTGGTGAGTGTCAGACGTGTATCCTGGCTGAAAGAATATGCCATGCCTTCTTTAAACCAGCTCGGGCTGCGCCACTGTCTTATTATTCCAAGTCTTTCCGCCTGTAGATGATGGATAAGCTCATGACGTAGTATGTACTCATTCCAGCCGTGTGGACCGATGACGATACCAGACAGACCTATGGTGTGAGCTTTGGCAGGAGCATGAAAGCCGAACGACTGATTGCAGTTCTCGGTGGAGCAAAAAATAATTCGTGGTTTGTTTCTGATCTTACCGGCCTCACTGTTCACAAAAGCAAGAGCATGATCATAGAGTAAGCGGGCTTCATTTATTCTGTTAGTGTCTTCCAGGCAAATAGAGGTGCTGAAACAGTTCATACCGTTGAATTCAGGTGCCAGTATTCGTACCGGTTTGTACAGCAGCCATACAGTAGTTGGCAGGATGAATAGAACAAAAGTTGTGGTTATCTTGAGCCATAGCGCATGTGATTTTAAATCTTTCATGAGAGCTGTTCTATCGGCGAGATTCGGTTATCTTTTCGAGCTTATAAATAGTGACTGCAATAGTTTCCATTTTGCCTTTCACGACAGTCATGATGAATGTTTTTCATCTGAATATCGGTGGCTCGCGATGTTGAGTCTAATGTGCCGCAGTGTTCGAAAATACATTTATTACCACTACGCCCGAAACTATCAACCCCATGCCAATAATCGCGGGCAGGTCTAGCGCTTGCCTGTAGTAAACAAAACCAACGGCTGCGATTAACACGATGCCGAGCCCGGACCAGATGGCATAAGTGATACCGATAGGTATCGTTCGAATAACAAGGGTCATAAAGTAGAATGCGACAGCATAACCAATCACCACGACCATGCTCGGTATCAGCCGTGTAAACTCGTTAGATGCTTTCAGTGCGCTGGTCGCTATAACTTCTGCAACGATCGCTATCGCCAGGTATAAGTAAGCCATGGTCTATCTATTCGTAGTACCTGGTAAACGAATCGACTTCCTCTCGAGAAGTTCGATAACTGTTTACCAGTGCAGCTTCGTCTTCATAACCTAACGCCATGCCACAAAGCAGGATGGTTTCTTCCGGATAATCAAGTTCTGTTTTGATGATCTCGGCATAATCTGCGATGGAAGCCTGGGGGCAGGTCGCCAGGCCCTGGTCGACGGCTACCAGCATCACCGACTGTAAAAACATACCATAGTCGATGTATGATCCCGTCTGCATGACATCATCCATGAAGAACAGGAGCATGACAGGTGCATCGAAGGCGCGATAGTTCGCGGCCCATTGATCGACCTGGCGTTCTTTATCCTCTCGTGATATGCCTAGAGTTTTATACATCAGCAGGCCACATTCTTTACGACGCGAGGAATATGGCTCTGTCCATTCATCGGGGTAATATGGATAATCTGCTTTGCCTTTATCGCCGGCACGGAAAGCCTGTTCTATCCTTGCCTGCAGTCTGGCCTTGGTCTCGCCGCTAACAACGGCTACTTGCCAGGGTTGTGTGTTTACACCCGATGGTGCGTGACGCGCCGCGTTCAGAACGGTGTTGATTTTTTCTATCTCAACATTTTTATCGAGAAAGGCACGTGTTGATTTTCGTCTTTCCAGGGCTTTGATGACATTCATATGTTGAACTCTTATACGATTTGTTATGTTTCATTATTTACTTGCCATCGTCTGATACCATCCTGGCAAACCCGAGTAAAATTCCAATACCCACAAGAACAAATCCTGCTATGAACAATATATAAGCTAGAGATGAACGTGTGTCAAAATAAAAAATGGAGCATGCTATTATCATCGATAATAAACCGATCATGATTGTTATATAGCTTTTATTGAACATCGGATTTCCAAAAATATATAAAACCGTTTTTTAATTTAATCGCTCCCATGTTTTCTGATGAGGGGACCGGATTTCAATAATAAACAGAGCCATGTTGAATTACTAGAAAAAGTGAAAGTTGCTGGTAATGAGCTTTTAGTGAATATTCGTCCTGGTCGAGTTTTGCTGCTTCAGGCCATCTTGCCATTCATACGATACGCTGCTCGCCATATATTCTTAATTACATCTTCTTTTAATATTAGTATTACTGTTCTAAATATTATCATCGTATTAAAACTCATATCAACGGTATAGATCATGAGGGTAATCGACATCCCTCAATACGCCCGCATCCTCAGTAGTGAGCAATTCAAGTGCATCCGAATTCTCCACAATCAAATCGCGGGCACCTTTATCACCGCGCAGGTCGCGTAATGGCTGTAGCCAGCGTGAGGCAAATCCTGCCGGATGACCTCGTCGTCCTGCGTATACTGGCGCAACCATGGAAGCGCCGTTTTCGAGACGATCAACCAGGGCAGAGATGGTTGTTGGCTGTATCCATGGCATATCGGCCAGCGCGATTAGCCAGCCATCTTCCCTGGCAGTGGCATTGATGCCGGCGGCCAGGCTGGTGCCCATGCCTTCATCGGCCAGCGGATTCTCCACGATGTACAGGCCAAGTTCAGTAAATAATTCGATCAGGGCGTGGTCGCCAGGTTTTACTACGGCCAGCGTATTCGGTAACACCTGCACCAGTGTTTGCGCAGCCGCCGCTGCTACAGGTAGACCATCCTGCAGTGGGTGCAACAGCTTGGGCGTACCGAAACGCCGTGCTGAACCGGCGGCGAGCAGGATGCCGGCGATCTCTGTCATGTGCTTTGCTGTACTTGTTGTGTTATGCCATTACGGATGGCGGTGATCTGCGCCAGGATGGAAACCGCGATCTCTGCCGGTCGCTTGCTGCCGATATGCAGGCCGGCCGGGCCATGGATGCGTTCGATCTGCTGCGCACTGTAACCCAGCGATGCCAGGCGTTCTCGCCGTGCCTGCGCCGATCGAGTCGAACCCAGTGCACCGATATAAAAGGCCTGCGACTCCAGCGCAGCGCTCAGGCCGAGGTCATCCTGGCGCGGATCATGCGCCAACGTCACGATGGCGGTACGTGCCTGGTCGCTCAGCCCCTGTACAGCATCGTCGGGCATCAGACGACTATAGTGAACACCGGCGAGCGGGCCGGGCGCGGCAAAGTCTTCGCGAGGATCACAGATGATGACCCGGTAGTCGAGATGCAGGGCCATGCTGGCAAGGTGGCGTGCGAGCTGGCCGTCACCGATCAGTAATAACTGCCAGGCAGGCCCGAAAGTTTTCACCAGCGCTGTTTCCGAAAGCTGGAATTCTGCGCCGCCATCACCCTGTTGCAGGTCGACCTCACCCGTAGCCAGGCTGACCCTGCGTCTCACCAGTGCGCCATCGTGTAGCCGGGCCAGTAAAGGCGCTACCGACTCGGGACCGCTCAGCTGTTCGATCAGAACTTCCAGGCGGCCACCGCATGGCAGTCCCATGCGCGAGGCTTCCTGGCGGTCGACGCCGAAGTCCACCATGGTGGGTGCCGGGCCAGCGAGTTCGCCATCGCGGTAACGTGCCAGTAGCGAGTCTTCGACACAGCCGCCCGATAACGATCCGACGAACTGGCCTGTATCGTTCATCGCCAGCAGCGAGCCGGGCGGACGGGGCGACGATCCCCAGGTCCTGATCACGGTAGCGAGCGCAACCCGGTGGCCGGATTGCAGCCAGCTCAGGGCGCTCTCCAGAACCTCGATATCATCTGCCAGGTCAGTCATGTCTTAGTAGCGGCCTGTTTAGCGGTCTGCTCCGATCTCTCAGGCGCGACGCAGGTCGGTGTTGCTTAATGGGAACTCACGAATGCGTTTACCGGTGGCGGCAAAGAGTGCATTCAGCACCGCCGGTGCCGCAACCGCGATGGTGGGTTCGCCGATACCGCCCCAGAATCCGCCCGAAGGCATGACGATGACATCAACCTGTGGCATCTCCGAGATCAGCATCGATGGGTAGCTGTCAAAATTCTGCTGTTCGACACTGCCGTCCTTGATGCTGATTCCGCCATAGAGTAATGCCGACAGGCCGTAGACGAAAGAGCCCTCGACCTGGGCTTCGATCTGCTGCGGGTTGACCGCATGGCCGGGATCAGTTGCTGCGACGATGCGATGAATCTTGAGCTTGCCGCTATCATCGACCGAGACCTCGGCACAGGCCGCGACATAGCTGGCAAATGCCTTACACACCGCCAGGCCGCGAAACACGCCTTTTGCTGCAGGTTTGCTCCAGCCCGCTTTGTCTGCAACTGCATCGAGAACGGCCAGGCTTTTGGGATGATCGGCCATCAGCTTGCGTCGGAATTCGAGCGGGTCCTTGCCCGCGGCATGGGCCAGCTCATCGATGAAACATTCCATGTAGATGGCATTCTGGTTGACGTTGACACCACGCCAGAAGCCTGGAGGTATAGGCGGATTGCGCATCGCATGCTCGACCAGGAGGTTCGGGACCGTGTAGCTGATGGCGTGATCACCGTCTGGCAGTAACCCCTGGAAGGTGAACATATCGACCCCGTTCTGCATCCACGCGGGATTAACGGCGGCCAGTATGGATTGACCGGAGATACGGATATGCAGGCCCTGCAGGTTGCCTTTGTCATCCAGGCCAGCGACCATCTTTGCCTTGGTGATGGGATGGTAGTGACCGTGTTGCATATCTTCTTCACGGGTCCACAGCAGCTTCACCGGTGTGCCCGGCATCTGCTTCGCGATGCTGACTGCCTGGGTGACAAAATCCTGAAATGACCCGCGCCGGCCGAAACCGCCGCCAAGATGAATTTTATAGACCTCACACTTGCTCGCCGGCAGCCCGGCCGCTTTCGCGGCAGCCTGCAGTGAGGCTTCGCCATTCTGTGTCGGGCACCAGACCTCGCAACGATCCTCGGTCCATAACGCGGTGGCATTCATCGGTTCCATGGTGGCATGATTCTGGAAAGGATAAGCATAGGTTGCCTCGACCTTCTTTGCGGCGCCCTTCAATGCTGTTTTCGCATCCCCCGCGGTGTTGCCGACGAAAGCCTCTTCGGCGGTCAGGCCCTCGTCCAGCATCTGTGCGATCGAAGCACTGCTGACGTCGGCGTTTGCTCCCTTGTTCCAGGTGACAGGCAGTGCGTCCAGCGCTGTGTTTGCCTGCCACCAGGTATCAGCAACCACTGCAACCGCATTGTCTTCCACCGCTAAGACCGCGCGCACGCCGGGCATCTTATTCACCTTTTTGGCGTCGTATGAGGCGAGCTTACCGCCGAACACCGGGCAGGCTTTAATACTGGCATTGAGCATGCCAGGCAGCTTTAGATCGGCGCCGAAGACCTGCTTGCCGGTCAGCTTATCAGCGGTATCCAGCCGCTTCACCGGCTTACCGATAATCTTCCAGTCCTTCGGATCCTTCAGTTCGACTTCGATCGGCGGAATCATCTCGGCGGCCGCAGCGGCGACCTTGCCGTAAGTCGTGGTGCGTCCTGTGGGCTTATGGGTGATCAGGCTTGCCGAAACGCTGCACTCATCCTTAGGTACGCCCCAGTTTTCCGCGGCGGCTTCGATCAGCATCTCGCGGGCAACAGCGCCCCCCTTACGTACATATTGATGACTGCCGCGGATACCCTGGCTGCCACCTGTTGAGAAACTGCCCCATATCCTGTCACGGGCAAGACTCTGTCCCGGCGTCGGATATTCCGTTTCAACTTTGGACCAGTCGCACTCGAGTTCCTCGGTAACCAGTTGTGCCAGGCCGGTGAGGGTTCCCTGTCCCATCTCTGAACGCGCGATACGGATGATGACAGTATCGTCGTCATGAATAACGACCCATGCATTAACTTCGGCATTAACGTCCGGTGTAGCGGCGGATGTCTGCTCTGCCGCCAGTGCCACGCCGCCATCCGGGGGTAGATACAGGCCAAGAGAAAAACCGGCACCAGCGGTTGCACTGCCGATAAGAAAATCACGGCGCGAAATATTGACACGTTGTTTTTTCATTCTGCCTCCCCGCGCTTGTTGTTGCCTGACTTACCGCTGATATCAAGTTGGGCGGCCAGATGGATGCCGCGACGCACCCGGTTGAAAGTGCCGCAGCGGCAGATATTGGTCACATTTGCATCGATATCGGCATCGCTGGGATCGGGATTAGTCTTCAGCAGGGCGGCCGCACTCATGATCATGCCCGGCTGGCAGTATCCGCACTGTGGCACATCGAGCTTTTGCCATGCCTGCTGTAGAGGGTGATCGCCATCGGTTGACAGCCCTTCGATAGTGGTGATTTCCTGTGTGGCCTGGAGTGCAGAAACCGGTATGAGACAGGCGCGCACCGCTTCACCATCGATATGCACGGTGCAGGCGCCGCAGAGCCCGATGCCACAACTGTACTTGGTGCCTGTCAGGCCCAGTTGCTCGCGCAGCACCCATAACAGCGGAGTGGAGTCGTCCACATCGATATCGATAAGTTTGCCGTTAATTTTTAATTTTGCCATATGCTCACTCCAAATTGAGA
>Ga0316189_10005276_pt1 | contig 12388 bp, 9 predicted proteins | sample LowCovwburrow_MG_FD_204930 | JGI IMG/M metagenome (GOLD analysis project Ga0316189, IMG submission 204930) | Coastal sediment microbial communities from Maine, United States - Lowes Cove worm burrow | ecosystem: Environmental > Aquatic > Marine > Coastal > Sediment | place: USA: Maine... | reverse complement strand
GAAGGCGACACCCATTATCGGCGACTCTTACCAACAGGAGTTCTATGAAGGAGAAGCCGAGGATATGGGTAAGATCGAGGCCCTCGGAGTCCAGGTTGAACTCGAGGACGGCACCATTTACAATGACTGTCTGCAGACCCTGGAATGGGACCCATTAGAGCCGGATGATGAGGAGTACAAATATTATGCCCCGGATGTCGGCCTGATTAAGGAAGAGCTCGTGGACGGCGATGAGACCGCCGAACAAAAAGGAATATTCCTCACGGGTATCGACCGGGTGCCTGACTTTGAGGCAGCCGGCTTCACCAACCCCACAACCATCGACAGTACCTACCTGCCATTGATCCCCGGGACTAAGCTTACTTATGAGGCAGAGACTGAGGACGGTGTGGAGACCATCATCACAGAAGTGCTCAACACCACCCGGGTTGTTGACGGCTTGGAGTGTGTGGTATTCAACGACCAAGTATTTCTCGACGGCCTCTTAATCGAAGATACCAATGACTGGTTTGCCCAGGATGATGAGGGTAACGTTTGGTATATGGGCGAAGAGGTGACCAACTATGAGTACGACGATGATGATATTCTTATCGGCACCGACAATGATGGCGCCTGGGAGGCCGGAGTGGACGGCGCACTGCCCGGTATCGTCATGTGGGCCGATCCCGAAGCGGGCGTCTCCTACTACCAGGAGTACTACGAAGACGAGGCCGAGGATATGGGCATGGTGGTGGCCACTGGCGTTAAGGTTGAACTTGAAAACGGCACCACCTATGAGGACTGCCTGCAGATCCTGGATTGGAACCCCCTGGACCCGGCCGTCTTAGAATACAAATATTTTGCACCGGGCGTAGGTCTCGTCAAGGAAGAGGTTGTGGGCGGCGATGAAAGCGCGGAGTTGATCTGATCAATGAACGACAGCAAAGGATCCAATTCTGCCTGATATTTAGCTCTTCAGACATAGATAATAAGTTGATTCTCTCAGCCAAGGTGCCACCGAAGCCCCTATTGCAGGGTTCAGTGGATGGGGTTCGATCAGAACTACGGTGGCTGCTCAAAGGTTTAAGGATATTGGTCAATAGTTGAAAACCGAGAATGAGAGAAAGAGGACAGCGAATGGATTTTAATCAAATCTTGTTATAACGAATGTACAAGTGATATCGGATGTGGGAGCGGCTTCCAGCCACGAGATCAAATTTCGCGGTTGTAAATCTGCTCCCACAAATAAGTTGGCTTAATGGTAACTCGGGCTTTCCACATTAGCATATAATGCAATTCAAATTGATGGGCTCGAACGCAGGGCGGACGATACTTTTATTGCCACCCTCGATTGTGTGGCAGTGATCGTAACAGCCGCAGCCGCGGGTGGCCCCTAAGCGCTTGGCTTTGCCCCAGGCCCATCCGGGCACAACCTGTTGCACGACGCCCTGTAGGGTTGACATGAATACCTCATTTGTTAATATGTTTTTTTATAAGAATCCGTTTATCGAACTTCTTTTCATTGACATTCAAATTGCCCGTATCTAATTTATACTTGGATTATACACTGATTTCAGGACAGGAGGTCGCATTATGAGAGAAAACCGTATTATGTGGTGTGTAAATATCGTATTAGTTTGCATTTTATCAGCAGCATGGAGCAGCAATGTATCAGCGAAAGAGGAAATTAAAGCGCCGCTGCTGACAGGCACGACATGGGAAAATATGTCAGAAGATCAGAAAACGGCCTATATTTGGGGCGCTGGTGATATTATTGATCTCGAACAAGAAATCATGGAAATTTATCCTGAGTTGAAACGAGAAAGCTTTGTCACAAAGGCGGTTGAAGGCATTGGAGACGTTACCATAAACGACATTGTGTCCACCGTTGACTCATTTTATAAAGAGAACCCGGATAAGATCAATCTCTCGGTGATCAGGGTCCTGTGGGATACGATGATCAAGCCCAACATCAAAACGGGGATTGCTGGAAAACCGCTGCGCTGACAGCCCTGCTCGTTTGCGAATAGATTGTTTTTAAATTCAGAAGTTAATATCCATATTTGAAGGTGATAAAATGAAAAAATCAATTGTCATCACAATGATTCTCATCCTAATGGTTGTAGTCTCATGTGCAAACATGTCCAGTTCAGAAAAAGGTGCCTTGAGCGGAGCCGGCATTGGTGCCGCGGGTGGGGCCGCAATCACAGCAATTGCCGGTGGCAACGCTGCTATCGGAGCCGCCATTGGTGGTGCGGCCGGCGCAGTTGCCGGTGGTCTTATCGGCGGTAATAAAGAAAAAAATGAGTGATATCATCTGCGGCTAGTTCGATGGCTACCGCCCCGATAGTCATCATCTGACCGGATCCGGTGATCGCAGATTGTCAACAAGCGTTCACTGGATTCGATTGTATTAAAATCGGAAGACTAACTTATTTGTAAAAATATGTAAGGTCTGAATTCGAGGGTCGACATGTATAGTTAAAATTTGCATTTGTCCTTTTTGACACGCGCAGATTGTCTTCTTATCTTCTTTCAAATTGGAAAAGTGGGTTCAGCTATTTCAACAGATCATCGTCGGCACGGTCACGTCGATCTGAGAGGGTCTATCCATGCCAATCCAAGCAAATTCTTTGAAAACGCCCGATGATTTTCCCCAGGTGCAGCCCTATGACGAGTACAATCAAAATTTGATGGAAAATGTCCACCCTTTTGATTGGGACAATCCCGAGCCTGAAGGTAGATACAACATGGTCGTGGTTGGTGCCGGCACCGCGGGGCTGGTCACGGCAGCCGGCACGGCCGGTTTGGGAGGCAAAGTCGCTTTAATTGAACGCGAACTGATGGGCGGCGACTGCTTAAATGTCGGTTGTGTGCCTTCCAAAGCGTTGATCCGGGCAGCGCGTGCCGTGGCGCATGTGAAGGAAGCCGGACAGTTCGGCGTGCGGGTACCCGATGGTGTTAGCATCGATTTTCCGGCGATCATGGAACGTATGCGACGTCTGCGGGCCGGTATCAGCAAACATGATTCTGTCAGGCGGTTTCAGGGACTCGGCATTGATGTGTTTCAGGGATCCGCCGAATTCACCGCTGCCGATACGGTTGAAATAGACGGCAAAACTTTAAAATTTGCCAGGGCCTGCATCGCCACTGGAACGCGGCCACTGGAGCTGCCCATTCCCGGTCTGGCGGAAGCGGGCTATCTGACCAACGAGACGGTTTTTTCACTGACCGAATTACCCCGCCGGCTGGGCGTGATCGGTGCCGGTCCGATCGGCTGTGAGCTGGCGCAATCTTTTGCCCGGTTTGGCAGTGATGTGATCCTTATCGAGTCGATGCATGGGATTCTGCCCAACGAGGACCGTCGTGCCGCTGGTATTGTGGAAAACATCATGGAACAGGACGGCGTCAAACTCAGATGCTGTGGAAAAAACCTTGAGGTCCGAAAGCAAAACGACGGCATTCATCTTGTCGTCGACTCCCATGGAACCAATTACGATGAAGCGGTCGATCAAATCCTGGTTGCGGGTGGACGCACGCCGGGTGTGGCCGGATTGAATCTAGAAGCGGCCGGAGTGGAATATGACAAAAAAGGTGTCAAGGTGAATGATCGACTGCAGACCACCAACCGGCGTATTTATGCGGCCGGCGATATTTGCTATCCTTACAAATTCACGCATACCGCCGACGCTACAGCGCGAGTTGTTATCCAAAATGCATTATTTTTCGGCCGTTCCAAAGCAAACGTTTTGACCATTCCCTGGTGTACTTACACCGATCCGGAAGTGGCCCATGTGGGATTTTACCCCCATGAAGCCGAAGAAAAAGGATTGACGGTTGAAACAATCGCCATTGAAATGAATACGGTTGACCGTTCAATTCTGGAAAGCGATGACGACGGTTTCCTGGATGTCTATATCAAAAAAGGTGCGGATAAAATACTGGGCGCCACGATGGTAGCCCGGCATGCCGGCGATATGATTTCTGAAATTACTCTGGCCATGGTAGCCGGTGCCGGTTTGGGTACCATGGCTAAAACCATTCATCCGTATCCTACCCAGGCCGAAGCCATTAAAAAGGCAGGCGATACCTACAACCGGAAAAAGCTGACACCGAGGGTGCAAAAGATTTTCAAAACCCTGTTAAAATGGCGGCGGTGATTTTAGGAATCCATGTATCAATTACTCAATTTGTATTTTTAATTTCAAAGCCAAAATCATTACAAGCAATCTAAGCACTTAAAAAGAAGGTTATGACAAATTCAGCATGTGTGCTGGCCTGCGATGTCGGCGGCACCAAAGTCAACCTCGGTCTGTTTGTCCCAGGCAAGACGCGACCTGTAGCTCAGGCGGTCGCAACGTTTGCCAGCGGCAGCGCGGACAGCCTGGAGGCAATCATTGTGCAAATGCTCGAGCGATACCCGTCCAAGATCGAGTCGGCCTGCTTCGGCATCGCCGGACCCGTTATCAACGGCGAATGCCGGGCCACCAATCTACCCTGGGTGGTGTCTGAAAAAAAAATTCGCCGACGCTTCGGTTGGAAGTGGGTACGCTTGATCAATGATCTGGCTGCCACCGCCCTGGCGTTGCCATTGCTCAATCATAGGGAGATCGAGGCGCTCAACGGAGTCAGGGTTCGAAAAGGCCAAAACATCGGTTTGGTGGCCCCGGGTACCGGTCTGGGCCAGGCCCTGCTTGTATATGACGGGGGCCGTTATTGGCCGGTGGCTTCCGAAGGCGGGCATGCTGACTTCGCCCCCTCTGACGAATCCGAGACAGATCTGTGGTATTTTCTTCATCAGCGCTTCGGCCACGTCAGCGTGGAACGCGTTCTTTCCGGCCAGGGATTGGTGAACATATACGATTGGCTGAAATCACTGGGTGATTTTGAGGAATCATCTGGGATTAAGGAGGAGATGCGCACATCGGATCCGGCTCGCGTGATTAGCGATAATGCAATCGGAGGTGATGATCCTTTGTGCCGGGCTGCGCTTCAGCGGTTTTGTCGTATTTTCGGATCGATGGCCGGAAATCTGGCTTTGACCGGCATGACGACCGGTGGCATGTTTTTAGGCGGCGGCATTCCTCCCAAAATTTTGCCGGTGCTGCTGGATGATAATTTCATGGCGGCCTTCAACGCCAAAGGCCGCTTTGAGGTGTTCATGCAAAATATTCCGGTGCGGGTGATTCTGAATGAAAGAGCTGCTCTGCTGGGAGCTGCCTGTCTGGCTCTTGGTTGATACCCGACCCGGACAAGCTTAGCCGGTCGTAGCGCAGCGGCCTCCGGCTCGGAGACCCTACGGCTCGGAGAGAGATCCCGTTCGCGGGGTTGTAGCGAAGCGTAAATCCCGCTTTATCGGGGAGTTGAATATTGATCCGCCGAAGGCGGAAAGATTTGTGGTATCGCTCGCGCAGCGCAGGCGCTTGCGCCGCGTGTCGCTCTGTTTTTTCTATTTTGAAAGCATAAAAATACGGTATCAAAATATTTGTTACTCAATAATCCACTCGGTCCTTCAACTCTTTCCCGCATTTGAAAAACGGCAATTTTTTAGGATCCACTTTAACGGACTCACCGGTTCTGGGATTCCGGCCCTGGTAGGACTGATATTCCTTAACAAAAAAAGAGCAAAGCCCACGAATTTCAACCCGGTCCCCTACCGCAAGGGCATCGGAAATTTTTCTGAAAAATAGATCAACAATCGTAGCAGCTTCTTTCTTTGAAATCTGGCATTCATCCCGCAATGTGTCGATAAGTTCCAGCTTATTCATCATCTCTCCCTGTGTTTGTTAATAATTTTAAGATGTTGCATCAACTTGGCTAACATCACATTGATATCATTAATAATAATTGATCTGATAAAAATAGTCAAGAATTTCTGATAGTTCCACAACATTCGATGGGTTTTGAAAATAAAAGGCCTGCAGCATGGGTACTGCAACCTCCTGGTATTATATGAGATATGGCGGTTCACCAATCGAAACAGCTTGACAAGACGGTTTTGCCCGGCAACAAAAATAAAAAGGGTGACCCGGTGTACGCAGAGCCACCATTTGAGGAGGTATGACAAAACGATGGTTTAGAGAAAGGAGGAGAAACCTAACCCATCTGTGCTATAGTCGTAAATCTAACCCAGATATTACACCGGGCTTTCCGCGTTGTTAGCAGGATAAACAGTATGGCAAAATCGACCCCATCCCTCATAGGAAAACTGTCAAGGGTAGCTCTTTCAAAGCTTATGCTGCAGCGGCTACCTTGGATCATTAAAATTATTGCAGATATAAAATGTATATCGTATATTTAGCCCGGCTGGTTCACCAAAGTCAAACATACCAACCGAAAGGGGTTAAAGCATGAAAGTCTTCCAGGGAACTTCCCGAGGTCTCCTGCTCTGCAGGAGGAGTGTTCACTTTAACAGGTCCACTGACATTTTGATCGACACCTGAATTTTAAATGAAATTTTTATTCATAGAAACATATTACCTGGGCTCGCACGCCCACTTCGTTCAAGGGCTCTGCGCATGCTCCGCTCACGATATCGATGTCGTGTCAATGCCGGGTGAAAACTGGCGCTGGCGCATGCTCGGTGCAGCCCTCCACATTGTCGACGCCATTCCGCCCCTGGATGGATATGACGGGATCATCGTAACCGACCTATTCAACCTGGCGGATTTCAAGGCGCTTGTCGGGCAGCCATGTCCGCCGGTTCTGGCCTATTTCCATGAAAACCAGATCACCTATCCCACGCCGCCGGGCGACAAAGGCGCTTTTCAGCTGGGCATCATCAATATCACCACGGCACTGGCGGCCGATCTGGTTGTATTCAACTCCCATATGCACCGGCATGCTTTTTTTAATGCCGTACCTGAATTTTTAAACAAAGGGCGGGACTTCAGGCCCGTGGATACGGCAAAAAACATAAATGACAAGTCGACAGTCCTCTACCCGGGTATCTCACTGCCGGCTTACAGACAAGTTGAGGCCGAGGAACAGATGGATCCGCCACTTATCATCTGGAATCACCGCTGGGGATTTGACAAGAACTGCGAAATCTTTTTTGAGGCAATCCGGGCACTGGAAGATCGGGGATTTGAGTTCCGGCTGGCGCTCATGGGTGAGAATTTCGGCAAGATCCCGGAGGCTTTCAGGTCGGCCAGGAACCGATTCAAGGATAAAATCCTTCAGTACGGTTATGTCTCCGATCGACGGGAGTATGAAAAATGGCTTGAACGGGGTGCGCTGGTCATCAGCACCGCAATCCAGGAAAACTTCGGCATGTCGATAGTCGAGGCCATGCTGATGGGCTGTATTCCGCTCCTGCCCTGCCGGCTTTCGTACCCGGAGATACTGCCGGCAGCTTATCATGAGCACTTTCTTTATCGGGATAAATTTGATCTCATGGAAAAGCTTTTTGACATCATGACGCACTACAGCCGGTATGAACCGCTCCGAAACCGTCTTGTTGAGGAGATGAAACCCTTTTTGTGGCAGAATGTGGTGGCCGGGTATGACCGCACGCTTGAGCGGCTCGCAGGTTGATTCAAATCAGGAGATCCAGGAGACAGCTACCGGATCGCATGCCAGGACATTCCGTTCGTCGACTTCGAAACTACAGTTTTGTTCTAGGACTATTCTCAATAGCTATTCTTGAAAAATTTTTCAAACAACTAAAAACAATGCTGACTGACGACGGAAAGATATTGAGTACTTTTGCAGGGGGAGGGGATACTGGGATGGCTTTTATTTTTCCTTCCAAATACGATAATCGCTTATTTCTTTCTGCAAGGAATTCATTATGGTGGTTAAGACGGCCAGATCATCTAAATAGCCGATAACCGGTATGAAATCCGGAACTAAATCTGCCGGCAGGATGAAATAAAGCAATCCGCCGCCGATCATGGCCACACTGGCCGCTGGCATTTTGTATTTTCCGTTTACGGTGTCTTTAAAAAGCGCATAAAGCACTCGCACATTTTTTAGAGCCGTTTTTAAGGCCGGATAGGCTTTATCGAGTTTATCCCTGATGGCCTCATCATTGATATACTCGTTGAAATCTTTCCCTTCGGTATAGCGAAGCATCCGGTCATAATTTTTACGCTGTTCGGGATCCCCCAGTATGTGGTAGGCCTGATTCAGGGCTTTGGTTTTTTCTTCGGCTTCATGGGCGCGGTCAGGATTTTTATCCGGATGCCATTCTTTGACCTTCGCCAAATAGGCCTGCTTTACGGTTTGCCGGTCGGCCTTGGCATCTATCCCAAGCAGTTTATAATAATTGATAAATTTGTCAGAGGCGCTATTCATTCATTATCTCCTATTGCTCGTTCGATGCCGGAGCCGAGTCCTCGGTAGGCAGAATTCCTTTAGGTGCATAAGAAACCAGGAAATGTTGTTCTGATACGGGCGTCTTTAAGTGAGCCTTATGGCCTTTAGCCGGTTTTCTCTTTCCTTAAAACCCCTTTTTTGCCATCAAAAAGGTGGTTTTAAGCCCCTGAACAACCCGCCGTTTAACATTTATTTCATTGATTTTCAATAAGTTAATTTGGTCCGACAAAACAACGGCAACAACGGGCGGCTCTCCGCACGAAAACGCACCGGCCACTTCGATTTTCTACTAAATAAAGAAGTTGACCAAGGTCACTATCAAACACGAAATGCCCAGCAACTCGGTTAAAACTGAATCTTTTACTGATTGACGAATTTTTTTTGGCAAATACGCTTCACAGCCCGTGTTGCATTCTTAATAAATCCGAGTGGTAACAATAACATATGGGAAATATTGTCTTATAAAAGTTTTTCCCATTGTCATTCATACACGTTTTGTGCAAAATATCAGAGGAAAGTGAAAAAAATCGTATGGCACCCAATGTCGCTTAAGCTTGCGTCTTTGCTGAAACTTTAGAATTTTTTTGTTTCATTTTGTCCTTATCTGCCAATCAGGTCTGCTATACTCATATTCAATTGATAAAATGAAAAGCTGACTAACCATCAACCTGGAAAACAAAATGACCATTGAACTGTATTTCAGCAATCAGTTGGATCAACTGGCGGACCGGTTTTCGGATGTTGTTACGGATGAGATCCGGCGCAAAGGCAATATACTGGAACCGCCGGTTGTGATTGTCCCCAACTCAAATTTGGCCAAATGGCTTCAACTATTGCTGGCCGAGAAAAATTCCATATTCATGAACATTGCATTCCAGTACCTTGAAGCGGGTCTGTGGGAGATGCTCGCCGCTCTCGACCCCGGTGAGAACAAGCCGGAAATGATGGATAACGACCAGCTCAAAATCCTTTTGCTTCACATCCTGCAAAATCTGGATCGCAGTGACGCCGATTTTTTGCCGATTACACGATATCTGTTTGGGGAAGACGACGCTGAAAGGCCGGATGATGCGGCCAGACTCTGGCAGCTTGCTGAAAAGATTGCCCATCTGTTCAAAGAATACGAATTTCACCGAACCGACATGATTCGACAGTGGGCGGCAGCGACTGCTGCAACAGAGGGCATGGAACGGTGTCAACAACGGTTGTATGCCCGACTGAAAATTTTAAGAGATGAACTTGCGGACCGAACGGACAAACAGCTGCTTTCAACGATGGAATATGCCGATCTAGTGCTTTCCAACTCCTGGAAGGACGAAGGGAAGGCCGCAGATCCTCAAAGTGTCCATTTTTTCGGCCTGTCTCAGATATCCAACTTCCACTTAACGCTTATCGGCAGATTGCAAGACTATTATACGATTCACATCTACACCATGAACCCCTCTCAAGAATTCTGGGAGGATATCAAGACACCGCGGGAAAAACGTTGGATACAGCGAAAAAACGTCAAAACCCTGGCCATCCAAACATCCGAACAGGAGCAGGGCGAACTTTTTCGGCAAGCGGACAATGCCCTGCTGGCTGCCTGGGGAAAACCCGGTCGGGAGAATATCCGGCTGTTGTGCCAATTGACCGATTACGACTTCAATGCCTGTTTCACAACCTCCAAACAAGCCGGCGGCATCCTGCAGCGCATCCAAAACGATATCCTGACGCTTTCTTTATCAGAACAGGAAGCGAGACGTCTTGACCAGGACCGGACCTTGCAGATCATTGCCTGCCCAAGCATATACAGGGAGGTTGAAACCGTAAACAACAGCATCCTGTTCAATATAGGGCAGGACGACACGTTGCAACTGACCGATATTGCCATTTTGGTGCCGGATATTTCAGCGTATAAACCGGTGTTCGATTCCGTTTTCAACCGCCGGCCCAGACAACTTGCTTACAACCTGGTGGATTCGCATGCTGAAATCGAGAGCATCTATGGCAAAGCTGTTTTGGCCATTTTGAAACTGGCCACCGGCAGATTTTCCAGAAATGAGGTCTTTGACCTGATTTTGAATCCGTGTTTCATGAGTCGCTGGAAGATGGGGCCTGATGAGGTGCAGGCCTGGGTGAACTGGGCCCGTGAGTTGAACATTTTTCACACATTCGACCGTGAATCGAAGGCGGTCCGGGGATACCCGCCAAGCGGCAATTTTACCTGGAAGCAGGGACTTGAAAGGCTTCGATTGTCAAGAATCATGGCAGCGCCGAATGTCATCGACCCGGCTGGTTTTGGGCATTATCAGGAACGGGTCCCCTTCGGTGATGTAAAGACCGGTGACGATGACCTGGTAGAAAAGTTTTGCATGGTCATCGAGTCCCTTCACCATGTCGTCAGCAGGTTAAATAGCAGGGGCATCAGTGGTGAACAATGGAAACAGCGTTTTTTTCAGACCTGCGATCAGCTCATTGAAATTCCGCAAGATTTCAAAGGCGAAGCTGTCGTTCGACAGTCGCTGTTTAAGGCGTTTGACAACCTTGAACTCTATGACCGCCTGCAGGCGGGTGATTCATCGTCAGCCCTCGATGTAGATTTGATCAGAGAATTCATACGCGCCAACCTCGGGTCCATTTCCGGCGGGCACGGAAATTATTTGACCGGCGGTGTGACCGTTTCTGAGTTGCAGCCCATGCGGCCGATCCCGTTTCGGTTCGTTTATGTCCTGGGGATGGAAGAGGGGCGTTTTCCCGGCAAGGCTGACCTTTCGTCACTGGACCTGCGGTTGTCAAAGCGGCGGATCGGCGATATCAGCCTTCCTGAACGCAACTGTTACCTGTTTCTTGAAATGCTGCTCTCCGTACAGGAGAAATTGTACATCAGTTATGTTGCCAGAGACCTTCAAAAAGATCGGCTCCAGCAGCCCTGCAGCGTGATAAACCAGCTGAAAAGATACGTTGAACTGGAGATATTATCAGATGGACAGCCGTTTCGGGTTTCGGAGGTACCGCTTGCCGGCTGCAGCGATCGCTATTTGGATCCTGATGCGATCAGTGCCTGGAGTGATGTGCTGGTGAATGATTCATTGACGGACCGCGTGGCCTATTTCCGGATCCATCGATTGTGGGAAGCGTTCCAGCACCGGGCTTCGACGGATGATTTGGCAAAGGTGGCACGGTTTGATCCGGATCTTTCGTTCGATATTAAGGCACCTGATGCTGAGGATCGGCCGGTTGAAAAGATAACAGCGAGGCAATTGACAAAATTCCTGGAGCATCCCGTCCGGCTGAAGATTCAACGGCATCTTGGCCTTTATGATGAAGAAGAAACCATCGAAGATGTGGTTTTGCGTGAAGACGAACCGTTTTTCTCGGAATTCCCGCTGGACTATCGTTTGAAAATGGATCCGATCAAGCTCTGGATGGCTGCGTACTTTTCCGGGATGGATGCGGATGCCGCTGAACCTGATCCCGAAGCGTTTTACCATCAGGTGTATGACGCCTGTCGGCGAAAAAGCCAAACGCCGGAAGGGGCTTTTGCCGAAATAGACAGGGATGAGATAATGGGCCATGTCAGACAAATCGTGGAAACCCTGAAACCGGTTTTAGAACAGATGCAGTCGGCAAAACAGCTGTTGCGGGCCGTGTCGATCGGGGAGCCTGCCGAAGAACCCATCCCTTCAGACGGCCGCCTTGCCCTGAAACGGTTTCATCCTTTATCCTTGACGGTACAGACTCAAAACAGTGCCTCGCAAACGGTCACGCAGGCAGTGGAACTTCACGGGCAACTGCCCTGGGTGTGGCAGGATGCCGATGGTCGCTGGCACGTGCTGGTTCTAACCGGCTCCGGTAAGAATCCCAAAGAACCCGATAAATATGTTCTCGGGCCGGTGTTGTTTTATCTGATTTGTCTGACCGGGGATGAGAGCAGCCGCTGGATCGAATCGTCCGGCCTAACGCTTCACATCGTTTACCGGAAAATCGTAAAGGAATGGTCGTACAGATTCGACCGTGAAACCGCCGCGGCCTACCTGGCTGAACTGGTCTTGAATGTCCTGAATCAGTCAGAGGCGGCCTGGCTGCCTTTCGAAATCGTGACGAGCCG
>Ga0316189_10005275_pt1 | contig 12388 bp, 12 predicted proteins | sample LowCovwburrow_MG_FD_204930 | JGI IMG/M metagenome (GOLD analysis project Ga0316189, IMG submission 204930) | Coastal sediment microbial communities from Maine, United States - Lowes Cove worm burrow | ecosystem: Environmental > Aquatic > Marine > Coastal > Sediment | place: USA: Maine... | reverse complement strand
AGGTTTTGCGGTCATGGATTGTTTTATTTAGTTCGGTAAATTTTAATGCTGGTTTCACTGAATGCCCTGTTCTTCACTGAACACTAATGCATCCTGCAATTTCTGGTTAGGGGATTCAGCTTTATCACAGGCAGCCATGAAACGATCGAACACATCATCGGTGACGGTAATAGATTCATGCTCCTTGATGACCTTTTTGGCATCTTTTTCAATTAGACACACAACATACTCTGTCAGGCTTTTCATTCCTTTAAGTGCAGCAGCTTTCTCCGCCGCCGCCTTTATAGCGTCATCTATACGCATATCGATTCTGGATACTGTCATGATTTTCTGTCTCTACATATTTTTTACTACTGAAAACCATAGCAGCTGCTTTTTGTTTTGTACGGCAGTCACCCGTACAAAAACCTGGTATCACGCAGAAAATGGCGTATGAAGCCGGATTAGACATCGAATAATTTTCCGCCCGTTTCAAAATATCGCAACAGCGCTCGTATTACCATCCGCTAAAGCGGGTCAAGTTGAACGACTTGCCCGCTACGCGCCGAAAGCTCGGCCGCCTCGCCTACGCGCACAGACCAAAGCCCGTCGAGTAGACTAACCTCGGGTGTTGTGCCGCCATCGCGTACCATATTGAGGAATTTCTGATGTTGATAAAAAGACGATCCATGGTGGTCTCCTGCCTGCAATATCGCCTCATCTACCAATACGTCTTCACTGGTTTCGATCTTGCTTTGCCGATCGGAGATACTCAGTTTGGCATGACGTTCCTTGCCGTCCGGGCTAAATCGGGCTGGGCCTGGTATATAGGCATCGACGCGTGCGCGCGGGCCAGTAACCGAGATATGCTCCTGCCAGTATGAACCTTCGGAAAACATGCACAGATCAAGCATGGCCCGGCTGCCATTTTCGAAGTCAACGGTGACAAAGGCGTTGTCAATGATATCGGGTACCTGTCCATCGTAACGTTCATCAACATGGTTCACATCCATCGCTGCGGATGCGTATACACGAATCGGGTCGCTCTTCAGCGTTAACCGCATCAGGTCCCAAAAGTGACAGCATTTTTCGGTCAGGGTGCCACCGGTTCTTTTGTTAAAGCGGTTCCAGTCTCCAACCTTGGGCAGAAACGGAAATCGATGCTCGCGAATACTCATCATTTGCAGGCTGCCAGGAGTGCCTTTATCGACCTCGGCCAGCAATCGTTGCACCGGCGGCATATAGCGATATTCCATCGCTACCCAGATGGGTGCGCTTCGACCCTCGGCCAGGCTGATTACCTTGCGACAATCTTCGACCGTGGTGCAAAGGGGTTTTTCACACAGGATTGCTTTGTTCGATGGAATGGCATCGAGCAGCACTTGATAATGCGTGTCATTGGGGGTGACGATCAGGTAAACATCGCAGATATCGTCAACCAGCATTTGCTGATAATCACTGTATAAGCTGGCCGTACCATCGCTGGTTTTGAAAGAGAGCTCACGCATTGCCAGGTCCGGATCCGCAATCGCCGTAACCTCTGCGCCTTCGAGTAATTTAATATTGCGGATATGTTCCTGTCCCATCATCCCGGAACCAATCAAACCGTAGCGAATCATTGTCATAAACCTTCGTTTTTGTGACTAAAAACATATTGCGTATGCTGCCTGTAAACCTCATCAGGGCGCAGCGTGGCCTGTGGAAAATGACCATGGTGAATGGCATCCGGCCAAACCTGAGGTTCCAGCGCGATACCGGCATGGGCACCCATATTCAGCCCATCAAGACCCGGCACTGGCGGGGCAATACGCGCACCATCGTAAACCTGCAAACCCGGTTCAGTGCTGCGAACCTCCAGACTGACATTCGAATTTGGACTTTCCAGACAGGCGACCGGACGCAGCGCCTGACGCTGATCGGACAGGCAAAAATTATGATCGATTCCCTGCTTTTGGGTTATAGGGCCGAGTTCTGAAAACTCACGAAAGTCGAAAATACTGCCCGCTACCGATTGCAGCTCTCCGGTAGGAATCAATTCGTCATCGACAGGCGTATAACTATCTGCTGCGATGCGCAATCGGTGATCAAGAATGGATTCGCCACCGGTGAGATTGAAATAGCTGTGGTGCGCCAGATTGCAAAGAGTTAATTTGTCGGTAGTGGCTGCAAAAGAAATATCTAAAATGCCCTCTGCCAACAACCGATAAGTCAGCTTGATATTCATATTGCCGGGGTAACCCATTTCGCCATCGGCCAGCTGGATCGACAGGCTAACGAGGTCGGAGTCAACTGCTTCGATTTGCCACAGCCGCTTGCCAATTCCGGCCGCACCGCCATGCAGGTGATGGCGCTTTAGAAAATTGCGATCCAGTTGATAGTCCACGCCATCGAGTGCCAGATGACCATCACGTATTCGATTGGCACAACGCCCGGCGGTGGCCCCAAAATAGGGGGAATATTTAAGATAATGATCCAGAGTATCAAACCCCAAAACTAGCGATGGTGCATGCCCTGCCAGGCGCAAGTCCTGCAAAACCGAACCATAAGTTAAGACGTCGGCAGACAGTCCACCGGCTGAAATTGATATACGTTCGACTGCCGAACCATCGGGCATTTCCCCAAAAGAATGAACGCTCACATCATATCTCTAGCAATGGCAGATGCATCGCGGCGGCAACTGACCGTAGCACATCACGATGGTCACCATAGGTGAGCGCCATATGGTGTTCCAGCCCCGAGTTGATAATATCGTCGAGCACGCTGGCGGTATCGCGTTCGAACTGTATGACACCCGAGGTTCCGGTAAAGGCCATAGGTCGTCTCAGCATTTCGCCATAACCCAGTATCATTTTCGGTTCATTAAAGGATTGCGAAATGCGAACCATAGTCACCGGCCCCGGTTTCAGGGAAAACTCGTAGAGCAAGGGCATTTTTCGGTTGGTGTGAATGGTGGCACTTGCTGTGACTTGTGGATCACGCATCGAAATCGGCGCCTGCCCGCAATGCCAAAAGACACCGGTATTATCGTCTTTGTCCATGTCTACCAGATCGGTTAAAAACACGGTCGACCCTGATGCTTGCTGAAGAATGAGTTGTGTCAGCGAACCGTAGACATCTGCCTCGCAGGCACAGGGCACCTTGCCCTCGCCCATCATCGAAGCCGGGCCGCAGACCGAGCCACCATATTCGGTGAAAGTCTCGGGCCAGCAACGAATCGCGAAGGCATCATAGTGCCCTTTTGCCTGAATCTCATCGAGGCCTGCTTTCAGCCGTAAAGACCGATCCAGTTCCACCTGATCGACCGCATCCAGACCTTCAAGCGTTGACTCGGCCAGCTCACGAACTTCAGCCGTTTTTTGCTCGGTTGCTGAACGCGCGGCAGCAAACAGATCGTCGAGTGCGAGCACGTCAACGGTCACGCCGGCAAGTTCAGTGATGCGATCCTGCGAATAGGCACAGGAGTCGAAACCCACGGGATGTTCACCGATTCGAGCAATGCGCCGTCCACTAATGGCTTTGCTGACCTGCTCACCGGCTGGTGAGGCAAAAGCCTCAGCAGAGACGGCCTGTAAAGGTTTTGTTTGCCGCTGACCGGTCAGAAGCGCCTGTAGATCTGGCTCAATATCGTCACCGGGATCGGCGTACAACCAGGAAAACGTCTTGTTGTTCAGGCTCAGAGCTTGGCTAAACAGGTTAAGACCACAGAAAGCATTAAGCCTCAAACGGCCGCCCAATCGCGGTTCAGGTATCGCCCAGATAGACAGCGGCTGGTCAAATTCTGCGGCGGCGGCAACTGCCATCGACGCATCGGTGAAAGTCACCTGTAGTATCAATAGTTGATCTATCGATTGCTTTTGCAGCTCGGCCATTGCCTGTCGGGTGGCAGCCTCATCAAACAAAAGTTTTTCGGGGCCAACAATATGGTGTCCGCTTTGCGCTAATTTTTCTAACATCAGCGCAAGCTTTTCTTCAGCCAGTTCGATATCGAATGTTGGACGGCCAAGGGGGAGAATGCCAATTTTCATAATCTATCTTCAGTTATCTTCAAAATGTGTCATAGCTGTGACGGAAGCTCGCGTCAGCCGGTGAGAATGAGGCGCCATGCGGACCATAACAAGCATGTTTTGACCAATCCTTTGCCTCGCGATCTGCCAGCTCAGAGATATCCGACAGATAATCAACCGACTCACCTTCAAGATCAAGGCGAATTTTTTCCCAGTCGGGGTAAGCATTGAATGCATCCAGCCAGATCGCCCGACCGGCCAGAAATCCAGATGCGCCAGCTTTAAACGCATGTTTCAGGACATTACGAAACTCGGCTTTGCCTGCACCGGCAGACAGCATCACCCAGGGTCGCCCGGCGAGTTGTCCCATCTCATCAAACACAGCCTGAACTTCGGCGGAACCGTCGGCAGCCGATGCATTGACCGGGCTTTCTAGCTTGAACACGTCGATAGCATATTCAGGTTTGGCGAATTCAGCCACCGAGCCTAATACATCATCGGCCTTTTTGCCCTGCATCTCGATGTAGTCTCTGGTCTGATGGGCATCGTCGGCAAGCGGGTATACTAATAGCTCGAACAGGAAGGGTATGTCATAACGCTGGCATTCTTCACCGATTCGCTTAACGAAATCCTGCTGCGCGCGCAGCACCTTAGCGCCAGCATCGGGCCGGTACCAGGCCAGCACTTTAACCGCATCGCCACCCATGCGTTTGATCTTGGCCACCGACCAGTCGTCGATAACCGATGACAGCCTGCCCTGGTCTGTTTCCTCAAACAGCGAGTCCTCAAGCGTTACGATCAAGCCTTTTGTCGGCGATAACCCATCAAGGCCGTAGGGAATAGCAAAATGCGGATCGAGCAACATCGCTGTGCTTTGTGCCTGTAAGGTCTCGACCAGCAAGCCCTTAAAACGAGCAACTTCTTCCCAGGGCGCTACATCGACACCCAGAGCGCTGGCAATCCCATTTTTAATGGGCGGCCGTTGATCCACGGCGGTCATTTTAAAAGTGCCTTGCGCATCCGCCATACGGCGAATACCCCATAATTTACCGGGTGTTAATTGCATGTTGTATTTTCCTTTAAAAAATTATTGGTGCGGTCGCGGTGAGGACAACCGGCTCTTCCGCCATATTGAGTACATTTGATAGCGGCGGCGGCATTTGCAAATTCGATGGCTGCGGGTTCGCCCGCACCTTCAGCGATTCGCAGGGCAAATGCGCCATGCCAGATATCTCCGGCCCCCAGCGTATCGACGACGTCCACCGCAAAACCGGGGATATGTTCGACCCTGTCCTGCTCTAAAAAATAAACGCCCGCCGGGCCATCAGTCACGCATAACCAGGCTAACAGTTTGTTTCGCGCTGTTTTGAGTGCCATCGATAAATCGGCCTCGCCAGTCAGGGCACAAAGTCCCTGCCGTGAAAACGCAATATGCGTTGCCTGTTCGAGGCTTTCGAGATTGATCGGTTCTTCGGCGTCGACAATGCCCGGAATATTTTGTGCACGGGCCATCGCCATTAATTTAATGGTCATTTCCGGCCAGCGATTATCCGCCAGAATGGCGTCGCTATTTATATCCGGGTCTAACCAGTCAGCATCTTGAATCAAACCACTGCCGCGAAAGTTCATAATCTGGCGCTCGCCCTCAGCATCGATATAAATCGACGAGAACGATGACTTTCCGCCGCTGGCTCTATGCACAAAATCGACATTCACATTTTCCGCGCGCAGATCATTGATGATGATATCGGCGATAGCATCATCACCAAGCCGAGCAGCCAATGTCGCCTGACCACCGAGCCGGGCAATGGCGACGGCGGCATTTGCAGCACATCCACCGCCGACAATTCTGGCATCCTGAGCGCGGTATTTTTCGGCACGAGTGGGCATTTCCTGCATTCGAAACACCATGTCAACCACGGCCACGCCGCCTGTCAATACCCGCGTCATTTATCCACCATCAAACCGCTTGGCACAGTTTCTGGTATGCCAAATTTGCCGTTAACCGACCTGGTGCCAGTTAGCGAATGAAGAAAGGATACGATGTTTATAATCTCCTGTTCGCTGAGAGCCAGCGGTTGAATATCGAGCCTGGATAACAAACGCTGCTTTTCGCGGGCATCGTCAAAAGCAACAAAATCAATCACTGCCAGCCATGGCGCAGGCGGCAGGTTGGCATCTTCTTTGCGCCAACGCTGGAAGGCGTTTACCGGGTCGAGATGATGACGAACAATGCCTTGCAACGTTGGATAAGCACCGTTGTGACCGTAAGGTGCGGTGAGCGCGACATTGCGCAGGGAAGGCGTACGAAAACGATAAGCATCTTCGAGACGATCACTTGCTCCCATGTGCCCGACATCGCGCACATAGGGGTCAAAGCGGCGTGTTCGACCGGGGCCGAAATGCGGTAGCGCGAGCGCATGGAACTGATGGTCGGTTAGCAGTTTTCCAGCATGACATTGGGCGCATCCTGCTTTGCCATAAAATAGATCGAGGCCTTGCTTCGACTGCGCTGTCAACGCAGTTTCGTCGCCCGCCAGATATGCATCAAAAGGGCTGTCATACGACTGCCATTCGAGCCCGATAAACGCGCCGATAGCATTGGCAATTTCACTGATGGTGATGTCTGCGGCTGTGTCTATCGAATCAAAAGCATCGACGAACATCGACGCATACTCAGGTATCAGACGAATGCGTTTGGCTAAAATTGGCCATACCGCATCGATGCGGTCATGGGCTGCGCCTGCGACCTGATTCTCTGCGGGATTACCCGCCATTTCGAACTGTGCCGTCATCGGAAACAGCGCCTGCGCTGCGAGAATATTATCGAGCTTGCCAGGCAACCATTCTTCCGCCGGAGAATCGAAACCGTTGTCGTAGATATCGGACAGGCTCAAGCGTCCATCGTGAAATAACACGTCGATTTGTTTCGCGCCCAGGTTCCACAGGCCTGGCGAATTACGCGGAATACGCTTGCGGATGCGGGACTTGCCGCTGCCTGCATTGCGTCGTGAGCCAAGGCCCGAGCCACCTTCACCTATGCCTAATGACAGGCCGTCTGAAGTACCAAATTCAGGATTATGGCAAGTGCCACAGGAGATGTTTTTGTTACCCGATAAAATGGCATCATAAAACAGCAATTGACCGATTCGGGCTTTTTTGTCATCGAAGTTTGCAAAATCTTCGCTTGATAAGGGCTCGGGTATCTGGAAAGCTTGTACAGGCGCGATGCCGCACAAAAAAACAACCGATAATAAAATATAACCATGACACTGACGAATAAAGCCATGAAAATATCTGCAAAATTGATGACTGTTCTGACCTTGCTGGTGTTTGCCAGTCCGCTCGTAGCCGACATTGAAAAAGCCCGCGATCTGATGGAGGCAAATCAATTTGGCGAAGCATTCCAGCAACTTCAGCCAGCCGCTCGTTCCGGAAACGCCGACGCCGAAGAATTGATTGGCGTGATGTACGCCATGGGGCTTGGCGTCGAGCGAGACGACAGACGAGCATTCGAGTGGTATTTGCGTGCAGCCATGAAAGGACATCCCGGCGCACAGTCGGGTATCGGCTGGTATTACGAAGTCGGCCGCGGCATGCCTGCGCCTGACCTGGTCAGGGCTTATATGTGGTATGTGCTCTCTGCGATCGGCGGTGATCCCGATGCGGCTGATTCTCAGGAAGAGGTGGTGAAAAAAATGACAACCGAACAAATCGCCCAAGCGCATGATTTGATCGAAGACTATCGCGTCTGGTTGTATCCATTTCGATAACATTTTTATAAATAAAAGAAGGGTCACCATGACTCAGGTGACCCATTTTTTAGACCGTTGAAGCAACTTAGTTAATATCCTTTTCCATACCCGCGCCAATTTCCTTTTCAGCTTTAGCAACGTTTGCTGTCAATGCCTCGAAAATTTCTTTACCACCAGTGATGTTGGATTTAAACCACTCATAAACTGGCTTTGCTGCGGCTTTAAACTTGGCTTTTTCCGCAATAGATGGCACATAAAGATCACCACCAGCGGCAACAAAGGCTTCATAGGCCGAGATTGATTTTCGCTTGGGCGAGGCAAAAGTTGCCTGTTGTAACGCAGCAAAACCATCGACCACCACTCGACGCAAATCTTCAGGCATCGAAGTGAATTTTTGATTGTTCATCCACCACAGAGCGCCCATATATGCATGTCCATCCAGCGTCACATATTTTAAACCGGCGTCTGGAAATTTCATGCCCATGATATCGGTAATACCGTTTTTGGAACCTTCGACAACACCTGTCTGGAAAGAGGTGAATAGCTCTGGCCAGGGAATCGGGGTTGGCGATGCGCCCATAGCCTTCACCAGTTCCTGAGGCAGGTCGGCGACCACAGTCCGTATTTTTAAACCTTTCATATCAGCAGGTTGGGTGACTCGACGCTTGGTATTGGCAAAGTTACGCCAGCCGCCGGTGTTACCGATGGTCATTAAACGGATGCTATTGTCAGAATCGGCCAGGGCCATTTTGCGCATGGTACGGGTGAAATCACCGGCTAAAACATGCTCTGCAATCCGGTCATTTGACATCACGTAGGGAAGGTCAAGCACCTGCACATAGGGAAAAATACCCGAAGCACCGCCAGAGGTTGAAATGTAAACGTCGATCGAGCCATCGGCGACACCTTGCAGGCATTCCGCACCCTTGGAACAAAGTTGCGTGCCGATAAACAATTCGACCGCGATGGCACCGTTTGAAGCAGCTTCAACCGTGTTTTTGAAAACAACAAGGCCATCATAGTCCTCGTCATTTTCGTTCGAGTTTGCAGTTGCCCGGATGGTGTAATCTGCGGCGTTGACGATGCTGGCAGAACCCGCTAGCAGGGCTACCATCATCAATGACTTGACTGATTTACTTAACACGAGATTTTCTCCTTATTTTGATTCATGAAATTTAAGGACATCATTTTCGGTGCCTTAACTATTTGGTTTAACACGTTATTTCCTCCTGGTTTTTTATAATGGTTTTTTAAAATAATGGCATTTCTTTCTCACTGTACAAAGCCAGTTAAACGCGGCAATGTCATTGAAATCGCCGGGATATAAGTGATCAGAAATATCACCAGAACTTCGACCGCGAGAAACGGTAAAATGGCGCGCGAGATAGTTTCAACCCGCTCGCCAGATACAGAAGAGGCCACAAACAATACTAGCCCCATCGGCGGTGTCGCCAGACCAACAGTCAGGTTCACCGACATGATTATCGCAAAGTGTACCGGGTGCACACCCAGACTTAAAAAAATGGGCGCCAGAATGGGTCCGAGAATGATAATGGCCGGGCCAGCATCCAGAAACATGCCGACGATAAATAACAGGACATTGATTAAAAACAACAACATCAATGGGTCTGAACTGAGGCTTAAAATAAACGAGGCCAATTGCTCGGGCGCATGGCTTAAACTCACGACCGTTTTAAAGGCTACCGCCGCGCCGACTAATAATAATACCGTGGAAGCACCGAATGCCGATTTTGCAAATATCGCGGGTAAGTCGGACAGTTTCATCGAACGCAAAACAAAAAATGAAATCAACATGGCGTAGGCTACCGCTACCGCCGAAGCTTCAGTCGGCGTAAATACACCGACTAGAATACCGCCGAGGATAATGATTGGCGCCTGCAGTGGGGCGACTGCCTTTTTGCAGACGGTACGAAAATCAGGGGATACCACCGGTCGGAATGCCATGAGCATAAAATGTGACAGGATTAAAAACACGACAAACAGAAGCCAGTTATTCACCGCGATATCCATCCCAATCCACCAGTTCATCAGGTATTTGATACCGGTATAAACCGCAATTAACACACCCGCAAAATTAATCCGTAGTAACACAAAGGAAACCCAGTATTCGAGCGGACTTAAAGCCTGATTTTTGTGAACAATGCGCTCAGCTTTTGGGAGATCATATCTGTCGGCCATCAACCGCACTACGACCATGAGTCCGACACCCACAAGAATGCCCGGTATCAGACCGGCGAGGAACAGCGCGGCGACACTTTCTCCCATGACATAAGCATAAATAATCATGATCCCGGAAGGCGGGATAATAGGTCCAATCACCGAACTGGCCGCAGTAATGGCCGCAGCAAATTTCCGCGTGTAGCCATTCTTTTCCATGGCAGGAATTAGCGTTGAACCGAGCGCCGAGGTATCTGCCACTGCCGAGCCTGATAACCCGGCAAAAAGAATCGACGAAAGAATGTTCACATGCGCCAGACCACCGCGAAAATGACCCATTAACGCCTGAGAAAACTCGACTAGCCGAACGGTGATGCCGCCGCGGTTCATCAAGTCACCCGCAAGCATAAAAAATGGCAGGGCCATGAGCGGAAAGCTATCCATGCCATTGTAAACATTGCGGTATAACAGCGCGATATCCCTTTCCTGGCCGTTTAACCATAACAAAAAACCGGGTGATAGCAGCAAAGCGAAGAACACCGGCATGCCAATCATCAGGAAAATAAGGAAAATGGGGAGAAACCAGACTAGCATTACGAACCTTCTGCCGAGGCGGCTATTGTAATCTGTGGATGTGGTAGCTCTAAGTCGGGTCGGATTAACTCAATAATATTTCGCAGTAAAAGTTCAATGTTTACCGACGTCATTAAAATAAAACAGGTTAACAACGATGCATACATGTATCGTAATTTAAGCTTAATCGTGCCCATGTCTATCCATTCGAGCGGCAAACGTAACGAGGATGAACTGAAATTCCCGGCAAATCCCGTGGTGTGTGACCAGCCCAGCCCGACTGAGTAAATTAAAATAAGGCTTGAAAAAAGCAATATGACTAGCGTGAGTATCAAAGCTGCGCGCCTCGATAAAGCTTGCTCAAGCATATCAATGGCGACAAACCCGGCACTACGGTAAGCCAGGGGTGCGATAAGACCGGTCATCCACAGCATTAGAAATCTTGCTGCCTCATCGGGCCAGGGCATGGCGTTATTTAATACATAGCGGAAAAAAACCTGCAGCAAAATGACAAACACCATTAATGCCAGTGAAATCCATGCGAGCTTTTGGCCAATCGTTAATACAAACGAATTTAGATTTGAAATAGCCTGATAAATACGAATAAGTAATTTAATTGCCAGTCCCCCAAATAATTGATCAATACTGCTAATGGTATTTTCTTCAATTCTTTCGAATTATCCATTAAACGAAAGCCGAGTCAACAATATTGCTCACATCGCTTCGATAAGATCAACATTGTGCGCCTTACAGAGGTCGCGAATTACCGAATCTTTACAGTGGTCGGTCACCAGAGTATCGACCTGAGATAAATGGCCGATTTGTACCGGCCCTTTACCGATGAACTTTGAGCTATCCGCTGCCAGAATCACATGCTGAGAGCATTCAATAATAGCTCTGGCAACGTTGGCTTCACGCAAATCATAATCGAGCAATGCACCATCAGGCGATATCGCGGCAGTACCGATTACGCCGATATCGGCGCGAAACATGCGGATAAAATCGACTGCTGTTTCTCCCAGAATTGCGCCATCCGTACGCCGAACCACGCCAGACGGCACCATGATCTCGACGCCTTCGAACAACCGTAAGTCATTGGCCAGGCTAACATTATCGGGAACTATTTTCAGACCAGTGTGGTACTGCAAGTGCATAGCGACGGCAGCCGTGGTAGTCCCGGCATTAATCATCAGCGCTATGTTGTTTGGAATAAGACTGGCGACCGCTTTGCCGATGGCCTGCTTCTCCCGGGCCGCTATCTTTCGGCGAATCTCGAAGTCGGTATACTCCAGACTCGTCAGCAGCGATGCTCCACCATGAAATCGCATGACCTTGCTAGCATCTGCCAGCACCTGTAGATCTTTACGGATAGTCTGCGGCGTAGTACTAAAGATATCGGCCAGATCATCAACCTGAACGCGGCCCTGTTGTTTGACCTGGTTTAGGATTGCAGCCTGGCGTGAGGAAAAACGATTACTGTCTTTCATAAAGTAGTTTTCGGCAAGGCCTCGAATTGAATAGTTTCTTTTTACGCAAAAAACGAACCCAAGGCAACCGAAAACCATAGAATCAGTTAAACAAGATGACTATTTGTATCAATAAACTGAGGGCCTTACCGCGTTTACAGGGCTTAAACGGCGAACACGTGGGTTCGCCCCTACTCTATTTCGTAGAGAGCCCGCAAAATATCCTGTCGGCTGATCTGCCCAATCATACGACCGTTTTCCATCACCGGAAAGCGCCTGTAATTTGATTCTACAAATAAATCGGCGACGGCGATGATATCGGTACCCGAATCGATCGTGCGGACTTCGACACTCATATATTCATCGACCCTGCCGCCCCAGTCTTTGTGATAGCTGGCGTTGTAGACTACTTGCAGACAGTCTTTTTTCGACA
>Ga0316189_10005273_pt1 | contig 12393 bp, 12 predicted proteins | sample LowCovwburrow_MG_FD_204930 | JGI IMG/M metagenome (GOLD analysis project Ga0316189, IMG submission 204930) | Coastal sediment microbial communities from Maine, United States - Lowes Cove worm burrow | ecosystem: Environmental > Aquatic > Marine > Coastal > Sediment | place: USA: Maine... | reverse complement strand
GCCACGGGTTGCCGCTTCTCCTGTGGCACTCGAATGCCGCTATGTACAAACCTTGGCCCTAAAGGATCTAGCAGGGGCAGAGGTGAACAATCAGGTGGTGATCGGTCAGGTGGTTGGTGTTTATATTGATGACACGCTGATCGAAAATGACCGGGTGCAGATTGCAAAGGCAAAACCTATCGCCCGGCATGGCTATATGGATTATTCAGTAGTGAGTGACCTGTTTCGCCTCGAAAGACCTTAAAGTTTCAGGCTTAAGAGTCTGCTATAGATTGCCAAATTGACTTCAAGCTGGGTTAATCTGCGAATCATGTATATTCAGCCATATGGAAAAAGAAGTCGCTGAAAAAGCCGTCACCGGTATTTATGACAATGTCCTTGCCTGGTTTAGAGAATCCGGTGTTTCATTTTCAGAAACAATGTTTGTCTGGACCTTCAGTCAACTGGCGCTGATCGTCATTGCCTGGGTGCTGGCGGAGATCATCGCCCGGATGGTGGACAAACCGGTAGAGGACCAGTTACGCAAAATTACCGGAAACAGGGCTTTGCTGCGTATTTTGGTGGTTTTCCGCAAGGCAATTCAGGCATTTTTGTTGGTTATTTTCCTATGGTTGATCGTTGCCGCCATTGCCCAGATAACGGTTTTTACCAGCCGTCGGACATTGGTGGTTTCAGCCGCTTCACTGGCCACCGCCTGGCTGATTATTTCAATCATGTCAAAGTTCATCCGTAACCGGTTTCTTTCAAAGACTGTGGCATTGGTGGCCTGGAGTATTGCAGCGCTGAACATTCTCGGGCTGTTGCCTGCAACCATTGAAACACTGGATGCCATCGGTATCCAGTTTGATACCTTCAGACTGTCCTTGCTGGTGGTATTCAAGGGAGTTGTGGTGTTCAGCCTGCTGGTCTGGCTGGCAGTAGTGGGGGGCAATTTTGCCGATTCCCGGATCCGGGCCATTGATGACCTGACACCATCACTCAAAGTTCTGGCCGGCAAACTGGTCAAGGCGGTCCTGTTGGTTACAGCAGTGTTTGGCGGACTTAGTCTGGTCGGGATTGATTTTGCGGCTCTTGCGGTATTTTCAGGGGCCGTTGGCCTTGGCGTCGGCTTTGGTTTGCAAAAAGTGGTGTCCAACCTGATCAGTGGCGTTATTTTGCTGATGGACAAATCGATCAAGCCGGGTGATGTGATTACGGTTGGTGAAAGTTATGGTCGGATTGATCAACTGGCCGCGCGGTATGTCTCGGTGCAGGCCCGTGACGGACGCGAATATCTGGTGCCGAATGAGGACCTGATTACCAGTCAGGTGATTAACTGGACGTTTTCTGAACAAAAAGTTCGGCTGGATGTGCATTTTGGTGTCAGCTATGATTCCGATCCATTTGAGGTGCGCACACTGGCCAGAGAGGCCGCCAGCAAAGTTGCGCGGGTGCTGGATAACCCGGCACCGGTTTGTCATATAACCGAATTTGGTGATTCATCGATCAATCTGATCTTGCGTTTCTGGATCCGAGACCCGGACAAGGGGACGGTTAATGTGCGCGGTGATGTATTCCTTGAATTGTGGAGTGCACTCAAGAAGGCAGATATTGAGATCCCGTATCCGCATCGGCAATTGTTGATGCCAGAACAGCTCAATGTTAAAACGACCGAATAAATTCCCCCGTTTATGGCCTAAGCGACCTCTATGTCCGTTTCAGTAAGATCAGGGTGATGAACAGCTATCCAGCCGGTAAAGGTTGCACCTTTTCCTTCTTCTGATTCAAACTCCATACCACCTCCATGCTGTTCGAATATTTTTTCAACAGCAGGCAGGCCAAGACCAACACCAAAGCCTTTTGTGGTGAACAGGGGTTCAAGAATTTTCTTTTTGTTTTCTTCAGAGATGCCAGGACCATTGTCAGCAACGGAAATTTCAATGCCGCGCTCAGTCAGTCTTGTGGTTATGGAAATGGTCGGGTTTTGTATTGTCTGGGCGGGACGGTCACCACCCTTGCCAACCATTGCCTCACTGGCATTGGACAGGAAGTTGATAATCGCCCGAGCCAGATTGTCAGCATCAAATGCATATTCCTTGTCATCAAGACCGAGGGTGCATTCAAAAGAAACATCTTGAGGTAAATGCTCTGATTGCTCATGGACCAGTTTCACCAGCCAGTTGTCAAGGTTGTCCCTCTTAAGTTGGATATTTTTACTGCGGGAAAAATCGAGCAACTGGGTTATGATCTTATCACAGCGCTCAACACCGTTTTCAATACGGGCCAGAGGTTTTTCCATTTCCGGGTTTTCAGCTATATATTTTCTTCGCATTAAAAACGCCGAAGTACGTATCGACCCAAGCGGATTGCGGATATCGTGCGCAACTGTGGCAGTCAGCTGACCCAGTTGTGCCATTTTTCCTTTGCGGATGACTTCATCCTGGGTGTCGCGCAAAACTTTCATGTTTTTACTGAGTTCGCTATTCAGGTTGCTGATGTCGTTGTTCATATTCTGCAATTGATCGGCCATCTCAAGCGCCTGTTTCTCAGCTTCCCTGGCATTGTTTTTGGCCGTTTCCAGAGCTTTATTCTGAGATATGCGTGAAGACCCGTAGGACCAGATCATCCAGGCAATGATAAGGAAAACAACTGTCAGGGCAGCACAAAGGGCCAAAGCGATGTTTTTGGCCTGTGTGTTTGACCACAAGAGCAGGTTTGTTATGTCATCATGCAGGAATATGGCGCCAACAAAAGTGTTGTCTTTGACAACGGGTACCACGACTTCGATAACCTGTCGGGTGCTGTCTCCTTCAACATTTGCCGTATATGTCTGCAAGGTGTATCCATCAAGCTGATTTGCCGGAACATGTGAACGAATGGCAACTATTTCGCCGTTTTTCACCCGGTTGTGAAACAAGTCGCGTTTTTCGAGTTTGCCGGTTTCATCAATTTTTGAAGACGCAAATATCCGGCCATCAGCATTGGCCAGTGAGTAGCGATAGAAATTGGTGCCTTTCTGGAAATCTTTCAGAAGGTATTTATCATTTATCTTGAGGCCATTGGTGCCAAAGACATCCTGCTTGAAACTGAAGTTTTCAACAACAGCAGCGCTCCAGTCGCGGGCTCGGTCCTTGGCGTAAAACTCGGCAATTTTCTCACCACTGTTGATGGCTCCTGTCCAGACGAACGCATAAAGAATTATTGCGCCAAGGCTGAGGCCGGCCAGTGTATTCCATGGTCTTTCATCACTTTTACCGGTTTGCTTTTTTTTGTCACCTTTGACCATTATTCAATTCCCAATAAGTCAACTATTTATCCACGGGAAAAGAGGCTAGGTGATTATGCTTAATATTGCCTAAACATGAATGTTTAATTTGTGACGTTGTACAGAAGGGCTCTTTGCAACAGCTTTTCAGCTCTTTTCAAGTGCGGGATGTCATACATCTGACCATTGATGGAAACAACACCGGTACCAGGAGATTTTGCAAAAACCTCAACAATCTGATTGGCCTGTTCAATAACTTGAGCAGAAGGGGTGAAAATCTGGTTGATTAAAGCAACCTGATCCGGGTGGATCGCCATTTTACCGGTAAAGCCATCACGCGCTGCATCAAGACACTCGCGCTTAAACCCGGCCATATTACGAAAATTGGCATAAATGGTATCAATAGGTTCGACTTGTGCCGCCCGGGCACCAGCCAGACACAGACTGCGGGCCAGCCTGTACGGGTCACTGAGATGACCTTCATCATCTCGGGTCTGTTGGGAACCAAGTTCAGATGACAGGTCTTCGGCACCCCAGGTCATGGCTGTCAGGGGGGCCGAAATGTTGGCATAGGTTCCCAGAGTGAACAGGGAAGCTGCGGTTTCTGTTGTTATGGCAATGATTGGTAAAGCCGTTTTTGACAAGGTGGTAAATTGCTCAACATCTTTACCGCTGTTGGTTTTAGGCAACATGAAACCGTCTGGTTTGGCTGTGCCAAGGCCTTCAAGGTCACTTGCAGTCAGGCCGCTATCAAGGGCGTTGACGCGAATATATACTTTCGCTGAGGTTGTCGGGCGGTTTTCAAGCAATTGGCGAACGATGGTCCGGGCAATTGCTTTGTTTTCAACAGCAACAGAATCTTCAAGGTCAAGAATGACAACATCTGCCTGGCTTGCCAGAGCTTTGGTTATTTTTCGTTCACTGTCTGCCGGTACAAAGAGCCATGAGCGCATTTATTTGGCTCCATCAGCATTTGATTGGGGTTGAAAGCGCATAAAAGCCTGTCGAGTGCATTGGGCAACCAGCGTACCGTCCTGTTTGTAAGCCCGGTGAATAAAAGACACGATACCGGCATCAGGACGAGATTTGCTGACCCGCTTGTTGATGACTTCAGTTTCGACATTAACCGTGTCGCCCTGAAATAACGGTGCCGGGAAAGTTACATCTGTCATGCCAAGGTTGGCGATGGTGGTGCCAATGGTGAGGTCATTGACAGAGATGCCGATCATCAGCCCAAGAGTGAATAATGAGTTCATTAAAGGCTGACCCCATTCTGTTTGCTGGCTGAAATTTCTGTCAATGTGCAATGGCTGCGGGTTCATGGTCAAACATGAAAACATCATGTTATCGCTTTCCGTGACCGTACGGGTGATTTCGTGTTTGTGGATACTCCCCACCTCAAATTCCTCAAACCATAAACCGGGCATTTCTGTTTCCTTTTTCAGTGCTGTTTTCCGCTGCAGCATAACCGTGTTGACGTGAATTGCACAGCGTGAATGAAACGAGAACATTGCTTCAATTAAAGGTTGTGGGGTGATTCTGCCGAGTCGCAATGCGAGTCGCGTACATTTGCAGAACAACGTTATCCACAACTTGTGGATAACAATCTTGTAATAATCAGTAACACATTGAAATAGAAATATAAAAATATGCCGCAAGAGTTGTGGAAAAGCTGTTAACCGATCATTAATAATTCAGGCGCAGGACTCGTATACATAGAAATTTTGACATGACAAACACCATGAACGGAGAGAACATGGATATTGACGGAATTTTCGAGATGACCCGATGCATGATCATAGCTGGAACCAGACAGGAACAGAAACGTCTGACCAGTATGTTTTCAGTATATGGGTTTGATTTAACCTCCGCAGCCAATGCCAATGAAGCACTGGAACAATGCGGTGTTGATATGCCTGATGTAATCGTGTTACCGGAAAATATGCAGGATATGGACTCTCTCGCCTTTATCAAACGGGTCAGACGCTCAGAAAATGGTGATCAGGCAGCCTTGTTCCTGTGTTCGGATCGCGCTGACAGTGACAGGATTGGCCGGGCAATCTGGCAGGGGGCATCTGATTATCTGATTGCACCATTTGACGCCGAGGTCCTTGATCGCAAGTTAAAACAGGTTGGTGTAGTTTGAAGACCAACGCCGCTGCAACAGTTTAACTTGTCGCTTGTGAACAATCGTACTCATTTATAACAGGTATTATGATCTTTCGAGAGAGTAGGATCAGCAGATCGCTCTCGGGAAAGATTTTCATTTCAGTTTTGTGGAGTAAGTGTGATGTCCAGTGGGCTGCGTTCTATCTGGCCTCTGTTTGCCGGTGTGTTGTTATTGTACCTTGGTCACGGCTTGCAAGGCTCGCTGGTTAGTATCAACTCGGCAGCTCTGGATATATCATCGACAGCAACAGGTATTGTTATGGCCGGGTTTTATGCCGGCCTTTTCATCAGTTCTATCTTGTCTCCGGGTATTGTCGGCAGGGTAGGTCATATCCGGGCATTTGCCGCATTTGCTTCTCTGGTTTCATCCGCCATATTGCTCATGCCTTTGTGGCACAATGCAATCTGGTGGTTTGCTCTACGGGTCATTGTCGGGGCCTGTATTTCAGGCCTGGCGATTGTTGCAGAAAGCTGGATGAATGCGTCTTCCAGCAATGAAAACCGTGGCAAGATGCTGTCAATTTATATGATCGTTACCTATGCGGCTTACGGCTCGGGACAGTTTTTGCTCAATGTTGCCGATGGCAGCGGCTATGTGCGCTTCATTCTTGTTTCTGTCTTATTGTCCCTGGCACTGGTGCCGATATCCCTGGCCAGAGTGCAGACTCCTTCGGTTGAAATGCCAAAAAGTGTTGCCCTGATTGATGTGTTCAATCTGTCGCCATTGGCTTTTGTTGGCACCTTTGTAGCAGGGTTGGCCCAGAGTGCGTTTTTCACCATGGGGCCGATTTATGCGGTGGACAAAAACCTGTCCCTGGCTGAAGTATCGATGATGATGGCGCTGCCGTCATTGGCGATGATTTTTACCCAATATCCGATAGGCAGCCTGTCAGATCGCTTTGACCGGCGGATCGTCATCACAGCACTGACCTTTTTAAGTGCGCTGGTGACAGCTGTTGTCTTTGCCGTTCCTGGCAATAATGCCTATTTCCTGATCGCAATGCTTGGCCTGTTCGGGGCGTTGTCTTTTCCGATTTATTCACTTTCAATTGCCCATGCCAACGACTATCTGGAGTCAGATCAGATGCTGGGTGCCAGTGCAAAACTGGTGTTGATATATGGTGTCGGGGCGATTGTCGGGCCGGCAACAGCTGGTGTTGTCATGCAATTTTCCGGCAGTGATGGCTTTATGGCCTATCTGGTTCTGGTGCATGGCGGTCTGGGGCTTTATGCGGTGCTGCGTATGGTTCTGCGGCCTGATACACCAGAAGAAACGGGGGACTATATCCCGGTTGCGCCACAAGCAACGCCAATCGTTGTGCAGGCTGTTGAAGAGGAATATGAGGAGCTGGCAGCTGAAAGCGGCCATGAATGAAACCTTAATGTTCATGGTAAACGCATTGTTAAATATTGTCTGTCACAATACGATCAAGAGTTGAGTGGTCTGTGCTCTCAAGCGCTTGACCAACATATCGAGACCGGGAAAGTATTGTGACAGAAAAAACCATCAAGACATTCAATACATCGATTTTTGACAGGGTTCTGGATAGTGGAACTGTTGATGAAAGGAAAAACCTTGCCAAACAGCTTGGGTTACTGGCTTGCGATGTAACAACACCTGAACTGGAACAGGAAGCCATTATTCCGACCCTCAAGCGGTTAGCCAGTGATCCTGTGAAAGAGGTCCGTATGCTGCTGGCTGCCATTCTCGTTCACTGTGAGAAACTTCATTCTGATGTACTGTTTTCCATTATTGCTGATGATGAAGATATTGCTTTGCCATTTTTAACACAGACCCCAGCCCTTGACCGGTTGCGTTGTCTGACAATTTTGAAGGTTGGTGACAAGGCACGCCAAATGGTGCTGGCCAGTCGTCCGGGCCTTGATGAAGAAGTAATCCGGTTTATTGCCGATCATTGTGACAGCGATGTTTGCGTTGCGCTGCTTGACAATGAAGCAATTGAAGTGGGCGTTAAGGTTTATCGGCGGATTTATGTGCGCTTTCGTGAGGTTCCTGAAGTTATTGAACAACTGCTTAAAAGGGATGACCTGCCGCTGGAAGTTCGTATTCTGCAAGCCAAAAAAGCCTCGACAAATGTTCACAAACTAATGGTTGATCGTGGCTGGATAGCAGCCAACGATGCGCAGGAAATTATTATCGATGCTGAAGAAACCACACTTTTACGGATACTTGCCAGTGCCAGAGACGTCGAAGTTGATGGACTTGTGGCTTTTCTGAGTGGCAAGGGGTTGTTGACATCATCGCTTGTATTGCGAGCTGCGTGTGCCGGGGATATGCGTATGGTTATCCGCGCACTGGCTTATTTGTCATCAACACCGGTTCACAAAGTCGAAAAGGTGTTTAAAGAACGCGCAGTCATGGGGTTGAAGGGAATTTACAACCGTTGCGGTTTGCCGAAAAACTGTTTTCATATCATCAGGGCTGCTGTTGATATAGCCGGAGAAATGAAATCCCAGTCTGGTCCGGTGAACCGGTTGCGTTTTGGTTCAGCAATAATTGAATGCCTGATGACCCGTTACAGTTCGGTGCCTTCAGCAGAAAAACCAGTATTGCTGGAAATCGTTGCCCGCCTGAGTGACGAGCAGACCCGTAATCTGGCACGGCGGCTTGCGGGGCAGTTGCAGGCGGCCTGATGGTGCAGAGTAATCCTTCGGGTTGTGTGAATATCTGACGATTACGGGTTTTATTTCTCTCCCGGCTATTCGATCGCTAAAGCGTTCGGCCTGCGAGACGCGGCGCCTAAGCGCAGTCGCGCTTAGTCCTTGCAAACACAAGCATTCGCTCGTCCATAGCAATTCATAATTTCCTACGAATCTGTAGCCAATGCAGCGTTTCTGCCGACTGGGCGCGAAGCAGCCCGGTGCTTATGCGCCGTCCCCGCGCAACGAGGATATAAACGCATAAACGCCACAGATGTATCCATCTGCGGCGTTTATGATACTCAGTCCGACTTGAACAAAGCCGGTTACGCAACTTACATTCAAGACACTACTGCAAGCTGCTTAATGCTTTCCTAAAAAGGCGAAAATTTTGTCATAAAAATTGATAAAAAAGTCGGTTTTCAAAACTCGAACTGTTCATTAAGAACCCGTTCGGCCAGGGAGTGGCCGGGATCAAACAGCAGGCGCACGGTGCGGGTCTTATCCTCGGAAATATGAACTTTTTCAATGTCGCGAAACTCGATATGATCGGCAACGGCAGAAACCGGACGTTTGTCGCTTTCAAGTATATTGATCTCAACAATGGCTTCATGCGGTAAAATGGCACCACGCCAGCGACGGGGGCGAAAGGCACTGATAGGTGTCAAGGCCAGCAACGGCGAGCCGATGGGCAAAATCGGGCCATGGGCAGACAGATTATAGGCAGTTGAACCGGCTGGTGTTGACAGAATAATGCCGTCGCATATCAGTTCGGGCAGACGGGTTTTGCCATCAATGATTATTTCCAGCTTGGCAGCCTGATGGGTCTGGCGCAGCAAGGAGACTTCGTTAAAGGCAATGGCCTTGCCGACAATACCGTTTTTGCCATCACGACGATGATGGGCAATGAGCTTTAACGGATGGATGCGGGTTTCTTCTGCCGCATTAAGCCGCTCAATCAGGCCATCTTCGGCAAAGTCATTCATCATGAAACCGACCGAGCCGTAATTCATGCCAAAAATACGCTGATCGGTTGCAAGGCTTTCGTGCATGGTGTGCAGCATGAAGCCATCACCACCAAGGGCAACAACAACATCGGCGTCCTTGACGGGTACATTACCGTATTTTTTTGCCATGGCGTCCATGGCTTGCTGAGCCGAAGATGTCTGGCTGGCGACAATTGCGATTTTGGTTTGGTTGCTCATTGGTTTGATTTATAGCATAGAGGACTTTGATTCAATGAAATGGCGTAAATATATGAGAGCGATTGTTTTTTGCACCACTTGCCGGTTTCCAGACGGAAAAAAGGTTGATGCCCAGGGGGTGACCGGCGGCGAACGGCTGGCCCGGGAAATGGAATCTCTGCTGGCTGAAACAGGCCGCGATGATATTTTTATCGAGCGGCAGGAATGTCTGTGGTCATGTAGCGAAAACTGCAATGTCCTGTTGCGAGATACAGAAAAGTTCAGCTATCTCACAGGCAGGTTTGCGCCCGAGCGTGACAGTGCCCAAAGTCTGTTGGCATGGTTTGACCTGCACGGGCAAAGCACAGAAGGAGCGGTACCATTTCGTCAGTGGCCAGATGGTATGCGCGGCCATTTCATTGCCAGATTACCACCGGAGGCTCGATGAGCGGGTTGACCACACTTGTGCTCGGCGGGGCGCGCTCAGGCAAAAGCGTTTATGCTGAAAAGCTGTTGGAAAACAGCGGAAAACAAATGGTTTATATCGCAACGGCCCAGGCCCATGATGATGAAATGGGTCAACGGATTTCACACCATCAGGCCCGACGCGGGACTGAATGGACAACAGTTGAAGAGCCGCTTGATGTTTGCAAGGCACTGCTAAAGGCTGGCAGTGGAAAAATTATCCTGCTGGATTGTATTACCCTTTGGCTGTCCAACATGATGGCTGCTGATCTTGATGTTGAGACCGAAGTTAAAAAGTTCTGTGATCAGCTGCTCTCGGCCACGAGCGATGTGGTGATCGTCTCCAATGAGGTCGGTTTGGGCATTGTCCCTGACAATGCGCTGGCCCGAAAATTCAGGGATGAAGCAGGGCGGGCCAACCAGATGATTGCTGAAGCCTGCAACAAGGTGGTGTTTATTGCAGCAGGTCAGGCGCTGGTGATGAAAGGTGACAGATGATTACGACAGTTGAAGAACTTGAGGCGATATATGGACAACCGGTATCCGCTTCGCTGGTTAAGGAAACGGATTATATCACACCTGAATATCGGACGCTGATCGAGGCCAGCCCGTTTGTGGCCCTGGCCTCAAGCGGTCCTGAAGGGCTGGATTGTACCCCACGCGGCGACAAGCCGGGTTTTGTGCGGGTGCATGATGAAAAAACCCTGATGATGCCCGACCGGCGCGGCAATAACCGTATTGATACGTTGAAAAACATTGTCCGCGACCCGCGGGTGGCCCTGTTGTTTGTTATTCCGGGTTTCTTAACATCATTCCGGGTGAATGGTTCAGCTCACATTTCGGTTGATGAAGACTTGCTGAAATCTTTTGAAATGGATGGCAAACCACCGCGCAGTGTTATTGTCATCAATGTTAAAGCAGCCTATTTTCAGTGCGGACGGGCAATGATCCGCTCACAATTGTGGGATAGCCAGACCCATATTGACCCTAAAAGTTTGCCAAGTGCCGGTGATATGATTGCTGCCGGTTCAAACGGCAAACAAGGTGGCAAGTCTTATGATAAAACCTGGGCCGGACGGGCCAACAAAACCCTGTGGTAGGGCTGGGGCTGGTGATTTATCTCTGCTGTGACCACCAGTCTTTCGGCTTAAGGCGCTTGTCCCGGCCGGTTTGATCATCCCACCAAAGCGCCAGTTTTCGAAACCGGCTGTAGGCGAGCTTTAAAAACAGCCTGTCGGGCCATTTGTCTGTTGGCCGGTTGAACGGGCATACCCGCATGCAAATGGCACAGTCTGAGGCGATGGCTGCCCAGTATCCAAAACATTTTTCACAATCAGCCGACCATTTCCGTACACCTTTTATGGTCGAGCGGTTTGCCTGTTTTTCGCTGGGCGGGCCATAGGGCAGGGCCTTGGGCGGACAGGCATCGGCACATTTGCTGCATATATCGCAGAACTGCCGCACGCCTTTCAGCTTTGGCTTGTCATGGGCAAGCGGCATATCAGTGAAAACCTTGGAAAACCTGACCCGCGGGCCATATTCCGGGGTGATCACCATCTGGTTGCGGCCATATTCCCCAAGCCCGGCCTTGACCGCATAGGGAATGGCCAAAGCTGTATCATTCATCGACCCGACAGCATTAAACCCGAGATTGCGGATATAGGTGACCAGTTGCACGACAATCCCGGCTTCGTGGGAATATTCCAGCCCGGAAGAAGCACCGGCAAGGGCAGAAGGATAGGTTGCCACGAGATCATGGTTCATCGCATGACCCATAACAATGGTATTGCTCAACCCCTCTGGCAGTTCGGTATCAACCTCACTGTAATCGCGGCAGTCAACCCTTTTGGAATAATGCCAACGGCTGTCAAAATCCGTGACCCCGACAAGATCAGCCCCGAACAGTTTTGCAACTTTTTTGATCCCCAGCGTGTGGCTCTCAACATCATCAATATCGATCTTTTCTGGCGCAACAGGGCCGCCCTCATCGATAGGGGCCTGAAAGCCTTCCCGTCGCCCTTGGCTAAAACTGCGCGATGAAATCATGTTGGAAACGGCCCATGCCGCATTGCGCAACGCCATGTCGCGCTGACGGAAACCATCGGCCTTTCTGGGCTTGGCCGCGACCCGGTGGCCGGTAAAAAAAGCATCTGTCTTTTTTGACCGAACGTTGTTGTCCCAAAAAGCGCGGGTGAACATGTCGTTGATCTGGCTGAAGGGCTCGAAATCACCGGTAAGCTCAAAACCGGCTTGCGCATCAAGCTCGGCATATTTTTCCCGCCAGATCTCCCTTTGTTCGTCCTGGGTCGGGGCTTCTGGTGACCTGTTGGCCGGCCAGCTTTGTGGGTGCTCGATTTTGGTGTCAGTCATATTTGAAACGGCATGTCCTGGCAGTTTTCAGATTAGCGCGATACTGACACGCTGCGTTGATTTATTCAAATGCTTCAAACTAAACAAACAACCAGCAGAAAAACAGGATAATCATCAGCAACACCAGTGACTGGTTGTATAAACGCAAGGCCCGGCGGATGTCTTGGGCATCCAGCTCTTTGCGACCATCACCCATCCACGGCAAATCAACAACACGATTGGCATATGATCTTGGCCCGCCAAGGCGAATGTCGAGAACGCCAGCCATGGCAGCTTCTGGCCAGCCGGCATTGGGTGAGG
>Ga0316189_10005272_pt1 | contig 12395 bp, 5 predicted proteins | sample LowCovwburrow_MG_FD_204930 | JGI IMG/M metagenome (GOLD analysis project Ga0316189, IMG submission 204930) | Coastal sediment microbial communities from Maine, United States - Lowes Cove worm burrow | ecosystem: Environmental > Aquatic > Marine > Coastal > Sediment | place: USA: Maine... | reverse complement strand
AAATAGTTATTGATTTCTTGACCCTAGAACCTAGCTTTATGCTGTTCGTTGTTAATTTGGCCATCGAAGTTTTGTTCTTTTGACAATTCATTTAAAATAACTTCCCTCACTTCTTCTCTCAGTATACTCTTATCGGCTTCCGACAAAAATTTAGTTTCAAAAAAAGAATGCACCTTGGCCCGAACTCGGCCCGGTCCTCCGCTAAAAAAAGAAAACGAAAAGCGTTTCTTGTTATCACAAAAGGTAATGGGCACTACTGGAATATCGTGGGCAATGGCCATTTTAAAGGCCCCATCTTTAAATGTGTCTAGCAATACTGTTTCATTATCTGGAACACCGCCTTCGGGAAAAATACAAATACTCAACCCTTGGTTCAACCTGCGTTGTGCCCGACGATAAACACCAGTTCTACTTCGGGTGTCTTCACGGTCGACCAAGATACAGACACGCTTATAGAAAAACCCGAATAAAGGAATTTTTACAAGCTCCTTTTTTCCCACGAAAACAAATGGATTTTTACTGACATACAACATCAGCATAATATCAAGCATACTAGTGTGGTTAGCAACAAGCATGTAACTTTTACCTCTTTGTATTTTTTGTTTCCGAGTTATTTTCGGCGGACAGCCCATGCCATACAAAATTGGGGTTGCCCATAAATTTCGGGCCAACCAGAAAAATTGGGGGTACCATTTTTCAGATAGCGTTGTAACCATTAAAAAAGGGAAGAAAATAAAAATAGGAACAGCGACCAGAATGTAGAACCAAATACGGTAAAGGGTGTACCCAATTTTCTTTAGAAATGGAACCATATAATCAAATGTAACAATTTAGCTAAGCTTTTTCTGATTTCTTTTATCTTTGGACTTCTTCGAAAAATACGAAAATGGCAAGAATACTTACGGGCATACAAAGTACGGGCATTCCGCATTTAGGAAACATTCTAGGGGCGATAATTCCTGCTATCGAAATGGCACAGGATCCCGCAAACGAATCGTTTCTATTTATTGCGGATATGCATTCGCTTACACAAATCAAAAATGGTGAAGAACTAAGAAACAATACGTACGCCACTGCGGCTACATGGCTCGCTTTCGGATTGGACATCGATAAAACCGTTTTCTACCGGCAAAGCGATGTGCCGCAGGTAACGGAGCTGGCTTGGTACTTAAGTTGCTTTTTTCCATACCAACGTTTGACCTTGGCACATTCTTTTAAGGATAAAGCAGATCGCTTGGAAGATGTCAATGCCGGGCTTTTTTCATACCCCATGTTGATGGCCTCCGATATTCTCTTATATGATGCGAATATAGTTCCTGTCGGTAAAGACCAATTACAACATTTGGAAATGACGCGAGATGTAGCCTCTCGATTTCATGCCCAATTAGGGGAGACCTTTGTGATTCCTGAGGCGAAGGTACAAAAGGAAACCATGTACATACCGGGTACCGATGGTGAGAAAATGAGCAAGAGCAAGGGTAACTTGATCAACCTTTTCCAGCCTGACAAAAAACTGCGTAAACAGCTTATGGGCATACAAACGGACAGTACACCAATGGAAGAACCCAAAGACCCCTCGACGGATAACGTATTCGCACTCTATAAAATTTTGGCCACTGTCGAACAGATAGAAGAAATGAGTGCCAACTACCTAGCAGGCAACTATGGATACGGACATGCAAAACAGGCCCTCTACGAACTCCTAGTACAAAAGTTCGGTGATGCCCGAGAGCAATTCGATTATTATATGGCCCATTTAGAGGAAGTGGATGAAGCACTTGCAATTGGCGCCGAAAAGGCCAAAAAAGTAGCCGATGGAGTTTTAAATAGGGTCAGAAGCAAACTTGGGTATTAAGGTAGCTTAGCTATTTGTTCTCCTAATTTTTATTCTAGCAATTTCATTAAGGTTTCGGGGCTAAGGAGACCCCCAGGAGACATCCGCGATTTCCTACACTCAAAGCACCTCGAAATTAAGCAATCTCAAGGGTAAAACAGTATTCTGTGATTACATCTTAGGGACGATAACGGTCGTTTTCGGGTTTGCCTATTCATTGAAATCCATTCCACGAGACAAAATTCAAAGAGCATTCAAAGCTGACCAAATGGTCGGTTTTAGTTCTATTGCTTACCTAACAAAATCTTAAAACAAAAGATTTCAAGTTGTATTTCATCGATAAAGTGACACGAAACCAGCACTTTCACATACCTTTGATGACCGACAGACCAGATAGTCTATAAACCGTCAAAGAATTCAGCAGCCCTTCTCACTATTTATAGAAATAAGGAAAACTTTTTGGTAAATGTATTCCTGTTGCGACAATAGATACTGAAATGCTTTTTGGTTTAAGCGATACTTTGTACTTTAAAGCATTCTTTTTAAGACCAATGAAACATTTTTCGGCCAATATTAGCTATCTTCTTTTCCTGCTATTTGCCTTTTCGCAGTTCTGTATGGCACAAAGCGAAATTAGTGGGAAGATAATCGACAAAGAGACTGGAGAGGGTATTCCGTACTGTAATATTACTTCAGTTTCGTCATCGGCCGGCACGGCAAGTAATGAATTAGGTGAATTCGCTGTTACCATAGACTCCTTACCCGCCAAACTGGTCTTTTCCCATATTAGCTATGGCCAACAAGTCGTTACCGTGTCACAGGTTTCAGAAATGACTGTTTCGCTAAATCCATTGGTATCCAGTTTGGATGAGGTTGTGGTAATCGCGGCCAAAAAAGACGGGTTTGCCAAAGAATTGGTAAGGAAAGCCTATGAAAAGACAAGTAATGCGTCGGGAAAACAACACTACGGGAAAGCCTTTTACCGTCAAAAATCCAAGAATGGTGAAGACTATTCCGAATTTTCCGAGATATTCTACGACTTGCGTTACGATAGTTCGGGCATATCTGATTGGAATATCGTGGAAGGTCGTTATGCCTTAAAAGAAGATGCCGTTTATAACAGAAACTACACGCTATTTTCCCGCATCTTGAGACCTTTACAGCCGAATACTGATGAACTTATCTTTCCCTTACACCAAAGTTTTGAAGTGTATTATGATGTAAAGATTATCGAAATGATCCAGTCTGGCAATAGTAAAATTGCAGTCGTACAATTCAAGCCCAAAAACACCATAAAAACCCCGATATTTGAAGGAAGTGTTTTTATAAACAGCAGTACCCACGACATCTTAAAGATTATCGGAAAAATAGCGAGAGACGATTTAAAATTATCAAAGCTTAATACCAATAACGGTTATTGGAAAGATTATACCATTTCATATGAAATAACCTATAAACAAGATAGCATAGCAAGTTTAGTACTTGATTACATAAAAGTTGATCAAGAGTTCGATTACTTCAAAGACAAATCGCTACAATACCATACGGTCACAACCTCCAATCTTACATTTTATGAGCATTACACACCGACATCAAGAAGAAGATTGGGTGGGCGAATTACAAGAAATCAAAGTGATTGGGATAATCTAAATGAAATCGGTTACAACGAAAGATTCTGGGCCAATAACCCCATTATCAAAAGAACTCCTGTTGAAGAAGAGGTCATCAGCTCCTTCGAAAAAGACAATGCCTTTAACTCCATATTTCTTAATAGTGCCGAAAACATAGCCCTATTGGAAGCTAATCTAGCTGGAGATCCTTTTATAAAAAACTTCACCTCGGCCCTCAATGATTACAATAACTACAATCCGGTGGAAAAGGTATTTCTGCAAACAGACAGGGACTTATTTTCTGCAGGAGAGCCAATTTGGTTCAGTGCTTATGCGGTAATCGGCCCCTATCACGAGCTCACGGCAGCAAGTCGGGTGTTGCATGTCGACCTTATAGCACCCAATAATAAAATCGTGTTATCGCAGACCCATGAATTGGCAAATGGTAGAAGCTCAGGCAGTATTGAGCTTCCTAAAAACCTGTATTCCGGAAATTATCAGCTCCGTGCCTATACGCAATGGATGCGCAACTTCGATACTGATTTCCTATTTACAAAAAACCTAAAAATACTTAATAGTACGGGTAAAACTCCCCCTAGCTTAGCAAAGGAAAACAAAATAGATCTTCAATTTTTTCCGGAAGGAGGGCACGCGGTGGCTGGTATTGCTTCAAAAATCGCATTTAAGGCTATAGGAAGTGATGGTGTCTATCGAAAGGTAACTGGAAAAGTTCTGGATTCGGAAGGTAAACCAGTCGCCGTATTGAATACATTCGATAGGGGTGCAGGTTTTTTTCAATTGATGCCTAAAAAGGGTGTCCAGTACGAAGCCGTTTTAGAGGATGGCACACGACATCCGCTTCCTGAAATTCTTGAAAACGGTTATACGGTTTCGGTAAACAATTTGAATGAAAAGAGCATAAAGGTCATTGTGCAGGCCAGTCCAACTTTAAGGGACAATGCTTTTTATGCCATTGGGCACATCCGGCAGCGAAAATACTACCAAGGTAAATTTGAATTCGGGGAGAGCCAAGTACTCACTTTTGAAATGCCTAAAACCAACATGCCAAGTGGTATGTTGACCCTCACCATTTTTGATGAATTCAGAAAACCACGATGCGAACGGCCCATCTTCGTAAACAATCAAGAAGAACTGGTCATAGCTACTAAAATTGAAAAAAAGAAATTCGAGAAAAGAAAAAAAATAGAGATGGGCATCACCGTAACCGATACTTATGGAAGACCCATATCTACGAACCTATCTATGGCGATTACGGATGTGGGGCAGGTACAAAAAGACCCAGGTTCGGCGAACATTTTGAGTCATCTCTTGTTACAATCCGATATAAAAGGGCAGATAGCTGATCCAGGCCTTCTTTTTAAAGATCAGAAGAGAACGACCCTGAACCAATTGGATTTGGTTATGCTTACCCACGGTTGGAGAAAATTTCCTTGGCAAGAAGTCTGGAACGGCGCCAATACCAAGAAGGATTTTTCATTTTCAAAAGGGTTACGCCTAGCGGGAACCGCGAGAAGTAAATATGGAAATCCCCTGCCAAATACGACACTTAACGTTATTGCCAAATCAGGTGACCAGTTAGGCATGTATACGGCCACCACAATTGTCGGCGGGAAGTTTTCGATACCTGATTTTAATTTTAGCGACAGTACTCAAATTGCAATACACGCTTTTGATGTAAAGGATCGCCCTGTCGATGTAAAAATCGCGCTAGACAAAAATGAAATTGTAAAACCTCCATCGCCTCAATTTAAAAGTCCCCCTTTTGAGCAAACCGAAGATACCGATAACTATCTTGATATTGCCAACTCGCGGAAACGATTCAATTCGCTATATAATCTCGATGAAGTCACTGCTCTTGAAGAAGTTGTTATCACCGAAAAAAAGACGGAAAAGTCAAGAAACGCTTCCCCATCGACTTACGGTCAGACCCCTGATGCAACTCTTTATGCGAACGATCATCTAGCCATTCAAACTGTACTTCAGTTAGTAGGCCTCTTTTCAGGCGTTACAGTAAACGGCAACTCCGTTAGCATTAGAAATGGAGGCACACCCTTATGGGTACTCAATGGTTTTCCCGTTTATAACGAAAATCAGTCTGGTGATGAAGCTACACTTGCTGCTGGCCGGTCTGATAATTTTGCGCCTGGGTCCTCATTATCAATTGAACAAGCTACTAGGGCTCAACCTGTACCGGGCCTTATTGCCACTATGGATACCTTTACCGTCGAGCGGATCGAGATTTTAAAAGGGCCTTCAGCCGCTATTTATGGTTCAAGAGGGGCGAATGGGGTCATTCTTATTTATACAAAAAAAGGTGAGGGAACCGCACCCATAATTTCAGGAGATTTTACGATTATGGGCCATACGGCGGTACGGGAATTCTACTCCCCGAAGTATGACCTGAAAATAGAGGCCCATGAAAAGCCCGATTATCGCGCCACCCTCTACTGGAATCCATCCTTTAGTACAGATAGTAACGGAAAAGCATCCATCGAATTCTTCAATTCCGATACTGCCAAAAGTATTCAGGTTGCAATCGAAGGTATCTCTACTTTAGGAGTTCCGGGCTCATACCTAGAAACCTTTACCGCAAAGGATTAAAACATGTCAATAGGTACCGAAAAGCTTAGAAAATAACTTTTCTTTAAGAAATACGGTTTCAACAGTTATCGAATATGTTGTATGTTCTCGTCGGCTTTCTCACAAAATAGCTATGGGAGATTTTGGTAAACGTTCTATTTTTATTTCCCTTGGCTTTTTGCTGTCTTTTATTTTTCAGGTTTCCGCCCAAGAAAACAAGAGGTTCCAAAACATGTTGGGCAATCTTGCCACGTATACCAACAGCGCTTCTCCGGAAAAAGTTTACGTACAGACCGATAAGGACCTTTACACCAATGGGGAGACGATTTGGTTCAAGGCCTATATACTGAACGGTATCACCCATGGGGTGAGCGCCAAAAGCAAGGTCGTCTACATAGAGCTTATCGATTCAAGAGACACCATCATCGCAAAACGGAAACTGTACACGAAAGCCGCCGGGGCCCACGGCGATATAACTTTGCCTAAGGATATCAAGGAGGGTACCTATGTTTTGCGCGCCTACACGAAATACATGTTGAACGATGAAAATCCCGTAATTTTTCAAAAGGAAATCCCCATTTGGGCGCAACGCTCGAATTCGAACTATGTAGCGAATGAGGCCTCCAATGAAAAAAAAGAGGATGAACAAATTGTAAAAAATAAGATAGCCCCTTTAAGAGCAAAAAAACCTATCGTTAACTTCTTTCCAGAGGGCGGTGACTTGGTCACCGGTATCGAAAGTGTACTCGGCGTAAAAATTACCGATGAAAAAGGCAATGGTCTTGCACTAGAAGGAAAGATTTTCGATCAAGACAGTGTTCTGGCATCCACCTTCAGAAGCTATGAATTTGGCTTGGGCCATGCCACCTTCAAGGTAGCGCCCGATTCCGACTATCATCTACAAATCCAGATTGAAGGTAGGTTGTTGAAATACCCCATTCCCGCACCCCTCTTGAAAGGTTACACTTTGCGGGTCACTAACATGGGAGAACATTTAAATGTTAGGGCTGCTACCAACATTGCCAACGGGCTTCAAGGTGCACTGTTGGTAGGCCATCTTCGAGGAGATGTATTTTTTAAACAGTTTTTGAGCAGTAGAGGTGAAAATGTCTTTAACGTAAAACTATTGACCTCAAAAATGCGGGACGGTATTGCCCATTTTACCTTGTTCGCCCCGAACGGCGAACCCGTAAGTGAGCGTCTCACCTTTGTCGAAAGCCCTGAAAACAATTTAGAACTATCGGTGAAAACACCTAAGTCAAGCTATGGTTTCCGCAATAAAGTCGTTGTCGACCTAGCCCTTGTCGACGATAGGGGAAAACCGCTCGATGGGGATTTTTCGATGAGCGTGGTCACCCAAAAAGGGCTACAAAAAGATATGGAGAACCTTAAGAGCTGGCTGCTGTTAAATTCCGATTTGGGCGGGACGATTGAAGATCCCAACTTTTTCTTTCAAGAAGATGCAAAGGGCCGTAAGTTCCTATTAGATTTACTTATGCTCACCCATGGATGGCGAAGGTTTACCTGGCAGTCCCTTATGAAAACGGGCGTAAATAAGGAATTGACTTTCGAACCGGAAAAGGGCATTATGATCAGTGGAAACACCACCGCATTCGACAATCGCTACCGGCCCAAAAAAACGGTTGCCACATTGAGTATGATGGGAAAGCATATCAGCCAAGAAAAAAAACCGACCAATGCACAGGGCAAGTTCAGTTTCGGTCCTTTCTTTTTCCAAGACAGTGTTAAGACCATAATCAACGCGAACAGCGTACCCGATACGAAGAAAACCCAAGATCAAGTGTCGATATACTTAGATCCGCCATTCCCGAAGTTACCGGTCAAAAATACCATAAGGCGTTCGATAGACACGATGACGACAAGCTATGCGAAACCTTATCTCGAAAAGGCCAAACTTAAAAAATTGGCCGATTTTAAATATGACCCTAAGGTTACCCAGTTAAAGGAGGTCGTCGTAACATCAGAAAAGAAGACCCAACAAGAGCTTATCAACAAGGAACTGAACTCACGAACATTATACGGACAGGCCCAAAACAGACTTTTCCCGGATTCTATCAGGTGGTCGCAAACTGGCAGTGTACTTGATATTCTAAGGCTTGTTCCCGGAGTGCAGGTTTCTGGGATCTTTCCAAAGCAATCAGTACAAATTAGAGGTCCGGGAACCTTTTATGGTTCGACCTCTCCTCTCTTTTTGTTGAATGGTATGCCAGTTGATTTAAGCGTCATTCAAGCCATGCGCCCTTTTAATGTTTTGTTCATAGATGTACTTAAAGGTGCCGACGCGGCAATTTACGGTGGGCGAGCGGCTAACGGCGTTATTGCCATCTACACCAAAAGAGGTGAAAATTTTGAAAGTATCCCCAAACGGTATCCTGGCGTCGCCAATGCTACCGTTCCGGGGTTCTACAAGGCCAGGGAATTCTATGCGCCGAACTATACCATGACCATACCCGAGCACCAAAAGCCCGATTACCGTTCGACCTTGCACTGGGAGCCCGATATTGTGATTAAAGAGAAAGACAATGCCGAAATTCAGTTCTATACCGGTGATACCGATGGGGAATATGTCATACGTGTCGAGGGCGTTACCGCAGACGGAAGGCCCGTAACCGGGTATCAGAGCATTAATGTAGTCGATGAAGATACCTCGAAACTCTAAATAGTTCTAACCGGAGCCGTAGTCAATTTTATTAAATTTATATAGTTTACTATTTTTAAGGATAGGCAGCGGCACTGAACCGTTCTTCAACCAATAATCATTCATAATGAGACCCGTATATCTCTTTTTTCGGACCGTTCACCTCACGACGGGCCTCATTTCGCTTCTGATAGCGAACGGGCAGCAAAAAGTTTCCGACTTCGACCCGGCTGTCGCTCTAGGACGGCATATGGCAAATCAAGGCCTAGAAAAGGCCTATGTGCATACCGATAAGGATTTCTACGCGACCGGGGAGACCATATGGTTCAAGGCCTACTTGGTCGACGGCACTACACATCGCAAAAGTGACCGTAGCCGGGTAGTTTATATCGACCTTCTGAACGAGGGTGACAGCATTGTCGCAAGAAAAAAACTATATGTGGAGAATTTAGGTGCGAACGGTGAGATTGCCCTTGATAAAAAACTTCATCAGGGCACCTATACCCTGCGCGCCTATACACACTTTATGCTTAACGAAAAGCAGCCCCAGTTCTTCGAAAAAAAAATACCTGTATGGCAACAGATCCCTATTCCGGATTCTACTGAAGATAATCTTGCGGCCCAGGTTTCTGAGGATATCGCCCTAGCCGAAAACGACAAGGCGAACATTGCCTTTTTTCCCGAGGGCGGCCATTTAGTCGCCGGCCTGGAAGGGGTCATTGGCATCAAGGTGAGAGACAAAACGGGCCAAGGAATGGCGGTCAAGGGCAGTATCGAAGACGATGAAGGAAAAATCGTTGCTTTTTTCGAGAGCCACGAGTTCGGTCTGGGAGCCGTAAAGTTCAAACCCGAAAACCGGAAGGCCTATTTCGCCACAATTTCAGGCAACGACGAAAAAATTCCTCTGCCAAGACCCTTGGGGCAAGGCTATGTAATGAGGGTAGAGAACAAGGGCGAACATATTGAATTTCTGCTGACCACCAATATTACGGACGGTTTTCAGGGAGCCTATCTTTTAGGCCACTTAAGGGGAAAGGTCGTCCATAAACAACTTATTGAGACCAAAAGAAACGAAAATTCGTACCGGGTCAAGTTCCTTACCAAAGGCCTGACCGACGGTGTGGCCCAATTCACGCTCTTCGCCCCTAATAACGAACCTGTATGCGAACGCCTGGTCTTTATAGACAGGGACGACACCAAAACGGACCTCTTGATCAACTCCGATTCCGATAATTACGGTATAAGGCAACGGGTCTCAACGACTATAGAATTGGTCGATGTACTGGGAGTACCCTTGGAAGGAGACCTTTCTATGACCGTCGCGACCGCGGACAACATCGCTTACGCAAAAGATTTGGACAACATCGAAAGCTGGTTGCTGCTCAACTCCGATATGGGAGCTACAGTACCCGACCCAGCTTACTTTTTCGAGGACCGTACCTTCGCGAGAAAATATTCCCTAGACCTGCTCATGATGACCCACGGTTGGCGAAGGTTCGTCTGGAAGGACCTGCTCGATGGCCAGGTCAAAAAAACGCTGGCCCATCCACCAGAAAAAGGAATCATGATCCAAGGGAAGGTCACGGAGTTCAACAACAGGTACCGCACTTCAAAAGCCGCCCTTAAGCTTAACATCGTAGGCCTTTCCGAAGGTGTATATCAGGAGAACGGTACTACGGATTTACAGGGTAATTTCAGCTTCGGCCCCTTCATATTCGAGGATAGTATCAATGGCATTATCAATGCGGCGGCACTCGAAAATGCCAAGAACAAAAAACCGAAAGACCTCGCTATAATTACCGACACGGTAATGCGTGTAGAACTGCCTTCGCGGTCTTTCTCTCGAAGAGCCCAGAACAGGGCAGTACCGAAGGTGGCCGATTATCTCGAAAAGGCCGAAAAGCGAAGGGTCGTCGACTTTGAGTACGGCGAAGGTATTACGCAGTTGGAGGAGGTGACGGTGACCAAAAAAAGAAAGACAAGACAGACGATTATTGACGAGGCCATTGAGGATTTTGATAAAACCACACTCTATAGACACCCGGACGCGCGATTGTTCGTCGATTCCTTATCTGGCACGCAAGGCACAAGTCTTTTTGATATACTACGAAGGGTTCCTGGCGTAATCATTGAAGGTTTATATCCAAATCAAAGTGCTGTTATCCGCGGACTCGCGAGTTTTCGTTCAAATGGACCTTTGTACTTATTGGACGGTGTACCAGTCGATTGGGAATTTGTACGTTTTTTGAGGGTGAATGAATTTGTTTTTGTCGATGTTCTAAAAGGTGCGACCGGGGCCATTTATGGTTCGCGTGCAGCAAATGGTGTTATTGCCATTTACACCCCTGGTACCCTTAGATTACCTCCAGAACCGCAGGCCGTACCCAATGTCGATGGTTTCACGATTGCCGGGTTTTCAAAGGTACGGGAGTTCTATTCGCCAGATTATGGCGTTGCTAGCGATGCTAATCAAAAACCCGATTACCGTACCACCCTGTACTGGGAACCATTTGTACCACTTGAAGGCCAACGAAGTAAATCGGTCTCGTTTTATACCGGAGATAATTTGGGGCTTTACATTATCGAAGTAGAGGGGCTGACCACTGACGGAAGGCCCGTAGGCGGGTATCATACCCTTAGGGTTACCGACGACGCGTCGAAACATTAAAAAGCGCTGACCGACCTAGCGGTCGGTTTTGTTCTTTCATGTCATTTACTTAAATCCAAAAACAACGGGCTAGAAGTTGTATTTCATCGATTAAGTCCTCTCTTTGCTTAGTGGTATCAATAAACAGAAGTGCAACAGACCGATTGGTCGGTTAGAAAGGGGGTCCTGCCTTCGCGGGAAAGACAAAAAAATGAATTTATTCATATAGCCTCAAACAGTTTCCCCGGTAAAGGGCGTATCACTCCTTTCATTTCCATATTCAGAAGGGTAGATGAGACTTTGAAAATAGGCAATTGACATGCTAAGGCAATACTATCTAACAGTTGCTTTCCATCTTTTTGCAAATAGGAGTAAATTGATTGTTCCGTATTGTCCAGCTCTACAAAAAGTTGCTTTTGCACGGTCTTGGTTTCCTTTTCTGCGACATCCCAATCCAACAGATAAACCAAATCGGCCGCCGAGGTGAGCATATGTGCTTTTTGCTGTTTGATGAGATTGTTGCATCCGGTGCTATATTTATCTTGCGCTCGTCCCGGTACGGCAAAAATATCGCGATTATAGCTATTGGCGATGTCTGCGGTAACCAGACTTCCTCCTTTTTCAGCGGATTCTACAACTACCGTTGCTTCGCTCATACCAGCAATTATCCGGTTACGTTTTAGAAAATTCTCCCGATCGGGATTGCTAGTACTCCAAAACTCCGTGAAAAATCCTCCTTTTTTTTCCACATCATTAACGTATTTCGCATGTACTTTCGGATAGATTTGGTTCAGCCCATGTGCCAAACAACCTATGGTCTGCAAGCCGTGCTTTATGGCCGCTTTTTGTACCGCAATGTCAACTCCATAGGCGAATCCGCTGACAATAATAGGGTTAAGGGGTGCGATATCTTCTACAAATTTTTCGCAAAAGGCCTTTCCATAACTGGTGATATTGCGCGTACCTACCACACTGATGATTTTGCGGCCCTGCAAATCGATGTTACCCCTTTTAAAAAGAAGAACCGGACTATCGATACAGTGT
>Ga0316189_10005271_pt1 | contig 12397 bp, 11 predicted proteins | sample LowCovwburrow_MG_FD_204930 | JGI IMG/M metagenome (GOLD analysis project Ga0316189, IMG submission 204930) | Coastal sediment microbial communities from Maine, United States - Lowes Cove worm burrow | ecosystem: Environmental > Aquatic > Marine > Coastal > Sediment | place: USA: Maine... | reverse complement strand
CCGTAATTCCCGCCCGTAAATCTATTTTGACCAAACGTATCAACGATGAAAGGGGGGTGTGCTTTTATTGCAGACAATGCAGTCGCTCATGTTCGGTATACGCCGATTTTTCGTCGGGTAGTTGCTTAATTTTCCCGGCCCAACGTAATGGGGGAAAGGTCAAGATTTTTGTAAACTCGGTGGTTCGTGAGGTGACTACAAATGAGGAAGGAAAAGCAACCGGGGTTTCCTATATCAGTAAAGACGATAGAAAAGAATACAAATTGAAAGGAAGAGTAGTCGTTCTGGCGGCCTCTGCCTGTAGCACGGCACGTATTCTGTTGAACAGTAAAAGTGCACAGCATCCGAACGGACTGGGCAACAGTAGTGACGTGGTGGGTAAATATCTACACGATTCCACGGGAGCCAGCAAGGCAGGTTTTATTCCCGCACTGATGAACCGTAATGTATCCTATAACGAGGATGGAACAAGCGGTATGCACGTATATTCCCCGTGGTGGGGTGATAATTCAAAGTTGGATTTCCCTCGTGGCTACCACATAGAAGTAGGGGGCGGTATGGGAATGCCCAATTATGGTTTTGGTATGAAACCCAATGAATTCAATAAATTTTTCGGTTTGAAAGTCGGTGGTTATGGCGATGGTCTTAGAGACGACGTGAAGAAATACTATGGTTCGGTAATAGGTATGGCCGGCAGGGGAGAGGCGATAGCCCGAAAAGAGAACTATTGTGATATCGATCCGACGACAGTAGACCAATTTGGAATTCCCGTATTAAAGTTCAATTACAAATGGTCCGATTTCGAAATCAAACAGGCCAAGCATATGCAAGATACCTTTGAGGAAATCATACATAACATGGGCGGTGAGCCTATTACTCTAACACCTTCAAAGGACAAGCATTATGGTCTTCATAACCCTGGGGCTATTATTCACGAGGTCGGCACAACAAGAATGGGCAATGACCCCAAAACTTCGGTTACGAATAAATTTCAGCAGTTGCACGATGCAAATAATGTTTTTATAACTGATGCCGGTCCTTTCGTATCACAAGGGGACAAAAATTGTACTTGGACGATTTTGGCACTGTCATGGAGGGCCAGTGACTATATCATTGAACAACTGAAACAGCAAAATATCTAGTTGGATGGATGCAAAGTTTAACTGTACCTATTGGGCATGTTTAAAATAGTTGATTCACTAGTAAACTTTTACCACCATCTTGCCCTTGTTCTTACCTGAGAATAAATCGATAAATGCTTGTGGAATATTTTCGAAACCTTCTACGATGGTTTCCTCATAAGTAAGTCTGCCCTCTTGCACCCATTGCGCTAGTTGTTGAACTGCAGGTCCGAATTCCTTAACATGGTCTCTGACCAAAAAACCTTGCATCAAGACCGTTTTGCGAACTAATATTCCTTCATAGCGTGGGCCAATTGGTAATTCCGTTTCGTTGTACATTGAAATTGCTCCACAATTGATAACACGCCCGTTTTTGTTAATGTTGTTCATGGCGGCATCAAGTACCTCGCCGCCCACATTGTCGTAATAAACATCAACGCCATTAGGGCAAGCATTGGATATCGCTTTTTGTATATCGTCGGTGGTCTTGTAATTAATACCATTGTCAAAACCGAACTTGTCTTTCATCAGCGCTAGCTTTTCATCACTTCCAGCAATACCGACCACGTGGCAGCCTTTAATTTTGCCAATTTGGCCTACGGTACTTCCTACGGCTCCTGAAGCCCCAGATACCAGAAGTGTTTCACCTACTTTGAGGTCCGCTATTTTATCTAAACTAATATAGGCCGTAAGGCCGGTGAGACCAAAAATTCCCAAATAAGCGGACAAAGAGGCCTTATTAACATCCACTTTGTTTAAGCCATTTCCTGAAGAAATTTGAAATTCTTTCCAATCGAGCATACCATTGACAAAATCACCTTCTTTGAAATTGGTATTTTTTGAGGAAATTACCTCGGCTACAATTCCTGATTCAATAGGCTCGTTCAATTGAAAAGGTTTGATATATGACTTTACATCGCGCATGCGACCTCTTAGATAAGGGTCGACCGAAACATATTTCGTCTTGAGCAAAATTTCACCCTCCCCAACAACGGGTTTTTCCTCGGTGACGAATTCAAAATCACTGACTTTCGGAAGGCCTACAGGTCTACTTTTTAGTTTTATGATACTGTTCATAATTATTCTTATTTTTTATATTTTTTTTAAAGTATATTATTAAAGCCTGAACGGTGATGGAACGAGATTCCTTTTTATTCCATCAAAAAAGCAGAAAGGATTATGTAATTGCCAAGGAAACGTAATATCCTTCGCTTCCGCGAACGTTGAAAACAGTGTCATCTTCAAAAATAAAATATTGACCCTTTATTCCTTCTAATATACCGTTATAGGTCGGGGTCTTGTCAAGATTGAGGCTTTTAACTTTTATGGGATACTTCAGCACGGGAAACTCCAGATTCGTTTCAGTGTTGGAAGCAATAAAGTATTCTTCAGCCTCTTTGGGAATGTAGGGTTTTAATTTGTTGCGCCATTCTACCAAATTCTCATCCTGTATTTCATTGGTCAGCATTTTTCGCCAGTTGGTCTTGTCTCCCACATGGTCTTTAAGGGCGACCTCCGTAATTCCTGCCAAATACCGATTGGGTACTTCTACAATTTCAATCGCCTCATGGGCACCCTGATCTATCCAACGGGTAGGTACTTGCGATTTACGGGTAACCCCGACCTTGATATTACTCGAATTCGCCAAATAGACGATATGGGGCTGCAACTGTACCTTCTTTTCATAGTCTAAATCTCTATCTTCTTTGTTCAAATGTGCGGTACTCAATTCGGGTCGCATAATCCAATCTCCCGCAGAGGGTGTTTCATAAAAACAGGTTTTACAAAACCCTTGTCTGAATATCGGCCGATCTCGACCGCAATTGAGGCATTGAAATTTTACAAAGCTGATCTGCAATTCTTTGCCCAGTATTTGATTCACATTTAAAAAATCATTCTCGAAGACCATATAGTACTGTATGGGGCTTCCGATTTCGGTCTGCATTTTTCGTAATACGCCTTCGTATTGCATAAAAGGATTTTTGATTTGAAAATGATACGAATTAAAGCTATTTTAGGCAGATAAAGATACCCAAAAATGTCGATTCCGCTATTCAATTCGATTGCTTCCTGGTTGCTTAAAAAACGTTATCATCAGATAGAACTTTTTTTAAAGTATCCCGAAGAAGTACAACAAGAGGTGCTCCACCAGCTCCTTGAGATAGCTGAGGACACTGAAATAGGGAAGCAATACGATTTTGAATCGATTTCCAATTATGAAACCTTCCGAGAAAGAGTTCCGATAGTTTCGTATGAAGAAATTGAACCTAACATAGAACGTACTCGCAGAGGCGAACAGAATATTTTTTGGCCTACTGCTATTAAATGGTTTGCTAAGAGTAGTGGTACGACCAACGCAAAGAGTAAGTTCATACCCGTTAGCGCGGAGGCTTTGGAAGATTGTCACTATAAATCAGGCAAAGATTTGCTCTGTCTATACCTTAATAATAATGAGAACTCTCAGCTATTCACAGGTAAAAGCTTGAGACTGGGCGGCAGCAAGGAACTTTATGAAGATAATGGTTCGTTGTTTGGCGATCTATCTGCAATCTTAATAGATAATATGCCGCTATGGGCCGAGTTTAGTAGTACGCCCAGTAGTAAGGTGTCGTTGATGAGCGAGTGGGAGAGTAAGTTGAAGGCGATTATCAAAGAAAGTACTCAAGAAAATGTAACTAGCTTGGCGGGCGTTCCTTCATGGATGTTGGTTCTGCTCAACAACGTTATCGAGGAAACTGGAAAAGATCACCTTTTTGAGGTATGGGAAAATTTAGAGGTCTATTTTCACGGTGGCGTAAGCTTTAATCCGTATAAAGAGCAATATAAAAAGCTGCTTCCCAGAAAGAGTTTCAAATACTATGAGATTTACAATGCTTCTGAAGGGTTTTTCGCTATCCAAGACCGAAATAATGCCGATGATCTTTTACTCATGCTCGACTATGGTATTTTTTATGAGTTTATTCCTATGGATAATTACAAAACGGAAAATCAAAAAACAATTCCTTTATGGGAAGTCACGACTAATATCAACTATGCGATAATTATTACCACGAATTCTGGTCTTTGGCGTTATAAAATAGGAGATACTGTAAGATTTACCTCAACCAAGCCATATCGTATAAAGGTTACAGGGCGTACCAAACACCATATTAATGTATTCGGCGAAGAACTTATTATCGAAAATGCCGAGGAAGCCCTTAAAAGTATCTGTAAAAAGACAGGTAGCGAAATCAAAGATTATACTGCGGGCCCAATTTTTATGACGGGCAAAGAAAAAGGTGCCCACGAATGGATCATTGAGTTCAGGAAACCCCCGGAAGACTTAGATTACTTTACTGAATTTTTAGACAATGCGCTCAAATCGTTGAACTCCGATTATGAAGCCAAACGTTATAATAACATCACTTTAAAAATACCAAAGGTTCATGTGGCGCGAGAGAATCTTTTTTACGATTGGTTAAAGTCTAAAGACAAGTTGGGCGGTCAGCATAAGATTCCAAGATTATCCAATAAAAGGGACTACATCGAAGAATTGCTTCATATGAACAAATAAATGTCGAAATTCGTTGTTAAAAGTAGAAATTGGCTTTTCAAACTTGACCGAACAGCGAATTAAAACTTAGAATTATGGCAGAAAGACTTGTAATCGTATCCGATATGTGGGGTGCCAAAAGGGGGCTCTGGATTACATCTTACCTTGGTTATTTACAGCAACATTTTGATATAACGTACTATGACTGCCAACAATTGGCCAATTTAGAAGTGGCCGTACGTTCAGAAGAAAATATTCATAACGCCTTTGTCAACAGTGGTATCGACACCGCTGTTGCACATCTATTGAATAAAGAAAAAAATGAGGCCCACTATCTTTGCTTTAGTATTGGTGGAGCCATTGCATGGAAAGCAGCTCTTATGGGGCTTCCAATGAAATCTTTATACACGGTTTCGTCAACTCGAATCCGTTCAGAAATCAAAAGACCTGAATGCCCGACTATGGTACTGTTTGGTGATGCCGATATTTACAGGCCGAAATCGACTTGGTATGAAAAGGTAGGTCTCGAAGGAGAACTTATAAACGGGTTCGGACATGACATGTACGCCGACGAGAAAATCATCAAAAAGGTCTGTCTTGATCTATTGAAATCGGTTACCCTTAAAGTAGCCACTCAAAAAAAAGAAAAAGCGGTTTAATTACCGCTTTTTTTGTTTTGAATGTAACCGCAACTTATTGAGAAATTTTGAAGAGTTTCGAATGAGAAGCACACAGAAGTTAAATGTTAACTAATCAGGAAACTGCCTTTAATTTCTTAATGGTTTCATGAGACAATTTATTTTCGGCGTAAGGTTTTGTTACCTTGAACTCTGTTTCATCATTACTAGGCATTTCGAACATGGCGTCTGTAAATATAGCCTCACATAGAGACCTTAAACCCCTTGCTCCTAGTTTGTATTCAATAGCCTTCTTTACAATATAATCCAAAGCTTGTTCGGTTATAGTAAAGGTGATATCGTCCATCGCGAACAATTTTTCATATTGTTTGATGATGGCGTTCTTTGGTTCCGTGAGAATAGCACGCAGTGTTTTTTCGTCAAGCGGGTTCATGTGAGTGAGAACCGGAAGCCTACCGATAATTTCCGGAATAAGTCCGAATTCCTTTAAATCCTTCGGAATAATGTACTGGAGAATATTATTCTGGTCAAGATTATCATCAGTTTTGGCCGCACTGTAGCCAATGGCCTGCATATTGAGACGTTTGGTAATCGCTCGTTCGATTCCGTCGAAGGCCCCACCGGCAATGAATAGTATGTTTTCGGTGTTCACTTCAATGAACTTCTGGTCAGGATGTTTTCTTCCTCCCTTAGGTGGTACGTTTACGACCGTGCCTTCTAATAACTTCAATAGACCTTGTTGCACGCCTTCGCCAGATACGTCACGAGTAATGGAGGGATTGTCGCTTTTTCGCGCTATTTTATCGATTTCATCGATAAAAACAATACCGCGTTCTGCTTTTTCCAGATTGTAGTCGGCAGCTTGCAGTAAACGCGTAAGAATACTTTCAACATCTTCGCCGACGTAACCCGCCTCCGTAAGTACCGTGGCATCAACAATTGCTAGAGGCACATTGAGCATTCGCGCAATCGTCTTGGCCATTAAGGTCTTCCCGGTACCAGTCTGACCGACCATAATGATATTACTTTTTTGTATTTCTATGTCGTCTTCCTTCGATTTGGGCTGTAAAAGTCTTTTGTAATGGTTATATACGGCAACGGACATCACTTTTTTTGTGCGTTCTTGGCCAATAACGTAAGTATCTAAGAAAGACTTGATATCTAGCGGTTTCTTCAATATTAGCTCTGAAGAAAGATCATTGGTCTTAGTTTGCCTTGATTCTTCCGCTACGATGCCGTGGGCCTGTTCTATACAACGGTCGCAAATATGCGCATCAAGACCGGCAATCAATAGATTGGTTTCCGGTTTTTTTCTTCCGCAAAACGAACATTCTAAATTTTCCTTTGCCATAAAAGTGTACTTTCTTTCAAAAACTAAACGCTAGAAATTCCATTTTGGTTCCTCACACCTAAAAGAAAAACCAATTTCGATAGATATTTCGTCGATATTATTTCTTGTCCCTAATTAAAATTTCGTCTATCATCCCGTAATCTTTGGCTTCCTCGGCTTTCATCCAATAGTCACGATCACTATCATCGTTTACTTTATCGATTTTTTGTCCCGAATGCTTGGCAATAATTTCATAGAGTTCTTGCTTGAGTTTCAAAATTTCCCGTGCAGTAATTTCTATATCACTTGCCTGACCCTGGGCTCCGCCCATAGGCTGATGGATCATTACCCTTGAATGAGTCAAACCGCTGCGTTTTCCTTTTTCGCCAGCGCATAAAAGAACCGCTCCCATTGAGGCTGCCATTCCGGTACAGATTGTAGCGACATCGGGCGCGATGAATTGCATAGTGTCATAAATACCCAAGCCTGCATAAACACTGCCGCCAGGAGAGTTGATATATATTTGAATATCTTTTGACGAATCGGTACTGGCCAAGAATAACAATTGTGCTTGGACGATATTGGCCACTTGGTCATTGATACCCGTTCCTAAAAAGATGATGCGGTCCATCATCAGTCTAGAGAAGACATCCATTGCAACAGCGTTCATTTGCCGCTCTTCGATGATGTTCGGTGTTAAGCTGACCGGGTACATACTGCTAAGAATGGTATCGTAATAGGTGCTGCTTATACCTTGGTCTTTTATAGCGTAATTTTTGAATTCTTTTCCGTAATCCATGTTTTTTTGTTCGATGTTTATATACACAAGGTTAAAAGATAAAAAAAAGTGCCGAAAAATACTTTTTTCGGCACCGTAAAGATACTTATTATTTCGTAAAACTTATCCGTAAACCTCCTTGACAAAATTTTCGTAGGTAACTTCTTTGATCTTTAGGTTGGCCTTATCTTTGTAAAGTTTGAGCAATTTTTGGCTCATCAATTGTTCTGATAAACGCTTAACTTCATCTTGATTGCCCAAAACCCGTGCGGCGATATTGTCAAGCTCTTCCTCTTGCGGATTTAGTTGACCGAACTGTGCCATCTGCGATTTTATAAAGCCCTTTGCAAATTCTTTTAATTCGTCGAACTGAACCTGTATACCATTTTCCTTGATGATTTTACCTTCAATCAACTGATAGCGAAGCCCTTTTTCGGATTTCTCATATTCTTCATTGGCCTGTTCCTCAGATAATGGCTCTTCACCAGTCATCTGTATCCATTTGGTCAGGAAACCGGCGGGAAGCTCAAACTTTGTGTTTTCGATAAAATATTCGGTAACATCGTTAAGCAACTTTTGGTCTGACTGCTGTTCGAACTGTTTTTCAGAATCTTCTTTGATACGTTCTTTAAGCTCCTTTTCAGATTTAATTTCATCTTTTCCGAACAATTTGTCAAAAAGTTCTTGGTCTAACAGAGCCGGCTCCCGTTCATTGATTTCTTCAATAACGAAAGAGGCTTCGATATCGAGATCAGTAGCTTTTTCTTGCGAAATACCAAAAACGCTCGACACCAAATAATCTTCTTTAAAAAGCCCTTTAGATTTCAAGGTAGCTACATCACCGACTTTTTTTCCTTTAAGAGCACCAAGCGCTTTCTTACTTTTGATTTTGTCAAGTTCAAGCGTTGCCTTGTTGTCTATTTCCTCTTCTTCATTTTTGAGCGTTCCCGTAACTTCGTCGTTTTTGTCGACTTGATCTTTACTAATTAGTTTGCCGTACTGTTTCTGAATACGTTCGACCTGCTCGTTGACCATTTTTTTATCGGCAACGATTTTGTACTGGGTAATCGGTTTTTCAGTTTTTAAAGATACTTCGAAATCTGGTGCCAGGCCCAACTCGAATTCGAAGGCAAGTTCTTCTTTGTCCCAATCGAAATTATCTTGTTGTTTGGGCAATGGATTTCCCAACACGTCTAATTTTTCTTCGGTTAAATATTTGTTCAGGTTATCTTGAAGCAGCTTATTCACTTCGTCGACCAGAACCGCCTTACCATATTGTTTCTTGATAAGCCCCATTGGTACATGGCCCTTTCTAAAACCAGGTATGTTGGCCTGTTTTCTATAATCGCTTAGAATGCTATTTACTTTTTCTTGATAATCATCTTTTGTAATGGCCACTTTTACGACGGCGTTCAAATCATCGATCTGCTCTTTTGTAATGTTCATCTAAATCTTCTTTTTATTTCCATAAAACGGGATGCAAAAGTAGTACAATAAAAGCAGCCTACCAAGTTTTCAAAACATTGGAATTCAAACCTTCATTACGATTTTTAATCTTCTTTCAAAAGTGAGAACAAAATAGATTGCAGAAAGGAAAGAAGTAGGCTAAAAAGCAAGGCCCACCAGATACCATCAACAGCAAAACCGTCGATAAGTTTGTCGGCCAACAGTATTATTATGGCGTTGATAATCAATAAGAAAAGCCCGAAAGTAATAATTGTAACAGGCAGGGTGAGTATCACCAATATCGGTTTTACGATAAAGTTCAAAAGACTTAGTACAATGGCGACGATAATTGCGGTCAGATACTTATCCACTGATACATTTGGCAGCACTTCCGATAATACGATTACGGCAAGGGCGCTGAGAAGAATTCGTAGTATAAGTTTCATTTGAAAATTTTTAGTTGAAAAAAGGAGTAAAACTGGAATTCCCGAAAATACTAAATTTAGAGATATAATCTCAATAGGCCGATTAGAAATGCTTGTTACTACCTGTATTTTCGTTGGTAATCGCAATGCGCTTTGAAGTATTGTCTAATAAGTTAACCTTTGAAAAAGGAAATCGATTTCTCAAAAAACTGTTTCGGGTTTTCGGCATGCAGCCAATGTCCGGCATCAGTTATACTCTCCAAGATTGCCATTGGAAAGTGACTCTTTATTTCAGAGAAGTCGCTTTGGGTAACGTATTCTGACCTATCTCCGCGCAGAAATAGGGTCGGGCCTTTATAGCTGTCGGTGGCTCCGATGTTATCCCCGATTTCATCCATCTTTTGACTCAATACCTCCAAGTTGAAACGAAATCCAAGTTTTCCTTTTTCTACCCAATACAGATTTTTCAACAAGAATTGGCGAGTGCCAAAATCCGTAATATGTTTTTCCAACTGGGTATTAGCATCGTTTCTGGAATGTATTCTTGTAAAATCAAGTGTATTCAGACCATCGATAATCGGTTGGTGGTGCGGCGGATAGTACTTGGGTGCGATGTCGGCGACCAACAATTTTTCAGTGTGTTCCGGATAGGAACAGGCAAATTGCATAGCGGTCTTACCACCCATAGAGTGACCTAAAATTATAGCTTTTTGAAGTCTGTGGTAATCGATATAGCGTTTCAAGTCTTCGGCAAGTAAATCATAGTTGAAATCGGTTGACCAAAAACTTTTACCGTGGTTGCGTTGATTTATAAGGTGGGTCTGAAAACCTAAATCTGCATATTGGCTGCCAAGGGTTTTCCAATTATCAGACATCCCCAAAAAACCGTGTAAGACCAATAACGGATTTCCTTTGCCCAATATTTGTGAATGGAGAATTTCATTTTCCATAGATGTTAATCAATTATCAATTAGTAGGCTTAATTAAGGTAAAAGCACAAACCACAATTATTTCAATTTGTTCAGATACATGTTTATGACATTGTCCAAGCCTAAATATAAAGATTCACAAATTAAGGCGTGCCCAATGGAAACCTCCAACAGGTACGGAACATTTTCTTTGAAATATTTGATATTGTCCAAGCTTAGATCATGCCCTGCGTTAATTCCAAGTCCATTCTTCTGCGCAACCTTAGCTGCTTCGGTAAAACGCTTTATGGATTCTGAATCATTTCCTTTTCCATATGTTTTAGCATAGCTTTCGGTGTAAAGTTCGATGCGGTCAGCACCTGTTTTTGCCGCGCCTTCGACCATTTTAGCCTCTGCATCGACAAAAATGGATGTTCGAATACCAGCTTGTTTGAAGGTCGTGATGACATCCTTTAAAAAATCAATGTGCTTGACAGTATCCCACCCGGCGTTCGAGGTAATGGCGTCAACGGTGTCAGGCACTAATGTCACTTGGGTGGGCTTCACTTCAAGAACCAGCTTAATGAATTTAGGAACGGGGTTTCCTTCGATATTGAATTCGGTGGTAACCATTCTTTTGAGGTCTCGGGCATCTTGATATCTTATGTGACGCTCATCTGGCCGGGGGTGTATAGTAATTCCATTTGCACCGAAGCTTTCAATATCCGCCGCGGTCTTCACCAAATTTGGCATATTGCCGCCCCTGGCATTTCGAAGTGTTGCTATTTTATTAATATTTACACTGAGTTTTGTCATTTATCCTATTTTACTTACCGTTCACACAAAAATACAACTTAGGCATGCCTTTTGATGTTTTAAATTAGTATTTTGCGTTTAACAGATAGAATTATGCAGATCCAATCCCATATTGTCACAAACATCCCGACCTTTAAAATCGACGATTCCTTATCAAAAGTTATCGATTTTTTTAAAGAGCATACGCATTCGCATATTGCTGTGGAAGAGAATGGAGCCTATTTGGGTGTTCTCGGCGAAAATGACCTTGAAAATTTTGATGGCAGCGAAAAAATCGAACAATACCGATATGATCTTGATACCTTTTTTGTGCGTAAAGAAACCAATTGGTTAGATGTTCTGGAAACGTTCGCACGAAATAAAGCCAACTTGGTGCCGGTCTTGGATGATAAAGGAATAATATACGGCTATTACGATTTAACCGATATTGTAAGCGTATTTATAGATACGCCCTTTTTTACGGAACCTGGTGGTATTATCGTTTTGGCAAAAGGTATTAAAGATTACTCATTCAGTGAAATTGCGCAGATTGTAGAGAGCAACAATACGAAATTAATAGGTGGTTTTATTACTGATTCGAAGAACGACGTCATTCAAATAACTATCAAGGTTGCTTCCTCTAATTTGAATGATATTCTTCAGACCTTCCGACGGTATAATTACAACATTCTTTTTGGTAACACCGATGATCAATTCTTGGAAGATTTAAAGGAACGGTCCGATTATTTAGACAAATACCTAAATGTCTAAGAAATTTGATTGAATATCTTCAAAATCAACTCTATTAAGAGCTTACATTGATTATTTTTGTCTTCGCCAGCCTATGTGTCTGCGACCAAAAAGATAAAGATAACCTATGAAAGTTGCCATTTTCAGTCAAACGTATCAACAAGATACCTTGCAATATGTGATGGAGCTTTTAAGAGAGCTCGAGAAGGAGCAAGTAGATATTTCCATTGAAAAAGATTTTCACTCATACCTTTCCGAAAATTCTAAGTCCAAAAGCTATCATCGTTTTACCGATACAGAAGGATTGGATGCTTCGTTCGATATGTTCGTTAGTTTTGGGGGAGATGGCACTATCTTGCGGGCAACGACTTTTGTAAGGGATTTGGGTATACCGATTGTCGGCGTAAATACAGGGCGTCTCGGTTTTCTTTCCACATTCAATAAAGAAGAAGTTCGTCGGGTCGTTCAAGAGTTCGTAAAAGGAAACTATACCATTGTAGAAAGAAGTTTGGTCGAAGTATGCGCTGAGTCGAATATTCCGGAGTTGGCGACAATGAATTTTGCACTTAACGAAATTACCGTAAGCCGAAAAGATACGACTTCTATGATTACAGTAGAGACCCATCTCAACAACGAATATCTTACTTCGTATTGGGCTGATGGTTTAATTATAG
>Ga0316189_10005270_pt1 | contig 12397 bp, 8 predicted proteins | sample LowCovwburrow_MG_FD_204930 | JGI IMG/M metagenome (GOLD analysis project Ga0316189, IMG submission 204930) | Coastal sediment microbial communities from Maine, United States - Lowes Cove worm burrow | ecosystem: Environmental > Aquatic > Marine > Coastal > Sediment | place: USA: Maine... | reverse complement strand
ACCCGCCAACACCACCATGAGCCGAAGTACGCGCGTGGCGCGGCTCGTGGATGACTCCGGAGCGCTTCAAGCCCTTATTGCACTGCAATATCGCCACCCAGGAAGCATATTAACAGCTTGGTTTACAGGATCGAACCTGATTCCTTGTGGCGATACTTGTAAGTATCAATACCATTCCATCTCTCCTGACTGAATCTGGGAGGATCCCGCTAGTTGTCCGCGAGTGATAGTCGGAATGCCACCATTTCCTGGCTGTTGCGAACCAGCAGAAGGTCGCCGACCAGGACCGGGTGGTTCCAGGTCTTTCCTTTGATCGCCGGGAGTCGTGCGCGTTCCTTGAACTGATCTGCGCTCGCCTCAACCAGTGCCAGCTCTCCCTTCTCAGTCAATACCAGCAGCAGGTCCTGATCGGCCAGCAGGACGAGTTGGCCGTGGCCGTAGCGTCCGCCCTTCCATTTGCGCTTGCCGTCTGCGGCGTCAATGCAGGCCAGAATGCGGCCGTCAAAGCCGAACACATGACCTTTGTGTACGACAAAGTCATTGAAGTAGGGTTTCAGCCCTTCAGATGTCCATTTTTCCTCGGTGCTCCATCCAGTGGGTCCGTGCGTGACCGCAATACGGCGCGTGCCGGCTCCGATCATGAAGCCCGAGCCGATCAGCACGTCGCCGTCGGGAGTCATGGCGGGCTGTGCGATGCGTGAGTTGCCCGGCCAGGCGTGTTCCCAGAGCAAGCTGCCGTCTGCCGGCGCAACGCTGACCGCGCCAGCGCCATTCATCAAAATGACCTGGGCTACGCCTTCAATAGTCAATAGCTGGGGCGAACTATAGGCTTCGCCGCCGACCGTGCTGGTCCAGCGCGGTTCGCCGCTGACCAGATCATAGGCCACAAGCACGGCGGTGTCGACAATAACCAGACCGTCAACCACCAGCGGAGAGTTGGAAAAACCCCACTCTGGTACTTTTTTATTCGTGTCCGTGACCACATTTCGTGACCATGCAACAGCACCGGAATTGGCATCGAGCGCATTCAGGATTCCAGTTGCACCAAATGTGTAGACGCGGTCGCCACTGAGACTAGGGGTTGCACGCGGGCCAGCGCCTGCATGTGGCTCCCAGAAACGCGCAGTATCGCTGTGTCTCCACACCGGGCCGCCCGTAGTGGCGTTGTAGCAGGAGACAACCTCATTGTCGCCATGCTGCTCCTGGGTGTAGAACAGGTTGCCACGAACCGCGAAGGACGACCAGCCCGGCCCGATTGGTCGACGCCACAGCTCCGTGGGCGGCGACACGGACCAGTCTGTCTCGATGCGCACTCCGGCAATGACACCGGCGCGGTCAGGTCCGCGATAGCCCGGCCACTCGGCTCCGGTCTCTTCCGCAACCGAATCAGTGTTAGCTGTCGCCAGCTCTTCGCCGGCCTTAACCAGAAACTGTTGTTCCGGCGTCTCGGCCCAGCGCCAGGCGAATATATCGGCGTGATCGCCGGTAATGCCATCGCTGCGTACCACTGTCCAGCCACCGCAGGCCAGCAGAATGGTGGCGACCATTGCTACACGCCGGGGTCCGTCGGCCAGGCCACGGCCAATAACCGCCCAGCAGACAAACGCCAGACAAAGCAGTGGCAGCGGATAGAAAACAAACCAATGGGGCCCCAGAGAGGGGTGGACCAGAAGGGTTGTCGCATACAGCGCAATGATGATCAGCATAATGCCGCCCCAGCGTTCAAGCCGCGGTGCCCGGCTGAAAAATGCCCACCACAAGAGGATCAACGCCCCGAGAGCAAGCCCGCCCATTGCTCCGTAAATATGACCCGCGTCGCCGGGCACGACGTAGGGTGTCCCAAATCGGACCAGCTCCTGTAAGACAAGGAGGACCAGACCGGGCCACAGCCGGAGCGGCTTGGGTTGCGTTTGTGTGTTCATTTCTTCCTCCGGGACCGTGAATGCAAAATAGATTTGGAAATCATGAATCCGTGTCGGGCCCCTCATGAATTTCAATAACAATACGAGGGAAAGATTTGGCGCGTTTAGTCATGGGGTCCATTCGTGCGTTTTTTACATGCGCAGCCAGCGCTGCGCCGCGCCCGGGAGGAGGCAGAATTTAGGCCGGGAAAGCCTCTCTTGGTCGGTCTCAGAGGTCAGCCTCCATATTTTGACGTTTGGATTTCTGGAAAAATCAGTAATAATGTTTCTACCGGGGCAGCGCCATCAGGGTTTTGCCACATGTTGATAATGGGAGACCCGTTATGTTTCTTCTGCTCTTTCTCGTATCGTTAGACAGCAATCCAAAGATTACCTTTGGCACTTCCTACGAATTGCCGTCCCTGGTCAGTGATTATGCACTGGGCGATGCCCATTCCATGTGTTTCACGGCCAATGGCAACCTTTATATCGTTGATCGAACGCCTTCCATTATCCACCACTGGGATGCCAGGGGCAAGTACCTGGGCGCCTTCGGGAAGAAGGGCGAAGGCCCCGGCGAAATGAACTTTCCCGTGTATATTGCCCCGGCGGAGAACGCGGTTTGGGTCTGGGACTTCTCGCAGAAGGTGTCGGGCTTCAAGCTGGACGGCACGTTTATCCGGTCGTTCAAATTCACCGGTCGTTTCCCCTGGCGTTTCGCCACACTTGGGGATGACCAGTTCCTGATGACCTACCGCAAACGAAGTGGGTCCAAGAAGCTGTTCAATAAGTTTGATCTGGTGGCCAAGGACGGCGCTGCAAAAACCATCAAGGAATACGAGAACGATTACATTTTAACTCCGGTCCAGGGCAGGAACAATTCCACGGTGAAAGCCTTCGCCTCCGAGTCTGATATTCAAAAGGGACCAGACGGTACCCTGTGGTTAGGCTTTTCGGGAAACAAGAACCTTGTTCACCTGGACAAGTCGGGCAAGATCTTAGAAACAAGGAGCTTCGAGCTGACCACGGCACCACCCACAGAAGGGGAAAAAGAACGCTTCCTGAATATCAGTTTCCCCAACCCGCAGGGCGGGGATCGCATTGCTTTTAAGAGCATGCCCAACCTGAAACTGGATTTCAGTCGGAATAAAGCCTACTACACCAGTTTCCTGATAAAAGGCGACAGGGTTGCTTTTATCCTGACACCCATCGGCAGTTTAAACGGTCCCGGAAACGGTTATTCCTGGGGTTCCTGGTCGGTCAATGACATGAACACGGGCAAGCGGCTTTCCGTGGGCCGCTTCGATTTCCCCGAGGACTCGCAGGTCTTTATCCGCGATGGTCGCCTGTTGGGTCTCATTCAAAACGATGAGGATTACGAAATCAACGAACTCTTCATCAAGGATTTCTAATTCCATCGGAAGGTCTCAAAAGGTTTCCCATTCCCACTATCTGTAATTGTGGCTGTTTGTTCAATCCCTAGACTTCTGCTTTGCCTGGTTCACAATGGAGAGAGCGGCTTCGCGATAGGCCTCGGCCAAGGTGGGGAAATTGAAGACGCCCTCGATAAAGAAGTGTGCCGTGCTGTGATGCATCAAGCCCATCTCGCCTAGGTGAATCAACTCGGTGGCACCCTCACCCGCGATCTGAACCCCCAACAGACGCAAATTGGTCGGGTGACAAACCATTTTGAGGAAACCGCCACTAGCTCCGGCAATTTGGGCCCGTGCGACCTCCGCGAAGAGAGCGATGCCAACCAGCACTTCGCCGTAGTGTTCCCGCGCCTGAGCCTCGCTCAGGCCAATGCTGGAAAGCTCCGGGATGGCGTAGATGCCGATGGGAATGTTCTCGGGTGGGGTACTGGTCTCGTGACCGCAGGCGTGGCAAACCGCGCGACGTCCTTGTTCCATGGCCGATGCTGCCAGCGCCGGGGGACCGGAAACATCGCCGACCGCGTAGATATGCGGAACGGTGGTGCGACAGTACTGGTCCACCTCCAGAAACCCCTGCATGGTTGGCTCTAGACCCACGTTCTTCAGAGACAGGGAATCCAGGTTGGCGACCCTTCCCAAGGCAAACAACATCTTCTCGTTGACCATGGAAGAGCCACTGGAAAGATTGGTGACCACGTGGCCGATACCATTGAGATGAACGCTTTCGATACGTTGGTCGCCCAGGTAGCGACCGCCGTTCTGCTCGAATTCGCTGACGAACTCGTCAATCAAAGCGTCGTCCAGGAAATCCATGGGTTTGGGCCCCTGGTCGATGATGGTGACCCGAGTGCCGAGCACGGAAAAAATGGAGGCGTATTCACAAGCAATGGCGCCCCCTCCCAAAACGGCCATGGTTCGCGGCAAATATATCAGGGAAAGGATGGAATCGGAGTCGAAGATATTCTCGTGGTCCACCGGGATTTGGTGCGGGTCTTGAGGCCTGGATCCCGTGGCAATGACAATGTATTTGGCTTCGACCTGTTCAATACTGCCGTCGATGGACATGACTTCGAGTCTGTGGTCCCCGACAAAGCGGGCCCGCCCGTGAATGGCGATCACCCCGCAATCGCTGAGTTGTTGGGTCATATAGTCCACATGGGCCTTCAACACGGCATCCAGATTCTTCATCATGGCGGAAATCGGGATGTCTTTTTTAAGAGCGAATTGGAAGGTGTCGGCATGGCGCTTGAGCCCTTGCATCTGCAAAGCATTTTCGCGCAGGGTCTTACTGGGAATGGTACCATGATGGACACTGGCGCCCCCTAGGTTCCGTTCCTTCTCTACCAGAGCGACAGAACGACCTGATTTAGCACCCTGAATTGCCGCATTCTGCCCAGCGGGACCACTGCCGATGATGAGGATGTCAAACCGTCTCATACAGCCCCCGCATCCAGGGAATCGACGACGACGAGGATGCGTTCCCGCATGTCCAACAGTTTGGAGACATCATCCGGATACAGGTTGAGTTCAGCATGTACGGGGTCTTCGCGGATTTCCGCTTCGTCGTGTGCTTCCGGGTTCAACAGCAGGTCGGCAAAACGGCAGGCCAGATAGGTGATGGTCGCCTCGTTGCGGAACTCGGTGGCGCTGGAATAGTCTTTATAGTGGCCAATAGCCACGCGGATGGCCGGCGGCAAACGCCACTTAAGCGCGACCTGTTCACCCGCCTGTTGATGGGTGGACTCGACCAAAGCAATGGTGGCATGGCGATCCAGGTTGACCCCAGCGGTCTGTTCCAGGTTTTGAATGGCGTTGAGGGCCAGAGGTTTGCCAATGGAATGCAACAGGCCGCAAAGAAAACTGCTTTCCACATTGCGCCGAATATTACGGGCAATTTCCTTGGAAAAAGTGCCGGCGGCCAGGGCGTGGCGCCAGGTATAACGCACCATGGGCTTGAAAGTGCTGACCTGGAAGACACTGGTGCCCAGGATCGAGGTCATGGCAATATCGGAGAGCAGGTCGAGCCCGAGTCGGGTCACCGCCTGCTTCAGGGAAACGATATTACCGCGCCTGGCGAAGGTGCTCGAATTGGCCACACGCAATACCTGACCGGCCAGGGCCTGATCACGATGGATCAAATCGGAGAAGGCGGTCGCATTGCCGGAATCGGCTGCCGCCATTTGAAGGATTTGCGAGGCGACCTCGGGTAAGAGCGGCAAATCCAAATCGCCCTTGCGGAGCATGTCCTTATAGGTCGTGAGAAAGCTTCGGGGTATCATGTCCAGGGCTGTGAGATCAATTGTCATTTCTGTTTCCGCAATAAGGAACATCGAAGGCACATAAACCGCATCGGTTTTCATTGCCAATTCCTTAGTCTGAAAAGAGGATGATGAACAGATCTGACGTTTTTCTCGCAGGTACTGCAAACCACGTCAGGCAAGCGGGAAACGCAGGCCGAATAGGGCACCTTTACCCTCGCCTTCGCTCTCGGCCCAGATCGATCCATTCATCTCTTTCATTGCATTGGCACAACTGTGCAAGCCGGCTCCCGTGCCTGTTTCTTTGGTCGTGAACCCGTATTGGAAGATCTTGCTCAGGTTCTGATGCTTGATGCCACTGCCATTGTCCAGAAGCCGAACCACTGCCTGCTCACCTTCCCGGGCAATAGAGATAGTGATCTTTTTTTTGACACTCATGGCTTCCCACGCATTTTTGAAAAGGTTGGTCAGCACATGAAGCAACTTGTGCTTTTGGACAATGACCTTGGCTGCCAGGGCGTAGTCTTTTACGACTTCGACCTGCTGATCGCAGAGGGTGAATTCGTGGATGGCCAGCGCCTGATCGATGACCTGGTCCAACAAAACCTCTTCCGTCTGGAATCCGGCCGTGGCATAACTCTGCTGGGAGAGAATGGCTTCCTTGATCATTTCAATCTTGGTGATGGTGCGCTGGGAGTGGTGTTGGAGGTCACTCTGTTCCTTGTGGAGCAGTTTCTCGAATCGATTGAGGAACTCACCGAGTTGAACCAGATCTTGTTTGTCGGGTGTGGCATTGGCCTCTATCAACTCGGCCAGTTTCTTATTTGCGCCAGCGATGGCGTTGAGCTTGGCGGGAGAGGCAGCGGCCTCGTGTACGATTTGACTCGAGGTGGTGACGCTGTTGAGAATGTTGCCCACGTTGTGAAGAATGGAGGTGGAGATTTCGGCCATGCCCGCGATGTGGGCCTTGCGGATCAATTCTTTCTGCACGGTTCTTAATTCGGCGGTACGATGCTCAACCCGACGCTCCAGCTCCTGGTTCAGGTTCTCGATCTCCGCATTTCTCTTTTCCAGAGAGGCCATGATCTCCGATTTCTCGTTGCGAAGCGCCAATTTCTCGAAACAGCGTTTCAAGGTTGTCCCTAGCTCATCCATGTCAAAGGGTTTTCGGAGGTAATCGTAGGCGTCTTGTTTAAGCGCCGCAATGGCGCTGTCGATGGAGGCGTAACCGGTCATAACAATGCAGATCAATCCAGGAAAACGGGCAACGAGCTGCTTGACCAGATCAATACCGTTGCCTTTGCCCAGCCTGATGTCGATCAAGGCCAGATCAGGCATGGCTGATGCCGCTTCGTTCAGGGCAGCCACGTGGTCGTTGGCAATGAAAGTAATACAGTTATCGAGTTGAAGAATATTACACAAACTTTGAGCAAAATCACGGTCGTCATCAACCACCAAAACCCGGTACCCGTTTACACTCATGATGTTTCCTCGCTACAAGGAAGCGAAAGTACAACGACTGTTCCCTTTCCTTCTTCCGAGGTGATATTCACTTCGCCTCCGTGTTCCAGCATAATCTGTTTCACCGTCGGTAGACCGAGGCCAACGCCAAAGCTTTTTGTACTGTACAAAGGCTCGAAGATTTTGTCACGAATATGCTCAGGAATGCCAGGCCCCGTATCGGAAATGCAGATCTCGATGCGGTTTTGTGTACGGCGCGAGGCCACCGTGACAATCTGTTCCTCCGGAGCATTCTCCTCTTGTTCGACCGCCGCATGACAGGCATTTTCAAAGACGTTGAGAAAAGCGCGCAGGAAATGGTTTTGGTCGATGGCGAGGGTGGTTTTGGCCTTCAAGAGGCGAACAAGCCTCACGCCTTCGCAGGATTTCTGCTCGTCGAGACAGCGCTCCAGCCAGGTATCCACATCGGTGGGCTCCAGCGCCAGTTTGCGTACTCGGGTAAAATCCAAAAGGTCAGTGATAATGCCGTCGCAGCGGTCAATATTGCGGTCTGCAATTTCAATGGAACTCTTCATGAGAGGGTTGGTGTCCTTGTTCAATCGGGAGATGACGGTCAACGACGTGCGAATGGAACCCAGCGGATTACGTAATTCATGGCTCACAGTAGCGGTCAACTGGCCCACCGTGGCCAGACGTTCGTTGCGGATGAGTTCATCCTCGGCCCGTTCACGGGCATGAATACTGAGTTTGAGGTTCTCGGCCATCTGGTTGAACGAGCCAGCCAGATGTCCAATTTCATCCCTATAAGGTATTTTAACGCGATAATCCAGATTCTTTGGGCCGAAATTTCGAGTAGCCCGATTCAACCTTTCCAGAGAGCGACTGACACTGGCCGAAATGATCCAAGACAGAAAGAGGAAACAGAAAAAGGTCATCAGAATTATGGAGGAGATCAGCAAAAAACTCACACTAAAAGCCGATTTGGTGTCCTTCTCCACCATATCTCGAAGGACTGTCAGGGTGGCATTGTTTTTTTGTTCCAGCTCCTCCAGTTCTTCCAGAAGTTCCATCAGCCGAACACCTTTCTCGCTGTGCTCGTGGACCCACCCACGAATGATATGAATCTGATCTTCCAGTGCGACAAAAAGAGGCATCTCTCCCGGTGCGAGCAATTCTTTTAAAGCGTCGAGGTGATTGAACAATTCTTTCTCCAAGGATTGAGTGTCTTTCGCCTGGCCCATTTGGGTCAAAGGAAGAAACAGTTCTTGTACCCTCGCAAGGTAGTTTTCCAAAGAATACTGAAGGTGTAGATAGTACCTCATGGAAGGATGTGCCTGGGACGGGCTCTCTTCTTCTGACAATTTTTGCCATAGCCGATAGCTGGCAATTCTGGTTAAAACACTATGTTCCTCCTGCCAGTCCTTTTTCGATTCCACCTGACCGCGCAGACCCAAGATCTCGCGAGTTCTGTCATAAAAGTTTTGGGCGATCTCATCCAACTCATTCGACATTGCGTTATGCTTGAGTTGATCCGCTTCCTTGAAACGAGCCAGGTGGCTTGCGTGCCGTTGAAGAATTTCATCAATTTCACCGAGCGTCTCGTCATGACCAGAAATAACATATTCGCGACATTCACTCAGTAAAGCAGATGTTTCCAAGGAAATACCATGAATCGCCCGCTCTTCTGGCAAGACCACCCAACGAATATTATTGTTGCTTTTAATAAACGCATATAAAATGACAATACTGGACAGGGCAAACAAGCTGCCCATGGGGGCCATAATCCTGAAGCGGAGGTTCCTATCTCGGAAAATCAGTTTTTCAATCATCCCAGCCTCGTCAATAAATCCTGTAGTAGACACTTATGCAAGAATGTCTAAGGTTCCTGATAGTATTCCAGAAAGCGCCTCCGCCCAGAGCGAGATACATTTCTTTCGGCAAGATAGCAAGTATTCATTACAAGACTCTTTTTCCAAGAAAAGGAAGCGCCTTCTTGTAAAAACATGTAAAAAAGAGCCTGTGGACCGTAACGATTGATTCTGCATGTTTTTTTCGTGCACCCTTCGTCCTTTTCAACCGTAAAATAGAAGTACCTTTTGAAGGAGGAGTTTTGCGATGCGCATATGTTTCATTTTTGTCCTGACTGCAAGCCTTGCCGGCCCCCTGTTGGCCGCAGACAGTGCCGATTTCCGTGGACCAACCCGCGATGGGATATTCACAGAAACGGGTTTGATGAAGAGTTGGCCCGAAGAGGGTCCCAAACAGAACTGGGCTATAGATGGTCTGGGCAAGGGTTTTAGCTCGGTCTCCGTGGTTGGCGACAGCATCTACACCACCGGCAAGATCGATGATTCGGGTTATGTTTTTGCCATAGATATGAAGGGCACCCTTAAATGGAAGACGGTTTACGGGGCGGAAGACAATGGCGGCAATTACCCTGGCGCCCGTTCCACACCCACCTATTCAGACGGAAAGCTGTATCTGATCAGCGGTGTGGGCGTGGCCGTGTGTTTAGATGCAAGCACCGGCAAGATATTGTGGAGCGTGGATACGCTGGAACGATTTGGCGGTGGTGCCGACAATAGCAAGTTTATGCCCCGCTGGAGCATCGCCGAATCTGTATTGGTTACCGACAATATGGTCATTTGTACCCCGGGGGCAACCGATGCTTCGGTGGTCGCTCTCAACAAAAACAACGGCGAGACCATCTGGCAGTCGAAAGGGATCAGCGAGGTTTCCGGATACTGTTCGGCGCGAATCTTCGATAACGGCACGGTTCGTCAGCTGGTCACCATGACCGGGCACAGCCTGCTGGCCTTGGACCTGAAAACCGGCAACAAGATCTGGCACCAACCCTATGCCGGCGATTACGACATTCACGCCAACTCACCCCTGTTCTTCGGGAACATGATCTATGTGACTGATGGTTATAAGCGCGGCGGGGCCATGTTCCAACTGGCAGAAGACGGTAAGAGCGTCAGTCAGGTATGGACCGAAAAAAGCCTCAGTGTCAACCATGGCGGCGCGGTCCTGGTCAATGGAAAAATCTATGGTGCCAATAAATCATTGCTGATTGGTTTGGACGCAAAAACCGGCAAGGTGGTTGGCAAGGGCCGAGCCACCGGAAAAGGCTCGATCATCTATTGCGACGGCTTGCTTTACACCTATGGTGAAAGAGGCTACGTGGGCCTGATTGATCCAAATTCCAGCGATTTTACCCCCATCAGCCAGTTCCGGATAACCCAGGGCTCGGGCCAACATTGGGCCCACCCGGTCATCAGTGGCGGCAACCTCTACATCCGACACGGAGACGTGTTGATGTCGTTTGGAATCAAGGAATAATCGAACTTATAATTGGATTTGTTGAGTAACGCAACCAGAATAAAAAATTGAGTGCGACTCAGTAACACCAAAGGGTTCCCGTTGTCGGGAACCCTTTTTCTGTTTCTATGCCAGAGGGGATGGGGACATGATCTGATCAATGACAGCCCGTCTTATTCCTTCATTTAAATCGCCTGAGCGCCCGGTAGGGCCTGAATCTTAGAAATGTTGGTCGGTAGTAATTCAGGTTCGACTTCGGCCCTGAATTATGCTATTTTCCATAAAAGGTTATAAACAAGGAATCGAAAATGCCAACTGCCAAGGAACGACATGAACTCTATCTTGCTACCTATGAATCAAAGACCGAAGACGATATTCGGATTGCTTATCGGCGCTGGGCACCAAGTTATGAACACCATATCATCGACCAAGGCTGGCAGGCGCCCGAGTTGTGCAGTGGAACACTGGCTGCGCATCTGCCGGACAAGAACAGTAAAATACTCGATGTTGGCGCCGGTACCGGATTGGCTGGCCAGGCACTTCGAGTGCTGGAATTTCCACACATCGACGCGCTTGACTTGTCATCCGAAATGCTCGAACAGGCGCGTGCAAAGCAGATATATCGGCACATCTTCATTGGCAACGCAGAGCGCATGGACGCTATCAAAGACGGCTCGTATGACGCCGTGATTTGCGTGGGTGCGCTCAACTTCGGTCATATCATGCCGTCGTCCTTTGTCGAGTTTATCCGCGTGACCCGATGCGGGGGTCTCATCGCGTTCACCACCCGCGAGGACTTCTTCCAGAAGGTTTCCCGAGCTCAGCAAGAAAAGCTGGTCGGTGATGGTCGTTGGCAACTGGTCGAAGAGCGTCAGGTGGCTGAGGCGGTCAAGGATATGCCACATCGCCATTTTTGCTATCGCAAGTTAGACCGAAAACACTGAGATTCGGGAGCGAAATGATCCATTGCCAAATTGGATTTGATCTGTTTTTTTATGCTGGCCTGAAGGGCGGAATACACGATTTGTGACTGCCCCACTCGTTGACAGGGTGACATTGCTTCCACTATTGGCTGCGCACGGGCTGAGGCACTGCTAACTTGAACCTGGCTCCCGGCCTGCTTGATGAGTCAGTTTCCATAATTTGCCTCGTGCCCCCATTAACTGGCCAAATTCAAAGCTACTTGGAAGGGCATGAAAAAAGCCCGCCACCTAGGGTGACGGGCTCTTGTTACAAAACGTAGCCCCGATAAGTCATCGGGACAGCGCTAGCTGTTTAGAACTTGAAGCCGATATCGATTTGGAAGGTCAGCGGCTGCTGGTACGCGCTGGCACCAATAACCAAGGGGTTTCCTTCCAGCGGCTCGCCGAAATTCGCGCCACGGTTGTAGTGCACACCCTCTTGAGGGGTTTCGGTGAACAAGTTCCAGGGAGTACCGGTCGGGATGAGCGTGGTATCGACCCAGTTGTTGTTGGCGCTCTTGTAAACGGCTGCATCCTCACTGAAGAGGTTGAAGACGTTAATCTCAATAAACGCTTCGATTTTCCAGAGGTTCAAGGAGTAGTTCACACCCAGATCGGTCTGGGTCATGCTGTCGCCTCTGAAACCACCACGGCCATTGATGAAGACACCTGTTTGCTGCCTGTTGGCGGCATAGGTCAAGTCCGAATTCAAGGGCAAGCCATAGGCTTCTTCCTGGCCAGCGAAGTTAACATTCAGGCCAGCGCTGTAGGCCACACCAGATTGGAATTGCTGGGTTGCGCTGAAGTTGAAGTCACCGAAGCTGGTGCTCAGGTTGTAAACCGCAAAGAGTCGGCCGATATGACGCTGGTCACCATCGATATAGCCCCTAGGGTTAGACAACGGGTGGTTACCAAATTCGGGATAGAAGGTGACTGCGGTCGCCGAAACTGCCGCTTGCCCTTCTGTTTCACCAATAAAGTTCCCTTGCTTCTGGGACCAGGTATGGTTACCGAATACGGTAAAGTTATCGGACACCCGATAGGTGAATTGGGTTTGGACC
>Ga0316189_10005269_pt1 | contig 12397 bp, 12 predicted proteins | sample LowCovwburrow_MG_FD_204930 | JGI IMG/M metagenome (GOLD analysis project Ga0316189, IMG submission 204930) | Coastal sediment microbial communities from Maine, United States - Lowes Cove worm burrow | ecosystem: Environmental > Aquatic > Marine > Coastal > Sediment | place: USA: Maine... | reverse complement strand
CATATGATGTCCCCGTGGCACACCTGAATGTCGATGGCGTATACACGAACAAGGCACCCGGCGGTGTGGCGTATCGCTGCTCTTTTCGGGTAACAGAGGCTGTCTATGTAATAGAGCGCACCATGGACGTATTGGCGCAGAAACTCGGCATTGATAAAGCGGAGCTCAGGCGGCGCAATTTCGTCAAGGTTGAGCAGTTTCCCTACAAGACCTGCCTGGGCTGGGAGCTGGACAGCGGCGATTACCACACCGCTCTGGAAAAGGTGCTCAACGCGGTAGATTACGACGCGCTGCGCAAGGAACAACAGGAAAAGCGGGCGCAGGGCGAGCTGATGGGCATCGGGCTGTGCACTTTCACCGAAATCGTGGGCGCCGGGCCGTCGCGCAATTGTGACATTCTGGGCGTCGGCATGTTCGACAGCGCCGAGATTCGCGTGCACCCTACCGGTAGCGTCATGGCCAGAATGGGCACCATTACCCAGGGTCAGGGACATCAGACGACCTACGCACAGATTATCGCCAGCGAATTGGGTATCTCCTCCGATGAGATCTCCATTGAGGAGGGCGATACCGATACGGCCCCCTACGGCCTGGGGACTTACGGCTCCCGGTCAACCCCGGTAGGCGGAGCGGCGACCGCAGTGGCTGCTCGCAAAATTCGCGCGAAAGCACAGAAAATCGCAGCACACCTGCTCGAGGTCAGTGAGAATGACCTGGAATGGGAAGTAGACCGGTTTAAGGTCAAAGGCGTGCCCGGCCAGGAAAAAACCATGAAGGAAGTCGCCTGGGCGGCGTATAACAACGTGCCAGAGGGTATGGAGCCAGGCCTGGAGGCGGTCGACTACTACGACCCACCCAACTTTACCTACCCTTTCGGAATTTACCTGTGTGTGCTGGATATCGACAAAAGCACGGGCGAGACGACAGTGCGCAGATTTTACGCACTTGACGACTGCGGCACGCGCATTAACCCCATGATTATTGAAGGGCAAATACATGGCGGGTTAACCGAGGGCTTTGCCGTTGCCATGGGGCAGGAAATGCCCTTTGACGAGCAGGGCAATCTGTTGGGCAATACCCTGATGGATTACTTCGTGCCAACCTTCGTAGAGACACCCCACTGGGAAACCGACTACACCGTCACGCCGTCACCGCATCACCCACTAGGTGCCAAGGGCGTCGCGGAGTCACCCCATGTAGGGAGCATACCCTGCTTCACCTCTGCCATCGTTGATGCCTTTGCGCACCTGGATGTGACACATATGGATATGCCACACAGCGCCTGGCGCGTGTGGCAGAAAGTGCACGAACTGGGCCTGGACACACCCGCATAGAACACCGCCCGCGGTGTGGTGGTTGATACCTTTGAAAGCGACCCTTTTCTCGTTGGAGAGATATAGATGCAAGTAGATTTGGAAAAAGAATTTGAATTGCCAGGGTCGGCTGCCCAGGGGTGGGAGTTTCTGCAGAATATCCCCGGCGTGGCCAGCTGCATGCCCGGCGCCGAAATCACCGATACCATCGATGAGAACAACTACAAGGGCAAAGTTAAAATGAAGATCGGGCCCGCTGCCATGGCCTTCGCTGGCGACATCGTAATTAGCAATATTGATGTGCAAAAGCGCGAGCTTAACCTGTTGGGCAAGGGCCAGGATAGCAAGGGCAGTTCATCTGCTTCAATGGACCTTACCGCCTGGATCGTTGATACCGATGGGGGCAAGAGTGCCTTGAAAGGCAATGCGTCAGTAACAGTGACCGGCAAGGCAGCCAGTCTGGGCGGACGCATGATGATGCAGGTCGCAGACCAGATCCTGAACCAGTTCGGGGCAAATTTCGCGGATCATATCGCAGCCATGGGTGGCGGTGCTGAAGCCGAGGAAGCGCGGGAACACATTGCGCATCAGCCCAAGGAAATTAATGGCCTGAGATTCGCCTGGTCGGTATTCATAGGCTGGCTGCGCAGTCTTTTTAGTGGCAAGTAAGCCTGATTTTGGCCGGGCATTCACTTGATGGGCTATTAAGCAATGGAGGGAGAAGACCGGGTTACCACACTGCAGGCCAGGCTCGCTGAGGCAGGTTATATTGCTGAACGCAGTTTGAGTGCCAGTCTGCTGTTGTTTACAGAGATGCAGCGGCCGCTGCTGCTGGAGGGAGACGCTGGCGTCGGCAAGACCGAGATCGCTCACGTCATAGCCCGGGTTTTTGACTGCCCCCTGATAAGGCTGCAATGTTACGAAGGGCTGGACGTCAACTCTGCGGTGTACGAGTGGAACTATCAGCACCAGTTACTCTCCATCAAATTATTGGAACAGGACAGAGTCTCCGCAGAGAGTGCCGAGCAGGCCATCTTCAGCAAGCGCTTTCTGTTGGAAAGACCACTACTGGCGGCCATTACCCAGCCACAGTCCCCCGTTCTATTGATTGATGAAATTGATCGCGCCGACGAAGAGTTCGAAGCCTATCTGCTGGAATTGCTCTCTGATTTCCAGGTCAGTATCCCCGAGCTTGGAACGATCACAGCGACCAGTAAGCCCTATGTCGTCATAACCTCCAATGGCACCCGCGAGCTCAGCGATGCACTGCGCAGACGCTGTTTCTACCACTATGTCGACTACCCCGAATTCGACAAGGAACTACGCATCGTCAACGCCCGTTTACCCGAGGTCGGACCGCAGCTGTCCCGGCAGGTAGTGGCCTTTGTGCAGGACCTGCGGAAACTCGATTTACGGAAAAAGCCCGGGGTAGCCGAAACCCTCGATTGGGCTGCTGCCTTGTTAAAGCTTGGAATCAACAGCCTGGATGCGGAGCCCCAACTGCTGCTCGACACCCTGGTCTGCTTGCTGAAAACACGGGAAGACAGTATCAGGTTGGAGTCTTTTGAAGTTGAGCGACTGGTGGCGCGGGCCTTGTGAGCGGAGCAGCCCTGACATCCATGGAAGAGCGACAGCTCGCACACTTTCTGCAAACTCGCCTGGTGGAATTTGTCCGTCTCGCCCGTGGCAACAATTTTCAGGTAGGCGTAGCCGAGGAACTCGATGCCCAGAATGTCGCCCTCAAGTGCGGACTGGGTAACAGTATGCGTCTCAGGTGGGGCTTGCGAGCCCTGTTGTGCTCAGACCAGGATGACTGGGAGCGCTTCGACGAGCTTTATGACGCTTTCTGGCATCCCGCCAACGTCCAAAGCCGCTATAGCGCGGGCGCCGGTGGCCTGACCAGGAAGCGACAGGACGCCAGAAGCGCGGCTGAAGGGTCCCGGCAGGAGGATATACGCAGTAGTGACGCCGACAGCCAGTGCGCCGATGATTCAGATGAAACAGACAATGGCGGCGGTACCCGGGAGGGCGCCAGTTTCGCGGCCTCTCTGGCGAAAACGGATTTCCAGGCACTCACCGATCCCGATGAAATGCGGGCTGTTGAAGCACTGGTCGACCGGCTGGCCAGACAGATGCGCAAGCGCGCTATACGCAGGCAGCGCCCCAGCAAAACGGGCAAAAAAATACACCTGCGTAAGACCTTCCGCAACAGCCTGCGCTTTGGCGGCACTCCCATGGTGCTCCACTACAGGGAGCGCATCAAACGCCAGCCACGTCTGGTTCTTATCGTGGACGTCAGTCGCTCGATGTCGATGTACAGCTTTTTCTTTCTGCGTTTCGCCCGCGCCCTGGTATCCGTTTTTCGAGACGTATCGGTTTTCGCCTACCATACCCAACTGCTACCCATCACCGAAGCATTGCGACAAACCGACTTAATCCGTGTCCGCAACAGTCTGGCGATGATGTCACAAGGTTGGTCAGGGGGTACGCGAATCGGCGATAGCCTGGCAACCTTTAATGACAAATACGGTCAAATATTGAACAGTCGCAGTATTACGGTTATTGTCAGCGATGGTCTGGATACCGGTGAACCCGACTACCTGGCGGCGCAGCTCGCAAGAATCAAACCACGTTGTCGCAAGCTGGTATGGCTGAACCCGTTACTTGGACGTAATGGCTATGAACCCATCAGCCAGGGAATGCAGGCGGCGCTGCCTTATCTGGACATGTTCGCACCGGCCCACAACTTGAACAGTCTGCAGGCACTGGAACCCGACCTGACCAGACTGTGATGTATTGAGGTTACTGACCATGCTTAATGACAAAACGCTCACCGCAAAGGCCAGGCAGCTTGAAGCAGAACATACACCCTATGCACTGGTGACCGTCGTGCGGTGTAAATCACCCACCGCCGCGAAGCCCGGCTACAAGGCGCTGGTTACCGCTGCGGGCGATATTCACGGTTGGATCGGTGGAGGCTGTGTCCAGCCGGCGGTGATAAAAACCGCCAGGCAGGCACTGCGCGATGGCGTGCCGCAGCTGATTCGCGTCAGTCCGGTCGAGGATGCACATCCGGAAGATGATGTCACAGATTTCAAGTCGGCCTGTCATAGCGGCGGCTCCCTCGACATCTTTATCGAGCCCATATTGTCGCGACCTGCTGTATTACTGCTGGGCTCTTCGGAAGTGGCCAAATCTCTTGCCACGCTCGCGCACTTCGCCGGGTTCACAGTGACTGTCGCCTCACCGGCAGCGGACGCCGCGAGTTTCCCCCAAGCCGATCAGATCATCACGGGTTTCGATGCCAGCAGCGCCACCTTTTCAAGTGCACCGCTGGTAGTAGTGGCGACCCAGGGCAAGGGAGACCAGGCTGCGCTGCAGGCTGCACTCAGGGTTGATACATTTCATCGCGCCTTTATTGCCAGTAAACGCAAAGCGGACAAGCTGAAAGACTTTTTGAAAGAGAAAGGTCATGACCCCCAGGCCGTCGATGGCATTATCGCGCCAGCCGGCGTGGAAATCGGCGCAAATTCACCGGAAGAAATAGCGGTTTCAGTGCTCGCCGGGTTGATCGCCGCGCGAAATGCGCAAATGGAAACGCCGGAAGAACTGCCCGTCAACAACACCACTACAGCGGCCGTTGCAGCAGCGCTGCCAGAGCAGGCGGTGCCCGCTGAATCCAGTTCGAGTCCGGCGGAATCCGGGTGTTGCGGGAGCAATCCGGCCACATGAGCCAGTTCAGCAACAACAGCTTATCCGCGGTGCTGCTGGCCGCCGGTGAGTCGCGCCGCATGGGCAGCATCAACAAACTCACCTTACCCATCAATGGCAAACCACTGTTGCGGCGCACCGCCGAGACCCTTGCCCGCGCCGACCTGGTTGAACTGGTGGTGGTCGTGGGGCACGAACAGGAAGTCGCGCGTGAATTGCTGCAGGGCATACCGGCCCGTATCGTCTACAACGAAGATTTTCGCGAGGGCCAGATGACCTCGGTGTTTCAGGGCCTTGCTGCCCTGCAGCAGCCCTGTGCCGGTGTGATGATTTGCCTGTCGGATCAGGCCTTGCTTGACGTCGAGGATATCAGGACCATCGTCCATGGCTTTGCAAGCTGCCCCACCTCGATAATGGTGCCGGTCTATAAAGGACAGCGGGGCAATCCTATCGTACTGGATTACGCGCACCGGGAGACTATTCTGGCTGATCGCAAGAACCTTGGCTGCAAGCGCCTGATAGAAAAGAATCCGGAACTGGTCACAGTCCTGGAGATGCCGAATGATCATGTACTGATGGACCTCGATACGCCGGAGGCCTACGCCAATTTAACGCAGCGTCTGTGCGCGAACAGCACTGCCCCTGAAAACATGAATATGACTGGATAAATAAGCCCATGGCAAAAGATATCTTTGATGTAATCCAGGCTCTGCAAACTGCAGGGGAAACCTTTGCTATCGCTACGGTGGTGGAGACCAGAGGTTCGGTCTCGGCGAAGACTTCCTCCAAGGCGGTAATCGACAGCGAGGGGCGGGTCGTGGCCGGATGGGTCGGCGGTGGTTGCGCGGAATCCAGTGCCTGCGAGCAGGCGCTGACCTGCATCAGCCGGAATGAAACGGCTATCCTCGACATCGACCTGGACGATGAAATTCTGGGAGCGGGCATGCCCTGCGGCGGCAGCATGCGTGTCTATGTGGAGCCGGTACTGCCTAAACCCGCTCTATGGATCATGGGCCATGGCCGTGTGGCCGAGAGCCTGTGCATCATGGGCGACCTGGTGGGACTGCAGGTCATTGTCAATGATCCGGCGGTGGACTGGGAAAAATACCCACAGGCCAGTCGCCTGATTACCGACGATCTGGATTATGCCATGTTGCAACCCAGGCCAGATGACTACGTCGTCATTGCCACCCAGCACAAAGGGGATCATGAATCGATTGGTCGCGCCCTCGCCTCCGAAGCCAAATATATCGCCTTGATCGCGAGTCGAAAACGATCCCGCCTGGTGCTTGACTACATTAAACGGCAGGGTTTTTCTGAACAGGACATCCAGCGCGTGGTCACCCCCTCCGGGATCGACCTGTCTCCGCGATCGCCAGAGGAGATCGCACTTTGCATCATTAGCGAAATCGTCATGTTGCGCCGCGGCGGCAGCGGCAGGCTGATGCGTGACCTGCTGGAGGAAGGTGGTGCCGAGGCTCAAGTGAAGTCGATCAAGCGGAGCTGAGCAATGTCACTGGCAGTGCAACCTATCGATGACTCTGAAACCCTTAACCCGGAGGCGGTAAGACGAGATTTCCCGATATTTTCAGAGGCAACCCAGTCGCAGCGATTGCACTATCTCGACAACGCCGCAACAACACATAAGCCCAGCGCGGTTATAAACGCCATTACGGGCTGCTATGCACAGTGCTATGCACCCATCCATCGCGGCCTTTATCCCATGGCGGAGCAGGCCACGAGCAATTACGAGCACGCTCGCAGGACACTGCAACACTTCATCGGCGCGGCCTCCCCCGACGAACTGGTGTTTACCCGCTCTGCCACCGAGGCCATTAACATGGTCGCAAGCGGGTGGCTGAAACCGCGCTTGCAACGTGGAGATGTGGTATGGGTCAGCCGCATGGAGCATCATTCGAACTATTTACCGTGGCAGCGCGTTTGCCGGGAAAAGCAGGCGCAGCTCCGGTTCATTGAACTGACAGAAGATGGCCAGCTGGACCTGGACGGCACACCCGAACTGTTTACCGAGCGCACCAAATTCATAGCCATCACCCACGTTTCTAATGTACTTGGCGTAGAAAACCCTGTTGCGGCACTGTGTGCCACGGCGAGGGAATATGGAATTCCAGTTTTGGTGGATGCCGCCCAGTCGGTGTCACACCTTGAACTCGACGTTGCCGCAATGTGCTGCGACTTTCTCGCATTTTCCGGCCACAAGATGTTCGGGCCAACGGGTATTGGCTTACTCTACGGCAGGCAGCAGCGCCTGGCGGACATGGCGCCATTGCAGGTTGGTGGGGGCATGGTCGACAGCGTGGGGGACGGCATGGAGGACAGCCGCTGGGCTGCGATTCCCGCTCGTTTTGAGGCGGGCTCACCCGATATGCCCGGAGCGGTAGGCTTTGCGGCTGCGGCTGATTATCTTTCCAGCCTCGGCCATGAGCGTGTGCGCAGACACATCGCTTCACTAACATGCCTGGCTGCTGAGCGATTGATGCGCATAGACGGCATATGCCTGCTTCCCCATGCCGGGCTGCCCGCATCCGGCATCGTGTCATTTACCCACCACAGCATGCATCCACATGATATGGCTCAGATCGCAGGTGAAACAGGTGTTGCTATTCGTGCGGGTCATCATTGTGCGCAACCGCTGTTGCGCCATCTGGGGCTTACAGCCACCGCACGGGCAAGCTTTTCGGTGTATAACGACGAGTCAGATATCGATGCTCTTATAGACGCCATTATCAGTGCGCAAAAGGTATTCTGTGAATGATCGCCCAGGATTTATACAAGGAGACATTGCTGGAGCATTACCGGCATCCCAGAAATCGCTGTGATGGACCCATTCAAGAAGCGGATGCAGTCGAGCGTGGCGCCAACCCCCGGTGTGGTGATGAGATCGAGATCGGTATCTTCCTGCAAGATGAAAAGATCCGGCATGTGCAATTTCGCGGCCGTGGTTGTGCGATCTGTATTGCCTCGGCATCGATGCTGACCGAAGCAGTGGCTGGCCTGAACGTGCCCAGCACCCGGATACTGTGTGAACAGATGCATGCCTGGTTTGGCGATATTGAGCCTGCAGCCGGCGCCCCCCTGCCGGACAGTCTGCAGGCCCTTGCGGCAGTGCGCCAACACCCCGCCAGGCAAAAGTGCGTACTGTTATCATGGGAAGCGCTCGCTGATGCCATCGATACAGCAGGCCGCGAATGAAAAATGCCGACCACCAATGTTGTTGCCATTGCGGCCAACCCCACAAACAGGGCTCGGCCTATTGCATCATTATTGGCGGTAAAGAACAGGCCATGTGTTGCCCCGGATGCCAGGCAGTAGCAAGCTTGATCGTCCACGGTAATGAAGTAAACAAGGGCGAGAAACGCGGTCGCAATTAACTGCCAAACCAGATGCGGATACTAGTGTACCGCCCACTCAGGTTTTTAATTTCGAATATCTATACCCGATTCAACGAGGGTTTGCTCCACCCAGGCACCCAAAAACTCCCGCACTTTGGTGCGATCAAGTTCAGGCAGGATGCGCTGAGCTTCATCCATCGCGACTTGCGCCTCCTCCTTGCTACCTTGCAGGCCAAGCACCAGAGCCATGGCGATATAGCCTGGATAATACCTGGGGTCGTCCTTACATGCCTGCCTGGCCATCTCAAGCGCCGCGACGAGATCGCCAAGGACCGACTGGCCTATACTCAGGACGGCCTTCCAGACTGCACTACCCGCATTTACCGGTGACAGCTTGATCGCATGTTCCAGGTCATTAACGCCATTCTGAAGATCCAGGGTTACGATCTTGGCTGCACCCAGCGCGGCAAAGGCCTGGGCATTCGTAGCATCGATCTCAATCGCTTTTTCGATAATGGGTATGCCTTTTTGATGAAGACCAAGATCTGAATAAGCACATCCGACGCAGCCCAGCACTTCCGATGATTGCGGCGCCAGGTCGAGCGCGCGCTCTGCCGCCGCAAGCGCCTCCTCACGCGCTGCCTGCCGGTCCGATGCATAATATGCCTGCCCCCCGATGGCAAGAAGCAGCGCAAGGTACGCATGTGCCGCTGCCAGATCAGGGTCCAGCTTAATGGCCTGTCGCAGCAGGTTGGTCGCTTCCGAAAAAGACTTTTTACTCCAGCCTTTAAAAAGCAATAATGCCTTGGCTTGCTGGTGGCAGGACAGGGCATCTTGATTTGCCGCAGGGACGTGTTTTGCCAGAGCAGCTTCTGCGCGGATGATCTCCGAGCACAACTGCATTGCCATGGTTTGCGCAAGTTCATCCTCGATTGCAACAAAAGCAGCCAATGGACGATCATAATTCTCCGCCCACAAATGCGTGCCCGTTTGCGTTTCAATCAATTGCGAGGTGATACGAAGATTTTCACCTATCGTGCGTGCACTGCCTTCAAGGGCGTAACGCACACCCAATTCCTGTCCAACGTCTTTTACGTTGGGCGCTTTGCCTTTATAAGAGTAAGCCGTATTTCGGGCGATCACGAATAAATCGGGAACACGGCCCAACAGCGTTGTGAGATCTTCCGTCAGGCCATCGGCAAGTATTTCCAACTCCCGGTCGCCCGAAAAGCAGGTGAAGGGCAGAATGACCAGCGATGGACGGTTGCGCCCTTCGGCTGCAGTTGTCGTTGCCGGTACTGGACTTTCGGTTCTGTGCCCTTTCGCAGTAGCTACACGACTCTCCTGGGCCCAGGCGAGAACAAGGGCCACGGGGAAACCCAGACCAAGCAGCACCAGCGTGACCTGATCAACCCAGGTGGGCAATGACAGCGTATCCTCCAGGGCCATAGCCACTTGCAGAAGTACCCAGGCCAACGCCAGATAAACGCCTGCAACCAGCCAGACTTTGCGGCGGCGCAGTTCTTTGAGGAACTCAATCATCTACAGCACCTGTGTGGGGATATTCCCCTGAAATCCGCCACTTCGGATTCCAGAGATATCTGGATCTATACGCATTTTAAGGGTATCACCAAGTTGAATCCTATAGATCGGAGTTATCTCAGCATCTCAAACAAAAACAGAGTCGACAATTCCTTGTGGAGACCTTACCCGAAGGTCAGGACAACTAACCGGGATTACCGATATGGCGCTACCAGTTCAGGATTGAAGAACTCCAGAATATTCTCCTTCTGAGCCATAGCATCTCGATAGCCAAGATCAATCAGCTCCTTGCAGAATGCTTTTTCAAAGAGAAAGTAACTGGCCAGACTGCTGCCGCCGCCGCGTTCTGTGGCTCCAATAATCTTCATCGCAACTCGCATCGCCAAAGGCAGGTCTTTGACGTGTTTTCTCGCAATCTCATCGAACTCCATGCTGGGGTAAATCACCAGTAAATCGATATTGCGCATATCGGCAGGAGGTCGGTGTGGACTTTCGTTGTCGGCATAGGCTACCAGGTTGTTTACTTTCACCAGCGTTTCTATATCGTGCTCCAGGCTATCGATAAAAGCACTGGCGAAGATATGGCCTATCATTTGCGCCATGGACGGGGAATGCATTACCTGCTCCCGCTGCGGCACATGCTTTGCATTGCCACTCACGCCAATCACCAGCACCCGATCAGCACCCAGGCGAATCACCGGGCTTATCGGAGCAAGCTGACGCAGAGCGCCATCACCAAAGTATTCCCGGCTGATTTTTTCGGCGGGTAACACAGCGGGAATCGCAGAGGAGCCGAGGATATGGCTGACATTCAGGATAGCAGGCACACCCACGCTGCGCCCGTGACGCCATTTCTCCATTCCCGCGCTACCCTGGAAGAAAGTCACATTCTCTCCCGAGCTGTAACCCGTGGCTGATACCCCCACTGCATCAAGGTATCCGCTATCTATGCGCTTCTGAATATTTTTAAACGCAATAGACTGGTTCAGTAAATGCCGCAGTGGGTCATTGTTAAGTAATGAAAGGGGACGACGACGGCCCATACCGCGGTTAAACAGTGAGGCTAAAAGACGGCCGGGGCCTTTGATCAGATCCCAGGCTCCGGCACGGTACACTTGACCAACGTGCAGGGAACTCCAGATCTTTTCGACTTTTTTCACCGCCAGGCGGAAATTATTGGCCGATGCGGCAAGCGCAACCGCATTCACGGCACCGGCGGAGGTTCCACTGATAATTGAAAAAGGATTATGCGCATTTTTGGCATGCAAATCGGCAACGGCTTTGAGCACACCTACCTGGTAGGCCCCTCTGGCGCCGCCACCTGAAAGAACGAGTGCAGGTTTCATTAGATATTTTTATGATTGCCCGTTTTTTCGAGTATATGCCACGAGGGTCAGATATTCACCGAATGAAACCAGTAATATTGCAGAACATCCGCATGCCCATTAACATACCGCCTCATCATCATTGAGCGAATCAGGCCATATGCAACAGTCTCTAGCCCCCTTTCACCTGGCGGTGGAGTGCCGGAAATAATCGCTTTGGCCCCATTCTGCGTACACTACGGATAGGTTCACTGATGGTGCTGTTATGAAAACCAATCCAAATCCCCAAGGCAAGGGTCTGGTGCCCGTGCTCGATGCCTGGCAGTCACTGCAACCCGCTGCGGTAGCGCCAAAATCAGCGCCCCGTCTGCTGGGCGACTACATGGTCTCCTTACTGGTATTGTCCGCCGAGTTCAGTTTCAAGCCGGTACCCGGTAAACCCTACTATCTGTATTGGCGGGAGGGGAACTGGCAGTTATCGCTGATTAGTCCTGCAGAGTGGGGGCCGCAACATCCAGGTGAATGCCTTGGCGAGTGCCGGCTGGGGTTTGATATGACCTGGCACTTGATTCCGCAGCGTGAAACGGCTTTCAGCGCCGATGTGCTATACGCGATCGAACAATTCACAGCACTTTTCGGTGAGCAGCTCGCCAGCGCTGAAACGCTGGAAGATACACTGCCGTTCTACGTTCGCCAGTTGCCTTTTTACAGGCGCTTGTTGGCCAGCGGATTAGCAGCGTCACTGCAGCACTCGATACGTGCTTCCGATCAGCTGGGACACAGCGGCCGTGTCTGGCTGCAGCGAATATCCGGTGAGCTGCCCCAACTTCTCGCCAACCCCGCTGTGGCCGTATCGTAAAAGGAGACAGGATGACGGCGATAATCGCAGATTTTCGCAGTGACACGGTGACCCGGCCTTCAGCCGGCATGCGCCAGGCAATGCTAAGCGCCGAGTTGGGCGACGATGTGTATGGCGACGACCCCACCGTAAACCGGCTGGAGTCGTATATAGCGGATTTAACTGGGAAAGAGGCCGCCCTGCTTTGTACCTCCGGCACCCAGAGCAATCTGGTGGCCTTACTGGCGCACTGCCAGCGCGGCGACGAATACATCGTAGGCCAGGAGGCACACACTTATAAATACGAGGGTGGCG
>Ga0316189_10005268_pt1 | contig 12398 bp, 7 predicted proteins | sample LowCovwburrow_MG_FD_204930 | JGI IMG/M metagenome (GOLD analysis project Ga0316189, IMG submission 204930) | Coastal sediment microbial communities from Maine, United States - Lowes Cove worm burrow | ecosystem: Environmental > Aquatic > Marine > Coastal > Sediment | place: USA: Maine... | reverse complement strand
CCTATTCCATTGAATCAGCTTTGAATTACTGCATGGCTGAGAGAACTCGCAGCCTTGCGCTAATTCTAATGATTTAGTTTTTCTGATAACTTCGTTACTAACGAGCCGAAGAGTCTAAATTGATTAACTTGTAAGGATTGCGCAGCCGCACGTTCGCCCAACATTTGGTAGGCGATAGCCATTAAGGCTGGTCTTTCTAACTCGAAGTGTTCGGTGTAATCCGGCATTAGACCCGCTGCGACTCAAACACCGCTTGGTATTCACCAATAAGCGGCGTCTGACACGCTTTCGCAGACCCCAAAGCGCATTTTAGTAGTGGACACTGGGTAGCTAACCGTCGCAAAACTTGCGGCTATCAATGCTGTATCACCATGCTTTTTGAGAATATCGCCGCGCAGCAGTTCAAGGTTTCCGAGTTGTATAGGGTTGCTTCGGCGAAGCGAAAACCTAGCCCAGTATCAGCGGCAGTCAGCCAGTCTTTATTAATACAGGCTGTAAGTTGCTTGGTATCTAAGCCTTGTTCTATCAATCGATCAACTACTAATTGCGCACACGGGCCGCAATCCCCATACGAGGCGGCAGCTAAGGCAGCACCGCCCATATCGATTTATTACTACCACAATAATAAGCAAGTAATTTGTGTATCTCTATGACGAAATAGCGCTTGGATTTGTGACTTACTTAGTGAAAAAAACCTTAGTAAAAAAAATGTGCGTCAATAAACCGAACTGATGATTTAGCTTTCCAGTTCGCAGGGCACTTATCTCATCGCAAATGTCTGCCTCAGATGAAGACATTCACTAAAATTAGTAATGGCTGGGCGAACTAATAAAACCTACTCCGGCTATACGTTAAAAGCCAGACCCAGGTTGTAATAAGAAGCTATCTTCTTCGCTAGTTGATGCGCGACCCAATATCTTATTTCTATGTGGGTAACGGCCAAATCGCTCAATTATCAACTTGTGCTTAATTTCGAACTTCAAGTTTGATTCGACACCAAGACTGGTAAATAGGCTCACCGCTTGCTGATGAATTATGAGTGATTCACTATGCATGAACGGCATATAGACGAAACTTCTTTGTTGCTGTGTTAACTCTGAGTCAAAGCCTTTAGATATTGCCGACTGTGCCAGAGACAAGGCCAAAGAGTCATACGCAAATGACTCTGCCTTGCCACGAAACATGTTTCTTGAGAATTGGTCTAGTACGATAATTTCAGCCAGACAACCTAGAGCCGTCGAGCGCCAAGAAAATAATTCGCATTTTGACGCTTGAGCATGGATGTCAGAGAACCTTGATCGAATTAACTCATCAAAACTCTCATCCTTTTTGAACCATTTAACTTTATCGATTTCAACAAACCAGAAATCTGTAATTTCATTATGCATTCTTGATTCCTCGAGACCTCAGATATATTTAACTATTTATACTTGGGCACAATAATCCAACAGTCGATTTTCAACAACTGCACGATCGTTGATATATAGGACTGCGCGGACGCTAGGAACAGTCAAACGAGGAACCATAAGGGCTATCTACTGCTGCTGATTCACGGAAAACGTTAAGCACATCCGTCGAAGAACTCAATTACAAAGCAGTTTATTCTCTCTAACAAAGATTAGGCATGAGACTTACCTATTAACTTCCAATGAATCACGAATGAATCACGAATGAATCACTAGTTAATAATTGATGATTTTTCTTGAAAACTGTTTTTCTTGTTGTATGTTCATCTAGCAAGGCAGTCGGCTAACAGGACAGTTGGCTAACAGGATAAATAACTGTCGGGCAACTTCTACACAACCCATAAGGAAAACACAATGAAATTAAAAAACGTAGCTTTAGTGCTCGCTTGTTCAATGTCAATGAACGCGAGTGCTCAATATATTTATAATCCCGATGATGTGGTTTTTGACAGTACCAATACTTCAAAGATGTTTTTTACACCGTCAATAAACTCTAACTCGACATTGTCTAATTACAATTTCTACGAAAATGCAATTAGTGAAAATGGGTGGACAGCAGCCCATAACTTTACGCCGTCTGATCACCCTTATGGCGTCGATTGGGATATTAATCCAAATTCGTACACCACCACTACCAAGGCTGGAGGAAATGAATGGTTTACGTATAGGTCTCAAGTATCAAGATCAAACTCCGGAATTTCGTGCGACCCAGGGACTGCGCCAGGAAATTGCATCTCTGAAACTCGGAGTGTCGCAACCGCGAAGTGTGTTAGCCATACGGTCAATATCGGACTGACTGGCAGTAGCACCGCAAACGTTTTTCATAAATTAATTGCTACGGGAACCAATGGTATCTCAGCAACGGTTGGTTACTCTCAGGGGTGGTCTTTGTGTCAAACTAACACAGTTTCGCAAACGTGCACCGGAATACCAGGGCAGGAAGTCTATTTTACAACGGAGTCGGTCAATACTTTTGGCGAAGCTGAAGTTGGTGGCAATATGCGCTTATTAGGAGGCAAGTGGAATACCGCGCACCCAAGTGTGTGCAGAGCGGCTGGTGGTGACTGGACGATTGTTGGCTCAGGCGGTATTTTGGGCCCCACATATGGGTGTGTAGGCGCAACGCCTAAATGGGATGCCTGGGGTTTTTACCCTCGCCGCAATGCGCCAACCTTAAAGCAGTGTCGCTCAAGGCCTTTGACTGGTTAACGGTTAAGCGTATTTAGATGAAAACGCCAGGCTGAAGCGCTGTTTTTTCAGCCTGGTTTTAGCCGAATCGGCGTTTAACGCTTAGGAGAGAACAATGAATATCATAACAACTTACAAACGTCCCCTTGTTGCCGGGGGCGTTTTACTCGCCATTGCAATCGCATCGTTCATATTTATATTTGACACGCAAACAAGTCGGCAAATTACTCAGAGTATTAACCCAAAAGTTAAAGCCCCCGACACGACCGTTTTATCAAACAATGACATGATAGCTGACAAGGCTGTCTCGGGTTCTGAAAACCTTAAATCCGAAATACTCTCATCAATAACTGAGTTGAAGGGCATAGATCCTAATGCACTGGATTTTGGTGTTGAAGCTCTGCCTGAGCACGAAGTAGTGCAATATTTTGATCGATTTTATAGTGCGCTTTTTGAGTCAGGAGAACCTCTGACTGAAGAACAAATTCAAGAGTTTTTCAACAAACTGAATAAAACATTGCACAGTTCACCCATCGCTAGGGAATTGGTTCAAACTCGACTTCATGAGTCTCTGGTCGGCCAAGAGCCGAGCCGATTACTCTTTCAAGAAGCCTTGTATGGCTCGAAAGTTGGAATGCAAATACTCAAAGACGAAGCGGTTAATTTGTTGGCTCAAGACTATGAAGAGATTAATGTCGAATCGTTTCAGATTTTGCAGAATGTACAACACTTGATGGGAGAAGCCGATGTGCATTCGTCAATCGAGCAGGCGGTTATTCATCTGAGCAACTACAGTGACGATCTTAACTCTCTGCCCGCGAGTTCATTCTTGTCAACAATGATGTTGGCACGAGGTGATGTGAGTGACCTGCATCGTGATATGGCGGTGCGGAGCATAACAAAAGCGGCCGAAAATGCCTCTTCAGACGAGGGTGATTTTTTCCATACTCAAGCATTGTATTTTATGACAGATAAACAGAAAAGTTCGGAAATAGCCGCTCATTTTTTGACCTCGAAACCGAGCTCCGGGACGGTATTGTCAGTCTTAGAGGGCATTCAAACAAACTATATTGAGCTTACTCAAGAGGTAAGGTCATCGTTAGTCATTGCTCTCAATAGAGCAGACGTGACGGAACGGGAGTTGGCATTAGCTAAAGGCGTGATGCCTGCGGGCGGTAGTTAAAAGAAAGCGGGTTTTAAAAACTATCAAAGACTAACCTTCCAAGTACTATGTGCGCAAGAAAAGCGGGTATGTAAGAACACCGGCGTTACGGTCAAGAAGTCATTTGACCCGAAATGAATAATCGCAGGCATAAATCCCAACCCAACTTAAGTACTTCGCCTGTTTGAATATTAAGCTTTAAAAAAGGGACATCTCTACTTCTAGAGCTGTCCCTTTTACTTAACAGCTTGAGCCAGTTTACATCACGCCGTAGGCCAACATAGCATCAGCAACTTTGATAAAACCCGCAATGTTCGCACCTTTCACATAGTCTACTTGATCAGTCGTTTCATGCTGACCGCTACCATGCTTTACGCAGCTGGCGTGAATACCTGACATGATTTTACGTAACCGCATATCTAATTCATCACGATCCCACGACAGGCGCATACTATTTTGGCTCATTTCCAAACCGGAAACCGCAACGCCACCGGCATTAGCCGCTTTACTCGGGCCAAATAGAACGCCAGCATGTAATAACGCGTCGATACCATCTTTGTAGGTAGGCATATTCGCGCCTTCGCAAACCGCCATCACGCCGTTGCTAATCAACACCTTAGCGTCGTCTAAGGTTATCTCGTTTTGCGTAGCACATGGGAACACCAGATCAGCTTTAACTTCCCAAGGGGCCTTGCCTTTATGGTACTCACAACCGTATTTTTCAGCGTACTCGGAAATACGACCGCGGCGGCTACCTTTAAGCTCTTTTACGAAAGCCAGTTTTTCAGCATCAATGCCTTTAGCATCATAGATATAACCAGACGAATCAGACATGGTTACAACTTTAACGCCTAACTCAGTCGCCTTTTCACAGGTATACTGGGCAACGTTTCCAGAGCCCGAGACAATAGCTACTTTGCCATCTAACTTATGGTTATGGTGGTTCATCATGTCTTCCATCATGTACACACACCCGTAGCCAGTGGCTTCGGTGCGGATCTCGCTACCACCGAACTCTAAGCCCTTGCCGGTTAGCACACCAACAAACTCATTGCGGATACGCTTGTACTGACCGAACATATAACTTACTTCACGCGCACCAACACCAATATCGCCCGCAGGCACATCGGTGAATGGTCCAATATGCCGATACAACTCAGTCATAAAAGCCTGGCAAAAATGCATGACTTCACGATCTGACTTACCCTGAGGATTAAAGTCAGCTCCACCTTTACCTCCGCCCATTGGCAAGCCCGTCAAGCTGTTCTTAAACGTTTGCTCAAAGGCTAAAAACTTTAATATGCTTGGCGTGACGCTCTTATGAAAGCGAATGCCACCTTTGTATGGGCCAATGGCATTATTACACTGCACACGATAACCGCGATTAACTCGCACATTACCATCGTCGTCTTCCCATGCTACGCGGAAGCTGATCATCCGATCAGGCTCACTCATACGCTCTAAAATTCTAGCCTGAGTGTATTCTGGCTTGTCCTGAATAAACGGAATAATGGTGGCCGCCACTTCTTCTACGGCTTGTTGAAATTCAGTCTCCCCCGGATTACGGCGTTTTAAGCCGTTCATAAACTCTTCTAGTTCTTCGCTGGCCTTTTTTGTAGTCAATTTCATCACCTTGTGTTTAAACTTCTTTTATTATGAATAGCTCATTGCGAGAGCCACAGTAATCTTAAACAGGCAGTCGAAAGGTACGTACCCTTCATTGCTTGGCGCCTCCAGAATCACCCCTATTGCCATTAGCTTCATCGAGCAGTACACCCTTTTTACTGGCATATACAGCTCATGTCTATAATCCTTTTGTTCTATTGCATATCTCAGACAAACACGTTTTACTCTAAAACACGCTCGGACAAAGGGCTACTCGCGCACACATCACGTGTCGCTTTATAGGCCTCGACTGACAATGTATCGATAGCCGTTGGAGTCTAGTAAATAATAGAAGTACTACTCATCAGAGGGTAATAAATGAAGACTTCAGACCTGTTCGTAAAAGCATTAGAAAATGAAGGTGTAGAATATATCTATGGTATACCTGGTGAAGAAAACTTAGATTTTTTAGACTCTCTTCAAGGCTCGTCAATTAAGTTAATTCTAACTCGCCACGAACAAGCTGCTGGCTTCATGGCGGCCACCTACGGTCGCCTCACTGGCAAGCCGGGAGTCTGTCTTTCAACCTTAGGCCCAGGCGCAACAAACTTCGTAACATCAGCAGCTTACGCGCAATTAGGCGCAATGCCGATGATCATGTTAGCGGGCCAAAAACCGATTCGAAAGAGCAAGCAGGGTCGATTCCAAATCGTTGATGTAGTCGGGCTGATGAAGCCAATTACTAAGTACTCTGAGCAGATCGTTGATGGCAATAATGTGCCGGCAATGGTGCGTGACGCGTTTAGAATTTCGATGGAAGAACGACCTGGTGCAGCCTACTTAGAACTGCCAGAAGACATCGCTGAAGAAGAGTCTAATGCAAGCCTTTTTGAGGTTGTCGGTCACCGTCGTCCAAGCGCTGATCATAAGTCAATTGATGCCGCTGTTGAGATGATTCAAAATGCCAAATTACCTCTTTTATTAATTGGCGCTGGCGCCAACCGAAAACTCGCCGGTAAGATGTTGCGTAAATTTATTGATGAAACCGGAATTTATTTCTTCAATACACAATTAGGTAAAGGCGTAATCGATGAACGTCACCCACAATATTTAGGCACGGCGGCACTGTCATCCAACGACTATTTACACTGTGCGATCGAACGTTCTGACCTAATCATCAATGTTGGTCATGATGTCATCGAAAAGCCACCATTCTTTATGGAGAAAGGCGGTAAAAAAGTAATTCATTTGAACTTTTTCGCGGCGCAAATCGACGATGTCTATTTTCCGCAGCTTAATGTTGTTGGCGATATATCATCGTCAATGTGGGAAATCGCTGAGAAAATAAAGATTTCTGAGGATCGAGATTTTAGCTACTTTAAGCGTGTTAAAGATAAAGTAGGCAGCCATATCACTAAGTACTTTAAAGACGACCGATTCCCGATGCTACCTCAACGTTTGGTCAATTTGCTACGCCAGAATTTGGATGACGAAGACATTGTCACCTTGGATAATGGCGTATACAAAATTTGGTTTGCACGGAATTATGAATGCCGCTCACCCAATACTATGCTGCTCGATAATGCATTGGCGACGATGGGTGCAGGCTTACCCTCGGCCATGGCCGCAAAGCAAATTCACCCTAATCGTAAAGTAGTATCGATCAATGGTGATGGAGGCTTCATGATGAACTCACAAGAGATCGAGACAGCTGTTCGCATGGGCTTAGACCTAGTCGTAATTATTCTCAACGACAGCGCTTACGGCATGATTAAATGGAAGCAAGAGGGTGTTGGCTTTGATAACTTCGGCTTAGATTTCAAGAATCCTGATTTCGTGATGTACGCTGAAAGTTTTGGTGCCCATGGTTACCGCGCTGAATCAGATGAGCAATTCCAAAGCATTTTGGATACCGCACTGAACTCGAAAGGGGTACACATCATAGATTTGCCAATCGACTATTCGTTGAACCATTCAATTTTGAATGTATTACTCAAAGAAAGCGCGTGCATTATTTAATTCGCAATTTTTAACCCGGAATACACACGAGCAGCTCAACCGGCTGAGGTAAAACAAAACTATGAGTACTATTCAGGTTAATAACCCGTTCGACCAAAGCTTAATAAAAAGCTTGCCAGTCAGCACTTCAGAGCAACTTGAAAGCGCTATTAGCAAGGCACACAGCTTGGTTGAGAATCGTGACAACTGGTTGCCTGCTCACCAGCGAGTAGAAATACTAGAGCGGGTGATCGAGATTATGAGCGAGCAAGTTGAGGAGCTCACTCAGCTTGCGGCAAGTGAAGGAGGCAAGCCATATATTGATTCCAAAGTTGAGGTGCTTCGCGCCATCAACGGCGTTAAATTGGCGATAGAACACATCCCACAAATCAAAGGCGAGCAAATTCCGATGGGGCACACCGCCTCGTCGGCTAATCGAATAGCGTTCACACAGCGAGAACCGATTGGGGTTGTCTGTTCGGTCAGTGCATTTAACCACCCGCTGAACTTGATTGTGCACCAAACTATACCCGCACTTGCGGTTGGCTGCCCAGTACTGATTAAACCTGCGGCGCTAACGCCACTGTCTTGTCTTCGCTTTGTCGAGATTCTGCGAGAGGCTGGTCTGCCAGAAGGCTGGTGTACTGCGCTACTGACCAGCCGCGAAGACTCCGAACGAATGGTTTGCGACCCACGAGTAAACTTCTTCTCGTTTATTGGCTCGGCTAAGGTCGGTTGGATGTTGCAATCAAAGCTATCTCCCGGCACACGTTCAGCACTAGAGCATGGTGGCGCTGCGCCGGTGATCGTCGATCAAAGCGCTTTCGACACTGAGAGCGATATAGATGAGATGCTTGAAAGCTTGACCAAAGGCGGGTTTTATCACGCTGGGCAAGTCTGTGTTTCAGTTCAGCGCGTTTATGTGCATGAGTCTCGGGCCGCCGACTTTGCGCAGGCGCTGGCCGACAAAGCATCTAAGCTTATCGTCGGTGACCAACTTGATCCTAAGACTGAAGTAGGCCCATTAATCACCACAAAAGAAGTCGACCGTGTCGCCGATTGGGTTGAAGAAGCCAAGCAGTCTGGAGGCCAAGTATTATGCGGAGGCAAACGAATTTCAGCGACGTGTTATGCACCGACGGTAATTCTAAACCCAGCGGAAGATGCTCAGGTTTCTCAATTAGAAATCTTCGGCCCGGTCGTTTGCGTTTATTCTTATGCAGATAAAAGCGATGCTATCGCCAGAGCCAACGGTTTGCCATTTGCTTTTCAGGCAGCGATATTTACCAAGCTGCTTGATGATGCCTTAGATACCGGTAATCGACTCAATGCGACCGCCGTTATGGTTAACGACCATACTGCCTTCAGGGTAGATTGGATGCCATTTGGTGGCCGCGATGCATCAGGAATCGGTATGGGTGGCATCCAATATTCGATGCACGAAATGACACGCGATAAAATGCTGGTTATTAAAAGTAACGCTCTATAACAATCGCTATCCCTATCCCTAAATAATCGCCTGAGATGCTCTCGATCAACAAGCTCTAAGAAAGCCGGAACAAATTATAAATCTATAATCGTTTCGGCTTTAGCTAACTCAAAGTGTCGTCCTTCAGCCTTTGATTGCTGCTTTAATCGCTGTTCAATTTCGATTAATTCAGACCATCTGCGACTCGGGTCATGGTGGCCTATATAAGTACGTTTTACATTCGCCTCTATCGCCATATCAACCACGTCTTCAATACAACTATGCCCCCAGTCTTTTCGCGCCACGCCTTTGCTGCCGCCGAGTGGCTTTTTGCCGTCGTATTCATCACGCAGAAACTGACCGTCTCGATAAAGCACATCGGCATTCATTGCCTGCTGAATCAAACGTTGCTCCGCCTCTAAACTAGCAACTTGCAGCGGAAAGTCTGGGTCATCACCCCGGCGCAACTCGTGGTCGGTACAAAAAACGAACACCTTACCATTATGCTCTATACGATACGCAAGGCATGGGTCTGGGTGAAAAACACTAAAGGGTTGAATCGTGGTTTTACCTATTTTAATTGGTTCACCCACATCATGATATTGGCTGACCATTGCATTATCTTGTGCGCCGTCATTAGCAATATCTCTAATTTCAGTCGATTCAAAGCTGGCCGGCATCATTTCGTAATTCAATGGCGTTGGTCGCCCCTCATCTTTGCGGTCGGCTTGATGGGAGAAAATTCCAAGGTGCCGGTCTAATGAGGTTAAGTACGACCTATTAGCCAGAAAATGAATATGGTTGCGCGGGTCAAAGCAAACGTTCGATTGGTCGAAGCCTTCGGTGTGATCGAAATGCGCGTGAGTACCTAAGATATACAGCGTGCGCTGTTCTTTATCACCCCACTTTTCATCAAGGTCCTGAGCACACAGTCTAAAACCGCTACCACAATCAATTACAATATCATAGCCATCGGACGTTTCTAGTCGAAAGCAGGTAGTCCAGCCGCCAAAAACAGTCTGCTCTTTTGGCTGTAAACTATCTCGAAACGACTTCAATGATTCAGCCTTTAATGGGCCACCCAAGAGTTCTTCTACAGAACAATCCAATTTATTATTAGCATCCGCGTGAGCTTCTAGTTTGGAAAACGCCTTCTTTAAAAGTTCTAAATCGGAGTTCAAGCGGATCTCATCTCGCTCTTCCTTTTGAGGGAAAACCGAACCACTGCCCTGAACACCATAAAAGTGTATTCGTAGGTTTTCTATATCGCCTATCATTATTTTTAGTTGACCCCATCAATAGCTTCTAATTTATAGCCTATCGCGATGCTCACTTCAACTATTAGACTTAAAAGCTCTATAAAAACAATCACATCTGGATATCGGTATTAATGACTTATAGAATGATATACAAATTAGTCTCTATACTAGCATTGAGAAGGCCTTTATCCGATGATTAAAAAATACTTTAGTAGAATCCTAGTTGGCCTCATTCTTACCAGCGTATTTATTGCTTGGGAGCGCAATAAAATTGACTTGCCTCTGCTAGACAAACTAGAGCTCATCGCCTACGACACCAGACTTGCTGCGACTGTCAGTGAAAAAGCAGTAGACCCGCGCGTAGTAATTATCGATATAGACGAGCGAAGCTTAGTTGAAGAAGGCCATTGGCCATGGAACCGAGTAAAGCTAGCCAAATTGATTGACACTTTGTTCGATGTTTACCAACTCGATATTCTTGGCTTTGACGTTGTGTTCGCAGAGCGTGATTCATCTGAGGAATTAGAGCTACTCGAGACACTTGCATCACAAAGTAACGATGAGGCATTTCTAAACCGTTTTCAAGACTATAAGCCTTACTTAAACCCTGATGCGGTATTCGCACAATCGCTTAAAGACCGGCAAGTTATTATGGGCTATTACTTCGATAAAAGTATTACTCGCTCAACCCGCACCGGTGTTCTAGCCGCACCAGCATTCGAAAAAGGCACACCCTACTACGATATGCTTACGCTGCAAAGTACCGATGCTAGAATCGAACACGCAAATAATGGTGAAATGGTTGAAGCCTTGGTGACAAGCTATACCGGCAATGTACCAGAGCTACAAGAGAACGCACTTGGCGGGGGTTTCTATTCCATTCCATCGCAAGATAGGGATGGAATTTTACGCCGTATCCAGCTGTTGGAAAAGTTTGATGGCGCAATTTATGAATCGCTATCATTAGCCTTAGCGCGAAATTATTTAGTCAGTGAAACCGAGTTGATCACGGCCATCGACGAACAAGGCAAAGAAGTAATTGAGGGCTTAGATATCGGCACAGGTACAGTGCCAATTGACCCACATGGCTCTACCTATATTCCGTATACCGGCCGCGCATACAGCTTTCGCTATATTTCAGCTACCGACATATTAAATCAAACGGTTAAAAACCCAGAGGATTTGCAGTATGTGATCGGCATTGTTGGCACCACGGCAGCGGGCTTAGTCGATCTACGAAATACACCGCTGCAACAAAACAATTACCCTGGGGTCGAGGTACATGCGGCGACGATCACTGGCATGCTCGACGCGAGCTTTAGATCACGGCCGTATTATGCCGCGAGCGCTGAATTTCTATTGATTTTGCTGATTGGTATTTTACTCTCGGTTTTATTGCCGATGCTTGGCGCCACTACGCAAACCTTGTTGTGGTTATTGTCATCAGCGGCGCTAGTCGTGGGCAACATGTATCTATGGACATACGAGAACACCATCTTAACGATTGCCCCGCTGCTGTCGTTGGCAACCGGCTTGTACATGATTAATATGGCCTACGGTTACTTTTTCGAATCGCGCAATAAGGCCAAGCTAAGTGGTCTATTCGGTCAATACATTCCACCCGAATTGGTTGACGAGATGTCAAAAGACCCCGAAGCCTATAACCTTGAGGCTAAGAGAGAGCAGCTCACCGTGCTGTTCAGCGATGTGCGAGGTTTTACCAATATCTCTGAGGGCCTAGATCCCAAATCACTATCAACCTTAATGAACGAACTGCTGAGCCCGATGACGCGCATTGTTCACAACAATCATGGAACCATCGATAAATATATGGGTGATGCCATGATGGCCTTCTGGGGAGCTCCTGTGCCAAACAAAAACCACGCTAGCGCAGCCGTGCAATCAGGCATGGCCATGTTAGACGCGTTGGGGCCATTAAACGAGCGCTTCGCTGCCAAGGGCTGGCCAGAGGTAAAAATCGGTATCGGCTTAAATACCGGAGATATGAACGTTGGTAATATGGGCTCCGAATTTCGTATGGCCTACACTGTTTTGGGGGACTCGGTTAATCTAGGTTCTCGAGTGGAAGGGCTAACTAAAGAATACGGAGTATTATTTATCGTCACTGAATTTACCGCGATTGAAGCGCCGGAATACGAATACAGAATCCTAGACAATGTTCGAGTCAAAGGTAAAGACGAACCGGTAACGATTCTTGAGCCGATGGGTTTAAGCGAAGAAGTAAGCGATGG
>Ga0316189_10005267_pt1 | contig 12399 bp, 7 predicted proteins | sample LowCovwburrow_MG_FD_204930 | JGI IMG/M metagenome (GOLD analysis project Ga0316189, IMG submission 204930) | Coastal sediment microbial communities from Maine, United States - Lowes Cove worm burrow | ecosystem: Environmental > Aquatic > Marine > Coastal > Sediment | place: USA: Maine... | reverse complement strand
ACATTTTATCGTACTCGGCAATAGACTGATTGTACGTTATCAGATCGCCTATTCCGGTTGGCGTGATCAACAGTTCCGCGAGAATCGCCCCAATGAATCCCATGGCTGCTCCCAGTCGCAGACCTGCATAAATAACCGGACTTGCCGATGGAATAATAATCTTAAGAATGATCTGGCGGGAACTGCCAAGATAGGACCTGCCCATCTCGATCATCGACGTCGGCGTATGGCGCACCGCACTATAGGCGTTTAACACGATAACCGGCATCGCCATGATGCAGACAGTTAAAATCTTAGAAGTCAACCCTATACCGTAAGCAAAGGTAAGAAGGGGAATCAAGGCCGCCAGCGGGGCAGATTGCAAGATGATAAAAACCGGTGCGCCGAACCACTCGGCCTTTGCATTGAGCCCCATAAAGACACCGCAGCCAATGCCGAGAATTGACGAAATAATGAGCCCGATGAGAAGGGGCTGGAAGGTAGCCGGATAGACTGCGAGCATCGATCCGTCAGCTATCATGCCGCCCAGGGCGGACATTGTCTGTAAAAATGTCGGGAATGCGGGACTGATGGGAATTCGTCCGAGATATTCCCATATACCGAAGGCAATGACGACCGATAAGAGTCTTAAGATCAATGGATTTATGAAAAAGGACTTCATGGATGATCCTTTTTAACGCTAGAACGTCTGTATGCCGGGGTCATCGGTTGCCCGCGGACATTATGTCCCGGACAACCGGATGACTGCTTAAGGCTATTACCTGGATTTTGCAAGATTCAGGTACTAATTGCCAAGCTTGGCTTTAGCTGCGTCGAGCGGAGCGAGATACCAGTAGTCCTCGACCTTGAGATCCGCGGCCGGGCCATTCATCTGGCCGGCATCCACGTAAAATGTAAAGTCTGCCTTAGCAGCTTCCACACCCCCGCCATTGGGATCATAAAGCCCGCCTTCCACGGCCTCTTTGTAATAAGCATCGACTTCAGTGAGCAATTCCTTGGGAAGATCGGACAGCAGATTTCGCTTTTGGCGTTCCTGGTCGATAATAGAGGGATCCTTGGTCATTTCCCGCCAGGTGCGGAGTAGTTCCTCAACGAGGATCGCAATACTTTCTTTATTCTCCTTCATCCAGCCAATCTCAGCAAACAGGACCTCGTCACTTGCAGGGTCTGTAATTCCCGGCAGAACGTGAAACCTGTCGCCCGCTTTTGCCATCAGGATGTTTTTGTTCGACAGATCGACAATCGTTGCATTGATCTGCCCCTTCATCATCCCAACGATTCTGTTCTCTGAGCCGGGCACGTAGCTGCGCTGCCCCAGGGTAATACCCTCTCGTTTTATGATGATATCACCAATGGCCTCGGTACCGGTACCCCGCGCATGAAAAGTGAACGGTTGACCGTCCAGATCCTGCCAGGTCTTGTACTTATTAGACGCCACCGGGAAAAAGACAAGCTTGCTCAGCTGGAAGAAATTCCGGATGGGAACCTTGCTTTTCTGGATAATCGAGTAAGGTGTCCCGATTCCGATGTCCATTTGGCCGCCGATTACGGCCTGGATAGCGAGCTGCTCCTTAGCAAAGGCCGTCATTTCGTAGTCCAGTCCACGATCTTTGGCTCGATCAAGGGCGACCAGAAAGCAGAGGGTTTCAACAGATGCCACATCGCCCAAAGCAATTCGGACTTTACCAGCTGCCTGGGCATTCAATCCGATGCCAAGAACAACCACCAGGGTAACAAACAAGACTGAAATTCTTTTCGTGAGAACTATCATTTTTTACCTCCTTCGGTTTTAGATTTATAGTGAGTTCGACTTTGTAATTGCCGCCATCAACAATGAAGCCGGCAACCTTAAAAGCACCTCCTCCTATGAATCACATTTCAAAAGTTGGAGTTGGTTCTATCCTGAGCCAATTTGCATTTTGTAGGTTGGGTTGAGCCCACTCCAGGCTTTGTTGGGTTTCGTTGCACTCAACCCAACCTACATTTTGCCGTTTCGAATGCGCAATGCGAAACCCAACAACGGCCGATTTCGGAACCGAGCCCCAAAAGTTTCAATTTCGATCAAAATGGCCGCTTTTCAGGCCAGCGGCGGCGCTGAACACTGACACCTGTCTACGATCCCGTCTGAAGCGAAGCGTCAGCGGGGAAACCTTACACTCATCAAATCGAATAAAAACAGTATAAAAATTAAGGGCTTCGATATGAGATTTATCACCTCGCATTCCGCAAACCGGTCTCAGAAGGTTCCGGGATATTTGCCGCCGTCTATCAAAAGATTCTGGCCGGTGATGAAACCGGCCTGAGCGCTGCAGAGATACGCACATAAATCACCCAACTCGGCGGGCTCACCAAATCGGCCGGCAGCAACCGCCGCTGTGCGGATCTCCCGCATTTCCTCGTATGTCCGTTTTTGGACTTTAGCCAGGTCTCTAGTGTTGGCCTGGTGCCGCTCGGTGTCGAAGTCTCCCGGCAGCAGGTTGTTGATCGTGACGTTATGCTTGGCCACTTCCCGGGATGTACCGGCGACAAAGCCGGTCAACCCAGCCCGGGCACTGTTCGACAAGCCCAGGATACTAATCGGGGCCTTTACCGCACTTGAGGTGATATTAACAATACGTCCGAATTTCCTGGCAATCATCCCATCTACCGTTTCCTTGATCATAAAGACCGCACCCAGCATGTTGTTGTTTAGGGCAGCCATCCAGGCGGCACGATCCCAGTCACGAAAATTTCCCGTAGGCGGCCCGCCTGAATTGTTGACGATGATGTCCGGTTCCGGACAGGCCTTCAGCACTGCGGCCCGCCCCTCGTCACTATTGTAATCAGCAGCCACGGGAATCACCCTGACCCCTGTGGTAGAACTGATTTCCTCCGCAGCTGCCTCGATATTGGCTGCGGTACGAGCGACAATCGTCAGTTCAACTCCCTCGCGGGCCAAAGCCAGCGCACACGCTCTTCCCAATCCGGCACTTGCCCCGCCGACGATTCCCTTTTTTCCTCTTATTCCTAAATCCATATTTTCTCATCCTCCTCGGCGTTGCCCAACCGGCTATTTCCGGTTCAGCGGCCTGCTTGTATTGCCGGATTTCTTCCAACATCTCAGGTGAAGCGTTACTGAGCTGCACCATATCGCCCTGCAGCGCCTTTTATATTCTATAGAGAATATTTTCATATTCGATAGGATATTTTATGTCAATACATATGAGCCAATTTTAAAAGCGTCCCGGCTTAATAGGGGTGGCAACACCGCTGATCTGACCGGTTCCGGAATTTTTCCCCTTTCAATACACATTTATTTTGCTATCATGTGTATACAACTGAAAAACGGTATGGATCGATTTTTGTGCTTTTTTGCGGCCATATCAAAATTCGTTTACCATAACCGCTATTCAAGAATGAACTTCCAGGGAGAAGCTTCAATGCCGCGTTTACAAACAACCTCAATCAGTGCCGGGTCATCCTCATCAATGGCTTTTGACAATGCCGTCTTGAGCTCGTCTGGTGCTCGCACTCGGTAAGGCGTTACACCAAAACTATCAGCAAGCTTAACAAAATCCGGATTGACAAGATCCGCTCCGATGAGGCGACCATCGAATTGGGTCAGCTGATCCCTTCTGACGTTTCCAAAGGCGTTGTTGTTAAAGACAATGGCAATGACACCAATATTGTGTTGCACCGCGGTAGCCAGTTCGGGCATACAATACATGAATCCGCCGTCTCCGCTTATTGAAACGACGACCTTTTTGGGAGCTGCAACTTTTACCCCCAATGCAGTTGGCAGTCCGAATCCAAGGGTTCCCTGGAATCCGCATGTAACATAGGTGCGGGGTTCATAAACCGGAAAACCGAAATAGGATGTAAACCCCACCTGACAAATTTCTTCAACAAAGTATCCATCACGGGGCAACACGTCGCGAATCATATCAAGGTAAGCCAATTGGGGCTGGATTTTGCTGATTTGGTTGCGGCTTTCAATTTTTGCTTGTTTAATTCGTTTCAGGTTGTCCTTTGAGCGTGAAACAACCGACGCGATTTGGTCTGCCAGAGATCCGGCCCCCACTGCTGCATCAGCAATAATTGCCACATCGGGTTTAAAGCGATCCATCTCTTTGGGGTCGATATCGATGCGAATCACCTTGGGACCTGATTGGGGGCGATCATGATAAATATTCATATTGCCCCATCGCATGTACTGCATTTCAAGTCTGGACCCTATACCAAGCAGCACATCGGTCTCTTCCCACAACAGGCGAGCAGCCGCAATTGATAGCCCCAGTTCATGATCTTCCGATACGATACCGCGACCGCTTCGAAATGCGGTAACCGGCGCATTCAGTAACTTGGCCAGATTCAATACCTCAGCACTGGCATGCTGGGCACCACCCCCGACCATGATCATGGCATTTTTTGCGCCTTTTAGGAGCTTCACCGCCTTTTCAATTTGATTCCCATCCGGTTCCGCGGAATCAAGCGTCTGATAGCCCCTCCCCACTTCAACCTCCCATTCTTTTGCCATGGTATCCCAGCACATTTCCAGGGCAACGGGTCCGGAACGACCGCTGAGCATCTGCTCAAAGGCCCTGTTGGTAAGTACTTGCGTATCTGCAGGATCATCGATCCGATCCGCCCATTTTACCAAGGTTGAAAGCGTGGCCCGTTGATCTGAAAGTTCGTGTAGATGCCCTCTCCCACTACCCAAAAAGGTAGATGGTACCTGACCTGTCATACAGTAAACTGGGGTATTGCAACCCCAGGCAGTGCATAAGGCCGCAGTCGTGTTCAAGACACCAGGACCGGGGACGACCGCAAATGCACCTGGTTTGCCGGTTGCTTTGGCATATCCCATGGCCATATACCCAGCTCCCTGCTCGTGTCTGCTAATAACCGCATTAATTCCGGGAAGACGGTGTATGGCATCGAACAGAGGGTAGATCTGCGCCCCGGGAATTCCGAAAACGGTATCGATTCCGTTGGCCATTGCGGCCCGAATCATTGCTTCTCCGCCGCTCATTCGTCGTCTCTGGTCGTTCATGAGAGTTCTCCAGTTTTATTGCAAATTGATCAAAATCATCGCCCCAACTTTTTTGGTTCCAAAAAACTCCTGGAATCTTTAGCACTTTAGAAACGATTTTGAAAATAAAAATTCAGAACTATTCGCCCGAAAACCATTATTGTTGGTGCGGCCACAGACATTTGTAGTGCATCAGATTTTACGACACGTCAGTAGTTCTGAATTTAGATGTTGACATAAGCGTAGGAATTACAGTTAAAAAGAATGAAAAAAAGGGATTGGAGTTGTACGATGAAAGATAAAAAAATCAAGATTGGTCAGCTATTGCTGGAATCTCTGACAAGTGAACAGATCGCGTGCTTGCTGGACGTGGTTGCATCAAACGGCGGTTTGAAAAGCTTCATGGATGATTTTAAAAAGGCGGATCCGGATATGGCCGCCACCGTTGACAATGTTCTAAAAGACGTTCGGTCGCCAGCCGACGGGAAAACAGAAAGTCGGCTGGCTTCCCATAAACGGACCCTGGAATATTGGAATTCACTATGGCGTCATTGGCACGAAATAGTTGCCGAACTCGGAGATGAAGACGGAACGTATGCGGTCCAGAATCACCACTGGGAGGAACCGTATTTTGCCGGCGCTTCTTTCGCATCTGATCTTGAACCGATTGCGCGGGATATGTTGGGCTTGATTGATGATGTCTATAATTCGGTTGAGGATCCGGAACTCTTTACAGAGGCGTTAGAGGACATCGAGGGAAACATCGCTTCGTATCCGGAATGGATGGGGGTTGAATATGGTGATCCATTGGGGCTTGAAAAGTATTCAACCTTATGTGTGTTAAAGTGGATATGGTCGGGTTTGCAGCATGAACCCCATCCCGGCATTGCCTTGCTCGAAAAAATTTTTAAAATTGGGGATTTATATGAGCTGGTTTACCTGAATCGGAATGCATGGGTTGAATTTTTTGAAAAACTTCCCGCTGCTGCCTGCCGCGAAATTTATACCCACTTGCAGGGTGAAACGCACACGATTGATCTGAGTAATGTCTATTCCCCGTGGCATCAAATCAACCATAATTATGAATCCCGGTTTGATTCAACAAAGTACCTGGATACCTGTCGACGGTATTTAAGCCATAACTGGCGATATGGCCGTCCCTTGGTCGATGATGCTGTCAATCGGAAAGACTATCAAGAAGCTGAAAGTTGGCTGGAAAAAACCTTTGCCAGTATTCTGGCACGTAAAAAAAAGGGTAAATGGTACCCGGAAGTTTCACTGCTCATTGGTCAGCATCAGTATTCCATGGCGAAAGGACGGGAGGAGATAGCGGACCTTTTGCAAATTTGGGGTAAGGTCTCTCTGAAATTGGAAAATTTGCAGCGCGGGGCGGCCGCTCAATTACAGGGCGTTATATTTCGCTCGCCGGCAGACTGTCAGGCGGTTATCAAAGAGTACAAGCGGGTCATCAATCCCAAAGTAAAAAAGACCATAAATCGCCTTTTTGAACAGTGGAAAACCGAAATGGCTCAGCGCAGCTTCTCTCGCGATATGGATGCTCCCCCTGTTCCCGATTCCTGGCTCCATTGGCTGATTGAGGCCAGTTTGGACCCCAATAAAAAAAAGGAATGGTTTATGCGTAAGCTCAACGGTTGGCTGAGGGAGTTGAAGAAAGATAAGAAAACCTTCAAAAAATATTGGCACTGGCTGGCCCGTTTGACGTCAGACTTGCCTGACAGTAAAACTCTTAAGAAAAAATATCCGGCCTTTTACGAGACTGCACTGCCGGAAGAAGCATCGCCGGATGACCTCCTCGGTAATTTTCGGTGCAACGGTTTGAAGAAAATGAAAGCCGGTTCCCGCCTTCACCTTGCGATGGATGTATGGAAAGAGCACCTGCACCTGATTGTGCCCGATCCGGCAAATGTCTATAAATCGGATTATAGCCATCATTCCGCTTGGAGCAAAGCAGTGCATGAACTGAATCAGAAGACTTACCAGGTGTTACTTTCAAGATGGCGTAAAAAGCATAACCGCCGCCGGAACCTGTGGCGTGATATGAGAGCAATCGGTTTGTCTGTGTAGGCTGGATGAAATTAACAGTTTAGTCTTTTCATAAACCGGACAATCTTTTCAAAGAACTGATGCAATCGCAACAAGCATGGATAAACAAGTTACATCGTTCAACAGTAAAATCCAAGATGAGCATGATAAAGGACGGCCTGTGCCGTGGCAGTGTCACTGGTGAATAAAGTTTTAAGAAAGATCATAACTCACTGATATTACATGGCTCGAAAAGGCGGTTTTGGATTATTTTGGACAACAATGAAAAATATATTGACAAATATAAACAATTTGTTAATCTATATTAACATTAATGTTAATATAGATTTTCTTTTAAGATCATGCCCAGCGAACGATTTGACTCATTCATCAAAAGGCTTCGTGAAGCCACAATAATTACATCTCAAGCTAGCTTGGCGAAAACTTTGAGTATCAGTCGAGCCGCGATTACCCAAGCAAAAAAAAATGATTCAATACCAATAAAGTGGATTACCGAATTATCACGGTTGTTTAATGTAAATCCGGACTGGTTGGAAAAAGGAACCGGGTCAAAAGTTTTGAGCCAAAACATCTATCATGAAATATTCCTTCAAGTCCCAAAGATTAAGGCCAGGTTATCTGCCGGGGGCGGATCCTTTGAGACAGAACCGGATATAAAAGAGTTTTATTCATTTCGAAAGGATTGGTTAAGCAAAAAAGGAAAAGCAAGAGATATGGTCCTAATGGATATATTTGGAAACAGCATGGAACCTGAGCTGAAAGAGGGAGATACCGTGCTCATAGACCAATCTCAAAAGGCGGTATTGGCGGGCGCTATTTATGCCGTAGGTTTTGACGATACAATCGTCGTAAAAAGACTGGAGAAACGACCTAAAGAGCTTGTATTGCTTTCTGAAAACGAAAGGTATCCCATGATGCGTTTTAGAGATGAAGAAATGGAAAATGTACGAATTATCGGAAAAGTGATATGGGTCTGTAGAGAAATGAATTGAACCATTTCATAGCCTTTTTTGTTTTTTTAAGACTATCTTCACGAAAGAATATTTCAGAATATTGCCACCTTTTTTCTCTAATTTTTTGTACAAGTATCAATACAAAAATGTTGGAGCAAGGTTATGACGCTTCTAAATATTTTATATGATCAACTGGACTTTAAGAGCGGCAGTCTGTACACCTCGACTGATAAACCGTTAAGTGGTCAAAATAGCATTGACTGGTTGGAAAAAGGTGAGTGGCTTTCAGCAGCAAAACGGATTGGCGCAGAAAAGATATTCTTTGTTGAGAATAATCCTGTAGCTGTTTTTACCGAATGCGAAACAGCGTTTGAAGAAAAGGTCAGAGCTTTCAATAAGGCATGGTGTCTTGCACGACCGAGACTGCTGTTTGTTGCATCACCCGGTGAAATTACTGTATATGACCTGGCACAAAAACCAATCGATATAAACAACCAAAAGGATTGGAAGAATTTAAATGCTCTGAAAACCCTCCATGATCTTACCAAAGTCTCCCGTGAACTTCAAATTTTCCACCGCGATAATGTGGAATCCGGTCGAGTATTTGCAGATGTGAGGTTCGGCGATCTTAAAAACCGTGCGGACAAGGCCCTTATTCGGGACTTGAAGACAGTTCGTCGAGAATTGATTGATGCTGGTCTTAGTGGAAATCGGGTTCGATTTGCGCATGCGCTTATCGGGAGATCCATATTCATTCGGTACCTTGAAAATCGCGGCATATTAACGGAAGCGTATTTCCTTAAAATTGCCCGTCAACACGCCGGGTGGACTGATATCTTGCGCAAGCCTGTCAGTAGACCAGGATTTGATTTCTCTGAGCATGAAACGTTCTACCCCCGTGTTTTGTTGGATCAAGCTTTTACTTATGCCTTGTTTAAGAAGCTGGCCCAAGACTTCAATGGCGACATGTTTCCCGATGTCGCTGAGGAGGAACAGGTAGTCGGCCAAAAACATTTGAGGAAGATTCAGGATTTATTGTATGGTGACGTCGGGATTCAGAAAAAACTTTTTTTCTATTCATACCGTTTCGACATCATCCCGCTGGATTTAATCAGCTCAATCTATGAAGAATTTTATCATGGTTCTGCAAGCGATGATGAAAAGAAGAGTAAGGTGCGGCAGGACGGCGCCTACTACACTCCCCCAGTCCTGGCGGAGTTTGTCCTCAGCCGTGTTTTGACTCCCGATGTCCTCAAAAAAACTCCACGTGTTATGGACCCGGCATGCGGCTCCGGTATTTTTCTAGTGGAAGCCTTCCGGCGCATTGTTCGATATGAATGGCACAGGAAGAAGCAGCCGCCCGCATTTGACGAGCTGAAAGACATTTTGAAAGAACAGATAGCAGGAATTGAAGCGAATGATGAGGCTGCAAGGATCACGGCATTCAGCCTTTATCTCTCCATGCTTCACTATCTTGATCCGCCGGCGATCGACCGGCAAATTAAGATGGGAAACAGGCTGCCTAATCTAGTAGCAACAACCAGCCGATCTACAAACCATTTACACTGCATCCTTCCGATGAATGCCTTTGACGACAAATTGATTGAGTCCATCCCTGTTTGGAAAGAACGTTTTGGCAGAGGCTGTGCCGATGTTGTAGTCGGCAACCCCCCCTGGGGAGCCCCCGGGAATAAAGCCGATGTACAGGCAAAGACAAGGCACAAAACCTTGATAGATTGGTGTAAATCCAACAATAGACCAATTGGAGATGGTGAACCTTCACAAGCATTTCTATGGCGTGCCTTGGATCTTCTGAGAACGAACGGCAAGGCTGGTATGCTGGTGTCTGCCGGCGTTTTGTTTAAGCACAGCAAAACAACACAGCAGTTTAGGAGACATTGGCTTGATAGAGTGAGACTCGATGAGGTCTTCAATTTTTCCCATGTGCGAAAATTCTTTTTTAAGGGAGGGATATCCCCTTTTGTCTCAGTTTTATTCAGTAAAGAAGGACAAAAGGACAAGCCGGTGCACTATTGGTCCCCAAAACAGACAATAGCTATTAATAAAACACAGGCAATAGCGCTCTCAAGATACGATTTGCATGTTTTGTTGCAAGAAGATTTAGTGGGATTATCAACTTGGAAAGAACTTTGGTTTGGAAGACCAGCAGACAGAAAATTTCTTAATTTAATAAGAAAACACCGGCGGCTTATGCAGTATTCCGTTCGCGAGGAGTCTGGTCAAGGTTTCATAATTGCTAACAAAGACAAGAATGCAGACGCTCTTCAGTCATTTAGAGCTTTGAATATTGGCAAATTTTCAAGATATGATTCCCTTTCCTTTTCAGATCCCCCCAAAAAAGTATACCGATTCGGAAGAATAGGCGCATATTCCGGCAAACGCCTTCTGGTTAAACGGGGTATTGATGAAAAGGCTTTTGATAAAGGCCGAATAGTCGCTCGCTATGAAGAAGAACCGTTTTGTTTTACTCATGCAATTTATGGTATAAAACTCGAATCACCGGAGGAATGGAAATATAAAACGATCCTCGGGATTCTTTGGTCATCCGTAGCGCGGTACTTTTTCTTTATGACCTCATCCAATTGGGGTCTTTGGCATCATGAAATTCATCTCGACGACGAGCTGCTTCAACTGCCGGTCATTTTCGACAGATCCAACCCGGCGACTAAAAGGGTGATCGCTATTGTCGATATGCTTCGCAACTACCATCCAAAAAAACGGGACATTCTCCATCCCCATGAACCTTTTGAAAAAGAAATCGAAGCACAACGTCGCCAATGGGAAAGAGAACTTGATGAAGCTGTGTTTGAACTATATGAATTGAATGATGAACAGAAAGATTTAATCCGCGATTTTTGTGAAGTAACACTGCCGTTTTTCTACAGACCATTTGACAGTCTCGGTGCGATGCAGGCCGTCAAAAAAAGCGACCTGTCATGGATTGAAAACTATATACACAATTTCTGCCTCCGATGGAACGCCTATCTTGGGAGTGATGAAGAGATGCGAGGAGAGGTGCATATTGGTGCACATGACAATATGCTGGCCGTCGAATTCTATGCGGCTGACAAGGGGGATTCTTATGACCTCAAAGTGAAAGATAACAGCTGGAGCGCTGTTCTTAATCAGATTGGAGAAGTTTTACCCCAGCCCATGGGGGTTTCACAGATTATTCTGGATGGTTTTGTTCACGTTGTCTCTGATTCCGGCATCATTCTCATCAAAAGGAATGAGAAACGCTTTTGGACTCGCAGTCTGGCCCGGGAGGACGCGGATGCTACAATTTGTAAACGCATGGTAGATACGATGCCGAAAAAAGGGAGATCCCGTTGACCAATGGCACGTCGCCCACTCTCTCCTTTCATAACGCTTTGGAACCGACATATACTACTTTACTCGGAAGTATTTTCTATGGCCCTCCGAGAACTGTCGGAATCGGCCTCGGTTTCCGGAGATGAAGATGCCATTTCCGAAATTCTCTGCTCAATCCTCAATAGAGTTTGTTACAAACTCGGTAAATCCCGAAATCAGGAATTGCAGACGCCCTATTGGGAAACCCCAATTCAACCGGTTACAGGAGATGAACTCAAAGGTGGCAAGATTAAAAAACGGCCGGATTTTACGTGTAAATGTATAAATCCTTGGGCGGCCTCTCCGGAAAAATACGAAATATCACTTCATATTGAGTGCAAACTTTTAGGCAACCCCACAAGCGCCACATGGATTAGCAATAAGAATTATGTGAAAAACGGAATCAAACGATTTGATAGTAAATTTCACGAGTATGGAAAACGGGCTGATTCAGGAATGATGATCGGATATATCATTAGCATGACACCGCAAGAGATTGAATCCGAAGTGAACGATTATCAGAAAAAACATGCACCTGAATATGCGGAAATAAAGTTTTTTTTCGACACGACAACCTTTTTTAAAACTCGTCAGGCTATCAAAAGGAAAAATGTCTTGCCCGTCAGATTTGAACTGATTCATTTATGGGTGGACCTGCGAAACTGCTATAAAAGATTAGAATAGCCATGGAGAAAATACAGAGGATTTGGAGTCGATCATCGGATTTGGCAACCTTAATTTTAGGCAATTCAGGTTACTTTAGAAATTCGTTTATTGTGCAATATCAAGCTGTTATGACAAGGGGTTGAATTATAAGCAAATATGATAAAGTAGAACTATATATCCAGATTTATCTCATCGAATCCCGGCCGAATAAAATTCCTGGCTTCTATAAAAATGGTTTCCACCCGCTTTCTTAAGCCGTCAAGCTGCGCCAGTATTGAAAGAATTTGAGCCTGGAGATTCGGAAAATAGTTGTGCATATGCATCCAGGCCGCC
>Ga0316189_10005266_pt1 | contig 12402 bp, 6 predicted proteins | sample LowCovwburrow_MG_FD_204930 | JGI IMG/M metagenome (GOLD analysis project Ga0316189, IMG submission 204930) | Coastal sediment microbial communities from Maine, United States - Lowes Cove worm burrow | ecosystem: Environmental > Aquatic > Marine > Coastal > Sediment | place: USA: Maine... | reverse complement strand
GGAGAATCACCAGGGCCTCATCATCATTACTCGGAGCGAAGATCTGGTCAAATTACTCTACCCGGAGGCAGACCTCTATGTGGACCTGTGCCTGGGTGATATGGCGGGTGCCGAGGCCCTTCACCAACGCTATAAGGCGCCTATGGTTGTAACCAGCCATGCCTATATGGTCTCCGAACGTGCGCACGCTCTCCACCTGTTGCTTCGCGCCATCGATACAAATGCAAAATTGTCACGACTCTCACCAGGGGAGTACGTAGCGGACAACAGTTGTCTATATCCACATAAGCTGATGGAGCAGCGCTTCTCAGCCTATCCAAAAGCATTGGCAGCGACACTTGAAATCGCGGATGCCTGTACCTTCGCCCCCAAACCAGGGAGCCTCATCTTCCCACCCAGTCAACACGACAAGAGTTATCAGACCCTGTGCGACAAGACCTATGCGGGCCTGCACAGGCGTTATGGACGAATCACGCCGGAGATCCGCCATCGTGCGGATTACGAATTGGACATGATTCGTCGCAAGAACTTTTCCAACTGCTTCCTGGTGATCGAGGACGTGGTCTCTCGTTTCTCACTGACTTGCGGGCGTGGCAGCGCTGCGGCCAGCATTATCTCATACGCCTTGGCGATCACCCATGTGGACCCGATTGAGCACAACCTTTTTTTCGAGCGTTTCCTTAACCCAGGTCGCACGGACCCACCCGATATTGACATTGACTTTGCCTGGGACGAACGGGATCGTGTACGGGATTATCTATGGCAGAAATATGGAAGAACGCATATTGCCATGGTTTGCAACCAAAACCGAATGCGGGTCCGCTCGGGGATCCGCGAGATCGCCAAGGTTTATGGTCTGGGCGACCGGGAAATGGCGGAGATGAGACGCCAGCTACTCAAAGCGCGAAAGGGCGGGCCACCGCCACGGTTATCCGACCCGTGGCCGGAAGTCATGAGTTTGGCACGGAGGATTGAGGACTACCCCCGCCACCTCAGTGTGCACTGTGGCGGCGTGGTAATTACACCCGACGAGATGGTGAACCACTGCCCTCTACAGCCGATGCCGATCGGATACGATGTGATTCCCTGGGAAAAGGATGGGGCCGAAGACTATGGTTTCGTAAAATTAGATTTCCTGGGTAATCGTTCACTGGCGGTGATCCGCGATACAATTGCTGCCGTTCGCGAGAATTATGGCGTGGAGATTTCCTATAACTCTTTTAATCCGATCGGTGATCCCCAGACACGGGCATTGATCAGCGAAGGGAAAACCATGGGCTGTTTCTATGTGGAATCGCCTGCGACCAGGCAACTGTTGGAAAAAACCCGGATGGGAGATTTTGAGACCCTTGTGGCGATCTCCTCAATCATTCGGCCTGCGGCCAACAAGATCGCCATGGAATGGGTCCGCCGTCACCGCTGGATGAGCAAGCCGGGCAGAAAACCCAATTGGAAGGTGATTCACCCCGAACTCGAGAAAACCCTTGAAGAGACCCATGGACTGATGGTCTACCAGGAAGACGTAACGCGAACCGCCATGGCGCTTGCGGGTTTCAACGCGGTAGATGGAGATAAGTTGCGCAAGGTGCTCAGTAAAAAAGATAAGCAAAAAATACTCGCTGATTATCACTTGAAATTTATCGCCGGCTGTCGCAAGAAGGGCATGAGCGATGAGCAAATCGCGGATGTATGGGAAATGGTCGGCTCGTTTGGGGGTTATTCCTTTTGTAAGCCGCACTCCGCTTCTTATGCGCTCGTCAGTTTCAAATCTGCATTTCTAAAGTCGCACTACCCGGCAGAGTTCATGGCGGCGATCATCTCTAATCAGGGTGGCTTTTATTCGGCCTTTGCCTATTTGTCCCACGCCCGCCGTTTGGGCCTGAAAGTGTTGGGACCCGACATCAACGAAAGCCGGATTGCCTACCATGGTCGTGATGGCCGCATCCGTATGGGACTGATGCAGATCAAGGGGCTTCGCCGTGCAACAATGAGAACGATTGTCGCGGCGCGAGACAAGGAACGGTTTACAGATTTAGAGGACTTTCTCAGCCGTGTTTCCATTGGCGCCGAGGAGGCCAAACGCTTGATTCTCAGCGGTTGTTTTGACACACTTGAGGCAGAGGCCAACCGGCCGACCCTCAACTGGCGTGCACTGTATTGGTACGCCCTACATCAAGACCAGTCAGAAGACCTCTTTCCCAACTATGTGCGTCGGGAGGACCTCCCGCTCATGGAGCCCTATAGCGCCGCAACCCGGCTGCGGCTTGAGAAAAAACTGTTTGGATTCTGGGTTTCCTGCCACCCCTTAGAACAATACCATTCGCAATTAAGCCAAATTCGGCGCGTATGGGCCACAGACCTGGCCCATTATGGGAACCGTCCGGTTTGCCTGGCCGGCTGGCTGATTACAGGCAAGACCGTGACGACCATCCAGAATGAACCCATGAGCTTCCTGACCTTCGAGGATGAGACGGGCCTATACGAGGCCGTCATGTTCCCCAAACTATACCGAAAGCGGGCCCACCTGCTCGACTACGCACGGCCGTTTTTGGTGCGGGGAGAAGTTGTCTCGGATATGGGGTCGCTGTCGATTACGCTACATGATCTGGAACCCATTGATGCGGCGTAATTGCCAGGGGTTGTGAGAACGTTGTGATGAATATGCGTTTGCTGGCATGACCTTGCCCGGCCAGCCAGACTCAGTGCGCGTCTTTGTTGCGCTTTCCCTTTTCAACAATGGCCTGCAGGATTTCAATGACGTCTTCATCGGTTTCCACGACCAGTGCCCGTTGTGCAATTTCAATGGCGTCTTGCCCGCCAATACGTTCCAGCGCGACCACCGCTGTGAAACGAATAATCACCGAGCCTTCCTCCAGCAGTTCCTCAAGCGGCTCGAGCAGCAGCGTGTGGGGAAAGTCGCTTGCAACATCGGCGCTGATGAGCCGAACAGATGGATAATTTGCTTTGCAGCCAGCAACCAAATGGGGGACAACCTGCTCTGCGGAGAACTGGCGTAACACCGCGTTGATGGTGTCGTAAAAGAAATGATCCTCGAATAGGTTACATGCGTTGAGCAGCAATGGAATACATTCGGGATGAGCATGTTCGCAGAAAAAGATGCAAACCTCTTTAAAGCGCTGTACCAGTTCGGGCTCGGGCTCATTGGGCAGAGGTTGGTTTTCGCGAAGAAATTTCAGGGCGCTTTCAAGTTCCATTGGGTCCTCCTCCTTAGTGTTCGTCAACCCATACGGGTATATTACCAGCTAACAACGCAAAACACAACCATAATATTTGTAAATCTATTTTACCAACGAATATCACCTTATTTCTCCAACTACCAGCACTTTTGACGCATCTACGTTTTGTTATTCTCTTTTGGTCAGCTACAACACCATGTATTCATCGATCCTGATCGAGTTTTTATTCGCGAATAGAAAGTATATGAGGAAATGCTCCAAAAGGGCAGCTTTATTTGCGCTCTCGCATAGAACAGGCCACTTTGCGATAGAGAAGATATAGAAAGAGTTCCGTGGCTGAGCCTTGATCATTGGCCGCCCCCTTCTCTTCACACCTTGCCAAAGGGTCCCATTTCCAACCTGAGAATGTTAAGCCATTTCTGCGCGGACCCTAAGAGGTGAGACAATGGCCCTGGCCACCCAATTAGCATCACGCGGGTGAACTTTGAGAGCTTTTAGCTAAAAAAGCGTCCAGATAGCGGACAGGAAAACCCCTCCAGGCCGCCAAAAATGTTGCCGCAAGAGGGGTAGACCGATTATTCGCGGTGTACTATTTCGAAACCATGACTCCAGTTGTCATGGGAATCCGGAACGGGATTGGACGATCTTTGCTGAAAGCGTTGACCCGTGCCAACGGGAGCGCGGCCAGACCGGCTTCCCCGACTTCATCGTCGAAAGTGGTCACAATGGCGGTCTCTCCGTATATGGCGAGCACTCGAGTCAGACTGGCAGGGCTTAAGCTAGACTTTGTTGGAAGCCCCTCTTTGTCAAAGAGCTTCGTGTCAAACATTTTATCTGGGCGCCCTGTCCAGCGAGCAACCACTAAAGACCCATCGGCAGCGACAAAAAAGTAGCGCACGATGGGGAATAGACGGGGAAAATCCGCGACCGATTTTGGCGCTTGAAACCCGTGCCCGCTGGCCGCTTCCCCTGTCGCCTCCCTGCGTCGGGCCAACTGGCCCTCGCCCCAGGTTTCATCAAAGGGCAACTGGGACCAGCTAGGTTCAGTGATGGTTCTCAGTAGGGAACGGGTTTCCGTGTCGTAGACGTTGACCTTCAATCCCGAAGATGGGATGGAAACAAAAAGCCTCTTTCCATCTAAACTGGAAGCGAAAAAGTGACGCGTTCTGGCCGGATTATAGGGTACCACCCGGTCCGGACCCACGCGTACCACGTGGGCCTCGTCGCTGCGCTCACGGGGCCAACTGGCCAAAACGGCCGACTCGCTCATGCGGTTGTTGTAGAGGGCAATTTCAATCGCTTTGCCCGGATCTCTGGAGAACTCCCAATTGGCCAATGCCCAGCCATTGTTTACGCGGGCCACCGCTACGGTGAAAGGGGCTTTGGGAAAAGGCAGATCTTTGACAAAATGGCCGTCTGTGCTGAACACATGGAGGCTTCTTTTTCCCATTTCCAATACATAGACATGGTCGTCAAATACATCTACTTGAAGTGGGTTGGCCAGCTCGCCAGGTCCCTCTCCCATGGTGGCGATGATTTGAGCGGGGCCACCACCCGCAGCATACTTGATCAGTCTGGTCTCACGAGTATCGAGTATGAAGACCTCGCCACGGCCGCTGATCGCAATCCTGGCGCGGCCCGTTTGGTAGTGGAAAACGGGTGTATAGATGCCCGTGTTCTTTATTTTCCAAAGGGGTTGTTCCATTGTGAGTAGAGCGATGAACAGGTAATGCATGAATACTCCCTGGCTTCAGATAAGGCAGTGCCTCTCGCTCTTATAATGACCGGTCAGCCATAATCTCACAAATGATTTACGACTGCGTCTCCGACTGGTTTAACCCCAACGGAAAAACGACTGTAAAAACAGAGCCCTGGCCGAGGACACTCTCGGCGAAAATGCGACCCGAATGCCTTTCTGCTATTTTGCGACAGATGGCAAGGCCAATCCCCGTACCCGGATACTCATCTCTGCCGTGAAGCCGTTGAAATACTTCGAATATCTTCTCTGCATACACTTTTTCAAAACCAATTCCATTGTCTTTTACAGCTATGGATCGTTCCTTGGGGGTGGAGCAATTTACAATGCGAATCAGCGGCGGCACATCATGTCTGTGATAATTCAAGCTGTTGCTGATCAAATTCTGAAAGAGCTGTCTCAACTGCGCCGGGTCTCCCTCAAGGGTGGGCAAAGAATCCACTTCTACTTTGCCATCGACGTCTTTTATTTGAAGTTCAAGGTCGGCACAGACATCTTTGAACAGGGCATTGAGATCTACTTCCTCAACAGTTTTCTCTTTTGAATAGACACGGGAATAGGCCAACAGGCTGGAAAGAAGGCTCTCCATCCTGATCACAGCGCTTTCCATAAAGTTCAGAAAATGGTCCCCTCGTTCGCTGAGGCCATCCTTGACCTCGGCCCGCAACATGCCGCCGAATGTCTTTACCTTCCGCAAAGGTTCACGCAGATCATGGGAGGCGACAAAGGCAAATTGAGAGAGTTCATCATTGGTGTTCCGCAGCGCATGGACCAGATGTTCGGATTCGAGAATCTTTTGCTCCAACTGCTCATGGGCCTCGCGAATCTCCAGGGTCATTTCGGAAGCCATGCCTTCTGCTTTTTTCTGGAGATAGGCAATCGATGATATGACATAGAATAAGAGCAGATCCACAATCAATCCAGCCATGGCGACAACCAACGGTTGTTTCGCTTCAGAAACAAAAATAGCGTCCTCGCCGGCGTGGAAGAAAAGGGTCCAGGTTTGGCCCTGTAGCTCAAGTGTCTCCTTAACCCGCCAGGTATCGTCATCCCCTTCGCTCCCTTGGATATCGGCATTGCTATCGTATAACATGGTTGTGTCATCATATTTTTGACTGCCATAGATCTCGTACTCAACATCCGTTTTCCCAGAACCAAGAATACTTTTCATAAAATCACCCATTCGAAAAGGCGCGTAAACCCACCCCACAAAGGCGGCTCTGCGCTCTTCTTGGGTATCCGTCGGCATGCCTCTTCGATAGAGTGGGACATAGGTTAAAAACCCACGTTGTACATCTTCTTCCGTTTCTTGAACCAGGGTGATCATGCCTGAAGTAGAAGCGGTTCCCGTATCACGCGCACGCGTCATGGCCGTGCGGCGGACTTCGTTCGACCACATGTCAAACCCAAAGGCCCGCTGATTCCGCCAGTCAAAAGGTTCTAGATAAACAATGGCCGAGTATTGCTCGCGCTGCCCCTCGGGTCGGATGGTGTATTCGGCATACCCCTCGCTTCTGATTGTTTGAATATGTGCATCTTTATCCTCAGGGCGAACGGGAATGCTGTAGCCAATCCCTTGAATGCCCGGCCACTGCTCATTTAATGCAAGGGTTTTTACATAGCGGCGAAATTCTTCACGTGTCACCTGGTCAGAGGCATTAAACAAGCCTGTCCCACTCCAAAGCAATTGTTCGTAATAAAGCATCTGAGAATGGATGGCGTTTCTGATTTCCTCGACTCTATTCTCGAATCGTTGACGGCCATTTTTATGCACCAGTGAATTGGAGGTGTACCAGGCTGAGAAGGTTAAAACAAGACCAATACACAGAATGACCCATGCGGCAATTGGGCTATGAAAGGTACTGACGAAAGTTTTCTTTCTTATACCTTTCGACATCTATGTCGCTCCCTTATCTGAGATGAAATTCCGGCCAACAGGTGTCTAGAGCGTAGAGCGATTTTCCTTTTCCCAAAACCCGTATCGCCTAAGATCAGACAATCTCACCAGGAAGTTATCGGGATGTCTTACCATTACTTTAGGGACGCCATCATTCTTGGCAGGCCAGGAGACTATTCCTCGTAGCAGATGATCCGAAGAGCCTATTGGAGATCTCATCCTATTGCAAAAGCCGCCTACTTTTGCCAGGTTTTCTCCGGATTCTCGTTACATATAACGAAATGTACCTCAAATCCGGAACAAACCTAGCCAAAATTATGCGACTTTTTCGGCAACATGAGACCTCCGACAGGCTTCGAGGAGAAGGGGTAGGTGATTTCGCTCCTTGTTACCTATCTGAAGTTTTAAAATCGGCAACCAGCAGGTGGAGGTCTTTGGCCAGCGTTGAGAGCGACTCGGCGGAGACCGCCATATCGGAGGCGTTCTTCTGGGTCTGTCCAGCGAAATCGGCGACACTGTCGGTACCGCTGGAAATTTCCCCCGTACCCTTGGCGGCAAAACTCACATTTTCAGAAATTTCATTGGCTGTGGCACTCTGTTCCTCCACGGCCGCCGCAATGCCAGCCTGGATGTCATTGATGTCCATGATGATCTTCGCGGTCTCTCCGATGGCCTCACAGGTATCGCTTGCACTTGTTTGGATGGCTTGTATTTTCAAACCGATGTCCTTGGCCGAATTGGCCGTCTGCTTGGCGAGGTTCTTCACTTCGTCGGCAACCACGGCAAACCCACGTCCCGCATCACCCGCCGATGCCGCTTCAATGGTCGCGTTCAGAGCGAGAAGGTTGGTTTGACCCGCGATCGTGGTAATGACATCCAACACTTCGCCGATCTCACGGCTCCGGAGACCTAACTCTTCTACCAACTTATTGGTGCTCTCTACCTTAATGACCGCATCGGCCGCCATGGTAGAGGCTTCCTGCGCTTTCTCTGCTATTTCGAATACGGTTTCGCCCATTTGCTCCTGGGCCACGGTAATTTGGGTCAAGGTTTGATCCACCTCTTGAGAAGCGTTGGAAACCTGCTTGCTCACTTCGGCGGCCTGATCCACACTGCCTTTCATATGGTCACTCACGCCAGTCAGCGAACCCGCTGACTCCATCAAGGATCGCGCTCTTTCACCAACGATTGAAATGCTCATACCCAATTGAGCAATGAGCTTGTTCAGTCCATCACTAATCTGCCCGAAAGCATCGGTGCCGGTCACGTCACAAGACGTTGTCAAATCGCCCTCGGTGGCCAATTTAACCGTTTCAAGGATGAGGCCCACCCTTTTGGTCGTTTCCTGATCAAGGCCTTGTTCTACTTCCGCATCGGCCGCATGCTGATCCTGGCCTGTAGGAAGATTGGCCCAATCGACCCGGTCCACACCATAGGTTTCCTTTAAAATCGCTGCCGTGGACGCGAGTTCACCGGCCAGGTGACCAATCTCATTCCCAGTCTGTTCTCCAAAGGAGGGGGACAGGTCTCCACCTTTAAATTTTTCGACACCGGAAAGAATCTCGGAAAGAGGCGATCGGATGCTTCGTGCAATAAAAATGCAGGCACCGATTCCCAAAACGGCAAATACCACAAAAAGGAGGATCAGATTTGAATTGCTACTGCCCTTCTCCTTTTGCGCCAGCTCCATTTTGGCAGATAGGTTCGCCGCCTTATCTGCCTGGTCCGCTGCTTTCAGAAGTTGCACGCTCTCTGCCACGATTGCGCTCGAGGTTGCGTCTAGTTTATTCAATGCTCTGTTTGAGAGAAGGGTCACAAGCAAGAGTCCGAAAACAACCACTCCAAAACCTAAACCTAACTTGAAAAAAATGGAAAGGTTTCTCAACATAGATCTGACTCCCAATCAATAAATCGAATCTGTTTTACCCAAAATCGTAATGCCTCACTGCATTAACGTCTATCGGGCCAGACCCGGATTACTTGATCTACGTTTCGCGATGAATCCGACGTTCTTCTCGAGGCCAGGTGCCTTGCCCTCAACCCGAGACCCCTCATTGGGCCGATGTGTGATTCTGTGTCTATGCCACGACTTGCGAACGCCACCACTTCAATTCGGTAATTGGCCTTAAAGCACGAAACTTTTTCCCGGTATACCTCGAAAGATGAAGGAGAATGCGAAGGAGTAGCTTAATGAAGTTTCGTAGCGGTCTGATTTTTTTGTTATGTTCCCAGCTCATGCCTCTTTTTGGGGGGGAACTCGCCGATAGAATAGATGCCGTGGTGCATAACTACGCCGACCAGCACCGCTTCAGCGGCACGGTTCTGGTTGCCCGTGGTGATGAAGTTCTTTACAAACAGGGCCATGGTTTGGCCAACCATACTTATGACGTGCCCAACAAGCCTGAGACGCCGTTTATTGTTGGATCGGTGAGCAAGCAGTTCGCTTCCATGTTGATCCTCCAGTTGGTGGAGGAGGGCAAGATCTCTTTGTCGGATCCACTGGGGAAGTGGTTTCCTGATTTTCCTGCCGAAAAGGCTGAAAAAATTACGATACACCACCTGCTCAGTCATTCCTCCGGGCTGCCTCATTATGCAGGGCTGATTGAGTTAGGGCTCAATCAAGCGGAGTACGACCGCGTTTATCGGCCCTTGGATGAATACGCGGCGACGATCGGCAAGACCCGCTTGAAATGGGCTCCCGGCACACGAATGAGCTATAGCAGCCAGGGTTATATCTTGCTGGGACTCATCGCGGAAAAGACAACGGGCAAGAGTTTAAATCAGCTGATTCAAGAGAAGATCAGTAAACCCTTGGGCCTGAAGAACACCGGCTTTGCCCTAAATGAGACAGTGATCAAGGGTCTCGCTTCCTCTTACCAATATGAATTCCATAAGAGCGAAGACGGCGAACTCTCAATGACCCACCGGAACGCGGCCTATAGGGACCAGACCAACACTTTTTGCACGGGGGGCGTGCACTCCACCGTGGAAGACTTGTTCTTATGGATGCGGGCCTTGATGACAGACAAGCTGCTCGGCAAAGCGTTACGCGATAAGATGTTCAGCGTGCAATCCGAGCCCTATGGTTACGGTTGGTTTATTACCAACCCGGCGACGTGGGGACTGGACAAGGGCACCCATATTATAAATCACGGTGGCGCTACCCAGAGTTATCGGGCCCAGGTCGCCATACTGGATCACGGCAAATATACGATTGCTATTCTAGGCAACACAAATGCTTCGCGCAGTACGCCACTGGCTCAATCAATTGCCCAAGTGCTCTATGGCAAGCAGCCCGCTCCTGGTAACATTATGGGTACGGCGGTTGCTTGGAAGATGGTTTCCCAGGGCGAAGAAGCAGCCACGGCTTTCTTCAAAAAGAAGAAGGCAGAAAATTTCAGTGGGTTCCTCGACAACGACTACGCCTACCGTGTCTATGTGGGTCGGTTCTTGCATAATGGGAAACCCGCCATGGCTAGGAGCCTGGCCAATCTGGGCCGGCAAGCACATCCAAAATCTGCTCTGCTCCTCGTTGGTCTCGCCAATATTGCATCACATGAGGGGAATCACGAGCAAGCGGCCGTTCACCTTCGAGAAGCTCTTGCCATGGCCGATGCCAATCCTGCGGGCAATGAGGGCGTCAAAGAGGAGGCCACGCGGCTACTTGCCGGTTTGAAGTAAACAAGGCATGTATGCAGGGTCGCCCAATTCCTGAATCAAAGATGAATGTCATTGCACTTCAGGTTAGAATGGGTTGGGAGGCTTCACTTTGAAACTTGTATGCATTTCTGATACCCATAATAAGCACAAACAAATCGAGATTCCTGATGGGGATGTGTTGGTCCATGCTGGCGATTTTTGCTCGAGAGGTTCTCTGGCGGAAATCCGTGACTTTGCCAACTGGCTGACGGATCAGCCGCATAAACACAAGGTCGTGGTTGCTGGCAACCACGATTTTCCCTTTGAGCAAATGCCCGAACGGGCTGAACCTCTTTTTGAATCTGTCAATTACCTGTGCGACCAGTCGGTGGTGATTGGAGGCATTAAGTTCTATGGATCTCCCTGGCAACCCCGATTCTTTGACTGGGCCTTTAATCTGGACCGCGGTGAGCCATTGCGCACTAAATGGAGAATGATTCCCGATGATACCGATGTGCTGGTCACTCATGGACCCATGCATGGGGTTGGCGACCTTGCCAGCAGTGGCATTGTTTGCGGGTGTGAAGACCTTCGCGATGAAATAGAAACCCGAATTAAGCCCCGCTGCCACATCTATGGTCACATCCACGAGGCCCGGGGAATCTACCAGGTGGGTGAGATGGTTTCGGTAAATGCCTGTTCTCTCAACCTCCAATACAAGCCTTGGCGCCAACCCGCCTTCACCATAGAGCTTTGATTCAAGGCTCAAGGTGCAAGGCTCAAGTCTCAAGGTGCAAGGCTCAAGTCTCAAGACGCGGTGGTGCTCCGGATAAACCGCCTTCCTCTTTTTCCGCGAGTGGTACTTTATGGGCGTGCTGGAAAAAGAGAACCCCCCAAGTAGATCCTGGCCGGTAAGAGCTAGAACAAAACCCCTTTGATACCAAGCCCTTGTTTAGGCTCAACAGTGGCATAACGCCCCTTTATGGAAACAGGCCAATCTCCGACGCTCCGAGTGCGCTGTGTTACCTGACCAGGGTCTACTCCGACGCTCCGAGAGCGCTGTGTTACCTGACCAGGGTCTACTCCGACGCTCCGAGTACGCTGTGTTACCTGACCAGGATCTACTCCGACGCTCCGAGTGCGCTGTGTTACCTGACCAGGGTCTACTCCGACGCTCCGAAGCCGTCCAAGTTTGAGGGCATTTCATTGAGAATAAATACTATAATTATGGGTGACGGGGATCCCGAAAATGATCCGCTCTCAACGTGAGAAATGTGCCATTAACTTGTGTCCATCATTGTTTAGTACAACAACCCGTTAATAAACCCTTGAGAGAGAACCATTGAAAAATCATAGCGATACCCACATGCCACCCTGGGATCCCAAGGTTCTTTTCCGGCAGATAATCGATGCGGGAACCAACAAAACCAGTCATCCCGACAACCATTGCCAAAAGGCCATATTGGATGGTGCCCTGTTTCACCTTGATTTACTTGAGCACCATTTACAGCATCCACTTTTTCCCGCCCAAAACCTTGAGGGAGATGAGCCGGTTCCCATACCTTTCAAAGCCACCGCCCCGCGTTATCTGGACACAATGATTGTCTCTTCGCAAGAACAGCCCCGTGCGGGGGGAGACCGTCAACCCGCCTTAAATGCCTTATGCCCAACGGAGCCCTGTGGCAAACCGGTGATGAGTCAGAGTGCATTGCACGGTTTTCACGTTTTTGAGGGCTTGCAACTGGTCCTACGGCAGCAAGGCTCTCAACCATCCATGGGTTTTACATTTGCCAAGGCCAAGGTCGCCAAACTGGTTGACGGTATTATTCGCTTGCGCTTTGCTGTTCATCTTCTGAAAGTAAGTGCCCTGGTGGCCCAACTCAAGGCCGCTGGCCACCCCCAGGCGGGGGCTT
>Ga0316189_10005265_pt1 | contig 12403 bp, 15 predicted proteins | sample LowCovwburrow_MG_FD_204930 | JGI IMG/M metagenome (GOLD analysis project Ga0316189, IMG submission 204930) | Coastal sediment microbial communities from Maine, United States - Lowes Cove worm burrow | ecosystem: Environmental > Aquatic > Marine > Coastal > Sediment | place: USA: Maine... | reverse complement strand
CATAGCGCCTCTGCCTCGATCTCAAGAGCTTCAACTCTATCCATAGTCTCTTGCTTAGGATTCTTTGTATGCCCGTTATAGAGCTTACAGGCCGTCTGATGGCTTACTTCTAGCCTCTCAGCAATCATGCGAAGGCTCCAATCGGTTTTCTTCACTATATTGCGCATTGCTTTCGTCGTTTGTTTTCCGGTCTGAAACATATCTATCTCCTAATGTTTGAAGTATTTAACCATGGGTGCTATATTGGTGTCAACTGTTTGATGTGCAATACAATGAATAAATAGTTGTTGACATGTAGTTGATCAATCTGTAGAGTCAGTACATCGAATCAGGATAACAACAAGGGGAATGAGGATGGGATGCGATATACATATGTACACAGAAACACTCAAATCAGTTAACGGGAAAGATCAATGGCAGAATTCGGATAACTGGCGGCTAAACCCTTATTGGGAAAAAGGCGAAGACGATGGCGAATATGAGTACGAGATAAATAGCTTATACAAAGACAGGAATTATTCACTCTTTGCCGCTCTTGCTGGTGTTCGAGACTACTCAGAAGGCACTCCAAGCATGGGGGAGCCAAAAGGACTGCCAGATGATACCTGCCCTCAGATCAAGCAGGAATCTGATAGATGGGCTTCTGACGGTCATTCACATAGCTATTGGACTCTAAGAGAACTGAGAGAGTTTCAGAACAATAACAAAATCATAAAGCATTCTGGATTGGTAACAGACGAAGCTGCGAAGAAACTGGATGCTGGAGAAGAATATCCTACCTCTTGGTGTCAAGGCTCTAGCAGACCAATGCAACATAGGGCTTGGGAAGAAGAGTGCGAAATATTGAAGCCGGTCATTGATGCTCTTGACGAAAGAATGCGAGATATTTTTTGGGTATGGGACAAAGACGAACATCTGGACATGGAAGAAAAAATACGGATCGTGTTCTGGTTTGATAACTAACCACTATTAACAAGTATCTTTACAGCAGGGGAATGAGAATGGAAAGTTTAAACGAAGCACTAGCAACACTGATCAATCAAGCCACTACCGGCATAGATGCAAGCATGGGATTTCTACAAGCTGAGATTCCAGATGTAATAGTTCAATTGCTTATGTGGCATGGGGTTAAGAGCGGGATTCTGTGCCTATTTGGCTTAATCCTGCTTGTAACTAGCATCAAACTAATTCCCAAGCACGTAAAGAAAACATGGGATTGGGGAGAATCTGAAGGCGCTGGGATGGAAGCCTTCACAATGTTCTGGATTCTCCCTGTGATTGTGGTCCTCATTGTCTGCGTCAAGATGATCAACCTAACATGGCTCCAAATCTGGATAGCTCCTAAAGTATGGCTTCTTGAATACGCGGCGAGTCTAGTTAAGTAATGAAAATCACAGGACTTGAAATAGACATGAAGGCTGTAGATAGAGAGTCACTACGGATAGAAGGAGATCAGGTTGTGGATGCTGATTACACCGATGGGACAAAGGTTCCAAGTGAGAAGCTGGTTTTATTAACAGATATGCACCAAGTGTCTAGCTTGGTTTAAGGGGGATATTATGGGGATTTATATAGGGCTTTACATTTACGGGACTGTTTGCGTATCAATTGGGATGGGGTTTGCTAAGAGCGAAGAGTCGGAATACAAAAAGCTAGGATTTTGGGAAAGGTTACTAGCGGCTGCTTTTTGGCCTGTAATGATTCCGGCTAAATTCATTGAATTGCTGATAAAGGCTACATCATGAGAGAAATCACATACGAATTTCTAATGGATACACTAGATCAATCGAGCGATGTTCAGAAAGAAATGCTAGTGGCCTACTTTAATCAAGGGCTTGATGGGTGGGCTGGCATTCATCTTGGAAACATGATGATCAAGTACGCGAAGAAGATTGAAGGCGACGAAGAGTCAGATAGGAAGTTTGAGGCAGACCTAGATAATCCATCCATAGACGCTATTCACAGCGATAGATTGAAAGGATATTGATAATGAAGACAACGCATATTTCTAATTATCGCGTAGAGGTAGAGACAGACACTACATTTATTTTTGAAAAGGACAAAGAGAAAATCCACCAAATAATGATACGGCGCTCAGATGACATGGTGGGCGAGATTAAACGGCACATAGATGGCTTTGAAGGCGTACAGGCTTGTTACGACACCGAATATGTTTGCGAACACTGTGGGGCGGCATGGACGGAAGAATCAGAAACATATAATGGGGGGTGCTGCGCGCCCGATATTGACGCTGAAGCCCTGCTAGAAGAACTGGAGAAGCAGAAATGAACTACCAAGACGAATTCGATCAAATGATGACTAATTCAGTAAAGACACTCCCTAAAGCAGAGGAAGTAGTAATCAATCCAGAGTCTATAGCTGAAAAGATGCTTGTGAGGGACTTACCAAGGCTTTACAGAGCGAAACACCACAAGCCTACCCCTGTGTCAGATAAAGACAGAAAGTACGCTGTAGACGCTCAGGAGGCCGAGAAACGACGAATTATCGAGGCAAGGATCAGGGGAGAGGGGAAATGAGAACGCAGACCCAAGCAGAGAAGGCGAAACTAGACTATGAGGCCGGAGTATACGAGAACAAGAACGCGGTAGGCTCTACCGGATACGAGGAATACCACGCGGCCTATCAGGATTTAGTGTTACAGGAAGAATTTGAAGAGATGCAGTTGGGAGAAATGGCATGAGCGATGAAGAGAAGCAATTAACGGTATATGACTATATCGACAAGGCAGAGTCTAAGTTTGATCACGCGCCAGTCGGCATGTTGTTTGAACAGGAGAAGTCCTACGCTGTACAGCTATTCGCGGCTAATGACTATCTTGAGAAGGTGGCTAGGCAGTCTCCTATATCCCTGCTTTCAGCAATGGCTAATGTGGCAAGTATTGGTCTAAGCCTGAATCCGGCTAAGAAGCAAGCCTACTTGGTTCCGAGAGGCGGGAAAATCTGCCTAGACCCTTCATACATGGGTATGTGCGACCTAGCTATACAATCAGGAACACTTGAGTTTGTGCAGGCTAAGACAGTTTACGCCAATGATCATTATATCAACAACGGCGTAGATGATAAGCCTAGCCATTCTTTCGATGCTTTCGGTGATCGCGGGGAAGTAGTCGGCTTCTACTGTGTAGCTAAAACAGTTGTAGGCGCTTACCTAACCACGGAAATGAGAAAATCCGAAACTGACGAAATAATGAAACGCTCCGAGTCTGGAAAGAAGCAGAAAGGCCCGTGGATGACTGACTACAACGAAATGGCGAAGAAGACTGTAATCAGGCAAGCCTTCAAGCTGTGGCCTAAGACTGAGAAGCTAGACCGAATGGCGCAGGCAGTAGAGCTATCGAATCAGAATGAAGAGTTTGAGCCTCTTGTAACCTCACCTGACTTGCAGCAGTACAGTGAGGAGCAGAAGAAGTATTTTGATCAGCTTATTGAGAAATCTGACGCTATTGGCATGTTTTGCTTCATTCAGCAGATAGGCGCAGGGGTCTATATGAGCCTCTACAACTCATTTGATAAAGACATAACCAAGTACAAGCGAATCATCGGTGATTTGGAGAGAGTCGGCTCAGCGCAGGCTCGGGAGTGCAAGGAAGAGGTAGAGGCTGCGGCAAGGCTTGGTGATGATCTTGGGGTTAATGAAATACTCGAAGATTTATCCCAAGAAGCTGTGGCGTTCATTGTAGATAACACCGATGACGAAACACGGCAATTTATCCAGAAGTGTCAGCAGGTAGAGGCCGCGTGAGACGAACAAGCATAAACCTCCCTCCTTTCCTTTGCGAAGTATGCGGATTGCACAAGAGAAAGAGGAAGAATTACAGCCACGAACAATGCTCTAGGATATTACAGCAGATCCGAAGGGACAAAGAAAAAGGGGCCGAGGATGAACAGAAAAGAGATTGATGCGCCGAAATATAAATTGAATTGCAGAGGGTGCGGCAATGAATTTGAAACACAATGGGCGCGACAGAGATATTGCCATGATCCATGCAAGCCAAAAAAGGTGTTCACGCAGGTAATACCGAAAGGGAAGCACAAGATTAATTGCGCTGGGTGTAAGGAGGATTTTATTACTATCTACGCGCACCGGAAATACTGCCATGACCCGTGCATGCCCCCTGCAAAGAAATACACACCAACTTCGAGAGTGCCAGTAACCAAGGCTCAGATTGAGGAAAGTGGCAATTTAAGTAAGATTTGGCTTAGTAGGCCGCTATAGGAGAAGACAATGGAAATTCTACTACTTAGCATCGCTGTATACACAATAATGGTTATATTTTAGGAGATAGAAATGACAACACCAATCGACCAGAAAGTTAGACACTATGCCGTACAGTTTGACTCATTGCCCAATGAGCATTATATCGAAGGGCTAAGTGTAAAGAACCAGAATCCTGGCGATACTTGTGTTTCTCACGGTCTTCTAGGGCCGCTGGAGTTAATGGCTAAGAACAACGGAACTATTCTGAGCCTTAGCAGGAAGTTTCACTACGGAGTCTCATTGGACAACGCAGACAAGTTGGCCGACGATAACGGAATGCAGCTATCTAGGGGTGTTCAGACGGTCATGGATGAGGGTGTATGCCTAGAAAACACCGTTCCTTATCTTCCGCCTTTCAATGTAATCCCTTTTCAAGCGGCCTATGACGAAGCGATAAACAATAGGGCCAAGGATGCTCAGTGGCTTTATCAATCAGGCGACTCACAGTCAGCCAGCCAGAGACTATTGAAATTAAAGTCAGCGCTGTGCGAAGGCTTGCCTGTGACTGTAAATATGGGGGTTACTGAGCAAATAAAAGGACTCACTGGGCCTTGGGAGCAACACGCTTACCTAAAAATCAATAATGTTTTCAACCCTGTAAGCTACGCCCATACTTTTATTATCGACGGCTACAAAGGCAACATGCTTAGGTGTATGAACAGCTACGGGCAATTCTCAGGGGATGGGGGGCGTATTGGTCTGCCGTGGTGGATAGTGTCAGAGCCTTACTCTGAGATGATGATAATTCGCTCTTTCAGAGACTGGTCTGTACCAGAAAAAGCGGGGATCATCACCGAGATAAATGACCGCTATAACCTAGACATTCGCATAGTGCCTGAAGAAAGATTTATTGATGAAAATGTTGATATGTACGTCACCGCCATAGATGACAACGGCATAGTTTTAGCCCTTACTCCTTCGGGCGTAGTAAATACAGGAAAAACTGTTGAGGAAATAACCGATATACCCGTGTTTAAAACACTAACATTAGACGGCACAAAGTACGTGGAGATACTTGAGGGGCTTGATTTAGAACCCTTCTCAGGGCAAACGCTCTACATAGGCTACGGCAGTTTAGATGATCTAGTCTATGAGGCAATCACACTATGAGAGAGCCATCGATGAATAGCTGATCCACCTCTGCCTCTGTCTTGTTTAGCTCAGAGGTTAGAGCTGTGATCAATTCGCTATTTCTAAGCACTGCATGTGAGTCGTCCCAATCTATTTTAAGCTCTGCATTTTCTGGCTGATCGAGAAAAGACGTAATGTTACCGTTAAAACCACTTCTATGGAGTTGTTTTTTCAATTGGGCGCGGGTTATTGATACAGGAACGGTAGGGCTTAAAGCTGCTTCCGCCCTATCTATTTCAATCTGCTCCTCGGCGGGAGTTAAATCCCTTCTTACTCCATCAACTACTTTCGTATTCATGCTCTTTTAACTCCATATAGCGCAAAAAGGCCGCTTGTTATGTTCCCGCTCCCGAACCTAAATTCCAAAGCGTCAACATCTTGAGAGGTGTCCGTTCTGCCTGTTATTTGAAAAGTGCTAGGAAGTGATGCGCTGCTACCAAAATTTCCTGACCCATCCATCGAAATAAGGCCCGCCGTACTAGGTGTATAGATATTGTATTCCCCGCTTATTCCTGTGCCAGCAGCATTGGAAACGCCAAAGTTCAATCCTATTTCCGTAGCCGTCAATGTTGTTGCCGATGTTTGTCCAGTCCCTTGAGAGATCATGTGATGCTCTGAGTAATCAGTAAGCCACGTAGAGCCAGCATCGGTTGACATTCTCATAAAAAAGGATTGCCCACTTGTTTGAGGGAAGACATTTATAAAAACAACCTTGTATTGGTCGTAGGTTGAATCCAGCCCAGTAAACTCTATTGTGGCATCAGAAGACGCGGAGGCGGCGGAAATAAAGACAACCGAACCAGCCGTGATTGCGGCAGTAGCGACAGCGGTTCCGTCTGCCTTAGTGTAAGCGGTACACTGATAGTCTCCAGTAGCGTACTCTACGAATGTAGCTACATCTCCAGCAGCCGTGGTGATATTTGCGGCACTTGGAAGAATTAAATCAGTGGCATGATGGGTAAGTGTTAAAATTCCATCAAAGTGCAACCTGATTACATTGCCAATTTTCGTAGTGTTAATACTTGTTATTGCAGTGGTTCCAGTCACATCAAAGTAATTGCCGTCTGTTAGGACAGGAAGCGCAGCAGCGCTGGCAACATCAGCGCCTTTGTTTAACTGAATCGATCCAGTAGTTGTATAAACGCCAGCAGAAGTAATTCGCTGCACCTCGGCAGCTGTAGCGCCCGCCGCCATCAGATAAGTGACTAAATCAAAATCTTCAGAGGTAGAGGTTACATCGGTAGATATAGAGGCTATTCTTGCGCCGGTTTCGTTGTTTCCTGCGCTAGTCTCTGTCTTTAGAGCTATTCCCGTTCCTATCCCTGCTGTTGGCGTGTCGGTTGTTTCGTGCGTGACAGTGAGGACATCAGTAACAGCGGAGTTTATTGCGTCAATGATCGTAAAAGAGCTGGCCGCGCTGATAGAAATGTCATCAAATGGCCCCCAGATAACATTATCATTTTCATCATCAAGCCTTACCGAGTAGGTAGAATTGCCGAATATCTGTGCAAATCTACCATTTCCATCTGCAACCACCGGATTAGTCGCGGCAGTCGTTAACAATACATCTGTATAAGTATCCTGAAGAGTCGTGCTTGATCCGTTCACATAAAAATACAGCTTTGCATTAGGTAATGCTTCGCCCACATCACCATTAGGGGAGAGTACTGGGCTTACAAATCGATCAACGGCCATCTTCTATTGCCTCTTTTGTTCCCGCTGTAGTTAACCCAAGGATAAAGGCCAATTCAGGGTAGCTTTGCGTCATAAAACTAATTGCTTCAGGCGCGTTTAATCCAGTCATATTGATAATATTCTTTCTAATTGATCTTTTATTTGCTGAGCTAATAGCCTGTCCAGCCACACTTGAAGCCGCCATTGTCGAAATATCGCCCGTAACGGCCCCAGTAGCCCGCCCAGCCCTTATTAGAGCGTTTACCATATCAGGGGCGCTACCTTTCTGCACGGCGCTTGTAGGCGTTCTGATTAGCTCTCCGATAGTCTTAAACTCATTCAATGCTTTAAGAGCGGGCGAGTTTTTGCCAAATATCCCGGTTAATTTATCAGGCCCGATAGATTTTAATTCATTACTAAAAGCCGTGATGTTAAACGGAGTCTGCCCGCCCTGAAGCTTTCCGGCGTTCTTAAACGCTTTGTCTGTCAATCTCATCACCGTGTCAGCTTGAAGGTTTTTAATCGCCGCATCGCCGCCCTCGGTCTTGCCTAAAGCTCTTATCAATCTAGTGACTTCTTCAGGCGGTGTTCCTCTTGAAAATATCTTATCTGATACTTGAGAGGCTTCGACAAATGGCGAGCCAGTACGAGGGTTTTGGTTTAACAGTTTTGGCACCAAATTACCCGTATCCAACAATTCCTTTCTTCCAATAACGCTGTTACGTGCCGTTTTGGCTAGATTCTGTATAAACTGTCGATCATCGCCCACGTCCGTTAGAATTTCAGTAGCCTCCAAAACTGTATCGTCTAAAGCTCTTTTGACCGAAGTTATCGAGCCGGTCATATCGCCCTGAAAGGCTTGATTTAGCTGCTTTCTGAACTCTTCAAAATTGCCAAAATTCAACGGTGTTTGTTTGCCGTTAAACTTAATCGACTCGCCATCGAAGTTAACAGTTGAATACGACCCTTTAGGTACAGCCTCATCCCCGAATATTCCGTATTTTGCAGCCGCACGTTTAATTGCTGTTAATGTCTCATCCCTTACAGGTTTAGTTCCGAATAAAACTTCGTCGATAGACTCTCTGACACTGTTACGGCTTAACGGAATAGCGCTAGCATTACTTGCTGTGGAAACTTCCGCAAGGGCATCATAAGCGTTTTTAATAGACTGACTCTGACCACTGTCAATATCTGTCAAAGCTGATCTGATTGTATCGCCTGCGCGATCACCCACGCCCAGACTCTCAGACAAGTCTTTTAGCCTGTTTTGAATCGCTGCCGACTCCTCAGCTACTCGCGTCCTAACCAAATCTGCCCCGTCATCACCTACCATTCTTTCCAGTCTAACTTGACCAGCGAAGTCTTCAGGGCTTTGAGTTATTCTTGCTCGAGTAGTAGGAATGTCTTGTTTAGCAAACAACGCCGCCCTGCCCGTCTGATCTGCTGTCATGCCTTTAGGTAAGTCAGCTAAATTAACATTCTCAATATCATCAAACGATAAGCCAACTTTCCGCAAAGCTTCTACAAACTCAGGCGTAGGCTTAACACCATCAGCCGATTGAGTAACAAGCTGTCCCGCTTCCTTGTTGAGTAATTTCTTGCCCACCTGGCCTATTTTTCTCATTAACGGAGGCAAGGCCATTTCAGCCACAGCGCCAAGACCACCACCAACAAGAGTGCCGGTTCCCATGTCGCCCTCAGCCAGCCCTACAGCCGCGCCTTCAGTAGCGCCCATGCCAAGACCTGTAATGCCTCTAGCGGCCAAAGGGGCGAGCTTAGGGGCAACCGCGCCCAATGTTCTGGAAACCCCCGCGCCCGCGCCTAATCCTAGCGGAGCCGTTGCTATAACATCTGTAGCCAATGTTGCCGCTCCAGCAGCTTTCGGGAAGGCTTCTTCGACAGGTTTTAAAGTCTCGGATATTTCCTCGGTGGTTTGTTCTGGCTCGCCTCCGAATAACTCCTTAATTCCAGAGCCGTATTGTTTAAGCCGTCCACCAGCAGCAATGGCAGCCGCGCTTACCGCGTTCTTTGGAGTGAGTAATTCTTGTTTTTTCTGCGCTTCCCACTCAGCGTTCTCTTTCTCGATTCTTTCCCTGATTTCACGGTTTACATCGGTTTCCTCATCCCCGCGCAATAGCCCAAGAACACCTTTGTTCCCGCCTCTTAAAATATCAAGTACAGTATCAGTCATTACTGAGTTTTCTCTGCTTGCATTTCTTTAATTGCTTGGGATATGAACTCTTCTCGAGTCATGCCGGTTTGCGCCATCCCTGCGGCTATTTGGTCTTCTCCAAACTCCTTAACAACATCAGCAGACGTAACCTTTACCCCAGCCGCGTTAACCCTTTCTCGCAGGAAAGAATCATAAGAATCCCTGCCTTGCATCGCCGCGTTACCTTCTTCTATCTGGTAATCGCTGTCATCAATCATTGCTTGAATAAGTCTCGCGTTACCTTCGTTTGAAAGATTGAAGTTAGGGGCCATCTGCATAACAAACTCTCGCTCTCCTTCAGACTTCGCGCCGGTAAAGCTAGCCAGTAGAATCATAGCTTGGTCTTTCATCAGCCTATTTGCTTCTTCCTCATTAGCAGGGCGATAGCCAAAGAAAGACTGGAATCTGTTTTGAAAGTCTTGAGCCACGCCGCCTGTCTCAAAGTCGTTAATCAGCATCATTAACCGCTCAGCTTTGATCTTATTCTGAGAGGCTGGAATAATCTTTCGCTTAGCATTGGCTATATCCGTAGCCTCACCTGAAGCAATGGAGTTATTGAACGCCCTAACTGCCGCCTCTTCTGTTTCTGTCTGTTGCCTCAGTGCAAAATCCCGATATTGAGCTTCTCGTTTCTGTTGAGGTGTTTCTTGCTCTGGGATATCAAACCCTTCCGGCGAATCTAGAGGGACAACCTCAGTAGAGCCGTCATCGTAAGTGATAGCCATTCCGGGCACTGTTCTTCCGTCAGCGTCTTTTAATTGAGAAGGGACGCTTCGCTGAACCTTTCTGCCGCCCTTTATTTGATTTTGAAGACTAGCCGCTTCTTCAATGGCCGCGTTAGCGCCCTCGACATCGCCCGCCTCGAGCATTTCTTGAATCTCCTCCATGTCATCGGTGGGGATGCCTTCATTTCTCAAGGTGTTGATTCTGTCTTTAACCACACTTAATCTAGCGTCTTCGGGAGTGCCTTGTAAGATCAAAGCCCCGTTAACAATGCTGTTTAGCCTAGCCTGGTCTTGCTCGCCAAGCTGTTTGGTTTGGGCAGACTCTAATTTTAGCTCATTTTGCTGCATAACTTGTTGGTTCATAGAGCGCTCTTGCCGTCTTTGTCTTCCTTTATCGAAAGCCTCAAAAACAGCAGGTCTATTTCTACTTAAACCAAATACGCTTAAATCTGCCATATTTAACCCCCAAGGTATCCGGTGACTGCGTTTGCAGCATTTGTAATATCGCCCGAAAGCGTTCTGGGGTCTGTGCCGACTGGGGCAGCCAAACTTCCTATCCCGCCTGCTATATCTGTAACGGTTCCACGTGTAACATCAGCTCCCCCTATCCTTCCTGCGTTTCTAGCATCAGCCGCATCAACTCGACCCGCGCCCAAATTCGCCGCCTGACCCGTTACCACATCAGCGCTTAGTCCCGCTTGGTCTGTTACCCGCCCTGCTTCAATCTCGCCCAATTCTCTTTCCAATCCGGCGATAATGTCTGTCCTACCAGCAGAAAGACCTACTTGCCCATCAGCAACGTATTTCTGAAAATCAGTTAATACCGGAATGGCATTAGCATTCACTCTCGATGCCCCTTCAGCCTGATCAGCAAGCGATCTACCGTAAGCAGTCCCAAGGTCTTGAGTCGTTCCTATGAAATCTTGATTGATGCCAGAAAGCCCCTCGCCTTCCCGTTGTAATGAGGCTCCTAAAGCAGCACCTTTAGCGGCCCCCAAGTCGCCTAGATAACTCGCTTTCTCAGCATCCAGTCTGGACATTTCAAGACCTTGCTCAGTTTGGATGCTCGCCTTAGCATCTCCAAGACCTGTGCGAATATTGCCAATACCTTGTGCTTCTGCTGAGGCCAAATCGCCAAAGATACTGCTGTAATTAGCGCCTAAATTTGCAAGGTCTTCATCCTGTCTTTGTGATCTTTCCGACAAGGTTCCAAGTTGCTGAAAATGCGTATCAAGCTCTTGCGAGACAATCCCCAGCCCCAATTCTTGAAGGCGGCGCATTTTATTACCACCTGACGCGCCCGAACCCACTAACCTAGCAGCTTGTTCCAGTTTGTAAGCAGTTGCCGGAGAAGACTGGTATTGATCAAAAAACTGTTGCTGTGCAGGCGCGCCCAAAGCTCCAGTCATAGCTAGTTGAAGTCTGAACGCCTCTTTTCCGCCCTCAAACCCACTTAATGCGTCTTTGCCCGCTGCAAGCTCTCGCTCAACTAACTGCCGTCCATCTGCGATAGCGCCCCTAAAGCCTGCCTCAGCGCTAGCGTATTGAGTATCTAAACTGTTCAGAGCGTCAGAAAAACCCGCGCCTAGACTAGCCTTAGCCGAATCAACCCCCGCCGTATAATCGCTAACCGCTGAAGCATAACCATCCATTAGGGCTTGGCGCTGCTTTTCCCCGCCTTCCTTTAGCGCGCCCTCAGCCTGACCCTTGAATCCCAAAGCTGTGTCGTAGGTCTTTTCTAGCGTTCGCCTCTGGCCCTCCCCGCCCTCTCTTAGCGCCCCAATAGATTGGTTGAGTAATGCAGTGCCAACATCGTAAGTCTGATCAACGATCCCCTGAAATATGTCTTGAGCATCGCCCAGCCCAGCCAACTCAAGGTCTACCGCTCTCTGGGCCGCATCAGCGCGTAATCTAGCCGCCTCATCAATGGCGGGCGATACAATCTGCCCTGCTTGTTGTAAGGCCGCCGCATTGCCCTCAGCTTGCGCAGTGGCCGCCTCAGCCGCTCGCTTGCCCGCGTCCTTTTCAGCACCGCCAAAGAAAGTATCTCTAAGCCATCCCATCAGATAATCCTCATGTAATATTCGTGCCGGTCACTGTAAGGCTTAAAGCGGAAGCGACAGAAGCAAAAGCATTAATTATCCCGCCCGTATCAAGCCCCACCCCGACCAACTCATACAATGAAACAGTGCTATTAGCCGGGATATTCAAAGCAACAATATTTTTCTGCAAGTTTGCGACAGCAACCCCGTTTTGTAAGATGTAAACCGTCAATGTTCTGGCGGTAGCCGTGTAATTAGTACAGGTCGCTTGGTCGATGCGAAATCTAACCGTAGGCGAAGGCACCGTATACGCTGTAGCCTGCGCGGATGGAACGTCATAG
>Ga0316189_10005264_pt1 | contig 12403 bp, 10 predicted proteins | sample LowCovwburrow_MG_FD_204930 | JGI IMG/M metagenome (GOLD analysis project Ga0316189, IMG submission 204930) | Coastal sediment microbial communities from Maine, United States - Lowes Cove worm burrow | ecosystem: Environmental > Aquatic > Marine > Coastal > Sediment | place: USA: Maine... | reverse complement strand
CAGATTTAGGATCCAAAATAATCAAGTCACCAGACGAGTTGAACGTGTTCTTATAGGCGCCTAAACTGCGATAAAAATCGTAGAACGCTTCATCTTTTCCAAATGAGTCAGCATAAGTTTTGATCGCGGTCGCATCAGCGTCACCTCGAGTAAGCTGCGCTTTCTTTTCGGCTTCAGAGACCAGTTCAACTTTTTCTCGATCAGCATTAGCTCTAATTTCAATCGCTTTTTCGTTACCTGTAGCGCGATATTCGTTGGCAATACGCTGACGTTCAGATCGCATCCGTTCATAGACATTTGATTGAATCTGATCGGCCAAATCAACTCGTTTCAGCCTAACGTCGACAACCTCGACGCCAATTGACACAGCTTCCTCAACAATTGCAGTCTGCACCACATTCATTATTTCAATACGATCACCAGCAACAACATCGGCAATAGTCCGCTTAGCAATTTGTGCCTTAAGACTATTGTTAATCTTTTGCTCCAAGCGGTTCTCTGCATTTGCTCGATTTTTTACCGCCTTATAGTAAGTCTGGAGATCGCTAATCTTCCACTTAACAAAACTATCTACCAATAATTCTTCTTTATTGACGGTTATGAAACGCTCAGGCGCCCTGTCCATCGTTTGAATACGAATATCATAGGTTTCAATAGTGTTGACGATTGGTATTTTGAAATTAATTCCAGGTTGAATCTCTTCACCAGAGAACTCACCAAATTGGAATTTCAAGCCACGTTCCCATTCGTTAACCGTGAACACAGTACTGGCGAAGACAACTACAGCTGCGACTAGGGCGAAGACAATACCCATTAAAATTTTATCGGATTTCATTTATCGACCTCCTCGTTTATTGCTATCGATGGTCTGGATTTGCGTAGCTTGGCTTGGTGTTTGAGATGACGGTAACACGTCATCACGACGCACCGACGTTGAACCACTCGAATCTCGTTTGTTGTTTTCTATAATTTTATCGATTGGCAAATACATTAGGCTATTTCCGCCTCCTGCATTCTGGTCAATTAACACTTTGCTACTATCCGACAAAACGTCTTCCATTGTTTCAATGTACAAACGCTTTTTGGTAATCGCAGGTGCTTTCTGGTACTCGGTTAGAATTCTATTGAATCGCTCCGCCTCACCAGTTGCTTCAGCAACCACTTTGGCCTTATACGCTTCCGCTTCTTGCAAAATTCGAGCCGCCTCACCACGTGCGTTCGGCACAAGCTTTTTAGCATACGCTTCGGCTTGGTTAGTCAGCTTAGTCCTATCTTGGTCAGCACGAACCACATCATCAAACGCATCGCGAACCTGCACCGGCGGCTTGGCATCTTGAATTTCGATTGACTTAACTAGAATACCTGTATTGTATCTATCTAAAATTTTCTGCAGTAACGCTTTAGTTTCAGCATCAACTATTGGCCGATCAGTGGTTAACAAATCATCCATTTCTGTGCTGCCTACAACCTCTCTAAGCGCACTTTCCGTGGCGCTTCGGACGACACTCTCAAGACCGCCACGTTGAAAGATGTCACCAACATTAAACACTAAATCTTCGATAGATTTTATGGTGTATTGAACCGCCATAGTCACATCGACAATATTTTGATCTCGCGTCAACATCAACGCTTCTCTCGGCTCTGCTGAATTGCCTCGATAACCAACTTCAACCGTTCTTAATTGTTGCGTATCAATAACGATTTTCTCTTCAAGCGGCCACGCAATGAAGTTCAAGCCAGCACCCACCGTTTGTTTGAACTTGCCAAAGCGTAACTCGATACTTTGATTACCTTCATCAACTTGGTAGAACGATTGCGTGCCCCAATATAAGGCTGCGACCAACAGAATAAGCAACCAAGGAGAAAATAAGCCTCTGCGCTTCCCCGTGCCGCCACTACCGCCACCGCCACCAAATCGCTTGCGGACGTTGTCAATAATCTGATCTAAGTCGGGGCTTTGATTGCCCTTATTTTTATTCCCGTTACCCCAAGGGTCTCGGTTTCCTGAATTACCTGAGCCAGGTTCATTCCACGGCATGTGCTATTTCTCCAAAAAGGGATTGAAACTATTACGATGTTAATACTTATTCAGTTTAACAAATATATAGGGACTAATGTGAGTACAAGCAAGCCTATAAGCGGTTTATTTTAGACGCTTTATTTCATTAATGTCATCTTGCTTCTCTAGCCAGCCAAAATCGGCCGGCGATAACTCGAGCTCTAACTCAAATGAGCCGTCATCATTTATCACTTCGGTTTTAACTAGGCTTTTCTCATACAAAGCTGCGCGGAGCCTACCATTGCCAGCCGGCAAACTTAGTTGGCAGCGTGTGTGCAATAGTGATAAATACTCGGTAATTGCATCTAGCAACATGTCAACTCCGTCACCAGAATGCGCGGATAGCCAGATTTCGCTTACCAAGCCTTTATCATTGCGCTTTACTTTAGCCGATGAGCCATTTAAATCGATTTTATTGAAAATCATAATAGTCGGTATGTCTGAGGCCCCGATCTCAATTAAAACCTTATTTACCTCACTAATACAGTCTTCACGATAATGACTAACAACGTCAACAACATGCAACAGCAAATTAGCATTGCTGACTTCTTCGAGTGTTGAATGAAAGGCTTCAACCAAAGAATGCGGTAGATCGCGTATGAAACCAACCGTATCAGATAATATGGTCGCGCCGAACTGCTCTAACTCAACGCGTCTCATTGTCGTATCAAGCGTTGCGAAGAGCTGATCTTCGGCATAAACATCAGCGTTGGTGATATTATTGAATAAACTCGATTTACCGGCATTGGTATAACCAACCAGAGACACCGTCGGCACCGGCACTTTAGCGCGAGACTTTCGTCGCAATTGACGTTGGGCGGAGACAACATCTAAGCGCTTATTTAGTACCTTGATGCGATGACCAATAAGTCGTCTGTCTGTCTCCAACTGGGTTTCACCTGGGCCACGCAAACCAATACCCCCTTTTTGCCGTTCTAGGTGAGTCCAACCGCGTACTAAACGCGTCGATAAATGTTGTAACTGAGCCAGTTCCACTTGGAGCTTACCTTCGTGGCTGGTAGCTCGTTGTGCAAAGATGTCTAGTATCAGACCTGTTCTGTCAAGCACCCGAACTTCTATGGCGCGCTCTAAGTTTCGTTCTTGAATCGGACTGATCGAGTGATTAAGAATCACTAAGTCAATTCCCTCAGACTCAACCACGTCTTTAATCTCATCCACTTTTCCTTTGCCCACATAGGTAGACGCGTCAGGGGAACGCCTGAAAGCGGTTAAGGTATCTATTACAATTGCCCCTGCCGAGGCGGCAAGTAGTTTTATCTCCTCGAGAATCTCTTGATCTTCTTGAGATGAGCTACGCTGATATACAATCAACGCCTTTGGTTGGGCTTTGGCTTCGGTTAGGTCAAACACGATATTTTTTTGGTACGCGCTTATGGCGCTACGTTGAAAAGCATAGTTGAAAAGCATAGATGGAGTTGGCAATCAATCTTAAATCGCATCATCCATAATCAGATCATGCTCACAGTATAAAACTGCATGCAAATCACGATTACTAATTATAACTGTACAGCAGACCTTTTAAGAGAGGTCTTATGTAAATTCACCTGCTTTTAGGCCAGCCAACCAAGCATTTTAATCATTACCGTCGTCAAACTCAATTTTGACTGCCTTTGAGGGCACAACAGTAGAAACCGCATGCTTATAAATCATCTGGTTTACAGTATTACGTAATACGATAACAAATTGATCAAAAGACTCAACCTGACCTTGCAACTTAATTCCGTTGACCAAATAAATTGAAACTGGAATTCGATCCTTCCGTAGGGCGTTTAAGAATGGGTCTTGAAGTGCCGTTCCTTTATTCTGTGCCATTTTTCTTATTCTCTTTTTTATTTTTAATATGCGGGTAATAGCTATTATTAACGTTCCTGAAGGATTCTCATCAGGCCCTATCTAACACCTGACTGAGCGAATAGTCTCTATTGCTTGTTCAAATTAGGCCTATTACGCGACTCAAACCTTCATCAGCACAATATTAATGTGCATCTTTGCACATTTTGTTTAGCTTACCCCGATATAGTAGCCGTAGCGCGTGAAAATTCTATGACTATTTATCGACTCGACAAGCTAAATTATCAATGCTAGAGCACCTATACCGTAAATTTATCTAGATACGTTTACATCGACCCTACAAAACCGCCAAAAGTTTCGAAATTATCGCCCAAAAGCATATAACATGATTATAGGCTACTTTATAAAATGATACCCATGAAATTAATGCATACTTATCAAGCATATTGCCTAACAAGTAACACAAGATCTTGAAATTCCTTATTTTCTAACCCGTGGTCAACCCACCAAAGCAGGTTGCTCTGATTTCTGAGCCATGTTAACTGGCGCTTAGCGAGCTGGCGAGTAGCGACAATCCCCTTCTCTCTCATACGCATTAAATCTATCTCACCTTCAAGATACTCAAGCATCTGTCGGTAGCCTATCATTCGCATAGAGGCTGACTCCCTACTAATACCACTAGCTAGCAGCTGGCTTACTTCTGCTTCTAGGCCAGCATCGAGCATAATATCAAATCGGCGCGCTATTCGCTGATGCAAAACGGTTCGATCCGAGAATGCTAATGCTATCTTTAATAGTGGGTTTGGCGGAGGCAACTTTCGGTTATCATTATGGGCCGCTACCGACTTACCTCCTGCCAGTACAATTTCAAGCGCTCGCTGTATTCGCTGAGCGTCCATCGGGTCTATACGCTCAGCACTTTGAGGATCTAGTGCCGCCAATCGCTGATGCAACTTAGGCCAACCAGATTTGCTTGCCTGATCGGTAATTTCGTCCCGCAGCGCTTGATCTGCCTTAGGTAACTGAGTTAAGCCATGTTCGAGTGCATTAAAGTAAAACATGGTTCCACCGGCTAACACTGGCAGCTTCCCACGCGCCGTTATATCGGCAATAAGCGCACTACAATCGTTGAAAAAATCGGCTACCGAGTAGCTATCATTTGGGTGCCGGACATCAACTAAATGATGAGGATATTTCGCTAGGAAGTCTACATCTGGCTTTGCTGTGCCGATGTCCATCCCGGTATACACCAATGATGAATCGACACTGATAATTTCAGCATCAATGCTTTCATATATCTGCGCCGCGGCATCGGTTTTTCCGGTTGCGGTCGGTCCCATCAGGCAAACCACAGGAATTTTCTCAGGTGATAACGATGGTTTATATTTCATTATTGGCCACGCTTAAACCAGCCATCTAATTGACTAAGTGACATCTGAACCCATGTTGGGCGACCGTGGTTACATTGTCCACTGCGCTCAGTCGCTTCCATGTCGCGCAACAATGCATTCATTTCGGCGATCGATAATAATCGATTAGCACGGACTGAGCCATGACACGCCATCGATGACAGCACCTCATGCATAGTTTCTTCGATCCTATTGCTATGCTCTGTAGCAACTAAATCAGACAGCACGTCTCTAACCAATTGCGATGCATCTGAGTTAATCAATACGTCGGGAACCGAACGCACGACTAATATTTGCGCATCAAGCTGCTCAATCTCTAAGCCAAGCTTGGCGAAAAGCTCTTGCTGTTGCTCCCAGGCCATCATCTCTGTTTCACTAACATGGATGGTCACAGGAACCAATAATGGTTGTTGAGCAATAGTCGTAGACTCCATCGCCGCTTTTAGGCGCTCATAGCTTATGCGCTCGTGGGCCGCATGCATATCGACTAGCACAAGACCTTGTTCGTTTTCGGCCAAAATGTAAACACCTTTAAGTTGCGCCAATGCGTAGCCCATTGGAGGTATCTCTTGATCGCTAACTTTGACCTCCAAGGCTACGTTTAGATGATTACTAGTGAGTGGCCGCGACAAATCTGGACGAAATGCTGACTCAGAAATCTGCTTATACCCACCAATTTGATCCCGCACTTGATTTGCAGTTAAGCGCTCACCTGCTTGATAACGATTCTCATCATAGCGAATTGGCGACTGCTGATTCATTTGCGACAAGCCATTATTGGCAACTGAATTTGGATTTATTGGCTTTGGCGTCGCCGCACCGTGCTCAGCATCGATCTGCAAACTACCTACGTCACCGGCACTTGCGCCTACATGTCGCTGAATCGAGCGAAAGACAAAACCATGAACGTTACGACTGTCGCGAAAACGCACTTCATGTTTAGTTGGATGTACATTAACGTCAACACCCGCTGGGTCCATCTCTAAATACAAGACGTATATTGGATGGCGCCCGTGAAACAACACATCCTGGTAACCAAGACGCACCGCGTGAACCATCGTTTTATCCCTAATCAAGCGGCCATTTAGAAAGAAATATTGCATGTCGGCCTGACTGCGAGAAAAACTAGGTAACCCCGCCCAACCCGACAAACGCATGCTGTCACGCTGCTCATCAAAGTACACACTATTGTCAGGCACATTATCGCCACAGACCATCTTTAGCCTACGCGCATCGTCAGCTGGCACACTTGGCAAATGAAGTACTACCCGACCATTATTCTGCAATTTGAACGCAACATCAAAGCGCGACAACGCCATGCGCCGAACAACTTGATCTAAATGCTTAAACTCAGTATTGTCAGTTTTTAAAAATTTACGCCGTGCTGGAGTGTTATAAAAAAGGTCTCGCGTTTCAATAGAGGTACCAATTGGATGCGCGACGGGCTGCGGGTCGGTAGTTTTATTATTGCCGTCACTTGAAACCATCCACGCTTGATCCGAATTAATTTCACGTGACTTGATCGTCATACGCGTAACCGAGGCAATACTTGGCAAGGCCTCGCCACGAAAGCCCAAGGTAGCTATTTGCTCAAGATCAGTTAGATTCTCAATTTTGCTGGTAGCATGTCGCGATAACGCCATGGCTAAATCCTGCTTTAATATCCCATGCCCATTATCCGAAATTTTTAGACGCTTGACGCCGGCGTTCTCAATTTCAATATCGATAATGGTCGCGCCAGCATCTAAGGCATTCTCGATCAGCTCTTTGAGCATTGATGCCGGGCGCTCAATGATTTCACCCGCCGCAATCTGATTGATTAGCCGAGGATCCAAAGCGTGTATTCGTTGTTTTGTTACAGCATTATCGGTCATGATGTTTAAAACGTTTATCTCGGAATTTTTAATGTTTGGCCTAATCTAACTGTACCGCTCGGCAAGCCATTTGCAAGCATCATCTGCTTAGTCGTCACACCGTATTGTTCGGCGATCTCAGACAGCGTGTCACCTCGCTTTACCGTATGCTTGGTAACTAATAGTTTTGCACTAACACCACCAGGGATTTTGATTTTCTGGCCTTTGTAGACGGTATTTTTAGTAAGCCCGTTAGCACGTTTGAGTGCATTAATAGTGACATTATAGCGTGCTGAAATCTTTGATAGTGAATCACCACGCGCAACGGTATAAACAGCGGGATTATCTTGTAGTAATGACCGGTTATTGGTACTGCTACCACCACTGGGTAGCCTTAAGCGCTGTCCCAGTACAGCAATATTATTCGGCAAGTTATTGAGCCGCTTTAGCTCGGCAACGGTAGTGCCATATTGCAAGGCAATGCTTGATAAAGAATCGCCACGCTTGACCTTATGCCGCTTCGCTTTGATTGCTGAAGAGTCAGACGATAGCGCCACTCGCGGCGATGAATAACTCGCCTGATTGTAGTAAGGCGTTTGATCATAATATTCACTCAACGCTCGGTAAATTGCATTAGCTATCTTCTTTTGATATCGCGTAGTTCGTAATTTTTTCTCTTCATCAAGATTGGTTATAAAACCTGTTTCAATCAGGATCGATGGTATATCTGGCGATTTCAGTACCACGAACGATGCTTGCTCAACTCTCTTAGAATGCAGGCGACCAACCTTACCTAACTCCTTTAATACTCGACCACCTAAGTTGACGCTTTCGCTAATCGTATTGGTCATCGACAAGTCCACCAGCACCTTAGCAAGTACCGCATCTTTATCCGCTAGACTCACGCCGCCAATCAAGTCAGCTGCGTTCTCCTTTTTTGCCAGCGCCCTAGCCATTGCACTGGTAGCACCGCGCTGTGATAAGGCGAACACCGATAAGCCATTGGCGCTTTTTTTGTCAAAAGCATCGGCGTGAATTGAAACAAAGATATCGGCGCCCTTCTCTCTTGCCAAGATGCGTCGTCGAGTTAGGTCTACGTAGTAGTCGCCTTCTCGAACTAAGAATGCCTGCATGCGGCTATCGGCATTGATAACCTTTTGCAGATGCTTGGCGATCGATAACGTGATCTGCTTTTCGCGACTACCTCTATGCCCGATAGCGCCTGGGTCTTCGCCACCATGCCCAGCATCAATCGCAATCACGGTCTTGTGTTTGGTAAGCGCTGGGGCAGCAATAAGTAATGTGGGCTCAGCTGTAGATTGAGTCTCAATCACCGGGGGCCTAGCCTCGAAAACAGTCTCCACAACAGCGTCGGTATCAAGCTCAGCAATGTCACCCGGCGGAACAGATACAGGGGCATTATCAGCCTGAGCACCGCCTGACACTATTGTCTTGCCAACAGTGTCTGCCGTTGCCGTCTCGCGATCGGTTAGATCGAGCACCAAGCGATACCCATACAATTCATTTGGCGTTAGCACAAAACTATGTGCTTCTAGGGGCTTCTTCAACTCAAACACAAAACGCAACACGTCATTTTTTGGCGAGCCGGATCGCACTCCGCTAAGATGAGGGTTTTTGGCATCTAAACTCGGCAGCGAGACCTTGAAGCCTCCGTTCGGTATATCAACAACCAATCGCTCAGGATTCTTTAAATTGAAGGTGTTATAGGTGATATCTTCCGAGACATCAAACACAACTCTAGTTTTATCCGGCGAGTGCCAGAGTCTTATACTATTTACTTGATTAGCATATTGCTGTGCGCTGACATTGCTCGTTAGCAATAACCCACAACTAAGTAATAACCCACAACCAAGCGATAACGCCATCTCAAGCGTCATCAAGCTTAAAGCTCTAATCGAACATCGTACGGCGCTAAAAAAAGTAAACGACATTAATAATGGTTATGCTGTGCGTGCAAGCTGGGTATCAGTCACTTAAGGACGTTTGTTAATTATTTTGACAATTTAATTTACGGCAATTACAACAGGTTTCTAGGCGCAGTGCGAGAACTTATACCAAGCATTAAGATTACGGTGCACCTTTCATTAAGGAGCCTCGCAACTATTAAAGAAACGCCGCAACTCTATTAAAAAAAGTCGCAACGCTCATAAAAAAAGTCGCAACGCTCATAAAAAATCGTAACGCTAACTCAAGAACTTCAAAGCGATGTCTCTTGTACCTTGCAACTTATCGGCCGCCTTGCTTATGAAGATTTCGCAATCGGCGGCTCGCAAAAATCCAGCCGCTCTCTCTGGCCACTCAATCAAAAAAAGGCTGCGCTCTGACCATATGTCATCGACGGCCAAAAACTCAAGCTCGCTTGGATCTTCAAGACGGTATAGATCCATATGATAAATAATCCCTTGATCGACCTGATACTCTTGTATCAAATTATAGGTAGGGCTAGTTACGGCACCCACATACCCAAATGCCTGAATAATCGACTTAGTCAGCGTCGTCTTGCCTGCGCCCATGTCGCCATGCAGGTAAACGCAAGACGGAAAGACTAACTGCTTGGCTATCTGCCGACCAATGTCATGAGTTTGTTCAAGGCTACTTGCCGAAAAAGATGACGGCCTAGCTTGAGTTTCGGCTTTTACCATAGATAAGACCTTAGTTCAGTGCAAGGTTTACGTTAGAATAGGCCTATTATGACATCTCAACCGACCAACTCAAATACCCCGGCTCAAAGCGAGCTTGAGCCGAGCACCTCAGATTTGTCTGCAAAGCAACTTTCGGAGCTTGCAAGCAACATTAAGATTTGGGGTGTCGAAATGGGATTCGATGCGGTCGGTATTAGTGATGGAGAGCTATCTAAGCATGAAGCCCACCTAAACAAGTGGCTTGAAAAAGGCATGCAAGGCGAGATGGACTACATGCATAAACATGGCAGCAAACGTACTAATCCAGAACAATTAGTCGTAGGCACCAAACGAGTCATCTCGGTAAGAATGGATTATGCTCCGGCCGATATAAAAGCAGCAGAATACGTGCTAGAAGATCAAAACACGGCTTATATTTCCCGCTACGCGCTCGGCCGCGACTACCATAAAGTAGTGCGCTCACGACTCAAGAAGTTAGCCCAACGCATCCAACAAGAAATTGGTAAATTTGGTTATCGAGTTTTCACCGATAGCGCACCAGTAATGGAAAAAGCTCTGGCAGAGAAAGCAGGCTTAGGTTGGATAGGCAAACACAGCAACTTACTCGACTCTAAAACAGGCTCTTGGTTCTTTCTTGGCGAAATCTATGTCGATTTACCACTGCCGACCGATAGGTCAGCAACAAATCACTGTGGCAGCTGCCAAAAATGTATCGATGTCTGCCCAACTCAAGCCATTGTTGGGCCCTACCAAGTCGATGCGCGTCTTTGTATTTCCTACCTTACAATCGAGCTCAAAGATGCCATTCCGGTAGAACTGCGGAGCAAATTGGGCAATCGCATCTATGGCTGTGATGACTGCCAGTTTGTGTGCCCATGGAATAAATTTGCCCAGACCACCAAAGAACCCGATTTTACACCTAGAGAGCAACTAACAGACCAGAAACTCGTCGACCTATTTGGCTGGACTGAAACAGACTTTCTAAGCAATACAGAAGGCACGGCAATCAGACGTATTGGTTATCAGTCGTGGTTACGTAATATTGCTGTTTCTCTTGGTAACGCCGACTCTAGCACAGAGGTAATCTCTACCTTAAAACTCAAGTTAGCAAACGCCGAACCCTTGCTCGCAGAACATATTCTTTGGGCACTTGAACAACACATTAAACCTTAAAGCCGCGGTCATATCGATGTCACCTACTTCACATCAGCCTTCAGATCCTATCTACTTTTCAATGGACGATTCCAACGAGCTGATGGCCCGAAATTCACCGCACCCGTTTCAATTGGATGACTACCTTTGGCTCACTGTTGAACATTATTATCAAGCCCTCAAATTTGACAATATCGACTACCGAATGATGATTCTTAGCGCGCCCACTGCGGCGCAAGCAAAGGAATTAGGCAACGCTCGCTTTAAAAAGAAGCGCAGTGATTTCAAACAAGTAAGAACCACCTTAATGACCCGCGCCATATATACCCAGGCAAAAACATATAACAACATCACCGAAAGAATATTGAAAACAGAGTCAGCAACCTTAGTTGAGAATAGCCAATACGACTACTATTGGGGCTGCGGGCGAGATCATCGAGGCGACAATCATTACGGTAAAATATTAATGAATGTCAGAAGTAAGCTACTCGGCGAGGTTGATAGCTAGAATAGCGTTCTACTGACACATCTAGGTGCCCTCGGGGTATTTTCAAGCAAAGAGCCGCGATTACAAACATTGCTATCCGTCCGTAAAATTACGCCAAGAACTCAGTTAATAATGCGGCGTAAAAACACTCGGCTCATTCGCTTGAGGATAAGCTGGGTTCACTTAAAAACTCAAACTCACAGACCATGACATACATCCGCACAAGTCAGCTTATTCTAATTGCGTTAGCATTCACCAGCTCTTTATTGAGGGCCGAGCCGATGCTGCCGAACAGCGTTAAGGAAATGCGCATTGAACTCGATCGCGTTAATTTTGATATAAAAGGTAACGACGCTAAAATCAAACGCTTAGAAGAAGTTTTGCCACACAGCGAAGCGCTGGCAAAAAAGAATGCTAAAGATGCTGGTTTTCAAATGATGGCGGGCTTCTACAATGCACAATATGCGGGCTATAAAGGCGGCATCGGCGCCTTGAAGTACGCTAAAGCGTCACGAAAATATTTGGAGAAATCAGTAAAGCTAGACCCAACAATATATGGCTCATCAGCACACGCGGTACTTGGGACCCTTTACGCTCAGGTTCCTGGTTGGCCAATTGGGTTTGGGGATAAAAAGAAAGCCCTGAATAACTACCAAGCGGCGTTAAAGTTTTCACCAAATGGCCTAGATTCAAACTTCACTTATGCTCAATATCTATTTAAACAAAAAAAATACAAGGATGCTAAACGCTACTTAGAAAAAGCCGCTCAAGCACCATCTCGTCCAGACCGACCGAAAGCGGATGAAAATGTAAGTAAGCAGATCACCAAAGGTCTAAAAGAAATTGAGCAGCGTCTTGCTGAAAACGGCTAGTTGTTATTGGTCGTGGCCAGAGAACTTGTTGTAGCTGGGGCCTACCTGAAACCTCGGACTGCTCACAGTTCAAGGCCTGTGTCGATTATCAGCTGA
>Ga0316189_10005263_pt1 | contig 12406 bp, 7 predicted proteins | sample LowCovwburrow_MG_FD_204930 | JGI IMG/M metagenome (GOLD analysis project Ga0316189, IMG submission 204930) | Coastal sediment microbial communities from Maine, United States - Lowes Cove worm burrow | ecosystem: Environmental > Aquatic > Marine > Coastal > Sediment | place: USA: Maine... | reverse complement strand
ACGGCGAGGTGATCGAGCTGGTCTCCGAGATCGCCGGTGTCTTCCGCGGTCAGGTCGCGTTCACGTCCTCGCTCGAGAACGGTGACCGCACAGCCACGCTCGTCCCCTACCGCGAGGACTACGGCGACGGTGAGCCGGCGTTCGCGTCGTTCGCCGTCGAGCTGCCCGAGATGGGCGAGGAGCTCGTCTGGGCCGTCGATGAGTACCTCGGCAAGGGGTGGGTCGTGGACGTCGAGCTGCTCTCCAACGGGGACATCATCGAGCTGGGAACGCTCCTTGACGATGACTACGAGCGCACGTGCTTCTTGCGTCGCCGCACGCCCCATGGCGCCTACGACCCCAGCGATGTCGTGACCCTGGTCGACGGGGAGCCCTGTGAGGCGGTCGGCCTCGAGGTTCAGGATGACCAGCTCTTCATCCTGGCGAACTGGAATGAGAACGGCGGTCGCTGGTGGCTCGGCGACATGCCGGCGTGGGGGCTCACGGTCTTCCCGCTCGCGCAGGGCGAGGCGGGCGAGACCGCGACAGCGCTGGCGCTACGTGATGACCGAGCCATCGCCATCTGCGGCACGACACCCAGCGACTACGGCGACTTGGACGCCTTCGCGTGGGTCCGGGAGTCGGGCCAGCAGCCGGACATGCGGACGTTTGACTACGCCCCGAAGAAGCAGTACGGACACACCCTCGACGAAACGCCGCGGGACTGCCTCTTCGCGGGGGATGACCAGCTCGTCATCGCGGGCGACGCGTACGGGGAGCATGACCCGAACAAGCCCAACATTTTGCGCCACCGCCGCTTCTTCCTCCCTGTTGACCTGACCGCCGGTGATAGCGACGACCCGCCGCCCTTCATCGTCGCGGCCGGAGAGGGACCAGGAGATGCGACGCAGAGCTTCGCGACGGCGGTCGATATCGACGACCAGGGCCGCTTGCTCGTCACGGGGTACACTTGCCAGTTCCCGTGCACGGAGAGCGACGGACACCTCTGGGTCCATCACCTGGATGGCACGCTCGACTGGTTTACGTCTCTGGGTCACCACGACTACCCGGAGCTCGCGCCTACCGGGCTCCGCTCGCACCCTGCCGGCTACACCGTCGTGGGCAGCGGCGGACTAGGAGGGAAGGGGGCCTTCATGCTCCGCGCCATCACCATCGGCGACTACGAGCCGCTGTGGACGTACGCTCGGACCGATCCGCTCCAGGAGCATGTTCCGATGGCTGTCACCCTCGGTCCCTACGGACAGATCTGTGTGGGTGGCTTTGCGAACGGCACCTATCCCGGTGTGGCCTGTGTCGGGAGCTGAGACCTCCAGCTACTGCGGGATTATCGCCGCGCAGGCCTCTTCGACGAGGTCTGTGGCCTCGTCGAAGGCTGGGGCGAAGGGTCCATAGTTGTCGCCGATGACGTGGTGGGGAAACATCGTCGTGAACTGGCAGGGGTAGTCGTCGAGCTTCGGACACAGCACGTTGCTGATGCTGAGGGCGATGACGGAGTTCGGATCGCCGTGCTTCGCCTCGACCACCGCGTCGTACCACTCCCACGGGTAGATCGTCTTCTTCGAGCTATCGAAGCCTGGCGCCAGCCAGGTGATCATCAAGAGGGCGTCGTCACGGAGAAAACCCTCGTTGCAGCCGCCGGGGCCGTTGAGCTCGGGTGAGATCGCCTGCATGAGGGCATCGCCGCCGCGGTTGTAGCCGCCCCAGCCGACACGGGCCGCGCACATGAACGCCTCGGCGAGGTCCGGCTCCTCGGACGTCATGTAGCGGTGGCCGCCGACGAACTTACAGGGCTCGTTGGAGGCATCGTTTCCGGTGGGGAACACCGTGCCAGCTCCGAGCGTCCAGTCGCATGAGGTGAGGAGGCCCATCAGGTCGCACGGGAAGTCCTCCGCACCGCAGCACATCTGGCCGTCGTTCTCTGGGTCGGACCAGGGGCAGCACGCATTCCCGACCACACACCCCTCTTCGCACCAGGAGATACACCCGCTCCCGCCCCAGATGTCGTCGCTGCTCACGACCATGATGTGGACGTCGAAGCTCTCAAATTTCGACTCGATCGTCTCGATCCACTTCGGGAAGGCCTCGGCTAGCCCAGAGTGATAGTCCTTGAGCGTGCCGTGCTCGGAAAGCACGAAGAGGAAGTCGATCTTTCCCTGGCAGCCGACGGGCTTCGTGTCGCCGACGTCCGAGTCCCAGAGTGTCGTCGAGCCCTGGGAGTCCGAGGCTGCGCTCGCATCACTCGTCGAGGACGACGTCGTGGTCGTTGAGGTTGACGATGTTGAGGACGTCCCGGCCGACGACGTGCTGAGTGTGCCCGTCGAACTCGCCGCCGTCCCGCCGTCCGACGACGCGGAGGGAACCACCTCACCAGTCGATCCGGGGGGCTGCTCTCGGCTGCAGCCGGCGAGCACGACGGTCGCCGCGAGCCACAACACCTGATCCTTGAGGGGCATCCTGAGCATGATAGGCGCGCGATCGCCCGCACGCCAGCGGAGCGGAGCTGCGAGTCGCCCGTACCGTACTCGGCGACGAGCCCGCCTGGAAGATCGTCGAGAACCCGAGGGTACCCGGTCACTATTGGGCGCTTCGGCCTCAAGCTCCGCGAGAACATCCCTCCTCGTCGCCAGTCCCCCGCTACGGAGCGCAGTACCCCGACTCGCAGAACTCCGGGTGCTCGTCGCACGAGATCTGGACGCAGTACAGGCGCGCCTCCTCGTGGCACCCCTGGACGAGGTCTCCCTCGCCGGCCAGCGCCCGGGTCCACGCGCTGCCGCCCGCGTTCGCCATGCCCAGCGCACCAAAAAAACTGTCGCCCGCCAGCGTCCAGAAGTTGCAGGTCTTCGCGGCCGCGTCGTCGAGCATGACCCCATCCCCAGCGATGGCTGACCACACGCGAAAGCCCCAGATCTCCTCGATGACGAGCCCGTACTCGTTCATCTGCATCTTCCCCGGCGCGAGCCCCCCGCCGACGAGCGCGGACCAGTCCTCCGCGATCAGCTCCCCGTCGACGCGGACATAGGGGCGCGTCTCCTGCGGGAGCCGCTTCGCGAGGGGGCAGTCAGGGGCGGCGATCCACGCCCGGAAGGTCGTGTTGTTGAGCTCGGGCCACGGCAGGGCGATGCTGTCGGTCCCCGCCTCGAGGCAACGCTCGTCGGCACCGAGAGCGCCGCCAAGGTCCCCCGTGAAGGCGTCGAGCGTGGCGAACACCACTTGCTCGCGCGTGCAGGTCACCGAGCACCCGTCGCCGCCGTCCACGAACTGGCCGCCGTCATCGCACTCCTCCACGCCTTCACGGACAAGACCATCGCCGCAGATGTTGACCGAGCACGTCGAGGTGCAAGCCGCCGCATCGTCGTTGGCGTCGCCATCGTCGCAGGCCTCGACGCCCTCGAGGACAAGTCCGTCGCCGCAGATGTTGATGCGGCACCCCGAGGTGCAGGACGCCGTGTCGCCGTTGGCATCGGCGTCGTCGCACTCCTCGGTCCCATCATGGACAAGCCCGTCGCCGCAGATGTTCCGCACGCATGAGGTCGTGCAAGCCGCGGCGTCGTCGTTCTCGGGGCCCTCGTCGCACTCCTCATCGCCCTGAACGATGCCATCGCCGCAGGTTGGCGCGACTTGTGTCGTGCTCCCGGAGTCGGAGCCGGTCACTGCGTTCGTCGTGGGGGTCTCGGTCGTGCCGATGCTCGCCGCCGATCCGGTCGTCGTCGTGGTCGTCGATCCCCCAGTGACCGACGTGACCGAGGCCGCCGTCGCGGTGAACGGGGTCGTCTCCTCTCCAGGGTCGTCGACACAGCTCGCGGGCCCTAGTGAGCATGCGAATCCCAGAGCGAGTGAACGAGAGCCGGCGCGGCCGAGCATTCGTGGAGTGTACGCGCGGTCTCGCGCATTTTCCACGATCGCTATCTAGAAGGCGGTGGCGTGCATCGGGGTGAGGATGCTGGCCGTCCGAGCTACAGGTGCTCGTCCGTGGCGAGCTAGCGGACCACGGATCCCTGCGCCTTGGTTACGTCCTCCGGGCGCTTGCGGGCTACTCCGGCCCGACGAAAGCTTCCCTCGCTCTCGCGATGGCGTCCAGCGAATGGAGCTTCTCTCGGCTACGCGAGGAAATGCTCCAGTTGGCTCCTGAGGCCCTAAATCAGACCCTCCGGGACTACCTGCGACCGATCATCTCCGACCGGGAGCCCGCCGATGTGGATCTTCGGCGCCACCTGTCCTGCTTGCCGGTCGGCGCTGGTGTCCTTCTCAGTCAGGTCAAGGCGCTGCTAGAGCGACTTCATCCAGATGCTCTCGCGTTGTTGATCAACGAGCACCAGCACGCGATGCCAGACGCGACCGTGTTTCAGGCGACCCCCTGGGTCCTGGATCCCATGACAACAGGGTGCATTGTCTCGCCGCGCCCTGCCTACACCGTCGACGCGGTCCGTTTTTCGCTCAACGACTCGTCCCGCGGCTTCGTCCGGGCTCTTGTCCTCGGCGCCGGGTCGTGGCGAGAACTCGCCGTTTGGGATCGCGAATCGCTGGTCGAGCGGGGGCAGCCGCTCCGCGTTGGGGTCCAGAACGGCACCGTGTCATCCTGCCTTCACCTCCTAGCCTTCGACACGATCGGCGGCGAGGCCCTGGTCGATCTCCGCGCCCACTACTGGGTTCCGACGGACTCGTAGGGCGAAGGGGGATTCTCCAAGCGTTGCCAGACTTGTAGGCGCCCTCGACCTCGCCCGAGCGAAGTGCCTGATAAAGAGAATGCTTCGAGACGCCTACACGTCTCGAAGCCTCCTCAACGCCGATGTCTTCGTAGAGGGACCCCACGCATTGAAGGTCCCAACCCCTCCCGACCTGGTCAACGGGACAATTCGCCTCTCCTGAATCGTGGACAGTGATCGCCAGGGCAAGAGCGCTCGCGAAAGGGGTGCAGTTGCTGATCCGCGACTTCGCCGACTCAGCCGGGAAGAAGGGCGGCGAGTTCTACACCCCGCGCTCGGTGGTCCGCATGATGGTGCAGATCGCCGCGCCCACAGAGGGGATGAAGATCTACGATCCCTGCTCGGGCTCGGGCGGCACCTTGGTGCTCTCCAAGGAGTACCTCGACGAGCGCCGGCTGAACTCGCGTGACCTCGGGCTCTACGGCCAGGAGTCGAACGGGGGCGTCTGGTCGATCAGCAAGATGAACATGCTCCTGCACGGCATCGCCATCGCCGACATCCGCAACGGGGACACCCTTGCCGAGCCGCTGCACACCGAGGGCGGCGAGCTCATGCGCTTTGACCGGGTGCTGACCAACCCGCCCTTCAGCCAGAACTACAGCAAGGACGGGCTGCCCTTCACCGAGCGCTTCCGCTTCGGCTTCTGCCCTGAGAACGGCAAGAAGGCGGATCTGATGTTCGTCCAGCACATGCTCGCCGTGCTTCGACCGCGGGGTATGTGCGTGACGGTGATGCCCCACGGGGTGCTCTTCCGCAGCGGCGAGGAGAGGGGGATCCGCACGGGTATCCTCGACGCCGATCAGCTCGACGCGGTGATCGGCCTCGGCGCGAACCTCTTCTACGGCACGGGGATCCCGGCCTGTTTGCTCGTCCTCCGCGCGCCTGGGGCCAAGCCCAAGAAGCGGAGGGGCAAGGTGCTCTTCATCAACGCCGATCGCGAGTACTTCGAGGGCCGGGCGCAGAACTACCTCTACCCCGAGCACATCGAGAAGATCGTCAGCACCTGGCGGGCCTTCGAGGACGTCGAGGGCTTCGCCCGTGTGGTGAGCCGCGCCGAGCTGCGGGAGAACGGGGACAACCTCAACATCCGCCGCTACGCCGACAACGCGCCGCCGCCGGAGCCGCACGACGTGCGGGCCCACCTCGTCGGCGGCATCCCCAAGGCCGAGATCGCGGCCAAGGCCGAGCTCTTCGCGGCCCACGGGCTCGACCCGAGCGCGTACTTCGTCGATCGCGACGAGCGTTACTCGGACTTCGCGCCCACGATCGGTGAGAGAGGAGACCTGAAGCTCAAGATCGAGTCCGATGACGGACTTCTGGCCAAGGAGCTAGCGTTGGCCGCAGCGGTCGAGGCTTGGTGGGACAAGAACGTCGGCGGGATCGCGGCGCTCCCCAAGACCAAGGCGCTGATGAAGCTCCGCGAGCAGCTCCTCAAGAGCTTCGGCAAGGCGCTAGGTCCCGTGGGCTTGCTCGACCGTTTCCAGGTGTCCGGCGTGGTCGCGAGCTGGTGGGGGGACGTGCAGAACGACCTCAAGACCGTCGTCGCGCGCGGCTTCGGCGGCCTCCTCGAGGCCTGGGAGGTGAGCTGCTTCATGGTGCTGGAGGACAAGAAGAGCAAGGGCAATCCGTACGACTACCGCTTTGTCCGTCGCCTCCTCCCCGACTATTTGGAGGTGCTCTCGAAGCTGGAGGCGAAGAAGGCCGAGCTCGACGCGACCATCAAGGCTGCGAAGGCGTCCGCTGAGGAGGGGGAGGGGGACGAGACCGACGAGGAGGAGTCCGAGGAGCAGCTCTCCGAGGCTGAGGTGAAGGCGCTCAAGAAAGAGCTGAGCGCAGTGCGGAAGGAACTCAAGGCCAAGCTTGACCTCTTCACCATGCGGCTCAGGGCTGCACGACTCGAGCTGACCGAGGAAGAGGCGAAAGCGCTTGTTCTCGGGATCTTGCGCGCGGACCTGGACGCTATCCTTGAGCGACATGTTGGTGAACGACGGCAGCAGATTGTCGCGGCCTTTGAGAACTGGTGGGACAAGTATCTGGTGACGCTGGCGAGCATCGAAGATGACCGCGACTCAGCGGCAGAAGGATTACGGGAATTCCTTACGGGACTTGGCTATGTGTACTGACTGGGAACATGCAATGGTTGGGGAGATCGGGCAGGTCCAGCTCGGGCGTCAGCGGTCACCTGCGACCGACTCCGGCTCATACATGGTTCCCTATCTCCGCGTTGCGAACGTCTATGATGGCTTCATCGACTACTCAAATACGTACTCGATGAATTTCTCACCAGCGGAGCAGGAAAGGTATTTCCTGGAAAGGGGGGACATCCTTTTGAATGAAGGTCAGAGCCTCGAGCTCGTCGGCAGGAGTGCGATCTTCACCGGGCCGTCTCGAACCTACTGTTTTCAAAACACACTGGTTAGGTTCCGAGCAGGACACCGCACCCTCTCTGGTTTTGCGCGAGCGATCTTCAAGCGATGGCTAGACATCGGACACTTCACTACCATCGCGAAGCAAACCACAAGCGTGGCTCATCTGGGCGCAAATCGCTTCGCCTGTTTGCGTTTCCCGTTGGCCCCCCTTCCCGAGCAGCAGAAGATCGCGGAGGTCCTGGACACGGTCGACGAGGCTATTCGGAAGACCGAGGCGATCCTCGCCAAGCTCAAGCAGGTGAAGCAGGGCCTGCTCCACGATCTGCTCACCCGTGGCATCGACGATAACGGCGAGCTGCGCGACCCCGAGCGGCACCCCGAGCAGTTCAAGGACTCCCCGCTCGGACGGATTCCGAAGGGGTGGCGCAGGGGTCGGCTAGGCGACGAGGCAGAGGTCTTCAACGGAACAACTCCCTCCCGGGCGCTCGACTGCTATTGGGGCGGCACAGTACCTTGGCTCTCAAGCGGGAAGGTAAATGATTACCGCATCGTGACCCCATCTGAACACATTACAGATCTCGCGCTATCCGAAACTTCCCTGCGTGTGGTTCCACGAGGCTCTGTGGTCGTAGGGTTAATCGGGCAAGGCAAGACTCGCGGAATGACCGCGCGAACAGAGATTGACACTACCATTAATCAGAACCTTTGCGCCATAATACCTCACCCCGAAGTGTCCGGTGTGTACCTCCACCTATTCCTGCATTACCATTACCAAAAGCTTCGAGGAGGAGGCCGCGGCAGCAATCAAGACGCTCTAAACTGTGGCTTGGTGCGTGAGTTCCCGATCGTTGTGCCGCCTCTCGAAGAGCAAGAGTCCATCGCCGATGCGATCGAGTCGTTTGAGGCTCGATATGAGCATGAGGAAGAAGTGATTTCAAAGCTCAAAGAGCTGAAGTCAGGTCTCATGGAAGACCTCCTCACCGGTCGCGTCCGCGTCACTCCTTTACTGGAAGGGGCACCCCGATGAGCAGAGGTCCCGAATGGAGCGAAGTCGAGGAGCCCTTCCTCGATCAACTAGCGTCGATGGGCTGGAGGGTCATCATCGGCAGCCTCGACCACCCCTCTGTCACCGGTCGCGAGTCCTTCCGGGAGGTCCTGATGAAACAGGACCTCCGCAAGGCTATCGCTCGGGTCAACCTCCGCGATGGAAAGCCCTGGCTCGACGAGGAGCGGCTCTCGCAGGCCGTCAGCGCGCTAGAGCGGATCGGCCACAGGAAGCTCCTCGAGGCCAACAAGGAGTCCACGAACCTCCTGCTGACCGGCGTGCCGGTCGACGGCCTCCCGGGCTGGGACGGCGGTCGTTCGCGGATGATCCACTTCATCGACTGGGAGCGCCCGGAGAACAACTCGTTCATCGCGATCAGCCAATACAAGGTGGAATGTCCGAGCGGCCAAGCCAAGGACTCGATCCGCCCGGACATCACCCTCTTGATCAATGGCGTCCCGGTCGTCGTTGTCGAGTGCAAGAGCCCCAAGCTCAAGGAGCCTATCGTTGCGGCCGTCGACCAGCTCCGCCGCTACCACAACGCGCGCATGACCTCAGGCGAGGTCGACGATCCTGAGGGCAACGAGCAGCTCTTCTACACCAACCAGTTCCTGGTCGCGACGAGCTACGACGAGGCCAGGTTTGCGACCATCGGCGCCGACACCCGCTACTACCTGGAGTGGAAGGACACCGCGCCGGTCTCGCTCGCGGACGTCGAGGCCGAGCTTGGCAAGGTGCACCTCTCCAGTCAGAACAAGCTCATCGCCGGGATGCTGCGGCCGGCGCACCTCCTCGACATCATCCGCCACTTCACCCTCTTCCACACGATCGGCGGAAAGGAGGTGAAGGTCGTCTGCCGCTACCAGCAGTTCCGAGCGGCGAGCTACGCCGTCGACCGGCTCCTCCACGGCAAGACCAGGGAGGAGGACGGCGAGCACGATCGGCGCGGCGGGATCATCTGGCACACCCAGGGCTCCGGGAAGAGCCTGACGATGGTCTTTCTCGTCAAGAAGATGCGCTCGATCCCCGCGCTGCGCCGCTTCAAGATCGTCGTCGTCACCGACCGCAAAGACCTCGAGCGCCAGCTCTCCAACACCGCCGCGCTGACGGGCGAGACGGTCCTGCGGGCGCGGCGAGTGCGTGAGGTGAAGGCCGTCCTGAGCGAGAAGGGGCCGGCCGTCGTCTTCGCGATGATCCAGAAGATGCAGGACCGCGACCTCGACAAGCTGAGCCCCGAGGACGAGGTCGGCGACCTAGGCCTCCTCAACGACGACCCGTCGATCCTCGTGATGGTCGACGAGGCGCACCGGAGCCACAGCAACGGCCTCCACGCCAACCTCTTGCAGGCCCTGCCCAACTGCGCCCGGGTCGGCTTCACCGGGACGCCGATCATCATGGGCCAGAAGAAGCGCACTCACGACATCTTCGGCGAGTTTATCGACCGCTACACGATCAAGGAGGCTGAGGAGGACGGTGCGACGGTGCCGATCCTCTACGAAGGTCGGACCGCCGACGGGGCTGTCTCCGAGGGTCGCGACCTCGACCAGCTCTTTGAGGATCTCTTCGCCGACCACAGCGAGGAGGAGCGGGAGGCCATCAAGCGCAAGTACGGGACCAAAGGCTCCGTCTTTGAGGCTGAGCGCCTCATCGAGGCCAAGGCCGGGGATATGCTCCGTCACTACGTCGAGCACATCCTCCCGAGCGGCCTCAAGGCGCAGGTGGTGGCCTACAGCCGCCGGGCCTCCGTCCGCTACCAGGCGGCCTTCGTGGCCGCGCGTGACTCGCTTGTCGGCGAGGCCGAAGCGCTCGACGAGGCGACCCGCTCCCTTGGCGATGAGGTCCTCGCGGGCAAGCCGCGGAAGATCCGCGCGGCGGTCCGGGCGTGGCGCTCGCTCGACGCCCTCAAGCGCCTGGAGTTCGCGGCCATCATCTCCCCCGACAACAACGATCCGCCCGAGTGGCGAGAGTGGAGCGAGGCGTCGAAGATCGAGCGCCGCATCGCTCGCTTCAAGAAGCCGCTGCCCGACCTGGAGAAGCCCAAGGACAAGGGCGACCCGCTGGCCTTCCTCATCGTCAAGTCGATGTTACTGACCGGCTTCGATGCTCCGATCGAGGGCGTGATGTACCTCGACCGTCCGATCCGGGAGGCCGAGCTGCTCCAGGCGATCGCCCGCGTAAACCGGACCAACGACGGCAAAACCGCGGGCATCCTCGTCGACTACTACGGCGTCGCACGACACCTGAAGGAGGCCCTGTCGGAGTACAGCGCTGAGGACATCGAAGGAGCCCTACAGAGCCTCGCCGACGAGATCCCCAAGCTCCGTGACCGTCACGCTCGCGTGCTCGGGATCTTCGAGAGCCGGGGCGTCGACCCCATCGACGACAAGGAGGGGGCTGTCGACCTCCTGGAGGACGAGCGCCTCCGCGCCGAGTTTCGGGTCAAGCTCAAGCAGTTCCTCGCCACCCTGGATCTCGTGCTCCCGCGGCCGGAGGGTCTTCCCTTCATCCGCCACGCCGAGGTCCTGGGCGAGGTCTACACCCGCGCCCGCAACCGCTACCGTGAAGGCTTGCCGGAGCTCAGTAAGTCGATCGGGCGCAAGGTCCAGCACCTCATCGATGAGCATGTGATCTCCCTCGGCATCGACCCAAAGATCCCGCCGATCTCGATCACCGACGCCAAGTTCGCGGCTCACGTCAGCCGCAACGTCTCCGACCGGGCCAAGGCCTCCGAGATGGAGCACGCAGCCCGCAGCCACATCAGAAAGAACATCGACGAGGATCCGGTCTACTACCAGGGCCTCTCCGACCGCCTCGAGGAGATCCTTCAGGCCTTCGGGGAGGACTGGGAGCAGCTCGCCCTCGCCCTCGCCGACTTTGTCGAGGAGGCGAAACAGGGCCGCAAGCGAGACGACGACCTTCGCCTCGACCCCGACCTCCACGCCCCCTTCTTCGACGTGCTCAAGCAGGAGCGTGAGAAGGAGGCGCCCGTACGCGGAGCCGACAAGAAGTGGCTCGCCGATCTCGCCGTCGACCTCGTCGAGCGCGTCATCCGCCCGGCGGTGAGCGTCGTCGCCTTCTGGGGGAACCCTACGCGACCCGAGGAGCTGCGGGGGGAGATCTTCAGGTTCCTCGACGAGGGCGAGATCGTAGACTTTGAGCGCGCCGACGCCGTCGCCGATCGCCTCATGGAGCTCACCAAGGCCAAGGATGGAAAGCTGAGGAACTCATGAACGCCGGCATCCTGACCGTCGACGATCTCCACTTTGAGCTGCGTCGTAGCCCGCAGCGTCGAAGCGTCCAGATCACCGTAGATCGGGGTGGCGAGCTGCTCCTCGCCGCCCCGGACGAGTGCTCCTTCGACATGCTCGAGGCCTTCGTCCGCGAAAAGCGCTTCTGGATCTACACCAAGCTCGTCGAAAAAGAGGCCCTCTGGGCCCCCCCCAGCAAGAAGCAGTACGTCTCAGGCGAGGGCTTCCCCTACCTCGGCCGCAGCTACCGTCTTCTCCTCGTGGATGAGCAAGAGGCCCCCCTCAAGCTCATCGGCGGCCGCTTTCAGATGCGTCGCACGCTCGCAGGAGAAGGGCCGCAGCTCATGGTGCGCTGGTACCGCGAGCATGCCGCGAAGTGGCTAGCGAAGCGCGTCGACCGACTCAAGGGGCGCATCGAGGTCGAGCCCAGCGGGCTCAAGGTCCAGGACCTCGGCTACCGATGGGGCTCCTGTGGCAGGGGAGGCAAGCTCTACTTCCACTGGCGCTCGATCCTCCTGCCCGCGCAGATCGCCGAGTACATCGTCGCCCACGAGCTCGTCCACCTCCACGAAGCCCATCACACCCCCGAGTTCTGGCGGCGCCTGGAGCGGGCTATGCCGGACTACGCGGTTCGGAAGCGGTGGTTGATGGAGCACGGGCGGGAGGTTGAGGGGATTGAGTTTGGGCGCTCCGAACTCGACCCATGAGCATACAAACAGCGAAGAACGCCTCCCTGGGTAATCGAGTCGCCCCTAGACGTCCGCGAATCCATGTCTGGCGGGCTCTTGGAGTGGGAGCCAGGGCCAATGCCCCTCGGAGATCGATCGGTGGCGGTCTGGATCGACCCACGATCCGCGTGGAGGGTCAGCTCGCCAGGCGCGATCCCCTCTTTGAGGCAGGTCTCTGCGATCAGCTGCTCGGCGAGTTCGGCGGACTCGACCTGTGCGAGAAGCCAGCCGACGATACAGCGGCTGTAGATGTCGATGATCACGTAGAGCGGGTATTTGGCGCCCTTGGTCGGGCCTCGGAGGAAAGTGACAT
>Ga0316189_10005262_pt1 | contig 12407 bp, 10 predicted proteins | sample LowCovwburrow_MG_FD_204930 | JGI IMG/M metagenome (GOLD analysis project Ga0316189, IMG submission 204930) | Coastal sediment microbial communities from Maine, United States - Lowes Cove worm burrow | ecosystem: Environmental > Aquatic > Marine > Coastal > Sediment | place: USA: Maine... | reverse complement strand
GGACACGACCGTCCAGGTCAACGGGTTCGAGCTGGAGCCGGGTATGCCCTGCGAGCCGATCCCCTGCATCACCGAGGACTCGACCAACATGCCGGGCCTGTACGGGTACACGCTCGCCAAGGCGCCGTGCACGGTCGCGATGACGGTGATCCCGTACGCCGACAGCCCGATGGCCGACTTCGCGGCCCGCACCGAGAAAAGCATCCAGTGGGAGCGCTCGGCGGCGGCCGGTTCGGCGTGGTCGGTCTACATGCCGCGGGCGACGCACGACAAGCAACCCAACACGGCCGACGCTTCGACCGTGATCGGGAACGCGCTCAAGTTCCGAGCCCACTACGAGACCGGTCAGACCACTGCGATTGCCCGCAGCCGCCTCCAGTTGATCCGCTGCTAAGCCACGTCAGTTCGACAACCCGCAACTACGCCTGACCCACCTATGGCACTCAAACGACCACCAGCCCATCGCGCCGATGCCATCCCGGTGCTGATCATCCACGACGACCTCGCGTGGGACCATGAGCGGGTCAAGGCAGAGGTCGCGGACGCTACCGCGGAGAACGAGCGCCGAAAGACCGCTGCACGCGAGGCGAAGCCACCGACGGAACCGGACCTCATCGACGTCGGCGAACACCCGTACTTCCGCTACCAGCGCGGCGATACGCGGTTCGACCTCGATGCGCAGATCCCCTGGCGGGGCAAGCCACTGGCCGCCTCCGACTACCTGCGGGACGACGAGGAGCCTACCCGGTTCATCCTGCGCCGGTTCAGGTGGGACACCTACCACCGGGTCGCGGGACTTGTCGGCAAAGGCTCCGAGGCCAATCTGCGCTCTTGTCGGTACGGCCTCGCCGAGGTCGAGGGCTGTCCCGATCTCAAGGTCGACCCCGACGCGGTCGAGCGCAGTGACGAGGAGATGCAGCGTTTCCACGAGTTCGATCCTAGCCTCGCCGTCCGGATCGGTTCGGCGGCCTGGATCGCGTCGCAGCCGCTACGCGAGTCCGAAAAAAAGCGCTGAGGCGGGAGGCGTGGGCCTCTCAGCCGTCAGTCACGGACGAGGGGGTCGTCTTCCGCGAGACCTACCGAGAGTGCGAACGGTGCGCCCGGCGCTGCTCTGAGCACCACGACCGTACGAGACAGGCGGTGTTTCGCTGCCCGATCGTGCCCGCGGCGCGCCGGACCTGGAAGCCGGAGGGCAGCCAGCTCTTGGCCTACATGGGCGGCGAGCCGAACGACGAGACCGGCGACGATGAGCCGACCGAACCCAACGACGACGGGTGCCCGGGGGGCTGGTACCGGACCGCGTTCGCGGCCTCGGTCCGCCGCTACCACCGCCCCGTCGCGGACGGGGTCTACAGCCCGAACCTACAGCTCGACCGCTGCGACGACCGCCTGGTCCACGAGGCGGTCGCGTACTTCGAGCACCAGCGAGCCCGGCATCGAGCCTGGGCTGACGAACTGATCCAGCGGCAACGCGCCGCCCGACAGCGCTAGGCCCGACAGCGCCGGCCGCTGCTCGGCAGCGCGCCGCACGGCAGCGCTAGGCCCGGCAGCGGGCCGCCCAGCGCCCGCACACCTATGGCACTCGCAAAGGGATTCTCGCTCCGCGGCACCGCGCGGACCGAAGGCGTTACGCGCCCGCTCGCCAAGATGCAGGCGGAGCTGGACAAGGCGCGCAAGGGCGTCGACAAGCTGAACAAGCGCTTCGGCGTCTCGCAGAAGGCGTCCAAGGTGCTCGGTGGCGCGCTTGAACGCGTCGGCCACCATCTGACCGACCTCGCGATCCAGGCTCCGTTCGCACTCGTCGGGCTCGGCAAGTCGCTGATCTCCAACGCCCGCGACGCGGAGTTCCTCGCGAAGAAGGTCGGCGGGTCGACCCAGGAGGTCATGGGATTGATCGCTGCGGGTAAGCGTCTGCGGATCGACGCCGACAACGTAGGGGAGGGGATCAAGACCTTCCAAGAGAACCTCGGCGAACTCGCGCGGATCGGTACGGGTCCCGCGAAAGATGCCCTGGGCTCTCTCGGCCTCACGCTCAAGGACTTCGCCGGGCTCGGCGTCGAGGACCGGCTCAAGGTCTTTGCGCAAGCGATAAGTGAGGTCGAGGATCCCACCAAACGACTTTCGATCGGTATCGAGGTCATGGGGGACGACTTCTCGAAGCTGTACCCGCTTCTGGAGAAGGGGGCAGGCGGCATCGACGAACTCACCGCCGCCGCGCGCAGGTCCGGACAGGTGCTCGACGAAGAGGCGATCGCCAAGACGCGCGAGCTCGACCTCGCGGTCGCCGACATGGAGGCACAGTTCGAGGGCGCCGCGAACACGGTGCTGCTCCAGATGCTCCCAACCGTCATGGATATGGCGGGCGGTATGCAGGTCTGGATCGGTGAGAACGACGAGTTCATCAAGCAGGATCTGCCCGGTATTGCTCTGACCATCGCCCAGACGATGGGGTTCGCAGCAGATGCGATCTCCGTCGTGGCAGACGCGCTCGCACGTGCTGCCCGGAACGGCGAGTGGCTCGGCGATCAGGCTGCCGACCTGACCGATTGGTTCGGAGGCGGCAAGGCCACCGGAGACAACAAGACGCGGGCCGGCGCCAGCTTCCTCGACGGGACCAGCTTCCAGGACGGTAGCCGGTTCCTCTCGGACGACTACACGAAGCAACTCGCGGCCAACAAGATCGTCACGGACGCAACAGCCGCGGCGGTCGAAGAGGCGAGGCTCACCAACGAAGCGATCGCAGCGAACGACGCGCTCTTCAAGGAGTTCGGCCTGAGCGAGGACCAGTTCCAGGCGGGGATGCGCAAGTTCGAGCGCGAGGCGTTCGAGGAGGGGGAGCGCAGGAAGCAGAACGACAAGGGCAAAAAGAAGAAACGTGGCTCGGCCCCCAGCCGGTCCGAGTTCGAGACCACACTTGGTCTGAGCGCGGGCGCAGAGGCCCGGTTCGACGACCAGGCCTCCCGGAACGCCGCGGGTGAGGACGCCTTCTCAGACTTCCAGTCCTCGATCTCGGTCCAGACCGAGGACCCGTTCTCAGAGGGAAACCTCGACATGCAGCTCGAGCGCCAGCGCGCGTTCGAGGTGTCCCGCTCGGAGCTCGTCCTGAGCGAACGGATGCGCGGGATCGAGATGCTCCAAGCATCCGGCGCCGATCCGCTCATGCTGATCGAGGCCGAGGAGCAAGCCCGCACGGACTACCTGGAGGCGCAGCTCCAGCGGACCGACGACGAGATCAGCCGGGCGCAGCTCAAAGACCAGATCGAGCAGACGCACCACACCGCGACGCTCCGCCGGCTCAAGGAAGAGCAGAAGGAACGGAACAACCGGGCGAAGCTGATCGAGGGGCACATCACCGCGGCGTCCCAGCAGCTGGAGCAGTTCGCGGCGGTGCAGATCCAGGCCGTCCTGAGCGGGAACCAGTCTGCGAAGGAAGCAGTACACGGACTCGCAACGGCCAAGGCGATCGAGATGGCGATTATCGCGACGTCGGAGACGGTGCAAGGTATCGCGCTGTTGGCCAGCGTCATTACGGCGCCTCTAGCCGCGCCCCACTTCGCGGCGGCTGGCAAAGCTGCGGTCGCTGGTGCGGCCTTCGGAGTCTTGGCCGGGAGCACGATTGACCTGGGAGGGGCGGATCGCGGAGCCGGCGGAGCTTCTGGCGGTCGCACGGCCAGCGGCTCGAGCAGCTCACGCCGAGAGCGCTCGGACCAGGAGGGACCGCTTTCGCGTACGGACGGCGGCCAGCCGGGCGCGTCCGACTCGGTGCAAGCGCAGAACGGGACCCCGGGCGCCAGCAACGGAAACAACTACACGGTGATCGTGAACCAGCAGGCCCTGGGCTTCGGCGACAAAGAGACGATGGTCCACGCAACCCGGGTCGCCCTCAAGGACGCCGAGCAAAGCATCGGAGGTGTTTGATGCCCCTATCTTCTTGGCTCATCGGCTCGGTGCCGAACATGCCCGCGCAGTCGATGGAGGTCACGGCCGGCGGCGACACGGAGACGATCGTTGTCGCGGCCACCGGCTCGACCGGCGGCTGGTACCTCGACGACTGGCAATCGGCGCTCTCGTACCTGAGCGCGCTCGAGACCGCGCTGGAGACCCACTCGCGGATCACCACCGCGACGATCCACCTGGGTCGCGACCGACTGGTCCACTTCGCGTTCGACACCGCGACCGCGATCGAGTTCACGGACTCGGAAGGCCAGGCGCTGATCGGGATGAACGGCGACTTCGCGTCCGCTACGAGTGGGGTCGCGGACGCGATCTCGCGCTGGCTCTGGGTCCCGGACCGGCCCGAGAACCCGTCCGCCCGGGTAGGGCGTAACGGCGATCCGGTCTACGACACGGTCGTCAGCGTCTCACCGGGCGCAGCCTCGACGATCGTCGCGACCGGGTTCAACACGCGGGAGTTCAACGACTTCGACTTCCGGTTCATCCGGAACGCGGACTTCGACAGCGGCGTCGATGCGAACAACGGCGGCGAGTGGCGGGCGTTCTACGACATCGTCGTCCGACAGCTCCGGCTGTTCAAGTTGTACCGCCAGACCCAGCACGACGAGGCGGACACGACCGACGTCGGGCTCCTCGCTTCGAACTTGATTGGGCCCTACAAGCTCCGCCACGGGCGGGGACTCCTGCGGAACAAGAACCGCCGGGAGATCAAACACGTCGACCGCTTGCACCGCGTCCAGCTCCCGGTCGTGGTCGCGACTGAGTACAGCTAGCGCTCTGGCTCTGGCCCCACCATGGATATACCGACACCCACGGACGTACAGGCGCGGCTCAGCACAGGCGGCGACCTTCTGGAGCGCTGCGTGGAGGCGCTTGGTGAGGCGCGAAAGCTGCCCACCGCCGTCGCCACCAACGGCGCAAGTCGTGACCAAGTCGCCCATGTGACGAAGACCCTCGCGCGCAAGGGCTGGCGAGTCCGCTTTTGCGCCGACTGGCGGGATGGCAACTACCTCGAACTGTCCCCGTTCTCTGCGAGCACCTAGATGACTGAAACAATCGACGAGGCCCTCGGTGTATGGATCGAGGGCCTGCCCTACATCTGGGTCACGGACCACACCGGCGATGTTCTGCTCGGGAGCGGCCCCAACTCCTGGATCGGGCAGTACGAACAGGACGCGGCGTACACCGCCCACGAGACGGTCGGCCAGCGGACGGTGCTGGGCGGGCTCAAGATGCCGCAGCGGATCGACCGCGGGCGGATCGATCCCAAGACCGGGCGGCTCGACTCGACGCTCCTCACCCTCGAGATCATCGATGAGGCCGACGTGTTCCCGACGCTGTTCGCGACCGAGGGCAAGGATTTCAACATCCTAGGCGCTCGCGTGGCGCCGGGCACCACCGCGTTGGGGCCGCTCGTCACGGTCGAGGGATCGCAGACGCTGAACCCGACGGAGCGCTACTTCGGGATCGAGCGGCTCGGCCCGGCGCGGGAGCGGGCGTGGTTTTTCCCGTTCCCGTTTCAGGGCATTGGACACCACCACCAGGTGCACGGGAGCGCGCAGTCCTCACAGAACGGACCGCCGCCGATCAAGATCAGCGCCGACCCGATCACGTTCACCGGGCGCAAGGTCGTGGTCTACCGGCTGCGGCGCAACAACGCCGACCGCACGGCATCGGTCGCTGACTGGCCCCACTGGGGCGATCAGTATGACCTCGGGCCTCCCGAGTTCGTCGGGGTCATGCGCGACGTCGGCCGGTACGCTGGCGATCGGACCTGGAGGATCGAGTGCTTCGGGCAGGAGTCGCTCCTGCGCCGCAAGATGGGGACGTACGATGATGGCTGGACCCACATCGACAGCGTTCCGATCGCGCTGACGGACGAACAGATCGGGATCTCTGTCCTCTGGCACACGTACGCCGTCGGCGGCGCGCAGGCCACCTACGGATCGACGGTCTTCGGGACGGATACGGTCCCTCCCGCAGGGACCAAAGCTGACTACATCGCGAGCATCAACACAATCGTCGACGAGGTCGCCACTGGTGCTACCGCGGCCGACTTCGGCACGAGCGGCGACATGTACGACGAGGACTTCACGACGAACGACTCGATCACGTTCGTGATCGGGGACGCCGACGTGAAGATCAAGCGACCCGCGGGCGGAACCGCGGCGATCCTCGCGTGCTCGATCGCAATGCATGAGAGGACGTGGCGCGTCCTCGGGTACGAGCCTGCGCTGCAGTCAATCTCGTGGTCGGACGCACCGTCCAGCGAGGCCGACATCGTGTTCCAGCCGCTCGAGCCTGGGCAGCAGTTCGGGCCGCTCGACGCGAACAACACGATCCCCGGGCCGGGCTACTGGTACGCAACGTTCAACACGTGCGCGCTAGACTTCGCTCCGCAGGGGGCACCCGCCGAGGCGATGGACAACGAGGGAGCGCCGCGTCGGTACAAGCCGATGTTCGCGCTTGAGCCTATCGTCCTGCCGAGCCCAGCCAATGGACAGACGTTCCAGGTCGGCGGCTTTCCGTATGTGGAGCCCGATCCGACTGTAGACGCAGGATCCGACAACGGTCGGTTCTTCATGTTCCGCGGGAAGCGGGCCGTCGGCGACGTGTCGGAAACCGGCCATATCATCGATGCGAACGGCAACCTCGCTGATGAGGTCGAGGCCGAGCCCTTCGCCGCAGTGGCGGAGGTTCGGTGGTCGACCGCGGGGACCTACGGCAGCATCGACGCCGACCCTTTTCCCGAGTTCTCGATCTATCGCTGGGCGGACTCTCGTAGGTTCGGGGCCGACCACGACCAGATCCAGGACGCGGGCGAGTGGTCCGCCCTCTCGGCGGGCGAGTACGCGATCGAGTGCGTGCCACTCCACGCCTATGCGTACCGCGAGACCGCGGGCGGCGCGGAGCTCGATCGCGCGTGGGCAGTCTTCGGCCAGCTCTTGCTCTCGACCGGGACCGCCTCCGGGTGGAGCGCGGGCCAGTACTCGGACGGCCTCAACGCTCCGACCGTCTCGGATGCGACGTTCTGGTGTAACGACATCGCATCGTCCGAACTCGGGCTTGGGATCCCGTACCAGCTGGTCGACACGCCAGCCGAGATCCGATCCGTGTTTGCCGAGGTCGAGGGCGGGGCGCATGGGGAGCTACAGAAGGTCCGGTACTGCTACTCCGAACCGTTCCAAGCGCAAGACTTGCTTGACTCGATACTGCGCACCCGCGGCCTCTCGATGTCGCTGCGCGGTGGTCGATTCGGTGTGGTCAAGCTCGGGATGTTCGACCCCGAGGACGTCGACTTCGTTCTCAACGAGCAGAGCATTGCGCTCCGCGATCCTGAGGACCCGTCCAGCGACCCGACGACCTCCCGCCCCCACGGTACGGGCGCGGTCGATGTGATCGGCATCAAGGCAAATGTAGACCCGTCTACAGGGGAGCCGGTCTACGAGGCGTCCTTCCCGGCCCGGGACCAGGGCGCGCGGTTCCGGCGCGGCGACATCGAGGAGATGATCGAAGACCCGGGGCTCCGCGGGACGACCTGGGTTGGTCCGTTCAAACAGACGCACGCGGTCGACCGTGCGGAGTGGCTCGCAAAGGGCCACAAGGTCGTCAGCACGACGCTGAACAGGATCGCGGGCGAGAGCATCTGGCCCGGGGCACGGGTCTCGTTCTCCCACGAGCGACTCTATGCGGCGGATGGGACGCTCGGTCTGACGAACGCGTTCGGGCACGTACTGAGCTGTACACCTCGACCTCGCCGGAACGAGTACGAGGTCGAAATTCTGATCTACGCGGATCAGCTTCGGATCCCAACGTGTGCGCCGATCGGCAAGATCGCGAGCATCGACGGCGACGAGATCACGCTCGTGCCGGATGCGGACTTCCTCGACCACGGCGCCGACTCCGATGCCGAGCGGTTCGACCGCCCATCGTGGATGGGGGCAGGTACCGCCGCGCGCGTGATCCTGTTGATGTATGACCGCGTCAGCTGGACGCTGCTCACCGCGTCGACGGCTCTCGTCGCCAGCGCCTCGGGCAACGTGGTCACACTCGCCGCTCCGTTTGCCGGCGCCGCGCTGCACGCAAATAGGGACTACTACTTGATCCTCGCCCCTCACGACGATCAGAACGTGGGCTCTTGGCCGACGTTGACGTGCCTTCCGTACGTCGACGACACGCTCCAGTTCGGCTCGGGGTCGACGCCTGGTTGGCCCTACTTCGAGGGCTAGACCCAGACCCAGACCGCCCCCTACTTCGAGGGCTAGACCCAGACCGCAATGGTAGATCCAGCAACAGCGCCCGACTGCGAGTTTCATGGGCTCTCGGCCGGCGGCGGCAACCTCGCTCAGATGGCCGTCGATAACAGCGGGTGGGGCACGGATATCTCCGTCGACACTGGTGTGCTCGTTGAGTCGACCTCCGCACGCGCGGACCTCCCGGGCGAGCGCACGATCGACGTCCGCGTACAGACCGACAACGGCGATTCCGGGTACCTGTACACCTACGGGAACAACTCGCTGTCGACATCCTTCGGAGACGTGATCTGCGAGGTCAACGGCTCCGACATCATCACGTACACGGTCGAGGAGATGGGCGGGTCGCCGGAGGATTTCTTGATCAGTTGGGCCACCGAACCCAACCCGCTGACGACTTCTGCGGCTGATGCGTACCGCTCCGATCTCTGGATCCACAACCTGGACCAGGACACGTGGGAGCACGCGACCGCGACCCATGCGGTAGCGAGCGCGACGGGCGAGGATATGGTCTGGCTCGGCTCCGCGCCGGGTACTGACCAGTTCACCGGGGTCGCGTACGAGCTCCGGCTCTCGCGCGCGTACCACTCCTCGACCGAGACCGCGGAGACGTTCGTCGCGGTCTCCTCCGATCCCACGCTCGCGGGCGTGGAACGGCTCGAGTTCCCGGTCCCGACCAGGGCAACCGGGGCCGGGGACAACGAGATGTACATGGGCCCGATCGAGGCCGTCGCCGCCAAGGCTGTGGCGGCCAATGACCTGCTCATGGCGGGACCATCGATCAACGAGGTCTGCAGCGGCGCATTCGCGAACGACTCGACCTTGACCATGGTCGACCCGAGCGACGCGGACTTCACGATGCACACGGAGTTCCTCCGGCGCCGTCCAGTGGCGCCGTCGGCAAACCGGGCCCGGGTGCGCGTGTTCCTCCAGCAGGATGCTGTCGGGGTCACGAGCATGGACGTCCGCTGCTATTGCGCGAACGCCCCGGGGCCGATCGCTCACCCAAGTGCGAGCCCCGACGACTACGAGCGCTACTACGTCACGGCGACACGGGCCGCGGACGACGGCATCGGGTCCGGCGGCGGTGCCTGGGTCGACCTCGGGGACGTGCGGATCGCCCGCGACATACAGGGCTACTCCTGGTTCTGGCTCGGGTTCGACGCCGACGCGATCGACTACTGGCGGATCCGCGCCTGGACCGTCGAGCCGGTACAGGAGACCGCTGGCGACGTGCCTGGCGGCGGGGGGCTCGGATAGATGGCCGTCTACCTCAAGCAATCGACGTTCACGACCAAGGACGCCCAGCGCCCCCAGGTCGCGCCGCTCACCGGCGGCGCCCTGGCGAAGCGCTCGCGCGCGATGGCCGTCATGCGCGCGCAGGACAAGACCACGTCGCTGGGCCGCCGCGTGATCGGTGCGGTCTCGATGGCGGGGTCGCTGACGTGGTCCGTGCCGGACACCGATCCGGACAACGCGACGCAGACCCACCCGCTCACCGGCGAGGTCCGCACCGTTCACCGCATGCGCTGCGACGTGACGCCCGGGTGCTTCTTGCGCCTCAACTTGGTCTACGTGCCCTCGGGCCAGACCCAGGTCGAGGTCGCGGCGGGGACGGACTACGACGCGGGCGGCGCGGGCGGTAGCGTCCGGGTCGACGTCGAGTGGTTCAACCGGGACGGCGGGTCGATCACGACCACGCACGCGCTCGCGACGCTCGCGTCGCCCCTTGAGTACGGCGCGTCGACCGACCAACCCTGGGTCGACGTGCGCAGCTCGACTGTGTTGTTTGTGACGCCCGACGACGTCGTCCAGGCGGACGACCTCGCGACCTGGACCGAGCACGTCCACGCGGAGATCACCGTGTCGCACGTGGGCGGCGTGCGCATGGTGGATTGCTCGGTCGAGGAGCACACACGCACGGTCGTTCGCGAGGTCGACGACGACGCCGATCTCTGGACGTCGCACATGTTCGCCGCGGTGCACCCAGACGGCGACGCGCCCTTGGTCCGGTACCCGATGGAGCGGCTCGTCGACAGCACGCCCGACGGCGACCCTCGTGGCGGGTCCTGGCACACGATGGACGTCGCGGCGGCCCAGCGGCTCCGGCTCGGACCCCAGCTCATCGGCTGGTCCGCCTGGAACGAGAACACCGCCGACGTCACCGACGACGATATCCCGGAAGTGACTACCAGCTCGGCGACGTTCGTTCGCGTCGTCGATGCGGTGGCGGGCGACTACGACGCTGACGGCCCAGGCTGGACGCTCGGCGGATACGCGCGCGGGTACGCTGAGAACCATCCGTATTGGTCCGCACCCAACGGGAGCATTCCTGTGCTTGTCGCGGTGTACGGGGCCTGCGAGAGCAACTCAGCTGCCGGCCGGGTACGCGTGCAAGCGAGCGACTCGTCCTGGGTCGAGGTTGTGATCGATAGCCGCAGCTTCGGTTGGTGGCTCGGGTATGGCCACCTCCGCTGCGGCGTCGCACCTGGCGATCCCAGTACGGTCCAAGCTTTCTATCGCATGGACAGCGGGAGCAACGGGCTCCAGATCCGGGCTCTGGGTGTGTACCGGATGGGCCGCTACGCCCCGGCGGAGATCTAGATGCAGAGCGGGGTCAGCTCAAGATCGAGGCGGTGCCGCCTCGCGCACTCTGTCTCGTTGCACTCGATCGCATCGACCCACTCCACGACAGGAACGACCCGATCGTAGACGCAGCCGTCGGGGAACATGCCCGCCGTGACGCAGGCCGCGGCGTCCTCCCGCAGGGTGTCCGGATTCGTCGTGGGCACGGTCGTGTACTGCATGAGTTCGGTGCTGCGTGAGTCGCGGAGGTCTGGACTTCCATATCCGTAGAGGGTCGCCAGGCACAGCCGATCGCTGCGCCAGCAGAACTGCTCCCACTCATTCAAGACCCCGCGGACCTCGCCCCCGAGGCAGTCCGCGAACTCAGTGATGGCGGTAGGGTCGTTCGGGAACTTGACCCAGATCGTGCGCTTCGACGTGCAGACCCCGTCCCCGGCCCGCAGGTTGTTGTCCGCCATCGCGACGATCTCGGCCGGGCTCGGGAGCAGGGAGATGTCGGACGGGCACTCGTCGCTGTTGCCGCCGGCGTCGTCCTGGGTGAGCGCGCTTGCGTCGTCGCTGGACCCAGAGCTGGAACTGGAGCCGGAACTGGAGCCGGCTCCAGACCCGGACCCGGACCCAGAGCAGGCGGCGAGGAGAGCGAGCACGAGGGTGGGGGCTTGGCTCTGGATCTTCATGGGTGGCTCTCGGCTCCGCAACAACTGGCTACCACGTGTAGCCGGGCTCTATGCCTCCGCGCGCTCATCGGCCCGCGGGCCGGCTCTAGGTCGTGGTCCCGTTCTGGGACTGCGGCCTTTTTCTCGTTCTGGATCTGGCGAGCTTGACGCACAAGACAACTTGAGATAATCTCAATAAAGACATTGCGAAATTCTCAAGTGTGGCTATCTTGAATATGTGCTTCCCGACGAACCTCTCACCGACGCAGCGGCCCGCAAGCTTGCGCGGATCATCGCCCAGAGCGGTACCGTCGTGTTCGGGCAGCACGCCGTCGACCAGATGGTGCTGCGCGGGCTCACCAACGCTGACTGCCTCAACGTCATCCGGGGCGGCTGGAGCCAAGGCTGGGACTTTCGCGACCAGACCTACCGCTACCAACTCGCCACCCATCGCATCGTCGTCGTCGTTGCGTTCGACGACATCACGACCCTCGTGGTCATCACCTGCTGGAGGATCAAGTAAATGAAACGCTGCACGAACTGCGGAGGCACAGAGTTCACTCGCGAGGCATCCCCGAATCACCCGTACGAGAACTGCGGGCTCGATGGGGTGGTCATCGTGTCCGGCATCGAGACCGAGACGTGCGGGGCCTGCGGGGAGGTGTTCACACGGATCCCGATGATCACGCGCCTGCACCACACGCTGGCGTTGGCCGTGATCGCGCGGCCAGGCCGTCTGTCGGGCCAGGAGATCCGGTACCTGCGCAAGCATATGGGCCTCTCCGGCCGGGACTTCGCCCGTTTGATGGGGGTGCGGCCCGAGACGACCTCGCGCTGGGAGAACGACAAGGACCCGATCGCGGCGACGCCCGACCGATTTCTGCGGCACCTGATCCGCACCTACGATCCGGAGACGGAGATCGACTACGCGATCGCGGATGCGGTGGACGCCGAGTCA
>Ga0316189_10005261_pt1 | contig 12407 bp, 8 predicted proteins | sample LowCovwburrow_MG_FD_204930 | JGI IMG/M metagenome (GOLD analysis project Ga0316189, IMG submission 204930) | Coastal sediment microbial communities from Maine, United States - Lowes Cove worm burrow | ecosystem: Environmental > Aquatic > Marine > Coastal > Sediment | place: USA: Maine... | reverse complement strand
CAAGCGCTGCCGGCGCCAAAGAAGGATTTGTGAAAGTGATTTTTGATGCGAAATACGGTGAATGGCTGGGCTGTCACATGATCGGCGCTAATGTTACTGAGATGATTGCTGAAGCTGTTGCCTCAAGAAAACTGGAAACCACTGGGCATGAGATCATAAAGACTGTTCATCCTCACCCTACAATGTCAGAAGCCATCATGGAAGCCACGGCAGCTGCTTACGATGAAGTTATCCACCTATAGATTTTATAAAGCCACGAATTCAAGAATTAGTCATTCGATGAATTCGTGACTTTGTTATTTCATTTAGTCACTTTTCAAACAAAGGAGCTTCTTTAATGTTTACATGGCTAAACATTGAAGCTTTGTTGGTTTGATATGAAAATACTCCTTACTGGTGCCACCGGCTATATCGGCCGACGAATTTTACCACTTTTGGTGGAACAGGGCCATCAGGTCATTTGCATGGTAAGGGACAAGCGCCGATTCGATTATGAGGATTTCGACGAGGCTTTCATGGAACATGTAGAGGTAGTTGAGGCAGACCTGACAAAAAAAGATACCCTCAAGGAATTGCCTGCTAACATAGATGCTGCTTATTACCTGGTGCACTCCATGACTTCTTCCTTCAAGGATTTCAGCCTTGAAGAGCAGGATACCGCACAAAATTTCGCTGGTTATATCCAATATACAAGTGTTCAACAAATCATTTACCTGGGCGGGATCGCTAACGACCCTAACCTTTCCGAACACCTGGAATCCAGAAAACAAGTTGAAGATATCTTGAAGGGCTCAGGCAAGCCGGTGACAGTTCTCAGGGCAGCGATTATTATCGGCTCGGGTAGCGCTTCCTTCGAAATCATCAGGGATTTGGTTGAAAAACTACCCGTGATGATCACCCCTAAATGGCTTCAATCAAAGTGCCAGCCCATCAGTATCAGGAATATCCTCGAATACCTTACAGGGGTTCTTTTTAAAACAGAAACTTTTAACCAGACCTATGACATCGGTGGGCCGGAGATCCTGAATTATCGTGAAATGTTGCTCGGGTATGCAAGGGTTCGGGGGCTAAAACGCTTTATCATCACCTTACCAGTTCTAACGCCACGCTTAAGTTCACTATGGCTATATTTCGTCACTTCTACTTCTTACCTATTGGCCAGAAACCTGGTAGACAGCATGAAAAATGAAGCGACTTGTGCAGAAAACAGGATCAGGGAAATTATTCCGCTCCAGCTAATGGGCTATGAAGACGCCCTGAAAATCACTTTGCAGAAGATAGCGAGCAAGGACGTAATATCCAGTTGGAAAGACGCCGTGTATAGCAACTCTTTGGGCAATGATTTCCTTAACCGTATTGATGTGCCAAAATATGGTTGCCTTAATGACAAACAGGAAGTTTCGTTTGTGCGTGATGCCGATGAAGTTTTCACTAATGTATGGCAGATTGGAGGGCAAAGGGGATGGTATTTCGGAGATTGGTTGTGGGGCTTGAGGGGCTTTGTTGATAAACTGGTTGGCGGGGTTGGCCTGCGTAGAGGGAGACGGAGTGAAAATGACTTAAAACCGGGTGATGCCTTGGATTTTTGGCGTGTACTGGATGCGAACAAAGGCAAAAGACGGCTGCTCCTTTTTGCGGAAATGAAACTTCCTGGTGAGGCATGGCTTGAATTTAAAGTGATTAAATCCAAAGATTTACAATACTCACTTCAACAGACGGCCACCTTCAGGCCTTTAGGGATTTGGGGAAGGGTTTATTGGTATTTAATGGTTCCATTTCACTTCTTCATTTTCAAAAAGATGGCTCAAAGGATTGTCCATTTTGGCGAAGCCTAAGATGTCAAAAGTCACCATTTTCTGGTTCCGAAGGGATCTAAGGATCGAAGACAATGCCGGCCTTTTTCATGCCTTGAAGGAGGAATTTCCTGTGCAGCCCATCTTCATTTTTGATACTGAGATCCTAAGAAAAATAGAAGACAAAAAAGATGCCCGAGTCGAATTCATTCACCAGGAAATAAGCAGGATTAATCGGGAATTGGCGGAGCGAAATGCTTCTCTGGACGTAAGGGTTGGCAAGCCAATTGAGGTATGGAAACAACTATTGAAAGATTATCAGATCGAAAAGGCTTATACCAACAAAGATTATGAGCCCTATGCCCGTCAAAGGGACAAAGAAATTTATGACTTACTGGCATCAGATGGCATTCCCTTGATTGGAAAAAAAGACCAGGTGATTTTTGAAAAAGATGAAGTGGTGAAAGACGATGGGACACCCTACACAGTATACACACCTTACAGTAGAAAGTGGAAAGCCAGGCTTGCTAATAACAGAGACAGCCTCCAATCATTTCCTTCTGAAACAATCCAAAATTGGAATAATACTGCCAAGAAAGAAGTGCCTTCCTTAGAATCAATTGGATTTGAAAAAACGAATATCAATATACCCAGCCGGATTCCGGATGAGCAAATCATCAGCAACTATCATAAAACCAGGGACATCCCGTCCGTTTTGAGTACTTCACGATTAAGTGTCCATCTGCGTTTCGGCACTATCAGCATCAGGGCACTTGGCCGCATTGGACAGGCACTAAATGAAAAATATTTCAATGAATTAATTTGGCGTGAATTTTACCAGATGGTCCTTTGGCATTTCCCCAATGTGGTTGACCATAATTTCAAGCGGCAGTACGATTTAGTCAATTGGCGAAATGACGAGGCCGGATTCAAGGCTTGGTACGATGGTAAAACAGGTTTCCCCATTGTCGATGCGGGCATGCGTGAATTGAACGAAACCGGATTCATGCACAACAGGGTGCGAATGATCACTGCGAGTTTTTTATGCAAAGACCTACTGATCGACTGGAGGTGGGGCGAGGCTTATTTTGCATCAAAACTTCTCGATTATGACCTGGCATCAAATAATGGTGGTTGGCAATGGGCTGCGGGTACCGGGGTAGATGCAGCTCCCTATTTCAGGATTTTTAACCCCACCTCTCAGCAGCAAAGATTTGATCCCGATTTCAAATACATTAATAAGTGGGTCCATGAATTTGGAACTGACGAATATCCCCTTCCGATTGTTGATCATAAAATAGCCAGGGAAAGATCCCTTGTGGCTTACAAGGGAGCATTGAGGTAAGGTTTTTAATCTAATGAAGCATTCCGTGCACAAAAAAGGTTACTTCTGATTCTACTTGAGGTATGAACATTGGAGATAAGTAAAAGAAAAACGGATTCTTAAGGACTGGTTTTTGTTTTTCTTTATACATTTCAAGAATTCTTGTTAACTAGCTATAATAATGAAAAATTTACCCTCACTATTGGCACTATTGCTATGTCAATTTTATTCAACTCACTTTGCTAGTGCCCAAAACATTCCCATTGAGTTTGAGCACCTTACCACAGATAATGGATTGTCTGCTGGCACTGTTAATTGCGTATTTAGAGATAGTAATGGATACATCTGGTTTGGCAGTATTGATGGTCTAAATCGGTACGATGGATACAGCATAAAAGTATTTAAAAATGACCCCCAGGATCAATTTTCTCTAAGTGGTAATCGGATCACTACCATTTCAGAAGACCAAGCAGGAAGGGTTTGGATTGGCACTCAGAATAACGGCATCAGTATATTTAATTGGGAGACAGGCCAATTTCTCAGATTGAAGCATGATCCGGAAAATAAACAGTCCCTGTCGAGTAATGCAATTCGTAAAATCAGGGTTGGTAGTACCGGGGATATCCTGATAGGTACCATGGGAGGTGGGCTTAATCTATACGATTCCGGGAAGAATTCTTTTGAAAACTTCCTGGGCGACGAAGGAAACCCAAAGGCGATCAGTGATAATGATGTCTTTGATATCGTGGAAGATTCTCCTAATAAATTTTGGATTTCAACAAATTCAGGAGTAATTGATCTGTTTGATGTTCAGAACAAAAGTTTTACAACTTTTACTTATGACCAGGAATACAATGACGACGTAAATAGAAAACCAATTTTTAAGGATAGTCAGGGAATTCTTTGGATAGGCACTGATGGATTTGGACTTTATAAATTTGATATTAATAGTGAGAAGTTTGCTCACATAGAGCATGATCCCCAAAGTAATTCCGGTTTAAACTTTAATATCATCACCACATTTTATGAGGATGCAAACGGACAAATTTGGATAGGAACAGATGGTGGCGGTATTGATGTTTTCAACCCATCAACCGGTTCATTTGAATACATTCAAAGCGACCTGTTTTTTGATAAGAGCCTGAGTAGCAATGCCATCTATGACATTCAAAGTGATGAATCAGGAATTATTTGGGTGGCTACTTTCAGGGGAGGGGTTAATATATTTAGCCCGTTTCATTCAAAATTTCGAAAATATGAACAGATTCCCGGCAGAGAAAACAGTCTGAGTTTTAATTCGGTTATAGCCATTCATGAGGGATCTAACGGTGACATTTGGATTGGTACCGATGGTGGCGGATTGGATCTTTTTGATCAGGAAACGGGCAACTTTACGCATTACAAACATTCACCGCATAACGCCAATAGCATAAGTAGTAACGTTATAAAAGCCATCTATGAGGACCAGTATGGTTTGTTGTGGCTGGGTACTTATGCTGCCGGACTTACAATTTATGATAAAACAAAAAACAAATTCACAAGACATTATCATGATCCATCAAATGAAACTGGGATAAGTAACAATAACATCTGGTGCTTTTTTGAAGACAGTCGGAATAATTTCTGGGTTGGTGTTTTGGGTGGTGGAATTAGTCTGTACAATCGTGAAACCCAAACTTATACCCATCATCAACATTCACCTGAAAACCCGAACAGCATAAGTAGCAATATTGTTAAAATCATTTATGAAGATAAGGCAGGGAATTTTTGGGTGGGCACCGAAGATGCCGGTATTAACCTATTTGATCGAGACAATCTTACTTCCAAGAGATATCAATTTGACCCGGGCGATACTACTGGTCTCCCAAATAATGACATCAGGACGGTCCTGGAAGATAGAAGAGGGAATTTTTGGGTAGGAACTGCTAACGGCCTTTCTATTTATAACCAGGAACAAGACAAATTCTTGAATAGCGAGGTGAATAACTTTCTGCCGAATCCAGTGGTTAATGGCATCCAGGAAGATGATTTTGGAAACCTCTGGATAAGTACCAACAAAGGCCTGAGCAGGTATAACCCGGTAACCTTAGAGATTAAAAATTTTGGCAAGTCGGATGGTTTGCAGGGGAATGAGTTCAATTATACATCATCGGTGCAGTCGAAAGTTACCGGTAATATGTTTTTTGGAGGTATGAATGGATTTAATGTGTTCCACCCCAAAGACATTCTTGACAACATTTTCCAACCACCTGTTGCCTTGACTACTTTTAAACTATTTGACAAAACAATAGAAAGTGGCAACCTTGTAAATGAAAGGGTCATTTTGGAGAATTCACTTAAAGAAACGACCTCGATCACTTTAACACACCACGAGAATGTATTTTCGATTGAATTTTCAGCACTTGACTTTACCTCTCCTCTTCAAAACAAGTATTCATACATATTAGAAGGATTTGATGAATCCTGGACGCACACTGACGCTTCGAAAAGGACAGCTAGCTACATGAACCTTGACCCCGGTGAATATATATTCCGGGTGAAAGGCACCAATGGAGACGGTGTATGGTCTGAGGCTGAGCGAAGCCTTGAGATAATTATTCTCCCCCCCTGGTGGGCAACCTGGTGGTTTCGGGGTTTGGTTCTGGCTTTAATTATTGCCACAGTACTGGTCATCTACAGGATACGCACAAATCAAATAAAGCAGAACCAGATGAAATTAGAAGCCAAGGTGTTGGAGGCTACTTCTCAGGTCCTCACTCAGAATGCAGATTTACAAGAACAAAGTCAGAACCTGAAGTCGGCAATAAAGGATACGAATTTTGTGATAGGAGAAGCAGTTGAATCCGGAAACTTCAGTGCAAGAATTGATGTGAGCACCAAGTCAGGAGAATGGAAGGCTCTTGGCGAATCAATCAACAAATTATTCGAAACTGTTGTTACTCCATTCAATGTGATCAATAATATTGTCAACAAAATGGCTGAAGGCGATTTGACAAATTTGTACTCTGAAGATGCAAGGGGGGATGTGTTGACATTAAAAAGCAATATTAACAAGGCGCTTCACAATCTATCAAAATTGCTATTAGAAATTGACCAACAAGTTGAGTTGATTGAAACATCGTCCCATGAGATGTTGGTCACCAGTGAAGAGATGAAGATTAATTCAGCGGAAATTGCATCTTCCATATCCCAGATGAGCCAAGGCGCCCATAACCAAGTGAACAAAGTAGACGAATCGTCTTCATTAGTTGAGGGGATCTTGCGCTTTTCCAATGAGATGGGCGAGCAGGCTGATTCAATAAATCAAGCTGCAACCAATGGCGTGAAGCAGAGTGAAAATGGCAAAAGTTTGATCACCAAAGTTGATCAAAGTATGAAAACAATTCTGCAGGTGTCCAACAAGACCAATGAATCAATATCTGAACTTAAAAATAAATCGAAGGAAATCTCCAGGGTGGTTAGGATCATCAAAGAGATCGCCTCGCAAACGAACCTTTTGGCACTAAACGCTGCCATTGAAGCAGCACAAGCCGGAGAATTTGGAAGAGGTTTTGCGGTTGTAGCCGAGGAGATCAGGAAATTGGCAGAGGGTTCCAAGGAATCAGCCAGAGAAATTGAAGCGTTGATCCTTGATGTGCAAAAAGACACCAATTCCACGGCTGAGTTAATTGCTGAAATGAGTTCAGGTATTGAGGAAGGTGAGGAGACTTCACGAGACACATCACTGGCATTTGAAAAGATTGCGGCATCTTACGCTGATACTTTGAGGTTATCGGAACGGATCGTGGAAGCTACAAAGCAACAAACGAGTCACATCAAGGATATCGTCGGCATTACTGGAAGTGTGGTTGTAATTGCAGAACAGACCGCAGCCGGAACTGAACAGGTAGCAAGTTCAGCATCTGAGTTGTCATCAGGAATGACCAATTACACGGAACGCAGCAAAAATGTATCACAAATCGCCAATGAGCTCAAGGGAAAAGTTGGAAGGTTTAAGTTGAAGAATGGGGAATCCGTAAATGAATAGTGGACAACGCCAGCCTCTAAACATTACCTATCTCATCCACCAGTTTCTGCAGACTACTCTTCGCATCACCAAACAGCATCCTGGAGCGCTCCCCGAAGAATAACTGGTTCTGGATGCCGGCATAACCGGCGCTCATACTACGTTTGAGGATAACAATTGCTTTAGCCATTTCCACATCCAGAATTGGCATGCCATAGATAGGGCTTGAGGGGTCTTCTTTGGCAGCCGGATTCACCACGTCATTGGCACCAATAACAAGTACCACATCGGTTGTAGGGAAGTCCTTATTGGCATCCTCCAGGTCGATCAGTTTAGGGTAGGGCACGTTGGCCTCCGCTAAAAGTACATTCATGTGGCCAGGCATTCGTCCAGCTACAGGGTGGACTGCATATTTCACTGTGACACCTTCTGCCTCTAACAATGCATCCAGTTCACTGCAAATATGTTGAGCCTGTGCTACGGCCAAACCATAACCGGGAACGATGTATACCTTCTTGGAATATTTAAGCTCGATGGCTAAATCGGCAATTGAAGCTTCTTTAACAATTTCATCTCTACCACCACCCGCAGCGGCACCACCACCACCGAATCCACCGATGATGACATTCAGGAGGCTACGGTTCATGGCTTCGCACATAAGAATGGTGAGGATCGTTCCAGAGGCACCAACCAGGATACCTCCAACCAGCATCACCTGGTTGTTATAAATTAAACCAGCCAGCGCAGCACCCAATCCTGTAAATGAATTCAATAGTGAGATAACAACAGGCATGTCGCCACCGCCAATCGGTGTAACGAATGTGATCCCGTAGATTAGTGATAAGCAGAGCAGAATAAGAACGTGATTGAAATTTAGGGAAGGTTGGGTGAGCAGGTAAAAACTGACTCCGATAATAGCGACAAGGAGAACCATGTTAATCACCTTGGGAAATGGGAGCACCCATGAATCCCTCAGTGAGCCCTGAAGCTTGCCAAAAGCAATCAAACTGCCGGTGAAGGAAATACATCCTACAAACAGGGCGAAATCGGTCGTGATCATCTGGCCATTCAAGAGAGGCACACCAGCCGGATAGTTATAAAATTCCACGATAGCGATGAGCATGGTTGCCGCACCACCCAAGCCATTGAAGAGCGAGACCATTTCCGGCATCGCTGTCATAGCTACTTTTTTGGCAGCAATAAATCCAATTAGTCCGCCTACAAATAATCCTGCGCCTATCCACAAATAATTATTAGAAAATCCTTCCTGTGGATAAACCAGGGTGGTAAGTATGGCAAGGCCCATTCCTGAGGCTGCAATCAGGTTGCCATCTCTGGCAGTATCAGGTGAACTCAGTCGTTTTAATCCTACAATAAAGAGGATAATTGACAGCAGATAGATGGTATTGACGATCGTTATAATCACGGGTTAATCCTTTTTCTTCTTGTTTTTGAACATATCCAACATTCTGTGGGTAACGGCATATCCGCCAACCACATTGGTCATAGCCAGGGCAATCCCAAAAAAACCTAACACTAAAACTAGGTAATCAGTGGGCTGGGCCTGCCTGATCAAAATTATAGCGCCTATTACTACAACTCCACTAATGGCATTGGCGCCAGACATCAATGGTGTGTGCAATACAGTTGGAACCTTGGAAATTACCTCTGTGCCAAGTAAAATAGCAAAGACCAGAATATACATCATGGTCAAATTATCGGACAAAAACTGAATGATTTGATCCATGGCTTAAGAATTGGGTTTGTACATTTCTTCTCCTTTCAATGTCACACAAGATGATTTTAAAATTTCATTCTCCATATCAAGGTTTAATTCTCCTTCCTTGATCAATACAGCAAGAAAATTATGAACGTTCTTACTGTAAAGCTGACTTGCATGAATGGGTGCCGATGAATGCAATTCAGAATTACCAATGATCGTTACCCCGTACTCAACTACTACTTTGTTATCTTGTGACAGTTCGCAATTTCCCCCGGTTGAAGAGGCTAAATCCACTATTACAGATCCTTCCTTCATTTCATTTACAACTTCCTTGGATATGAGCGTTGGTGCAGGTTTTCCCCGTAATTGGGCTGTGGTTATAATAACGTCAGCGATATGTGCCCTTTCCTGGATCAGGTGAGATTGTTTCTTTTTATATTCTTCTGTCTGTTCTACAGCATAACCGCCGGCAGCTTTATCATCAGTTGACCCTTCTACTTCAATAAATTTGGCTCCAAGGCTATTAACTTCTTCTTTGACAGCGGTTCTGGTGTCAAAAACTTCAACAACGGCTCCTAAACGTTTGGCTGTTGCAACGGCCTGAAGTCCGGCCACACCAGCTCCTAATATCAGGACTTTGGCCGGAGGGATCGTTCCCGCAGCAGTAGTCAACATAGGGAAATAGCGAGGCAAATATTTAGCCGCTTCAATCACTGCTTTGTAACCTGCAATTGAAGCCATGGAAGACAGGACATCCATGGATTGTGCCAGTGTAATCCGGGGGATCATATCCAGGCTAAAGGATGTGATTGGATATTTAGCCAATGTACCTGTGATTGTACTATTCACCCCATAAGGTTCAAGCATAGAGACAAGAATAGCATCTTTCTTGAGTAGCTTAAGATCCTTTTCAGGGAGCGGTTTTAAGGATACGATGACGTCGGAATCCTTGAGAACATTCTCTCTTTTATCAACCCTGGCTTTTACTTGTTGATAGTGGATATCATGAAAAAAGACGGAGTCGCCAGCATTGTTTTCAATACAAACTTCATTCTTTTCATCCTCAAGTATTTTGATAACCTCGGGAACCAGGGCTACCCGTGGGTCGTCTTCCTTTACTACACCTATTAGCATTTTTGGATTAACATTATCTTGTTAGAACAATTAGTATTCCTTTCTCCCGTCGATTACCAAGACTATTCGAAAATCGTGGCTAAGTAAATATTATTTGCTCACATATTAAACTCTCGCAATGATAAATCTATAAGAGGTTGAAACACATGATCGTAATCACATTAAAACAGGTGTAATGTTAACCTTGTTTGCTGCTGATTATCATATGTTTTTTGAGAATACGTAATTTAGACCGGTTAAAATGAAACAAAACTTCGTGGAATCAGTTAGATCGTTAAAATATATGTACATACATCAATCTATATAATTCTTTAAATCACAATAAACTATGAAAAATTTAATCTTATCTATTACAATGGTGTTTGCGTTTCTGCTGAATGCATCTGCTCAAACAACCTGGAATATTGATAAAAATCATTCTACCATCGGATTTTCAATTGATCATATGGTGGTATCAGAGGTAGATGGAAAATTCGATGACTTTGATGGCTCACTTACAGCTTCCAAAGATGACCTTACAGACGCTACTATTTCTTTCAGTGCCAAAACTGCAAGCATTAATACGGCTAATGAAAGAAGGGACGGCCACCTGAAGTCTGCTGATTTTTTCGATGCTGAAAAATTTCCTGAATTATCATTTAAGAGCACTTCATTTGACAAAGTGAGCGATGGTAAGTACAAAATGACTGGCGACTTGACCATGCATGGAGTTACTAAATCAGTATCGCTTGATGTTAAATTCAATGGAACTGTTGACACTGGTAAAGGCGTAAAAGCGGGCTTTAAAGTTAGTGGTGTCATCATCCGCAAAGACTGGGGCCTGACCTATAATAGTGTTATAGAAAGCGGTGGACTTGCAGTTGGTGAAGAAGTAACCCTGGACATCAAACTTGAAATGAACAAAGGTTAATAGAGAGTTTTTGACGTTTTATAAGCGCAGTAGAAATTCTACTGCGCTTATTTTTTGTTGGCCTATTGAATGCTTCTAATTTTGGCGAATGAATAATTCCCAGGTTAGCCGTGACATCGTACAGGCACTTTTGAAAATTGAAGCAATCAAATTAAGTCCCGAAAAACCTTTCACCTGGAGTTCGGGGTGGAAATCACCCATCTATTGCGATAACCGCCTTTCCCTCTCATTTCCTGAAATCCGTACCCTTGTTAAGGACTCATTGGCTGAGCGAATTAAGGAAAACTATCCCGATGCCGAATCGATTACTGGGGTTGCCACTGCAGGAATTCCCCAAGGGGCGTTGGTAGCTGATTTATTGGGGCTGCCATTTATTTATGTCCGTTCGAAGGCAAAAGGCCACGGAATGGAAAACCTAATTGAAGGCCAAGCAGTAAAGGGTCAAAAAACAGTTGTTATTGAGGATTTGATTTCAACCGGTGGGAGTTCCCTCAAAGCCGTTGAAGCTTTGCGTCAGGGCGATATTGAAGTTCTGGGGCTTGGCGCAATATTTACCTATGGCTTTGCCTTGGCTGATCAAAATTTCACCGAGGCCAAAGTGGACTATTTCACCCTTAGCAATTATTCCACCATGCTTGAAGAAGCCTTGCAAAGTAATTACATCAATGAGACTCAATTAGAGACCCTGAAGGAATGGAATAGGGATCCAGGGAATTGGGGGAAGTAGTTTCGGTTTATTTGGCAAGAATTAAAAACCATAGAGAATCATATTGGGATTTTTAATTTTAATCTTGGATTAAGTCCCAGTGGGACGATCTTTTGGTAATTGAAACTCATACGAAATCAGTTCAGTCCTGTAGGGACGATACTTTCCCCAATCGTCCCTATGGGACTTTTTTCGTTTTATACCTCCCTTTTACCAAAAGGTCGCCCTTGCAGGGCTTTTGCAATTCTTTTTAAAATTTTTATTACTGGTCATTTAACTCTAACCATCTGATTTGAACGTTTTTGACTAAATTTCATTTCCCAAAATAATCTTACCATGAAATTGAAATCCATACTCCTGCTTTTTGCCTTTGCTCAATTATCCATCTCATACGCTCAAATCCCTCCCAAAGAGGATCAGATTGCAGCCACTATCCAGGCCGCTCCTGCGGAAATGAGGGATGGCGCATCAATATTGGGGTACGGTTCAGACGGTAAATTGATCACACTTAGAGAAGGCACTAATGATATTATTTGCCTGGCTGATGACCCAGATCGGTCAGGGTTCAACGCAGCCTGCTATCACAAAGACCTTGACACATTTATGGCCAGGGGCAGGGCTCTAAGGGCAGAAGGCAAAAACCCCAAGCAAATATTTGACACCAGGGAGGAAGAAGCTAAAGCCGGTAAATTGAAAATGCCTGATCAACCAACAACCCTACACATCCTTTCTGGCAATGATGGAAAATATAACCCTGAATCGGGGGAAGTAGAGGGCGCTTTTTATAGGTATGTGGTCTACATCCCGTTTG
>Ga0316189_10005260_pt1 | contig 12407 bp, 15 predicted proteins | sample LowCovwburrow_MG_FD_204930 | JGI IMG/M metagenome (GOLD analysis project Ga0316189, IMG submission 204930) | Coastal sediment microbial communities from Maine, United States - Lowes Cove worm burrow | ecosystem: Environmental > Aquatic > Marine > Coastal > Sediment | place: USA: Maine... | reverse complement strand
CGCGCCGCCGCTGCTGCGAGAGTGATGGCGGGAGCGGAGGCCGCCATGTCGACGCGGTGGTGCTCGCCGAGTCCGTAGACATTGAGCCCGACCTGGTCCGCCAACTCGATTTCGGTGACGACGTTGCGAAGCCGTTCGCCGTGGCTGATGATCTTGCCGCCGACGGGTTCCGGGGGAGCTTCGGCGAAGCTGGTGAGTCCGAGTTCAAACATGCAGTGTCCTTTGGTTCGTGGATGGGAAGCGTGTTCGTGGTGGAGGCCGGGCGTCAACTCGTCGGGGCGGGTGGTTCGCACCGCTCGTGTTCGGCCGCGACGGCCTGGCTGATGACTGCGAAGGCATGGCCGAGGTTGTCGAACTGCTCCGGGTCGAGCGGGTCGATGACGAGACGACGGATGAGGTCGGCGTGGCCGGGCCAGGCCGATCGGAGAACCTGATCTCCCCGCGTTGTGAGGTGTGCCAGGCGACCGCGGCGGTCGTCTGGCGTGCTCTCTCTCGTGACCCAGCCGCGTTGTTCCATGCGCCGGACGGCGTGTGAGAGTCGGCTGGGGGAGAAGGAGATACGTTCCGCGAGGGCGGTCATTCGCATGGCATCCCCAGGCGCCGACGCAAGGGTGGCGAGGACGTCGAAGTCGTCGAGGCTCAGGCCGGCGTCATCGCGCAGTTGCCGGTCAAAGGTGCTGAGGAGTTTCGAGAACCCGGTTCCGACGCGCCGCCAGGTTCGCAGTTCTGCCATCGTCAGGCCGCTCGGTGCCGCGTCACTCATCGCTCGTCTCCACCTTCTGATTAGTTGAACGCTCAACAGACTAGCATCATCGAGAAGTTGATTGTTCAATAATCGTTTGGAGCCAAACAAGTATGAACACTGCACTCTGGATTGCTCAAGGATTGCTCGCAGCAGCCTTCCTGATGGCCGGACTCATGAAGGTGGTGAAGTCGAAGGAGGAGCTGTCGGAACAGATGGGTTGGGTCGACGACTTCTCCGAAGGTGTCATCAAGGCAATCGGCGGCCTCGAGATCGTGGGCGCAGTCGGCCTGATCCTGCCGGGGATCACCGGAATCGCCCCCGTGCTCGTGCCGCTGGCCGCGGTTGGGCTGGGATTGACGCAGGTGGGGGCGATCGTCGTCCACGGCAGGCGAAGCGAGATGCAGAACGTCGTCGTCAGCGTGATTCTGCTCGGCATGTCAGCGTTCGTGACGTGGGGCCGCTTCGGCGACTACTCGCTGTAGAACGTCCGTCGTCGACCGGCGTCGGGCCTACGGCATCCCGATGTTGACGGGAGTCGGGAATCCTAGGGTGGCGAGGCGTTCGGCAACGCGCGCCGCATGGTCGCTGACGGTGTGGTCGGCGAGCGGTCCGGAACAGATCGCGCACTTGAGCGATCCGGCGCCGGGCTGGTAGGCAACACCCGGGCGAAGGTGGGAGTGACGGCCGTCCGTTCGACCGCACGATGGGCAGGGGTTCGTCTGCATCGATCCTTCTCGCTTCCGCTCTGGAAGGTGTATCGGCAGTTGTGGATCGTTCCTTGACGCGATCGGCTTCGAAGTGCGGACGGGTGAGGAACCGACGGTTCCGCGGGTGCCGGCGCAGAGGGGTCCCGTTCACTGATTGTTAAGCGGCCTCAGGCACCGCCCCGCCGTATGGTCGGTGGTGATGAAACGACTCACTCTCTCCGCCGTCGTGCTGATGCTCCTGGCGGCTGCGTGCTCCAGCGCCGAGCCTGCTGCAACGGTACCAACGACGGCACCATCAACAACCTCTCCCTCCACCACCGTCACAACGGCCGAACCCGAGCAGGCCGAGGAACCGCTGCCCGATCTCGGGCCCGCCAAGGAACTCGTCGGTATTGATGGGTGGCTGCAGGCCGACGTCGAGTCGCTGGAGGATCTCCGAGGCAGCGTTGTGGTCGTGCAGTTCTGGACGTTCGGTTGCTCCAACTGCAAGGCGACATTGCCCAACCTTGAGGCTCTGTACGCCGAACATCAGGGACCGGACTTCGAGGTCGTGGGTGTTCACTCGCCGGAGTTCGACTACGAGAAGAATCCGGATGCGATCGCCGAGGCCGCCGTGGAACTCGGCGTTACCTGGCCGATCGCCATGGATACGAAGCGGCAGAGCTTCCATGTCTGGCAGGGATCGCCCGCCTACTGGCCCCGCACGTACGTGCTCGATCAGGAGGGCCGCATCCGCTTCGACCACATCGGCGAGGGTGCGTACGAGGAGTTGAATGACGCCGTCGCCACGCTGCTCGGATGATCGACGCGTTCGTCGAGGGAGTCGCACAGTCGCTGCTGCCGTGCTCCTGGATCCTGCTCGTCCCCGCCATCGCGGTGGGTCTGGCGACGCGCCGCCCGAGCATTCTGGGCACCTTCACCGGCGCCGTCGTTCTGACCGCCTGGGTTGCGGTGGCGGGATGGCTTGTTCCGCCGGTGTGGCTGGCCGGTGTGGCTCTCGTTGTCGCGGGGCTGCTGTGGTGGCGCTTCGGGGTCACGTTCGTTCCGGTCGCCCTCGCCGGGGTTGGCGCTGCCTGGGCGTGGCAGCCGTGCGTGGGCCCCGAGTTGGGCGAGGCCCTGACCACGGCGCAATACGATCCGTGGGCGGCCATCGGCGGCCTGGCCATGTTCCTCGTTGGTGTCCTTGCGGTCGGCCTGGCCATCGGTTTGGCCGGGGGAGCGCTGCTCGAACGACTCGGGAAGGGGCCCTTCACCAGGGTGGGAGCTGTGATCGCCATGGTGCTCGGCCTGACGATGGTGGTGGGCCTCTACCCGAAGGTCTCGTCGACGCTGGCCCAGTGGAGCACGACCCTGTGGGCATGACACGCCCGGACATCGCCATCCTTCAACGGACAACCACCAGGAGAACCCGGACATGAGAACATCCAAGGCAACCATGTGGGCTGTGGCGGCAGCCGTCGTCCTCGCCGCGTGCGGCGGACCGTCGACGGCGGACTCCGTGGATACCACCTTGTCACCGTCGACGAACGGTCCCGTCGCGACGACCTCGACTTCTCTCGATACGGACGTGGTGTCGTATTCCGAACGGATGGCCATGGTCGACGAAGCCGTTGCGACGTGGCGGGTGGCTCCGACCGTGACAGTCGCCCAGGAGGCCGCCGAGGCCGCTGCGAACCTCATTGTTGGACCCAACGGGCCCGGCTATGGCGACCGTGATGGTGACGGCGCGGTGAGCGGGGCCACGGACGTCGGTGTGCTCCCCGGATTGGAGGGAGCGCCGTCCGGTCTCGCGATCCCGCTCGCCGCGAACGCCTGCATCGAGGCCGATGTGCTCGGGGGGAGTTGGGACGACCCGGAGGCGAGGTGGGGAGAGATGCTGGTGGCAATCGACGCCTGGCGACCCGGGAACAACACGATGCCGACACTCGCGAGCCATCCGATGCGGGTCGTTGGCTGGGCCACGTTCGCCCTGGACACCGACTCGCCCGATGAGGTCCGGGAATATGCAGGCCACGCCAAGCTCCATGTCGACATCTCGGTACGCGCCCTCGACTGCTGAGGGGACCTAGACGCGCGCGTCGCGGAAGACGACACTGTCGGTATGAGCCGCGTCACGCGCAGCGGATTGGTGCTGGCGATCGTGGGGGCGTCGCTGGCTGTGGTGGTGGTCGTCGCCATCGTCCTGGCGCTCCAACCGCCTGGCCAGTTCGATCCCGGAACTCCCGAGGCAACCGTACAGAACTACCTCCAGGCGGTGATCGATGGCGACCAAGTCGAGGTGGAGCTCCTCATGACGCCTGAACTTCTCGAGCGGTGTCGTGCAGACCTGGACCAGATTCGCCATTCACCGGAGAGTTTCCGGGCCGTGATCGTTGATGCCGATCCGACCGGTGACCGCGTGACGGTGGACATCGAGATCACCGAAGGGTCGGGCGGGGGAGTGCTCGGGGACTCCTGGTCGTTCGACGAGACGCTGATCGTGGAACAGCGCGGTACTGAATGGCTGATCGCCGAGGAACCGTGGCCCATCTACTGCGGGGATGTGTAGCAATGCTGTTTGGACTCCTGCCCCTGTTGATCATCGCCGGCGTCGTGGTGCTGGTGGTCCGTTTGGCCGGCGGCGGGGATGGGACCACGGGCGAGAGCGCCGGCGTTGCGGTGCGTCGCATTTTCCAGTATCTCGTGCTACTGATCGCCCTGGTGCTCTCGGGTGTCGGGCTGACCGGCGTGTTGACTGAGGCGCTGGGGGGTTCCGATCAGATCACGCAGGACACCGCAGCGATCGCACGATCGATCTCGCTCCTGATCGTCGGCGTTCCCGTCTTCGTCGGCCTCGCCTTCTACACGCGCCGGAAGCTGCGCGACGATCCGGCGGAGATGCGTTCGGCCGGGTGGGTCCTCTACCTCACCCTGGTGCTGTTCGGTTCGCTGGTCGCCACAGTGATGCCGTTGACTACCTTCTTCGGTGACCTGTTCGTCGGTGACGGTGCCGACGCAGCGGTCTTCGTGAATGCCGTGGTCTGGGGTGTCGTTTGGGGCGTCCATTGGTGGATCGCGAGCATCCCCCGCTACGCACCCGACCTGTGGTTCGAGCGCATCCTGGGGTCGTTCGTGGGCCTTGCCATCATGCTGATCGCGGGAGCGATCACCGGCGCCGCCTCGCTGGTCGTGATCTACGACGCGATCTTCGATGTCGTGTCGGTTGGTCCGAACGCCGATCAGATCGTTCGGCCGCTGGTGGCTCTCGTTGTCGGCGCCGTCGTGTGGGTCTGGTACTGGCTGCGGATCGCGGTCCGCGAGGAGCGCACGATCCTGTGGGTCGGATATGTGCTGTTCGCCGGCGTACTCAGCGGTGTCGCGATGGTCGTTGTTGCCGGAGGCACGGCAGTGTTCGCCGTGCTGGAGTGGATCCTCGGAGATCCGCCCGAGGCGACCGTCGCCCACTTCGAGATCATTCCGGCTGCCGTCGGCGTCGTCGTTGTCGGAGCCACCACATGGGTGTACCACCGTTCGGTGCTCGACCGCGGGCCCGTTCGCGAACGGGGCACGGTCGACCGCCTCTACGAGTACCTGCTCGCTTTCATGGGTCTGGGTGTGACCGCTGCCGGCATCGCCACGCTGGTCACCTACGCCATCTGGGCCATCGTTGGGACGGAGATCACGGGTTCCGACCGGGGCGCTATCGCCGTCGCTCTCACCCTGCTCATCGTCGGCGGGCCTCTGTGGGGCGTCTACTGGTGGCGGGCGCAGAGCGAGCGCAGGCGACAGGGCGTGGACGAGGCCCAGGCGACGACCCGCAGGATCTACGTCTTCGTCGTGCTCGGCATCAGTGCGCTCGTCGCGCTGGTGAGCCTGCTCGTCCTTGTCTATGCCTTTGTCGAGGCGATCCTCGAGGGCAGCGTTGGGACCGAGATGTTCGATGCCATGGCGGTTCCGTTCGCGCTGCTCGTCACCGCCGGGGCGGTTGCGTGGTACCACTTCGCGGTCGCGAGAGAGGACCGCTCGACGACACCGAAGCCCGCCAAGGCAGCGGTGCGGGACGTGATCCTCATCACGAGTCACGGGGCCGAACTTCGGAGCGCCATTGTCGGCGCCGACATGCGGGTCCGGGTGTTCCCGGCCGCCGGACCCGTGGTCGAGGCGAACTCAGTCGAGGAAGCGATGGCAGCGCTGAGCGGCGAGACGCACCGGCACGTGGTGGTTGTCGATCGGGGCGAGGACGGCGGCTTCGAGGTGATCCCGCTCCGCTGAGCTACGGTCGATCGCAGGTCTGGAACCGGTCACGGCCACCGCGTAGGTTGTCCTGGCGGGGAGCGATGTCACCCAACCCGGATACCACCGCGGTCGTGTGCCGGCCGACAAGGGCCGGACGTACCCCGCCGAGGTGTTGACGCTCGTCGAGGTCCTGGCGCTCCGACTCAAGGATGTGGACAATCGCGCGGATGGGTTCGTTGTGGTCGGTCAAGGGTTGGGAATCTGCGACAATGACAGGTGGCGATCGTCTCCGATCGCCGGCTGGGAGGCACTGATGGCGACCAACGACACGCGCGATCGGAACATCAAAGAGGTGGTCGCCAAGAGCCTCCGAGCGGAACGCCTCGAGATGAGGACGAAGCGATTGGCCGCCGAGAGCATGGCGAACGAGTCCGAGGCCCGGGTCCTCGGACGCTGACCACCGCGCACCCCATGCCCGACCTCCTTGGCCCGGATCCAGATCGACTGCGCGTCGCAGTACTCGCCCCCATCTCGTGGCGGGTCCCACCGCGGCACTACGGGCCGTGGGAACAGTTTGTGTCGCTTCTGACCGAAGGGCTCGTTGCCCGCGGTGTTGACGTGACGCTGTTCGCCACTGCCGACTCAGTGACCGCGGCCCGGCTGGTGGGTGTTGCTCCCACCGGGTACTCCGAAGACCCGACGCTCGACGCCAAGACGTGGGAGGCACTGCACATCGCTGCCCTGTTCGAACGTGCCGTCGAGTTCGATCTGATCCACAACAGCTTTGACTTCCTCCCGCTCACCTACACCCGGCTTGTCGACACCCCAGTGGTCACCACCATCCACGGATTCGCCAACGATGACACCGTGCCGGTGTATCTCGAGTACGCCGATCGCGTCCACTACGTGGCAATCAGCGACGCCGACCGACATCCGGCACTGCCGTATGCGGCGACGATTCACCACGGGATCGATATCGGGTCCTTCGAAGTGGGCCCGGGCGGCGACTCCTTGGTCTTCTTTGGTCGGATCCACCCCGACAAGGGAACCGCCGTCGCGATCGAAGTGGCCAGGCAGGCGGGTCTCCCACTGGTGATCGCAGGGATCGTTCAGGATCACGAGTACTTCACCACCGAGGTCGAGCCGCACGTCGACGGGGAGCGCGTCATCTACCTCGGGCCGGTCGGGCCAGATCGCCGCCAGGACGTTCTGGGCCACGCCAGGGCACTCCTCCATCTGATCGACTTCGACGAGCCGTTCGGTTTCAGCGTCGTGGAAGCGATGGCCTGTGGGACACCGGTGGTCGCCTACGCGCGGGGCTCGATGCCGGAGATCATCCGACCGGGTAGCAACGGATACCTGGTGTCGACGGTTGATGAGGCGGTTGTCGCGGTTCGTGACGCCGACGACCTGGACCGGCCTGCTGTGCGCCGCTCGATCGAGGGACGGTTCGACGCGGCGCGGATGGTGGACGACTACCTGGCGCTCTACCACCGGATCCTCGCCACGGGGTGACGGCCCCGCGGATCTAGCTCAACGCGGACAACAGAGCATCGACCGGGACGGTGGCAAAGCCGGTTGAGGTATCGGACGCTCCGTAGGCGATCACCAGATGGTTGTTGTGAATGATCGATCCACATGAGTAGACGACGTTGGGGACGTATCCGTCGCGCTCCGGCTCGTTTGGCACCAGGAGCGGGTCACGGAGGTGCCCGATGACCCGACTCGGATCATCGATGTCGAGCAAGACGGCACCGAGCGTGTACCGCCGCATGGGGCCGACGCCATGTGTGAGAACGAGCCACCCCGCGCCGGTCTCGAGTGGCGGTCCCGCATTGCCGATCTGCATCAGCTCCCACGGTCGGGTCGGCACCTGGATACGTTCGGCATCGTGCCAGAAGCGAATGTGGTCGGACAGCATGAGGAAGTTGTTCTCGCCGTCGGTCCTGGCGAGAGCGGCATACCGACCGGCGATCGGGCGAGGGAAGATGGCGATACCTTTGTTCGCGGCGCCCGGTCCGTTGAGCGTGGCGATCCGAAAGGTCTCGAAGTCGGCCGTCTGGATGAGCTGGGGCAGGATGTTGAAGCCGTCGTATGCCGTGTACGGCGCGTAGTAGATGATCGAGCCGTCGGTCGCGACGAATCGCGTCAACCGGGCGTCTTCCATTCCGCGGCTCTCCGACGGTCCGTTGGGAAAAAGCACCCGCTGCGACAGGTCGGATTCCGGAGGGAACGCGACCTTGTAGTTGGACGAGGCCAGCCAGTGCATTATCTGCATGACGTGTTGGACGGCGTTCGACGCTGCTTCGTGTCTGGCGAGATCGCCGAGTGCGTCGTCGAGGTCCGCCATCGTGAACTGATCCTCGAGTGAGGACAGTGTTCGGAGCGTAAGGTCATTGGTCGCTCCCATCTCCGTCAGCTTTGCGGTGAACATCGGTTTGTCGAACACGGGGGACTGACGATGTCCGGTCATTGGAACACCCGGTGCCTCCATCTCGAGGTCGCCGCCCGGTCCGACCACGCCCGTTCGAAACTCGATCGAGGAGACGTGGCCTTCGCCGATCGATCGAAGACTGATGATGACCCGAAGCGAGCGCTCGGGCAAGCCGGTCTGATCGGGATGAGCCACGATCGACGGGTTGGTGAGTGCAGCACCCTCGAGCGAGTACTCGTGCATGAAGTATGCGCCCACGAGTCGCCGCGTGTCGTCCGGGAGATCTGCGGCGTCGGGAACCGATTGCGCAACCGCCCGGAACCCGCGCTCGAACACGGCGTCGAGATCGGTATGCCGTTGATGGAAGTCCCGGCGGAGCTCCTCGAGCGTCGCCTCGACCTGATCAGGGGATAGGTCGAGGATCCGGCTGATCAGTTGGTCGACACGAGCTCTTCCTTCGGCCGAAGCATCGTCGATTGCGAGAAACGGCTTCGTGATGAGTCGGTCGGCGTCCGGAGCGAGCCGCACAGGCAGGCGAGTGACCGGGATGGAGGACATCAGAACGCTGCAGTCCCAAGGTCTTCGGCCGAGCACAGAGCGGCGATCTGGAGTGCGGTGATGCCGGCGAGGGTCGATTCCGCTCCCCGGTTCTCGTTGACCGACTGTTCCGTCAGACCGTCGCAGGTTCCGCCTGTCTCGGGGTCGTAGAGCACCATTGCGTTGTCATTGCGTCCCATGAACCACCATGCAGCGTCGAGGGATCGCTGCCTCCACACCGGTTGGCTGGTGATGGTCCACGCCAGGTAGCAGGCTTCGGCCATCGCTGCGGCCTCGATGGGTTGCTGGTCGAACGCCGGCCGCCGGGCGCCGGGTGCGCAACCGCCGGCCGGGGTGAAGCTGAAGTGATCATGGTTGGTTTCGACTCGAACGAGCCACTCCAGAAGACGGAGACCGACCGAGATCAGGTGACGATCACCGCGAGCCTTGCCCGCCGCCAGGAGGGCTTCGGGGAGACGAGCGTTGTCGTAGGCGAGGCGTGCTTCCGGCCAGGGGATTCTCTCGCTGGCGGCGGCGGCGATCAGCCCAGAGGTTCGTCCGAGGAGTCCGGCAGCGGCGGCGTGGCCCGGATCGATCGCCAGCACTTGGGCTGCACCGAGAGCCGCGTAGGCATTCGAGCGCAGGTGCGGCGATTCGAACGAACCGCTCGATGCGAACGCATCGAGGGCCGCTTGCCTCATCCACGGCGTCGGACCTGAGTTCGCCACGGTCCCGAGCCCCCACCACGCCCGACCCTGGCTGTCGTCACCGCCGACTTCGTCGATCCAGGCGCCGTCGGCGCCGCGACGGTTGTGAAACTGACCAGAGCCGGTGCGGGCATCGAGGACGAAACGGAGGTAGATCTCGCCGAGGTCCACCAGGTCGGAGGATGGCGATGTCGGACGCGATGCAACCAGGAGACCGCGAGCGTTGTCGTCGGTGCAGAACCCATGCTCCATGCGCGGTTTCAAGAAACGGGCGTGTTCCCAGAGTCCGGTGGCGTTGGTGAGCCGCCGAAGGTGCGTGTATCTCGGAAGCGGCAGCTCTGACCCGGCGGCCGCGAACGAAGATCCGGAAGGACGACGGGCCGCCTCGGCACGCTCATCCGGCGACACGGGCGACCTCCAACGTCGGCATCGGCTCGATGTTGTGGTCTTCCCTCGCGAGGTCCGACATCATCGCACCGAAGCGCGCGCCGATGATCGGCCAGAACCACCCGTCGGCAATCTGGCGCGCCTGCCGGGACATGTGCGAAGTCAATTGCCGATCGGTCAAGAGGCTTCGGAGCGCCCCGCTGAGCGCCGCGGGGTCGCCGTGGGGAACGGTGATGCCGGCCCCTCCGGAGAGTAACTCCACGGCGTGCGGGAATTGGGTTGCAATCACGGGTTTTGAGGCTGCGATCGCCTCGACGAGAACGCCGGAGGTCACTTGCTCGACCGACGAGTATGGGAGTACGACGAGATCGGCGCTGCGCACCAGGCGGGCGAGGGTTGCTCGATCGAGATATCGGTTGTCAAACTCGACCAGGTCCTCCACTCCGAAGCGGTGAGTCATCGAGACCAGGCCGTCTCGATAGGCCTCGCCCGAGTCTGCTCGCACATTGGGATGAGTGGCCCCGGCGATCAGATACCGCGGACGCGGATCGAGGTCGACCAGGCCGGCGAAGGCCTCGACGACCGTCTCTAGGCCCTTGCCCGGTCCGATGAGCCCCCACGTGAGGACGAGGGGACGGTCACCCGAAACCAGTGAAGGTCCGGCGAAACGGGTGTCGGCTCCGTGGGGGATGACGTCGATGCGTTCTGCGTCGACGCCGTAGCGCCGGTTCAGCCGCTCCGCAGCCGTCTGGCTCATGACCACGAGGCGATCGGCCATCTCGGCGAGGTGGTCGATGATCATCCGCTGGTGCGGAGTTGGGTCGTTGAGCACGGTGTGGAACGTCACGGCCGATGGCACGTTGAGACCCGAGACGAGATCGAGGACCTCTTCGCCGTCCGGCCCGCCGAAGATGCCGAACTCGTGCTGGATCGAAACGGTGTCGTACGAGTTCAACACGCGTAGTGCCTGCCGGAGTGAGGCGGGATTGCCGACTCGATGGCCGTATGCGACATCTGTGCCCCGTACCCGTGCGGGTCCGTCGACGAGGTCAACCACGCCGAGGCCGGCTCGAGAGCCGCGACTGCCGGCGACGGCGTTGGCGAGCGAGGCCGTGAACGAGGCCAGGCCGCACACGGTCGGCGGATACGTGCTGACGAAGCAGATTGATGTGTCACGAAGGCCGATTTCCATTGCATCCTCCAGGGGTGGGGGTCGCCGGGACGGCGAGTAGGTGACGATCACTCGTCAAGGCAGTGAAACCGGGTGCCAAATCGGCGGCTCCGAGAACAGAAGTGAGGTGCGGGTGAACCGCGCTTGCGAAGGCTACTCGCGTTCGGCCCCTACGGGGGTCGGACTGTCGGCGAAGCATCGATCGCATGGGGCCCGAGCCGCCGATGCCACAGCGATTCCGGTCGGGTACCGTCCGTCGGCCGCTACCCTTGGTGCTGACAGCGTACGTATCACGCGTACAGCGCCCGTCCCGCCACATCCGTCCGGCGGGATCACCGCACGACCTGCTGCTTCTCGTCGACGCATTGCGCCTGGCTCGGACCGCACCTCTGGCGGGGCGTCAGCCCCCGGCGGTCCGACGCTTCTGAAGGAGCCCCCGCATGTCCAGCAACCTCTACGTTGGGAATCTGACGTTCAACACCACAACAGCCGACCTGGAGACCCTCTTCGCTCAGCACGGCGATGTGAAGACGGCCCAGGTCATCAACGACCGCGATACGGGCAGGTCACGAGGCTTCGGCTTCGTCGAGATGGAGTCACAGGAAGGCGCCGACACGGCGATCTCGGCGCTCAACGGCACCGACCTCGACGGTCGCGACCTTGCCGTGAGCGTCGCCAAAGAGCGTTCTCGCTGAGGGCCTCCCAGCCTCGTGTCGCTGGCGCCGAGCGGCAACGTTGCAGCGGATGCGGTCACCCCAAACGGGAGCACCACATCCGCAACACCTGCACGGTCCCCAAGTGCCAATGTACGGGATTCGCGATGCCCGTCGCCCGCAGAACCGCCGGTAGCAAGGCGTAGCGGATGTTCGCCTCGGCGTGAGGCGGTGCCCATCGCATGATGGCATATCGTCGTTCAGAAGCCCCAAGCATTGCTTGGGGCTTCTGCCGTTGTGTTCGACTGGCCTGAGAGGGTTCGACGTCCCAAGCGCCGAGACCTGTTGATCGCCGGAGAATCGGCGCGGCGGCGCCGGCGATCCACAGATCGGTGGAGTGCTGCTTCCTTCCGGAAGCGTGACGACGTCGCGAAGCACGAACCACGCGGCCTCGACGGGGTCGACCTGGCGGCAGCGGATCATCCCCATTGGCTCCAGATGCCGCACGGAACCATAGACCTCGAGAACTCGGGAGTCCTTCCCGAATACTGGCCGGTCGGAATCACCCCTCGTAGTCGTTCATGGGTGGGGCTACGGCTGCGGCGGCGTCGGTTCCGGGGATCGCTTCTGCGGTGCTGCAGTTGGTGTTCCAACCGTCGGGTACGAGGTTTGCGGGTACGACGACATCGGTCTGAGTGTCGTCGCCGACTACGAACATCATCTGGCATCCGTAGAGACCTGAGCCGTCGGAGTTGATGGGTACCCATCGCTTGAGTCCGCCGAGCCCAACGTCGACCCACACGACGAGGGTGTACCTGCCTGGTGCCACGGTCAGTGCCTGATCGGTCACG
>Ga0316189_10005259_pt1 | contig 12407 bp, 11 predicted proteins | sample LowCovwburrow_MG_FD_204930 | JGI IMG/M metagenome (GOLD analysis project Ga0316189, IMG submission 204930) | Coastal sediment microbial communities from Maine, United States - Lowes Cove worm burrow | ecosystem: Environmental > Aquatic > Marine > Coastal > Sediment | place: USA: Maine... | reverse complement strand
CCCACTTGATTTCAGGGATATTCAATATTAGTGAATTGACCACCGAATAAATCGTCAGAAGCTCTGAGTTACATCCACCGGGATGGTCTTTTTCGACAGCCTGGGATAAATCGACATAACAGACACCCGCAGGAATGATGTAAATGGCCCGGAGCTCGGTGCCGGCCGCGATGGTGCGTGCCAGTGATTTTTGGGGACCTTTTATTAGAGCCTCAACAATGGATCGGGCATAGTCGACCGAGTCTCCCGAATGGGAGACGACCCGCTGTTCGGACATCAGATAATAATTATTGCGATCAGCAAAATAAAGGTGCACCGCAGACTTTTTGGGTTGCGTCGGTCCGGCAGGCTGCGAAAGCGAATCAGCGCGGGTTAACTGTTCCCTTTGGGCGTGCGCGCTCTGAAAGACAAGGCAAACTGCGCCTGCGATAGACAGAATCCCAATGACCGCCAAGATTGTGCGGTTATGCCTTGATTGTGCGTCGGTGATCATCAGAAAAGATTGAATATTTAGCCTACTTTTCTCATTGTTCATAATAAAAAAAGGTTAGCTTGAGACTAACCTTTTTATTGGTATGAACTGGTGGAGCTGAGGGGGATCGAACCCCTGACCTCATGACTGCCAGTCATGCGCTCTCCCAGCTGAGCTACAGCCCCAATAACGAAGGGATTTTTTAACAAATGGCGAAAGGCGTGTCAATATATATTGTGAAATTCGATAAAATTAATTATCTTAGAGCTGCCCGGTATTCAAACAGGCATGACAACCTCAAATGGAGATAATGAGGATTGGGGATGAAAACATTTTATCCTACTGTACACGCCAGAATCATTCACCCTAGTTTTAACATGGGTAATCTGTTGACAAACGAGCAGTTTGAAAATAATATTTAAAATTCAGGGTGAATACATTAGCAAATGACCGCAAAAATGATAATGAATTCGAAAAAATTTGGATATTCGGGGTCAACCCGTCAAACGGGATCGAACACAGTGAATGCGTACAAGGAATTTGATGCCACGGAGCTTTATTGCCCGAGATGCAAACAGGCGGTTCAGGTACGTAAGCGACTTCTTCTGGTGCTGCCGGAGGGAGACAAGTACGAGTATTTATGTGCCTTCTGTTCGGCAACCGTTGGAACAAAAATGGATCGGCAGGCCAAACCTGTCTCTTTGATTGTTTGATATTGGAACCAATTAGGCTTTTATCCGGTTTTATCTGACAACATCTTGTAAGTAACTTAGGATTTCCGGTATCGGTTATCGGATTGCAGAAAATACAAAATTTCAAATAACAAATCACAATGACCAAAATTCCAATCAGTTTGCGTTTAGTATTATTTGAGATTTGGATATTGTAATTTTGAATTTATTTGTAATTTGGTTCTTGTAATTTGTTATTTCCGGTTTATCCGGATCTTGGGGTTATGGTTTCACGATAATATCGGAACTTAAAGAAAAATAGTATTATAGAAAGGTAACATATGCTCAGCTTAATGCGAAAACACGCTACATCTTGGTTAATAAAAATTATTTTAGGTGCAATTGTTGTTGTTTTTGTGCTGTGGGGCGTCGGCAGCTGGACTTCCCAGCGGTCGAACATGGTGGCAACCGTCAACGGAGAAATGATTACCGCTGACGATTATCGCGTTGCATACAAACGCCTGATCGAACAGGTGAGGCAGAACTTTGGTAACAGTCTAAATGATGAGCTCATCAAAACACTGCAATTGGACAAACAAGCCTTAAACCAGCTGATCGATAAAATTCTCATGCGTCAAGCAGCCTCTAAACTTGAATTGCGGGTTTCCGACCAGGAACTAGCTCAATCCATCCGAAGTATCAGCGCTTTCCAAAACGCCGGTGTTTTCGATCCTCGCCGTTATCAAGGTGTGCTGAATAGCAACGATTTGACTCCCGAGGCCTTTGAGATAAGCCAAAAAGATGCCTTGCTGCTGGAAAAACTAAACAACCTCATTACCGGCAGTGTTAAAGTATCGGACCAAGAGGCCATGGCATGGTATATGTGGAACGAGGCCATGGTCAATTTGGATTTCTTTTTGCTGGAAGCAGACCGTTATCCGGATATTTCCGTAACGGCCGAAGAAATCCAAACGTATTTTGAGTCTCGCAAGGAATCTTACAAAACCGAACCGGCCCTGAAGGTGCGCTACATAAAATTCGAATCGAAAGCCTGGGCTGCACAGGCTGAGGTCGCCGATGATGAAATTCAGGCCTACTATGATGAACACCCCGATGAATTCCAGAATCCCAAGACCGTTGAGGCACGCCACATATTGATTGAAGTGGGTCAGGATGCCGGCACCGAAGCGGTGGCTGAAGCGAAAAAGCGAATCGAAGATGTTTTGCAGAAAGCCCGGGCCGGGGAGGATTTTGCAGAACTTGCCAAACAATATTCCGAGGGGCCCAGCAAAGACAAGGGCGGATACCTGGGAACCTTTAAACGAGATGCGATGGTTAAACCTTTTGCGGACAAAGCGTTTTCCATGAAACCCGGTGAGATTAGCGATCCGGTACAAACACAGTTCGGGTGGCATTTGATTAAAGTGGAGAAGGTCAATGAAGCCGCATCAACACCGTTAGCCGGCGCCAAAGACGACATCCGCAAGAAGCTGGCAGACGAACGTGCCAAACAGCTGGCTTATGATGCGGCCGAATCTGTTTTTGATGCCGCATTTGAAGGCCGACTTTTGGAAGAGATTGCCGCCGATCAGCAACTCGCCGTTAACACAACCGATTTTTTTACACGACAGGGACCGCCAAAGGGAGTGCCGGACAAAGCGGGATTCGCCAAGGCCGCTTTTGATCTTCCGGAGGAACAAGTCAGTGAAATTCTGGATCTGGGTGACGGATATTATCTTCTGGAGATTGTTGCAAAACAGGCCGCCCGCATTCCCGAATTAGCGGAGGTAGAGGAAAAGGTCAAGGCCGACTTAATCAACGAAAAAAAGAATGAAAAAGCAAAAACAGATGCCGAGGCATTGCTGTCCGCTCTGAAAGACGGCGGCACCATTGAAACAATCGGTAAAAAATTCGATCTGACACCGATGAGCACCGGTTTTTTTAAGCGCAATGTCGCCATACCCAATATCGGCTTTGAGCGCGAGCTGTCCCGGGCAGCCTTTGAGCTATCTGAAAAAAGTAGTTTGCCTAAGGAAGTTTTGCAGGGCGGCAAGGGGTTTTATGTGATTAAATTCAAGCAGCGCAAAACACCCGCCACGGAAGAATTTGAAAAAGAGAAGGCCAATGTCAAAGAAAGGTTGCTGCAGCAAAAACGGTCTGAGACACTCAGAGCATGGTTGGAGCAAAAGAAAAACAGCAGCGAGATAATTGTCGAAAGCGGATATTCAGAGAGCTGATAATTCCGATGGAGATGGTGAAGATATTTTAATCCAATTTTCTTTACATCAAATGCAAAAGAATGACCCTTGGGGTACTAAACCCGGATAAACCGGAAAGAACAAATTACAAATAATAATTAAGGTACGCTGGTGAGCCCTGAAGACCGAAGTTCACACAAGAATATAAAAAACAATTATACGACGAAAAAATGTCCGTTTTGCTATGTGCACCTGCCGCTGGATGCACCATCATGTTCGGCTTGCAATAACAAAGTCGGCGATGTGGATAGGCTGGGATTTGCGGTCAAACCCTTCGACTGGTGGGGCTATCTGGTCGCTGCAATTTTTGTGGCAGGATTTGTTGTATTTACATGGTGGGCTTTTTTTCGGGAATAGGCCAGTACAGCAGTACTAAGCTCTGTGGTACAAACCACGGAAATTGACGATTGATGCGCTATTAAACGCCTACCTTGCGATCATCGACCGCACCATATCAGCGGCATTTTCAGCATGGTCCGCTATGGAGCCGATGGTTTCAGCGAGTCTGATCATATGAAAGACGGTGGTCGTCTCGATTTTCATGTTCAGCAATTTTTCCTTGATTCCATCTTCAACTTTGTCCGCTTCATGTTCCTGCCGAGCCAGCGTATGGACGATGTCTTTGACAAATTTACGCTGCTTCTCGGAATAGCTTCTAAAATATTTTCCGGCTTCCTGCACCAGACGGCACATCTCTTCGACCGGATCCAAAACCGCATCCACGAGTAAAAAGAAATCCTTTTCCAGGGCGGCTGGGATTCCGGGCTCGGGTCTGAAGGAAAGCCAATCAAGCGCTTCTTCAATCGCATCCAGAACTTTGTCCTGCTCTCGCATATATCGGAACAACTGAAATTTATCCACCGGAATTAAAGTGCCCTTTGGCAAGTGGTCGCGAATTCGTTTTTTAATGGATTCTGCTTCACTTTCCAGTTGATCGACCTCAAGCCTGAATTCCTCAAATCTTTCACACTGATCCGTAATATGACATTCGATGGCCTGCTGAAAGGCCCAGGCGCACTCCTTTACTTTTTCCGCATGCTCCTGCGGACCGTCAAAAGGGGATGTCATAAATCGTGAAATAAAAGGTATTCGCATCGTACCTCCACGCCATCTATAACCCAAAGATGTGGCCAACGATCAGGAAGTCGTATTCAGGTATCATTCAGATTAAAAATCGAGCCGACTGTTTTGCGAGTATGCTTTGCGGTACCCCATCGATAAACCGTGATGGACGATCCAGTTCCATTCCCATCATTCGGTCATATATCTGATTCGGATAGGTGAAAATTAGGTTTTCCCTGGCCCGTGTCGCTGCAACATACATCAAACGCAATTCTTCTTCAAGATCTTCTTCTTTGTATAAAGACTGAGTTGACGGAAAACGCCCATCCAGGGCCCAGATAATAAAAACGGTGTGCCATTCCAGTCCTTTGGCTGAATGGATGGTGGTAAGCGTCAGACGATCATCCGCGGGAGTGTCGGCTGCAAATGTGTCTCCCACGCTGGTGTTGGGCGGTTCAAGCGCCATATCGGTTAAAAAAAGGGAGAGATCAGTGTAGCGTTCAATGATAGCCAGGAGCTGTTGCAGATCTTTCGCTCGTTTGGGATGATCGTCATACTTTCCTTCTAAAATGGGCAGATAGTATTCAATTACAGCTTCTCCCAATTTAGCAAGCGGCATCTGATGGAAATCGACAGTGGAGATTAGTCTTTTAAGCCGATTCAGCCCCGCAGCGCTACTCGATTTCGACTTAATGGTCAAAAGACCGTCGTAGCCGGAGGCCTCATTTCGGATTGATTCATAGATTTTTTGGGCCGTCGCCGGACCTATTTTTTCGATGAGTAAAAGAATTCGATACCAGCTTATGCGGTCATATGGGTTGGAAATCACCCGCAGATGAGCCAGCACATCTTTTATGTGCGCGGATTCAACAAACTTGAAACCGCCGACCTTGACAAATGAGATTTGCTCCCGGTTCAGCTCAATTTCAAGATCAAAGGAATGATAGCCTGCGCGAAAAAGCACCGCGATCTGGTCGAGGGCAATGCCTTGTCGACAAAGCTGTTGGATCTTGCTGACCACAAACAGAGATTGGTCATTTTCATCGACCGCTTCAACGAGCAGGGGTGTCGACCCGCCGGTGATTCGTGTAAAAAGCTTCTTGGAATATTTTTCTTTTGCTTGATCAATGATGATATTTGTAAGGTCCAAAATAGGTTGAACGCTGCGGTAGTTTTCCTCCAGGGAAATGATGCGGGTTCCGGGAAACATCCGGGGAAATTGCATGATATTTCTGAAATTAGCGCCTCTGAAAGCATAGATGCTCTGGGAATCATCGCCGACCACCATGATGTTTTGATTGGCACCGGTCAGATGATATAGTATATCGGCTTGGATCTTATTCGTGTCCTGATATTCATCGACCATGATGTAGCCAAAAGATGAAGAAATTCGATGGCGGATTTCCGGATGCATTTTTAACAGTTGCTGCAGGTATACCAGAAGATCATCGAAATCAAAGAAATGATGTTCGCTTTTGTACCTTTTATACTCTCGCTGTATGCTGATCATTGCTTCAAGATCAGATTCCAGATGAGGATAGTCGTCGCAGACCACCTCTTCGACGGGTATCATTTTGTTGACAGCCCGGCTGAAGATATTGGCCAGGGTACGTTTTCGCGGAAATGACCGTTGCCTGGTGACCGAACCCATTTCTTTTCGCAAGATGCCGATCAGCGCCTCAGCGTCGACCCGGTCAAGAATTGCAAAACCGGGATTGAGGCCCAGTGCTGAAGCATATTTTCGCAGGATTATATTCCCAAAGGAGTGAAAGGTCCCGCCGGCAACTTTTTCACATCTGCGATCGAGCAATTTGGTGGCCCGCAAAATCATTTGCTGGGCGGCCTTGCGGGTGAATGTCAGCAGTAGAATAGTGTCCGGAGAAACGCCATCTTCTACTAGACGGGCAACGCGGTAAGTGAGAGTACGGGTTTTGCCGCTGCCGGCCCCTGCAATGACAAGCAGCGGGCCTTCAGTGGTCGTGACCGCTTGCAGCTGGGAAGAATTGAGTTGTTCTTCATACCGGATACGGGGCGTGCTGCTGATATTGGATAGAGAAGATTTCTTTTTCATTTTAATGTTCAGAACCGCAAAGCACCCTAAATGGCTACTCTATCAGGTTCGCTCTCAACCTCCAGTAGAATTAGCCTATCATACATATGATCTTGATTTTGTCAATCGCCATGTGAATTTCTCTTCTTTTTACTGCTCTTGTTGACTTTCGGCGTAATATGTATTACTGTTCACTGAAGTTCAACCTAAGAAGAAAAATTGAAGTAATTGTAAAGGGAGGAATTATCCATGAAGAATTTGCAAAGTGAACTTAAAATCGTTTCCAGATCGCTAGCATCTCTTTCCAAAAAAGTAGAAAAGCTCTCAAGTTCAGTGCAAAAGCCTAAAGCAGTGAAAAAAGCAGCTGCCAAGAAACCAGCAGCGAAGAAAGCGGCCGTCAAAAGAGCCGCATCGGCCGGCGGTAAAACCGTTCTTGACACGGTATTCGAAGCCATCAAAAGAAGTAAAAAAGGTGTGACCGTTGCGCAACTGAAGACAAAGACCCAACTCAATGCCAGGCAGTTGAGCAATGCACTTTACAAGCTTTCTAAAAAAGGCATGGTCGAAGCCGCGTCCCGCGGTCTGTATCTAAAAAAATAATACTCAACGCGTGTGAAAAAATAGTCTTCAAGGCACTTCTTGGTATGACGGAAGGTTGAAGACTATTTTTTTTGGTGCTGCCATTTGGCAAGGTATGAGGATTCTGTTATTCTCACCTCCCCCCCAAATAAATTCCAAATACGATCACCCTGAATTTTCGACAATTCCCTGTTGCCTATTGCAGAGCAGTTTGGTATGGTAATTGGCTTATTTTCTCTCGGGAAAGGACAACCCATGACCAAACAGGCGATCAATTCAGATCCCTTCAGAAAAATATGGGACTTTTTTTCTTCTGTTAAGTTGACCGTCGTGCTGTTGCTGACACTGGCGCTGACATCCATCATTGGCACGCTGATTCCACAAAACGAATCTCCGCAAGCCTATTTGAAGGCTTTTGGGGCTTTTCTCTATCGTTTTTTTGACGTTCTCGGTTTTTTTGATCTTTATCATTCCTGGTGGTTTCAGGCCTTGATGCTCTTACTGGCCTTAAATGTGCTGGTCTGTTCAATCGATCGGCTCTCCGCGACCTGGCGGATTATCTTTCCTGAACGTCCCAAATTTAACCTTTCACGCTTTCGGCGACTTGAACCCAAAGAGGAATTTACCAAAAACGGTCCCGCTGAAGCGCTTCAAAAGCCTTATCACGCCATTATATCCCGCAAATTTCGCTATTGCCGGGTTGAAAAAACCGACAGCGGCTATGCCATATTTGGAGAAAAGGGTCGCTGGACGCGTATCGGCGTATATATCGTTCACCTGAGTATTATCTGCATGCTCGTCGGGGGGGTGATCGGGTCCATCCTCGGCTTTGAAGGTTTCGTCAACCTGGCCCCGGGCGAGGGTTCCCAACAAATACAGCTTCGCAACCGCAACCAGGTGCTGAAGCTTGATTTTACGATCCGCTGTGATGATTTCAAGGTTCGCTTCTATCCTAGCGGCGCTCCCGAAGAATTTCGATCCAGTCTATCGATTATCGAGGGGGACGAAGTGGTTAAAACCCGGGATATTATTGTCAATGACCCCTTGCGCTACAAAGGCATCAGCATATATCAGGCCAGTTACGGACAGTTGCCTGCCCGGCAACAGGATATTCAGCTTCCGGATGAATTTACCCTGGTTTTCACCAGCAAGACAACCGGAAAGATTTACCGGACAAAAGCTAAGATCGGACAGAAGATTGAGATCGGGGAGGGTCTGGGAAATTTTATCGTCAATGAGTTCAAGACCTCATATAATTTTCGGGGCCAGGATCTCGGGGTGACTTTTTTCGGTACGCTTCATCAGAGCGATGGTGCTGAGGTGGATGTTGTGCTTCCAATTCAATTTCCAAGCTTTGACAAGATGGGACCCATTTTCAACAAAATGCGCAAGGACGATGTGGTCATTTCAATATCAGATATCAAAGCCGAGCCCGCCGAAATACGCTACTACACCGGTCTTCAGGTTTCCAGTGATCCCGGCGTCTGGGTAGTATATACCGGATTCATTTTGATCATTGCCGGTTGTTTTGTTACGTTTTTTATGTCCCACCGGCAAATATGCGTATGCGTCGACATCCTTGAATCTGGTAAAAAGTGCCGGATTATGATAACCGGTAGCGCGAATAAAAATAAACTGGGAAACGAACAAAAACTAAAATCGATTGCACAAATCCTCTCAGATGAGAGTCTTGACCTGGGGTGATGAAATCACTCACAACGTGGTTTTAATTTTCATCCGGGCTTTATTCCGTTAAACCAACTTGTAGGAACAATTAAGGATGAATTATGAGTGGTTCGCTGATATTGTCGATTGTTACCTTTATTTACGGGCTGGCGGGGTTTTTGTACATTTGCGCCTGGATTTTTCGAAAGCAAATTTTTGGCAGGATCGCGACTTGGGTGGCTCTGGTGGGGTTAAGCGGAAATACCGCCGGCATTTTAGTAAGGTGGGTGGAGTCTTACCAACTCGGGATCGGCCATGCGCCTTTTTCAAATCTATACGAATCCCTTGTTTTTTTTGCCTTGGTTATCGTATTGATTTATCTGATCATCGAACGTAAGATCCAAAACCGTATTATCGGTGCCTTTACCATCCCGATTGCCTGTCTGGTGATGGCCTATGCCTCCTTAAAACCCGGCATTACCAGTGCCATTCAGCCCCTCATCCCAGCCTTAAAAAGCAACTGGTTGATCGCCCACGTGATCACTTGTTTTATCGGCTACGCCGCTTTTGCCCTGGCTTTCGGTGTCAGCGCCATGTATTTGATGAAAAAGGGCCGGGACGACGAACCCATCACCTGGACAAAAATTGTCAATCCCTTGATATTGTTTGTCTTTGCAGCGTTGTTCAGCCGGGTTCTTTTTATTTCTAACTGGCTGGTCGCGACCCTCATTGCCATTCCGATTTGTCTTGGGTTTTATGCCATTGTTTACCTTGTACGCAATCTGCCGGCAGAATCCAAAGCCAAATTGCTGGATCGGTTTCCGGATACCCGAATTTTGGATGAGCTGGGTTACCAACTTATTTTGCTTGGATTTCTTTTTTTATCCATCGGCATAATTACCGGTGCCGTCTGGGCCAATTCTGCCTGGGGCCGATACTGGGGCTGGGATCCGAAGGAAACCTGGTCGTTGATTACCTGGTTTGTTTACGCAACGTTGCTGCATGCGCGTCTGATGCGAGGATGGCACGGTAAACGCATTGCATTTCTTTCCATGATCGGATTTGCAGCGGTACTGTTTACTTATTTTGGTGTAAACCTTTTACCCGGGTTGCACAGTTACGGATCTTTTTGATATCGGATTTTTCCTTGACAAAATCGGGATCGATACGGTACACAACCGCTGGTTTTTTGAACCGGTTGGTTTTTCCAACTGTCAAAGTCATTATGTTGATTGTTCGGATTGTTACGCAAAATTATCTACCCTAGCAGGACGGAGTTTCTATGAGTACAGAGGACAACGCGAAAGAGGTTTCCGCAGGAGCTCAGGATCGGCATTCCGCCACGCCCCCAACAGACCCTGGAACACAGGATCCGGCTAACGGTGCCGGAGGAACCATCACCCTGTTTTTCATCATCGGGCTGGTGGCCAGCCTGGTACTCGGATGGGTCATTTTCCCTCAACTGCTATATTCCAAGAAAGAACAGCCGGTTGATTTTAACCACGCCTTACACAACGAACTGGTTGAAGACAGCTGCGAAAGCTGTCATTTTTTTCGGGAAGACGGTACCTATTCCGGGGTTCCAAAATTGGCACAATGTATTGACTGTCACGAAGAGGTCAATGGGGAAGATCCAGAGGAAGAAAAATTTGTAACACAATATGTGGCCAAGGGCCGGGAAGTGCCCTGGTTGGTTTATGCCAGGCAGCCGGATTGCGTATTCTTCTCCCACATCGCCCATGTCAAAATGGGTCAGATGGATTGTGTCACCTGCCATGGCCATATCGGGGAATCCGAAAGCCTGAAGGTATACGAAGAAAATAGGATCACTGGATACAGCCGGGATATCTGGGGGAAAAACATTGCCGGCATTAAATGGAATTCATGGGATCGCATGAAGATGGACGACTGCGCAGAGTGCCACAAGAAAGATAATGTCAATCTCAGCAGTGTGCAGACCGGCAGAGGGGGTTGCTTTGTCTGCCACAAGTAATTGAAGATTGAAGAATGAAGATTGAAGATTTGTGGAGGTCGCTTCGCTCCGTCTTTTTAAAATGGGAGAATTCCTTAAATATTCAATATTCATTCGAAAATTCTCAATCATAGAATGGGGATAATTTGATGAAAGTAGACAGAAGAAGTTTTTTGTCCTTTGTTATCGGGGGGGCTGCCGGCACGGCGCTCTCGCCGTTGCCCTGGAAGTTGATCGATGATTCTTCCATTTGGTCTCAGAATTGGGCATGGACACCGGTTCCGGAAAGAGGTGAGATCAACTATGTGAACTCGACCTGCACCCTGTGTCCGGGAGGCTGCGGAATCACCGTTCGTAGGATCGGGGATCGTGTCATTAAAATCGAGGGTATGAAGGGGCATCCGGTCAATGACGGCGGGATCTGTGCCCTGGGCGCATCCGGCATGCAGCTTTTATACGGACCGACCCGAGTGAAAACCCCCCAAAAGAAGATCAATGGCAGGTGGCAGGCCATTTCCTGGGAAGCTGCCATATCCGAGGTCATCGAAAATCTCCAGGATTTAAGATCCAACGGCTTGTCTCACAGCGTTGCCTGTATTTGTGACTCCGATCGAGGCACCGTCCCGGCGCTTTTGAACAGATTTCTAACCGCTTACGGCTCGCCGAATTTTATCCGAACACCCTCGATCCAGGATAATTATGAGCTGGCGCTGCATCTGACCCAGGGGGTTCGAGCGCTTCCGGGATTTGATGTGCCGCACTCGGATTTCATTTTGAGTTTTGGCAGCGGGTTGATCGAAGGCTGGGAATCCCCGGTATACATGATCAAAAGTAAAAGCGTATTAAAGCAGAATGGAGGCCGCATGGAACAAATCGAACCGCGACTCTCCAAAACTGCCGCCAAATCTGATCGTTGGATTGCCGTTAAACCCGGCACAGAGGGGGCGATGGCGCTGGGCATTGCCAATGTCATCATCAACGAAGGATTGTATCACAGAGATTTTGTTGAAAATTATTCGGCCGGCTTTGCTGAGTGGAAACAGCTCGTTAATGACGGGTTTTCCCCGAGCACGGTGTCAAAAATTACCGGAAGCGAGGTTGCCGCCATCGCTTCCCTGGCCAGGGAGTTCGCCAAAGCTCGCCGGCCGCTTGCCATCTGCGGGCGGGGAGCGGGAACATTACCCGGCGGTCTGCAGGAGTTTTTGGCGGTCCACATGTTAAACGCGCTGGTGGGCAATATAAACAGGCCCGGCGGTATGGTGGCTGTCGCGGAATCCGATTACATCGACTGGCCGGACGCTGAGATGGATGAGATCGCTTCCAGGGGATTGCAACAGATCCGGGTCGATGCTGTCGGCGGTGCGGAAAATTCGCCTGCGCGTTATTTATTGAATCGACTACCGGAAGTCGTTAATGCTGCCGCTGAATCTCCCATCCGAATGCTTTTTGTTTCAGGGACCAACCCGGTGCATGAGATGGCCGATACCCAGGCAGTCGTCAAGGCCTTTGAAAAAATACCGCTGGTGGTCAGTTTTTCATCGTATATGGATGAAACCGCCGCCCAAGCAGATCTGATCCTACCCAATCATATTTATCTCGAGCGCTATGAAGATGTGCCTTTTGCCAGGGGATTTCCTAAACCGATCGTCGGACTGACCCAACCCGTCGTTCAACCGTT
>Ga0316189_10005258_pt1 | contig 12409 bp, 7 predicted proteins | sample LowCovwburrow_MG_FD_204930 | JGI IMG/M metagenome (GOLD analysis project Ga0316189, IMG submission 204930) | Coastal sediment microbial communities from Maine, United States - Lowes Cove worm burrow | ecosystem: Environmental > Aquatic > Marine > Coastal > Sediment | place: USA: Maine... | reverse complement strand
GTACTTTTAATAAATATAATAAGAAAGATTCATGACAGCAGAAGAAAAAAGAAACCCGGAAAAGGGTGAAAGGGCAATGATCGAAGGCATCTTTGAGGGCAGCCCGGATGCAGTGGGTGTGGCGGTTATCCGGCTGGATTGCGGTTGCCGCAAGATGGCGGCGGTCAACCTTGCCGGGGAACCTGCAAGTAAAATCATCATGTATCGCGATCAGGCGGAATCCATCTGCGACCAATGCAAGAAGGATAACGGCGATTTCATGCGGGTGGTGGAGCAGTTTATCAAATGGAACGAGCCGGAACCTGCTGAAGAGATGAAAAAAGAGATTTGGGCCAAGGTGTTGGGCACTGCGGAAGAACAGTCTCATTAATTGTTTTTGCCAGCCCGGTTCGATATTTCGGAAAATTCAGTTGCGTAGGTCTTGATTGAGTACAACGAAATCAGACAATCTGAAAAAATAACCTGTCCGCTTTCGCTTCACTCAAGCGGACCTACCTGATGGGTGGCTACGGGCTGGCGACAGATCAGCAGGATACCGATGCCCTGAAAGGGCAATATATATCAGCCCAGGGTAACATCCTGGGCAACAACATCCTTTATCGTTTCTTCTTCCGCGCTGTCCCAGAGCAGCCGGGGATCAAAACTGATGGCGGCAAACATGGTACAGAGGACAACCGCGCTGAAATACAAGGCTGCCGGTGCGGTGTCCACCGAGGAGAGGCTGCCGAATTGTACCAATGAGCAGAGCAGGGCAATGATAAAGATATCCAGCATGGACCAGCGTCCGACAAACTGGATAAAGCGAAACATCAAAGCTTTGTGACGAAGCCAGGTCGTCCATTGATGATGGATGGAGATCAGGATCAGGCTCATGCCGGTTATTTTGAACAGGGGCACCAGAACCGATGCGGTCAGGATAACCAGTCCGATACCGTAGGAACCCTCCTGGAAAAAATGGGTAATCCCGTCGATGATGGTGCTTTTGGTGACTCCCCCAGGGGAGGAAACCGACATGATGGGCAGCAGGTTGGCCGGCAGGGTGAGCAACAGAGCCGTCACGATCAGTGCCCAGGATCGGTCGACGCTGTTTTGTTTACGTATGTGCAGCATTTCTCCGCAACGGGGACAGTCTGTCCACCCTTCTTGGCTGATGGCGGCAAGGGGAGTGACCTTATGGCAGCTCTGGCAGAGGAGTAGTCCTGCTTCTCTGCCGGTCCGAACATTTGCGTCGGTTGCTATGACTAAGCTTTCTTCCTCCCCCTTCCGGTCTATCCTGTTCCAGAACAAGTCGTTATCTATGGATGCCTGTGCAGCCACGGTTGCTGCCACCAGGCCGATGAAACAAAAAAATCCTGGGTTATATTCTATTGTCGCTGCATGGTTCATCTTGATGATGGTGATGAACACGGCGATCAGGTAGATATCTGTCATGGCCCATTCGGTCAGATGATGATACCAATGCAGGAAAACCTTCATCCATTGTTGTTGCCAGCCGAGAAAGAGGCCCGCTGATACCCCGAAGAGCAGAGACAGGGTCATCAAAGGGCAGACAAGACCGGTCAACACCACCAGAATACCGACAAGAGACTCTCCCTGATCAAACATACTCAAGGTACTCTGATACAACGAGCTGCTTGTTGCTGCTCCCAGTATATTAAAGGTGAGCAGAGGCGCGAAGTTTGCCGGCAGGTAGAGCAGGAGACCTGTGAGCGAGAGAACTAGGGTTCTGCGGGCTGAATCCGGACGTTTTCTATGCAGGCGGCGCAGGCAGCGGGGACAGACCGGCGTATGGGTGAACGTGGGCTGAATTTTTTCCAACAGGAGATCACAGCCCGGACAGATGCTGAATTGATCCGTGAACCGAGCAGCAGAATGTTTTTTTTGGTCGATAGCCATAACCTGAGTGCAGGGTTGTTGTAGGGGCGAATCCCTGTGTTAGCCCTTAATATTCCGTGCGGTAATAAACGGGCAGGCACAGGGGCCTGTCCCTGCGGATTCCGATACGATCATTTTTACCTCTTCCAGAACGAAGGATAAAAAATCACCAGCGCAGAAAAGAGCTCCAGTCGTCCCACCATCATGTTCCAGGACAGGAACCACTTGCCCACATTGGAAATATAATAAAAATTCTCTGACGGCCCGATTTCGCCGAAGCCGGGACCGATGGTCATGAGGGCGGAGATAACAGAACTCATAGCCGTGACATAATCCATGTCATCCACCAGGGTCATAAAACACCCGCCGATAAAGATGATAAAGATATTAACGATAAAATAGCAAATCGCCATATTGATCATGGAAACGTCGATCTGCTTGCCGTTCAGCCGCACAGAGACAATAGACATGGGCTGGAAAAAGGATTTCCTGACTGTGCCCCAGATAAATTTACAGACAATGACATAGTGGACGATCTTGATGCCGCTGGCCGTTGAGCCTGCGCAACCGCCGATCAGGCAGGAAACATAGAGAAACATCTGGGCTGAGTGCGGCCATTGCTCATAATCCGCTGTGCCGAAGCCGGTGGTGGTGAGCAGGGACATGACCTGAAAGGTGCCGTAGCGGACAGAGTCCACGATGCCGGAATAGGTGCCGTGCCACCAGAGAATCAAGGAAACGGCAAGGCAAAAAAAGGCTATCAGGAACGCATACCATTTAAACTCGGTGTTACGGGCGATCTCCTTGATGCCGCCGTACATCATGTGATAGAGCAGGACAAAACTTGTGCCGCCGAGAAACATGAAGAAAATAATCACCCAGTCGAAATAGGCGTTATTATAAAAGCCGATACTGGTATTCTTCGGCGAATAACCGGAGGTGGACAGGGTGCCGAAGGCTGTACAGAGCGCATCGAACAGCTCCATTCCCCCACCTGCCAGCAGGATGACCTGAAGGAGATTGAGTCCCAGATAGACGATCCAGAGACGAACCATAGTATCCTTGGTCCGTGCGGCAAATTTTTCTCCGGTAAAGGATTGGCCCGGACTGGACTCGGCCCGAAACAGGCGTAAACCGCCCATCCCCTTGGGGAGAAAAAGAATGATCAGAGTGAGAAAGCCCATTCCGCCGAGGAGATGGGTTTCGCTGCGCCAGAAGAGCAGGCCGTGGGGCAATGCCTCAATATCAGTGAGAATGGTTGCTCCGGTGGTGGTGTAGCCGGACATCATCTCGAAAAAGGCATCCGTAAAGGAAGGAATGGAGCCGTGGATCATAAAGGGCAGAGCGGATGCGGAAGACACGATAATCCAGCCCGCAACTGCGATAATAATGCCGTCACGGATATTCAGTTCTGTATGCTTCTTGGTATAGAACCAGCCGGGAAGACCTATCCCGACATTGATCAGGATCGCAAGCAGAAAGGCCGTAACATCCGATTCCCCGTAATAGATTGCGCAAAACAGGGGAAACAGCATTGAGCTGCCGGTCGCTGTCAGCAGCAGGCCGATGATATGAATGATGGAGAGAAAATGCATAAATTTTCACCGTAAACTGCGGGGGGATTGAATTTCGGTTTTCAGTTTCACAGCGAACCTGTTATGTTGCTGTTCCTCGTCATATCTTCGACCTGTTCTGAGGTTATGTGCGAAGCTCCGGGGTGTTTTATCTTTTCCTTGTCCCCGGATCGGGGAGAAAAAATTGTACGTTATGTGGAGCCGAAGCAGGAAATATCCAGCCGCTCTAAGACATTATCCGATTTATACATAATACTTGTAAAAAAAACCATGACTGATTTTGATATCGCCGTGATAGGGGCCGGACATGCTGGCTGTGAAGCGGCATTGGCTGCCGCGAGAATGGGTTGCAAGACCTTGGTCTGTATTATTAATGCCGATACCATCGGGGCCATGTCCTGCAACCCGGCTGTGGGCGGGCTGGCCAAGGGGCATTTGGTCAAAGAGATTGATGCCCTGGGCGGGGAGATGGCAAAAAATATTGATGCCACCGGTATCCAGTTTCGCCGCTTGAACACCAGTAAAGGACCGGCTGTCCGTTCTTCCCGGGCCCAGGCGGATCGCCTCCTCTATCAGCAGCGGATGAAGACGGTTCTGGAGCAGCAGGAAAACCTGGAAATTCGCCAGACCGTGGTGGATGAAATCCTGACGGAAAATGATCGGGTGGTCGGTATCCGTACCTCTCTGGACGAGATCATCTCGGTCCGGGCCGTGGTGGTGGCCACGGGCACCTTTCTCAACGGTCTTATCCATATTGGGCTGAAAAATTTTCCTGCTGGCCGGATGGGAGATGCCGCTTCTACCAGCCTAGCAGAGTGGTATCGCCGGATAGGTTTTGAGGTTGGCAGGATGAAGACCGGCACGGTTCCTCGGCTGGACGGCAAGACCATTGATTACTCCTTACTGGAGCCCCAGTACAGTGATGCCCCTCCGGCCCTGTTCTCCTTTGCCAATGCGCATAAGGAAAAACCGGACCTGCCCCAGCTGCCCTGTTATATCACCTATACCAATGAGCAGACCCATGCCGTCATCCGGGCCGGAATCGGCCAATCGCCTATGTACTCGGGGATCATTGAAGGTATCGGTGCCAGATATTGTCCGTCCATTGAAGATAAGGTGATGCGCTTCCCGGAAAAGGGACGGCATCAGATTTTTCTCGAACCGGAAGGCCTGGATACGGTTGAGGTCTATCCCAACGGTATTCCCACCAGTCTGCCCCTGCAGACCCAGGTTGATCTGGTGCGTTCCATTGTCGGCCTGGAAAACGCCCGGATTATTCGACCGGGTTATGCCATAGAGTACGATTATATTGATCCCCTGGAGCTCAAACCCTCCTTGGAGACCAAGCGGATCAGCGGCCTGTTTCATGCCGGGCAGATCAACGGGACCTCAGGGTATGAGGAAGCTGCGGCCCAGGGCCTGATGGCGGCCATAAATGCTGTTCGGCTGGTACGTGAGCAGGAACCCCTAATTCTGGATCGCTCTCAGGCCTATATAGGAGTCCTTATAGATGATTTGGTGACCTTGGGCACCAAGGAGCCTTATCGCCTTTTTACCTCCAGGGCGGAATATCGGCTGCTGCTGCGCGAGGATAATGCGGATTTGCGTTTACGGGCTATCGGCTTTCAGCTGGGGCTGGTGGACGAGAAGACCTATCAGGGGTTTCTTGTGAAAAAGGAGGCTATTGAGCAGGGATGCGCGCGGCTCAATACGATTCGCCTCAAGCCCGTCTCCTCAGTCAATGAGGGATTGTCCGCCCTAGGCAGTACGCCGTTGACCCAGGCCATGACCCTGACGGAGTTGCTGCGCCGACCGGAACTGCGTTTGAAAGAGCTGACTCCTCTGGTTGCAGAGCAGGCTCCGGAGTTTTCTTTTTCCGAAGAGGAGCTTCGCTGTCAAGGGGAGATAGAGTTGCAAATCAAGTATGCTGGCTATATTAAGCGTCAGCAGGAGCAGGTTGATCGTTTCAAAAAACTGGAACGAACCAAACTGCCTGAGGATATGCAGTATAAGGGGCAGCCCGGCCTTTCCAATGAAGTGGTGGAAAAACTCAATCGGGTCAGGCCACTGTCCTTGGGGCAGGCATCACGTATTTCCGGGGTTACTCCGGCAGCGGTTTCTGTTCTTCAGGTGCATTTGAAGAAGATGGGTGTGCTGTAATCAGGATTTTTTTCTTTTCCCATTTCTTAGCGTTTCAGGTAGCATTTCAGTTTTTTTGTCGGCATCATGCAGTTCCTTCTTTCGCTGTTTTTTTTCAATATATCAGAATTTTTTTTCTGCTTTGGCCTTGACAGCGAGAAATAATGAGTGAATGCTCATCTGTTGCAGATATAATTGCAAACCCTGTTGTCGGCGACCCCGTATTTCTTGAGAATCATCCCGCGAAAACCTCTAAACAGCAATAATCAGCTATGCAGTTAAAATATTCAGAAAATTATCGTCTTGATAAGATGCTGCTTTTTTTGTTTACAGGGTGGACGATGCTGTTGGCCTTCCTGTTATATTGGAACATGCGCCATATGAAACGAACAACTCTGACTCTGGCGGAAAGCAATGCAAGAATTTTTTTACAGAAAGACATGCTGTATCGAGCATGGAGTGTTGCCCACGGCGGAGTCTATGTGCCGGTTTCGGAAAAAACCCGGCCCAACCCCTATCTTGATGTTCCGAATCGTGACGTGGTGATCGGGGGACGGCAATACACCTTGATGAATCCCGCGTATATGTTCAGGCAGGTTGCCGAGATGGGAGAGAAGCTCACCTCGATACAGGGGCGAATTACAGCCTTACATCCCAAAGGACCCGAGAATAAACCAAGCCCCTGGGAGAAAAAGGCCCTGTTGGCGTTTGAGCGCGGGTCGGAAGAGTACTTTGATGTTGCGCAGGTTGACGGGCGTTCTTCTATCCGTTTTATGCGGCCGGTGAAAGCTGAAAAGGCCTGTTTAGTCTGCCATTACGAGAGAACAGCGGGCCTGGGCAGCGTTGTCGGCGGAATAGGCATTGTTGTGCCCATGGAAAACTATCTTGAGCAGCATAATGAGAATATACATAAACTCTGGACGGCCTTCCTGGCAATTTGGTTTGCCGGTATCGGTATTATCTGCATCATGAATAAAGTGATTCGGAAAAATATTAGCAGACTCAAGCGGAGTGAACAGCAGAAAACCACTATTCTGAATAATATTGATAATGTCGGGATAGGGCTCCATATTATGGATAAAGATTTTCGTATCCGTTATGCCAATACAACAATGGAAAAATGGTTCGGCTATACAACAGATACCTTATATGTACGATCTTACTGCGAAAAAGATGCATCCTGTTTTCATTGTTCACCGGATCAGGTTCTTGAGCAAAACAGTACTGTTCGCTATGAGTTCACCTGTCAGGATCGGGTGTTTGATGTTGTTTCAGCCCCCGTGACCATGGAGGACGGAACTCCGGCAAAATTGGAACTTCGTCTTGATGTGACAGATCAAAAGACGGTGGAGGAAGAGCAACGGAAGACAGTTGAACTGCTCAAGGCTAAGGAGTCCGCCGAGTCGGCGACAGTTGCTAAGTCCATGTTTCTGGCCAACATGAGTCATGAAATACGCACTCCCATGAATGCTATTATCGGCATGTCAAAACTTGTCCTGGAAACCGAGCTGAACCGGGAACAGTATAATCTCATTTCAAAAGTATATATTTCTTCGTTGTCTTTGCTTGGTATTATTAATGATATCCTGGATTTTTCCAAGATAGAGGCCGGTAATATGGAGCTGGAGACAGTCGATTTTCGTTTGCAGGAGATTTTGGAGCATCTTGAAACTCTCATCCGGATTCGAGCCGAGGAAAAAGGGGTGATGCTCAGCATCGAGAGTGCCGATGAACTGCCTGATATCCTTCGTGGTGACCCCCTACGTTTGGGTCAGGCGCTGATCAATCTCGGGAATAATGCTGTTAAATTCACATCACAGGGAAGGGTTGATATCAAGGTGGAGCCTGTCAAGCTGCGGGAAGATAATAAGGATGATGAGAATAATGAGGAAAGTCCGTTGCTGCTCCATTTTTCTGTTACTGATACCGGTATCGGTATGGATGATGAACAGATGGGGAGGATTTTCCAGTCGTTTACCCAGGCTGACAGCAGCATTACCCGTCAATACGGCGGCAGCGGCCTGGGGTTGGTTATCAGTCAGAGACTGGTGGAAAAAATGGGCGGTAAAATTTTGACGGAGAGTGAACCGGGGAAGGGGTCCTGTTTCCATTTTACATTGCCTTTTGAGTCGGGGGACCGGGAAAAAACAAGAACAAAAGAGGAAAAAGAGGACGTTAAAAATGATTTAGAAGAAGATATCTCGTTCCTGGAAGGAAAAAAGATTCTTCTGGTGGAGGATAATGCCTTTAACCGGGAGCTGGCAACGATATTACTCAAAAGGAAGAAGCTGCTTGTCGTCCATGCGGAACACGGCGAAGAGGCCTTGAATTTTCTTAGCTCCGAAGAGGTCGATTGCGTGTTGATGGATATTCAGATGCCGGTAATGGACGGATATACAGCCTGTCGTGAGATCCGCAAGCAGTCCAGATTTAGAAAACTTCCTATTATTGCCATGACAGCAAATGTTATGGAAAGCGACGTGGAAAAAAGTTTGGAGGCGGGTATGAATGATCATATCGGCAAACCTCTGGACGAGGAGGAGGTCTTTAAAATTCTGATGCGGTGGATCCTCTAAGAGGACTCGGTTCATACCTGTTGTTTTTGATGTTTGATCAGGAGGGAACAGAGTTTCCGTTCGTGGTCCTTGGAAAGAAACAAAAACTTTAACTTCGTTCTGTTTTTCCGTATAAAAAATACCCGCCATCCCGCAGCAGGATTTTTGTACCCTTGCAGCGAAGAATTCGGCGATCAGGGAGAAGAGAGTATTCCTTCTGACATCCTGATGCGGTACGAATACTGTTTGTTTTGATACGCAGGATGTTTTGTGAATATTTTCTTGTTGGGCATAATAATTGCTATCAAAGAACTTTAGACTTACCGGGCGATTTTCGGCGTTTTTTACTCGGTCAGCTTGTTAAGTTTTTATTATTAATATTTTTTATGGCCAGACAGAATCACTTCTCAAAGAAGTTATGCCCGAACAGTATGACTGTATGAGAGACTGTATGCAAGACGTGCAAGGGTTTAAGCAGAACATATTATGCAAATATTTCATGTTGAAAAGAGACCGTTCATCAGAGTGCTGACGGTTTTGCTTCTGGGGTGGACCCTCCTGCTCGTTGTTTTGCTGTGTTGGAACAGATGGCATATGAGAAAGACCACCGTCTTATTGGCTGAAAATAATGCCAGGATGTTCTGGGAAAAAGACATGCTCTACCGCGCATGGAGTGTCTTCCACGGAGGGGCGTATGTGCCGATTTCTAAGGAGACAAAACCGAATCCCTATCTTGAGGTTGAACATCGGGAGGTGAAGATCGGCGGGCAGGAATATACCTTGGTTAATCCAGCATATATGTTCAGAAAGATTTATGAGACAGGACAGGGTAATACGACAATCCAAGGGAGATTGATAAGTCTTAAGCCGAAGCACCCGGATAATAAGCCGACACCCTGGGAAGCAAAGGCACTTCGCTCTTTTGAGTCGGGCAGCAAAGAGTTTATAGAACTTTCTGAAATTGAAGATGAATTTTTTCTCCGCTTCATGCGCCCTGTGAGGGTGGAAAAGGCCTGTTTGCGCTGTCATAAAGAGGAAAAAAAGAACGTCGGCGGGATCAGGGGAGGGATAAGCATCGTCGTTCCTCTGGAAGATCATTTTGCCTTGTTTCATGATAATTTCAATAAACTCTGTCGGGCTTTTCTTGCAATCTGGCTTGCCGGGGTTGCTATCATTCTTGTTACGTATCGCATTGTCAGGAAAGCCATCGGCTCGCTGATCCAAAGTGAACAGCAGAAAAGCACTATCCTGGACACCATGGACAGGGTCGGCGTCGGCCTCTATATTATTGATAAAACATATCGGATTCGTTACGCAAATAATACAATGGTCAGCTGGTTCTCCTGTGAACCCGATGCGATATGTTATGAATCCGTACATGACCGAGATACCCCCTGTTCTCTCTGCTACCTGGAACAGGTGGCGGATCGAAAAGAGACAGTGCGTTATGAATTGACTTTTAAGGAACAGTTTTTTGATGTTGTCGCCACCCCTATAACCCTGCAGGACGGGACACCGGGAAAACTCGAACTCAGGCTTGATGTCACAGACCGGAAGACGGTTGAGCGGGAACAACATAAGGCTATGGAGCTGCTGAAGGCCAAAGAAGTTGCGGAATCGGCAACACAGGCCAAATCAGTCTTCCTGGCCAATATGAGCCATGAAATTCGCACCCCGATGAACACCATTATCGGCATGTCGCAACTTGCCCTTGAGACGGGGCTGACCCCGGAACAGTATAACCTGATTTCCAAGGTGACTGTATCCTCCAGGCTGTTACTTGGTATTATTAATGATATTTTGGACTTTTCCAGGATAGAAGCAGGGAAAATGAAGCTGGAAAGAGTTGATTTTCGTCTGCAGGCTGTGCTTAATCAGCTCTCGGATATCATCCGAACCAAGGCTGAAGAGAAGGGGCTGTGTTTGCATATCGCCTCTTTCGACGATGTCCCGCAAGTCCTTCGCGGCGATCCGTTGCGCCTTGGTCAGGTGCTGGTCAATCTTGGAAATAATGCTGTCAAGTTTACCCGGAAGGGGCAAATTGATATCTGTGTCCGGCTTGCCGGACAGGAGGGAGGGGGGAGAGCAAGGCTCCGTTTTTCTGTTCAGGATACAGGTATCGGTATGAGCCGGCAGGAACAGACCCGGCTCTTTCAGTCATTCAGTCAGCTGGATAATGACATCACCCGACAATATGAGGGCAGCGGCCTGGGGTTGGCTATCAGTAAAAAATTGGTCAATATGATGGGGGGCGAAATTGCGGTGGACAGTGAACCGGGCAAAGGATCCTGTTTTTATTTCACTCTGGATGTTGAGACCGGAAAGCATGAAAAACTGCCTGAAGAACAGACAGGGGCGACAGTATCCACAGGCAGCGTGCCCGGCCTGGAAGGAAAAAAACTGGAAGGGAAAAAAATTCTTTTGGTGGAGGATAATGCCTTTAACTCCGAACTGGCGACCATCCTGCTCCGTCGCAAGAACCTGATTGTTTTTCACGCAGGCAACGGCAGAGAAGCTCTTGATTTCCTGCGCAGCAAATCTGTTGATTGTGTCTTAATGGATATTCAGATGCCTGTCATGGACGGATACACGGCCTGTCGGGAGATCCGTGGTCGAATGCAATTAAAGAAGCTGCCCGTTATCGCTATGACGGCCAATGTTATGAAAAGTGATATTGAAAAAAGCGTTGAAGCTGGTATGAACGACCATATAGGCAAGCCGCTTCATGAATATGAGATTTTTGCTGCTTTGATTAAATGGATGGTGCCGGATGGAAAAGCGAGATGTCTTTAATCTCAAGCTCCTGCCGAATTTGCACAGCTCTTGTTGATATCTCTCTAACTGAATAAAACAATTCCCATATTTAGTATCTGCTGAATTTCTTTTATGTCCGGTAATAACGTTGCGTTGTATGTGAATGTATGCAACCCTTGATTGGTTTTTTAAAAGTGCATTCAGTGAGCCGGATGCGCATGCCGACTAAAAAAACCTGCCAAGGGGAGTTCATCATGATTGAAATTTCGTTTAACTCGATGATCCAGTTTTTTCACCTTGAGAAACTTTCAAAGATCATGTTGAATTAGGGCATCTTTTTTAAGAAACTCGGGCTTGAAAAAATGGGGAGATTGGTCTAACGATAAAACTCTGGATTAAGCTTTGCGAAACCCTTCGACGTTCTAAAGCCAGGCCAACTCCCCAAAAAGAATGCGTGTAGGATGGCGGGGCAAAATTTAACTGGTCAAAATATACATATTATTATACCACTGAGCCCCCAATGTTGTCACCCGCTAAGAGAGGTCTCGTGGTTATCGGTAAAGAATTACCAGTTTTTATCACTGATTTTTTTGAAAAAATAGACGAAGGGGTTAGAAATCACAGTCCTGGCAACGGACTGTCAAGAACACAAAAGTACTGGTTGGATTTTTGTGTTTTAGCCACGCTGGCAACTAATTCGATATGCTGGGCAAAATTCGAAAAAGTCAGTTTGGGCAAGTACAAAAAGAAAGCCCTGTCCCGGATGTTTCGTCACTCCAAAATTCCTTGGCGTTTACTGTTTCAAGTGTCAGTAAATGCTCTTGTTTGTTTGTACAGGATTACCTGTGGAACTCTCAATATTGACGAGACGGACAATCATCGCTCCAAACGTACGAAAAAGATCTCGTGGGTCCATAAACTCAAGGACAAGGCGACCGGTGGCTATGCTATGGGGCAATGCGTGGTGTTTATTGTTTTCGTCACTCCAATCATTACCATCCCGGTAGGATTTAAATTTTACATGCCAGATCCAGATGTTACTCGATGGAGAAAAAAGTGCAAACAACTCAAGAAAATTGGAATACCGGCGGCTCAACGACCTAAAATACCGCCTAAAAATCCAAACTATCCTTCAAAAAACGAACTGGCGGTTCAGCTTCTCAAAGAATTTAAGGAAAAATATCCTGATATCAAAGTGAAATGTATCAATGCAGATGCATTATATGGTAACTGATGTTACGCAGCAGCCCCCAAGTATAGTATATTGGGGCCATGAATGCAAAATACCTTGATCTCTATACAGATTACCTGAGTGTCACCTTCGGATATGCCGCAGCCACAGGTTTGTCGAAAATATTGGACGGTGAAATAAGTCATGATAAATTCACACGTTTTCTCGCGGATGGAGAACTCACGTCCGGAGGCCTCCGGAAACAGGTCAAACCGGTTGTCCGGGAGGCGGAATCCGATGACGGTGTCCTGATATTCGACGACAGTATTCAGGAGAAACCG
>Ga0316189_10005257_pt1 | contig 12413 bp, 10 predicted proteins | sample LowCovwburrow_MG_FD_204930 | JGI IMG/M metagenome (GOLD analysis project Ga0316189, IMG submission 204930) | Coastal sediment microbial communities from Maine, United States - Lowes Cove worm burrow | ecosystem: Environmental > Aquatic > Marine > Coastal > Sediment | place: USA: Maine... | reverse complement strand
TGTTTTTCTCACCGGCGCACGCGCGCATATATGAAACCTGGTGTATCGGCGGTATGTGGGGCCAAATTGAAAACACAAAACGCGATATCGTGGCAATGGTGGAAGAGACAGCAAAACGTTTTGACAAAAAGCCATTTCCAGTATGGGACTTCAGTGGTTATAACAGCGTGACGACAGAACCTGTACCTGAAAAGGGTGACAGGAAGAGCCTGATGCTGGGATACTGGGAAGGCTCGCATTATTCAAGGGTAACAGCCGGGCTTGTGCTTGAAAGAATGTTTGGTGGCAATGCTGCTGTACCTGATGATTTCGGGGTGTTGCTAACGGGCGAAAACATCGATGAGCATTTACGAAACATATATCAACAGCATGTCGAATATGCTGCTTCAAATCCCCGCGTGATAGAAGAAATAGGCTCATTGGTGCGTAACTAATAAAGCCCTGGCGGATTATCTGTGCGCTGATGCTTTTTCAATAATGTCGAGATAATCAGAAACAATATGGCTGAAGCCAGCAGTCGCCTCGGCGACATTGTTCTCCAGTGATTGCAGCGCTTGCGGGTTGGCAAGAAAATGCTGCAACTGTTCACATAACTTATCTACAGAGGCGACCTGCACGGCGGCATGCTTGCTCAGCATCAGGCGTGCTTCTTCATAGAAGTTTTCCATCGATGGGCCGAAGATCACGGCCTTGCCGAAATGTGCGGGCTCCAGCAGGTTGTGCCCGCCCCTGGGAATAAAAGAGCCGCCCATGATGACCAGCCTGGCGCCGGCAAACCAGTTGTTGAGTTCGCCCACGGTGTCGAGCAGGTAAACCCGTGTTGTGTCCGTTATCTCATCGTTCCTGCTGCGCACCGCGACCCTGTCAGTCAGGCTGTGTAACTGTTTGAGTATCTCCTCGCGGCGCTCAGGGTGGCGCGGTGCAATCACCAGCAACTCGGGCCTGTCCAGCTTTAACCAGCACCGCAGGATTTTTATCTCTTCATCGGCGTGTGTTGATGCAGCCACTATGTATTCAGCGTTTACCCTCGGTTTTTCTATTGCCTGCGATGACGGTGGTGAATACTTGAGGTTGCCTATAAGCGAGACCTTGTTCTTGTCGGCGCCCAGTTTTATAAATGCAACCCGGTCAGCCTCACTGCGTGCGTAAATATGATCGGTGAGGAGCAACAGCTGACCAAGCACTTTGCGCACCCATTTGTAGGTTGACGTGGTTTTTGGCGACAGGCGGCCATTAATAATGACAACAGGTATTTTTCTGCTGTGGCATATGCTGAACAGGTTGGGCCACAGTTCCGTTTCCAGAACATACAGTGCAGTTGGCTTGATCGCGGTGACAAATAATGTGACGGACAGCATCCAGTCAAACGGTAGATAGGCGTGAAACAGATAAGGCTGTTGCTGCCTGGTAACAATTTCTGCACCGGTCGGTGTGTTGGTGGTGATGAGAAAATTCTGCTGCGGATTGCGCCGGTGCAATTCATGCAGCAAAGGCAGTGCGGTATTGACCTCGCCGACGGAAGCGCAATGCAGCCACAGGCAATTTTCCGGAATAGCGCCGAGTCCAACACCCAGTCTTTGTTTTAAATAACGCAGCTGCTTGTGGCGAACCGCTTTCCAGCAGAGGTAGCTGAAGGTCAGTGGAATCAACAGAAAGTTAAGCAGGCGGTATAAGAACATGATGTTGACTGGCCGTTAACACATACACGTAGGAGTGACTTTAGTCGCGAATGAATCTCGCGACAATCTTTTTTCGCAGCTAAAGCCACTTGAATGGTAACTTTCACCTGAAATCCGGAAGATTAAGGATGCTGGGATGTGTACCGATATCAAAGCCTGAATATACATTTATTTACTCTCGCAAAGACGCCAGGGGCGCAAAGAAAAAACAAGATGCTATTTCTTGTAAATAAAAACACATAAAAAACTTTGCGCTCTCTGCGCCTCTGCGAGAAAAAATAAGAGATGATTCTTGCATGCTAGCCATAGAATTTCCTACGCATCCCATTGCAGACATGCCGTTAATAGATTGGCGGCTCACCGGGCGGCCTTTTTTTAAAACGCTTGTGCACCCAGCCGTACTGCTCTGGATTGGCATAGACCATGTCTTCTATGGCCTTGTTGATGCGCGCGGAGTCTTTCTCGATATCATCTGATGGAAAATCCTCCAGCGCCGGCAATATCACCAGCTTGTAGCCCCGGCCCCTGTCCAGCCTGAGGGGGTAGAACGGAACAACCCTGGCGCCGGTCATCTCTGCCATACGCGCGGTTGCCGTCAGTGTTGAAGCAATGCCGCCAAGGAAGGGTGTGAACACGATGTCCTGATCGGAAAAATCCTGGTCTGGTGCAAACCAGGTGGCACGTCCCTTGCGCAGGCCGCGTATCAATGCACGCACGTTCTTGTTTTCGATCAGTTCCTCGCCGAAGGTCGAGCGGTAGTGGGCCATCACAGCATTGAACATCGGGTTATGTGCTTTTTTATATACGCCGTTATACACACCTTTCAGGGTGGTCTGCAGTCCGATCAGCATGGCACCGATTTCCAGCGTGGTGAAGTGGCCGGTGAGCAGGACAACACCTTTCCCCCTGGCCAGTGCTTCGTCGAGGTGCTGCTTGCCTTCAACTTCACAGATCGAGCGCATATGGTCGCGGTTGCTCCACCATGCCTGTGCCCCTTCAAAAATAGAAATACCGAGGCTTTTGAAGCTGGCAATATTCAATGCGCGAATCTGCGCTTCATCGTAGTCGGGGTAGGCCTGCTTGATGTTAATGCGTGCAACGCGGCGGCGCGAAGGCACCAGCCGGTAAACCAGTAAACCGAGACCGGCGCCGATAGCCTGGGTCCATCGTAGCGGCAGCATGGCCATCAATCGCAACAGGCCAAACACCAGCCACATCGGCCAGTATTTAGGCGCAAGATAATCACGCGCATTAAGCGGAATAGCGTTGCTCATGTTTTTATAACAATAGTCAAACTTGATGCCGGCTTTTATTAAGTGGCGAGGGATGAGTAGCGAGGGGCGAGGTAAGGATAATAAAGTAACGTGCGCCGCGCACACCGTAGCCAGTCAGACATCGTAGGGTGGATTAGGCGCTAGCCGTAACCCACCAATTTTCTCGCCACTCTTTCCTCGGCCCTGAAAAAAACTAGTATTTGCGAGTCTGGTTCGTGTCGTTTCTCACCAGCCACTCGTTCATTTTCCACACGTCTTCGCGCGTCAGCGAACCAGTCGCGCGCTGCAGTTGCAGCAGTACCAGCAGGTATTCGTAGCGGGAACGCGCATAGTTGCGTGCAGCCTCGTACTGGCGGCTCTGTACCAGCAGGACGTCAACACTGGTACGGGTGCCGGCATCGAAGCCGGCTTCGGTGGCTTCCACCGAGGTTTCCGCCGAAATTAGCGCCTGGTAGAAAGCCTGCACCGATGATACCGAAGCCTCGACGCCGAGGTAGGCATTGCGTACCTCTTGCACCGTAATACGGGTGGCCTGGTCTACCGCTGCCTGTGCCGACCACACCTCGGCATTGGCCTGACGTACCCTTGAACTAATGCCGCCACCCTGGTAAATCGGTATCTGCAGTTGCGCACCGACCGAGTTTCTGGTGTTGTCAGCACCGCCGAAGGTGCCGCCGAATACACTGCCGTCTGCCGAATCATAGGTGTGTGCTGCGTTGAGGTTCAATATAGGGTAGTGCCCCGCGCGATTGGCTTCGTAGTTTTCCTTGGCCGCAGTCAGTCCAAACCGCGATGCTTTCAGGTTAAGGTTGCCGTCCAGCGCCCTGCCCTGCCACTGGTTGATGTCAGCTGGCTCGGGCAGCAGCAGGGGAAATTTTTCCGCCAGTGGTACCAGCTCGTCGATCGGGTCACCAACAATGACACGCAGGGCCTCGATACTGTTGCGCAGCGTGTTCCTGGCCACGATTTCATTGGCCACGGCATTATCATAGGAAGCCTGCGATTCGCGTACGTCGGTAATCGCGATCAAACCGACATTGAAGCGTTCCTGGCTTTGCTCCAGCTGGCGGCCGAAGGCTTCTTTCTCGGCCTTGGTAAAGGCAACGTTGTCCTGGGCTCCGAGCACGTTGAAGTAGGCCTCGGCAACACGGATGATCAAATTCTGCTTGGCCACTTCATAGCTGGCGGCGGCTTGGGCTACCAGCTCCTGGCTCTGTTCCATCGCATCCCAGAATGCCTTGTTGAACAGGACCTGGTTCAGGGTGACATCGTAGCCCTTGTCGGTGTAATTCGAATCAACGTTACCAATGCTGCCGGTCGAATTCTCGCGGCTGGTATCGTTGCGCTGGTAAAAACCACTGGCCGTGAGGTCGGGCAGCAGGTTGGCGCGGCTTTGTGGATAGAGTTCTTCCACAGCCATGTAATCGGCCAGCGCCCCGCGCAGTGTGGCGTCATACTGCTCGGCACGTTCCAGCGCTTCCTTCAGGTCGAGTGCATGAATGCCCGAGCTGAAGATAAGAGCGATCGCCCCAATGGAAAAACTGATACGAAGTGACATGAATGAAGCCTCTTTATTGTGTTTAGTACGTTGCCATGTCGACATCGACACTTCTGGCCCAACCCTCAATCCCGCGATTGAGATTTATGACATTAGTGAAGCCGGCCTGTTCCAGGTAGTAGGCAACCCTGCGGCTGCGCACACCGTGATGGCATATAACCACGGTCTCCCTGTTTTTATCAAGCTGGTCGAGGTTGGCGGGAATAGTCGACATCGGGATCAGCACACTGTTATCCAGCTTGCAGATTTCATACTCCCACGGCTGGCGGACATCCAGCAATAATGGTTGATCATTAACAGACTCAAGATAGCTCTTGAGCTCTTCGGCTTCAAACTCACGCATAAGTAATACAGCAACAGCTTAAAAAACGAATTCGGCAGGCTTCTCTGCGTTTATCAATGGATCGATGCAGGTTTCGAACAGCTCATCCAGAGTCCATTCATTTTTGCCGATGCGTGTCACCAGCAGTGCCTTCATCACCGGTGCCTCACCGACGACGACGAACATGCGGCCGCCATCTTCCTTCAGTGCCTTCTTGTAGAAATCGGGAACCTCGGGCAATGAACCCATAATCGCGATGCAATCATAGAATGGCTTCTGCTCCCACTTGCTGGAGCCGTCACCTGTGCCAAGGGTTACATTTGTGATCTCGAAGCGGGCCAGGTTGTTCTCGGCCAGCGCAATCATTTCCGGGTTGATATCGACACTATCGACGTGGCGCGCCAGCGTGGCGAGGCAGGTGGTGATATAACCGGTGCCGGTGCCGATCTGCAGCACGGTGTCATCCTCGGTAATTGCCAGGCTCTGCATTATGCGACCCTCAATCACCGGGTTCAGCATGTGCGAGGTGCGGCCTTCGTATTCACCGATGGGAATAGGCATATCCGCATAGGCCAGCTGCTTGCAGTCCTCAGGCACGAACTGCTCACGGGGGATATTGCCAATCACGTTCAACACCCGCGGATCGAGCACGTCCCAGGGACGTACCTGCTGTTCCACCATGTTGAACCGGGCCTGGTTGTAGTCCATCTCGTTCATCAGAAACTCACCCACTGCATACCTTATATAGAGGCCGCGCATTTTACCTGAAAAAGGCGCTGAATGGCGCCTTTTTCAGGGGCGAGGGACGAGGGACAAGTGGCGAGGCGAAGTATATATTCAGACCGGACAAGTACCGTTTTAAACGAGACATCCGGCGTATACAGGAAGTTCCTTCGCCCCATGCCACTTTTCCCTCCCCACCGTACCTATGGGAATGCCACTCATTAATAGGTTATTATGTGTCCTCTGTGACATTAATACCCGGTTAGAAAACATGAGCGCAATCCCAGACGAATTTATCCAACGCACCGCCGAGCTGTCTTCATCATCCACCCAGCCACTGGATGGATCACGCAAGATCTACGTGCAGGGCTCGCGCCCCGACATCCGGGTGCCGATGCGCGAAATCGAGCTCGAAGACACCGCGGCCAGCTTCGGCGCCGAAAAAAACCCGCCGATCCCGGTCTACGACACCTCGGGCCCGTACACCGACCCGGTCGTCAAAATCGACCTGCTAAAGGGCATGCCCGATGTCAGATCCAACTGGATCGACGAGCGTGACGATACCGAATGGCTGGACGGTCCGTCGTCCGAATTCGGCCAGCAGCGCCACAACGATCCCGCACTGGCCCACCTGCGTTTCGAACACCTGCGCAAGCCGCGCCGGGCCAGGGCCGGGCACAATGTGTCACAAATGCATTACGCCAAAAAAGGCATCATCACCCCGGAGATGGAATACATCGCCATCCGTGAAAGCATGAAACTGCAGGAACTGCGCACCAATCCCGAGTATGACAAGGTATTGATGCAGCACCCCGGGCAGTCCTTCGGCGCCAACCTGCCGCACGAAATCACCCCCGAATTCGTCCGCGACGAAGTCGCCGCCGGCCGTGCCATCATCCCGGCCAACATCAACCACCCGGAACTGGAGCCGATGATCATCGGCCGCAACTTCCTGGTCAAGATCAACGGCAACCTCGGCAACTCGGCGGTGACCTCGAGCATCACCGAAGAAGTCGAAAAAATGGTCTGGGGCATCCGCTGGGGCTCGGACACCATCATGGACCTGTCCACCGGGCAGAACATCCACGAAACCCGCGAATGGATCCTGCGCAACTCGCCGGTGCCCATCGGCACCGTGCCCATCTACCAGGCACTGGAAAAAGTCAACGGCGTCGCCGAAGACCTGACCTGGGAAATATTCAAGGACACCTTGATCGAACAGGCCGAGCAGGGCGTGGACTACTTCACCATCCATGCCGGCGTGCGCCTCAAATACGTCCCGCTGACCGCGAAGCGCGTCACCGGCATCGTCTCCCGCGGCGGTTCCATCATGGCGAAATGGTGCCTGGCTCACCACGAGGAGAGTTTCCTCTACACCCACTTCGAAGACATCTGCGAAATCATGAAAGCCTACGACGTCTCGTTCTCACTCGGCGACGGCCTGCGCCCGGGCTCGATCGCCGACGCCAACGACGAAGCCCAGTTCGGCGAACTGGAAACCCTGGGTGAGTTAACCAAGCTTGCATGGGAGCATGATGTGCAGGTCATGATCGAAGGCCCCGGCCACGTACCCATGCAGATGATCAAGGAGAACATGGACAAGGAACTCGAAGACTGCTTCGAAGCCCCGTTCTACACCCTCGGCCCGCTGACCACCGACATCGCCCCGGGTTACGATCACATCACCTCCGGCATCGGCGCCGCCCAGATCGGCTGGTATGGCTGCGCGATGTTGTGTTACGTCACACCGAAAGAGCATCTCGGTTTGCCGAATAAGGAAGATGTCAGAATCGGCATCATCACCTACAAGATCGCGGCACACGCGGCCGACCTGGCCAAGGGCCATCCCGGCGCCCAGATCCGTGACAACGCGATGTCAAAAGCGCGGTTTGAATTCCGTTGGGAAGACCAGTTCAGGCTGGCGCTCGATCCCGAGCGGGCGCGTGAGTATCATGACCAGACCTTGCCGAAGGAAGCGCATAAGGTGGCGCATTTTTGTTCTATGTGTGGGCCGAAGTTTTGTTCGATGCGTATCTCGCAAGATGTTCGGGATTACGCGGTGGAGCATGGTATAAGAGATATTGATGTTGCGCTAGACCAGGGTATGCAAGAGAAGGCTGAAGAATTCAAGAAGGCTGGCTCTGAAATATACTCTGAAGTTTGAGAGGGGATGAATAAATTTGCCAGAAGCAAATTTTCACAGTATGAAGATTTCAGTTTATGGTTCTACAGGATTTATTGGTAAGGTGTTTTGTAAAATGTACCCTACTGATGTTGTTAAAGTCAGCAGGGACGACAGAAAGCCCAAGTCCAATGAGATCCTGTATCTTATCAGTACAACAAGTAATTATAATGTCCTTGAAAGTACGACAATTGACGTCGATACGAACTTAAGAGTATTTTCTGAGGTGTTGTCTGAATGCAAGCGGAACGACATCACAATTAACTATATCAGCAGTGGCTTTGTCTATGGAAACGACATTATTAATGCTGCTGAAAATGATTATTGTGATCCCAGGGGGTTTTATTCAATCACTAAACGAGCGGCAGAGCAGTTGCTTATATCATTTTGTGAAACCTTTGATGTTAAATACAGAATATTGCGTCTTGCTAATGTCTATGGCACAGAGGATATTGAAAGTTCAGGCAAAAAAAATGCTCTTGGTTATTTAATAGGTTTGTTAAAGGAGAATAAAGATGTAAATCTTTATGATGGAGGTGATGTGTTAAGGGATTATCTTCATGTCGAAGATGTATGCGCCGCTATAAAACTAGTAATAGATAAGGGCGAGACAAATAGTATATATAATATAGCGAGCGGTAGACCATTAAAATTCTACGACATTATTATGATCGCAAAAGAGTACCTCGGTAGTAATAGTACTATTAAAGCAATTGAAACCCCAGGGTTCTACAAACAGGTTCAGGCAAAAAACTTTTCATTAAATGTTAAAAAATTAAAGGCGTTGGGGTTCAAAGAAAATATGCCTATTGAAAAAGGAATAAAAGTACTATGTCACTAAACAAGTTAATTTCAGAATTTATAGCGAATGCTAGAAAAGAGGACGATAGGCTTTTCCCTTTTATGGCGAATACAAGCGATTTTAATGAAGATAAAGATTCTGTCTATTACTCGGGGCCATATTGGGATGATCGTGAAATTGAAGCTATGTTTAAAAGTATACTCAAAGGAAAATGGCTCTCGGCTGGTGAGGATGTAAACAGATTTGAAAGGAGATTTTCAAAGAAATTTCATAAAGCGCATTCCGTTATGGTTAATTCGGGCAGTTCGGCCAACCTGGTCATGATTGCTGCCCTAAAAAAATATTATGGTTGGCAAGACGGAGACGAGATTATAGTTTCGTGTGTTGGGTTCCCGACAACCATTAATCCCATAATTCAAAACAACCTTAAACCGGTTTTTGTGGATATAAGTTGGGATGATCTGAACTGGGATCTAAATGATGTTGAAAAGGCCATCACTCCGAATACAAAAGCGGTCTTTTCTTCTCCCGTGCTGGGTAATGCATATGATCTCGATAAACTGGTAAGCATTTGTGACGATAACAAAATCGCAATTATTGCGGATAATTGCGATAGCCTTGGTAGTAAATGGAATGACGATTACTTGACGGATTGCGCAGTAGCTGCATCTTGCTCATTCTATCCTGCGCATCATATAACAACCATCGAAGGTGGAATGGTATCTTCTGATGATGAAGAGATAATTGATCTTGCCAGAAGCTTTGCCTGGTGGGGTCGTGGTTGCTATTGTGTAGGTAAGCAAAACCTGCTGGCCAACGGAGCGTGTGGGAAGAGATTCAGTAAATGGATTGAGGGCTACAATGAAAATGTTGACCATAAGTATTTATTTACCAATATAGGATACAACCTTAAGCCCACCAATTTTCAAGGTGCAATTGGCGTCATGCAATTAGAAAAATTTGATGATGTACATCAAATACGACGTAACAATAAAGAACGAATTGGTGAAATATTTGAACGAATAGAAGGGTTGAGAACAATCAATGAACAACCGGAGGCAGAAACCAGCTGGTTTGGTGTCCCCCTTGTCTGCCGTAACAAAGAACAAAAGCAAAGCCTGGTCAAGCATCTGGAAGAAAACAGAATTCAGACGAGAAATTATTTTGCTGGAAACATTCTGCTCCATCCCGCCTATAGGGAAATTGATGATTACCAGAAATTTCCAATTGCAAATCAGGTCATGGATAAAGTATTTTTTGTTGGATGCTCACCAACAATATCAAATGAAATGATTAATTATATTGAAGTTGTAGTAGATGGGTTTATATCAATGTCGCATCATAATTAAACAAGAAAAATGAGTGACAAAGTCGCTATATACTGTGTTTGCTTCCCTGATCATGAGCCGAGAAAGCAGCAAAAAAACCAGATAAACATCATGTGTAATGCCCACGGTATTTCAGATGAATACCGTAATAGTTTGGCAAAAAAAGGATTTGTATTTGATGATACAAACGAAAACATTTCTGAACTGAACTGGGCTCTTGGTGATTTAACTGCAACATATTGGATCTGGAAGAATTCAAATTACGATATTGTTGGAACAAGCCAGTACAGGAGGTTCTGGGATAAATCAATTGAAAAAATGAAGTTTTCTAAGAATACTTTGTATGTTCAGGAGCCTGTTGATTTGGCTGAATCAATAAAAGATCAATATATAAGATGTTGTGGTACATACGGGATTTCTATCTTAGAAGAATTAGTGGAGAAAAAAGAGATTCCTCTAACGAAAGAAATGCTTGAGAAGACGTATTCTCAGAGTGAACTGCACTCATGTAATATGTTTATTGCCCATAAAGATACTTACAATCAGTTTTGTGAAATACTATTCGACATTGTCTTTAAAATATATCATAAAGCAGGTGATGGCCTGCTAGAACTAGATAAATATCAAAGGAGGATGCCGGCGTTCATGGCAGAAAGAATAGTTATGGCGCTTATTGTCAACAAGGAACATTTTTTCCCAGACCTGAAAGTGGTTCACTTAAAATGGTCCGTAAAAAAAGAAATAACATTGGGACGATTGATTAAAAATTTAAAACGGTTGATCAGGTAGGTGATCTCACCACTAAATAGAAAAAAGGTCAGAGAGTTAGAGTAAACATAGTAAACATAGACACCCATTGATTAGTAGTAAAAGTAAACATAGACACCCATTGATTAAAAATATAAAACATTCACTTTCTTTAATATTTCGTCGGTAATAAAAATATGAGTAATACCGTGAGAACCTGTTTATCAGGCTTTATCGCCTATGAAGCACACGGGTCTTTTATTAAACAACAGAGAACCATGAACTGATTGACCCTGTAAATTAAATTGTGTAACTGCTCATTAATTAATACCCTAACCTACAGGATAATTAATAATGAGTATAGTTATGGACGAGAAAGAGATGAGAGCCTTGGCAGCCCAGCTGGCCAAGAACATAAAAACAGAAAAAGACTTAGGTGATTTCAGTCGTCAGCTTAAGAAAATGACGGTTGAAGCGGCACTCGGCGCTGAGATGGAAGAACACCTGGGTTATGCCAAACACTCACCAGAAGGCCATCACACAGGCAATAGCCGTAATGGTTTTAGTGGAAAAACACTGAAAGGCAACCACGGTGAAGTCGATATTAACGTGCCACGCGATCGCAATGGCTCGTTTAAGCCTCAAATCGTACACAAAGGCCAAACCCGCCTGACAGAGTTTGATGATCAGATATTAAGCCTGTATGCCAAAGGCATGACCACTCGAGACATCGTCGATTGCTTCAAGGAAATGTACGATGCTGATGTTTCTGCAGGCCTGATCTCACAGGTCACCAATGCCGTACTGGAACAGGTGCATGAGTGGCAGTCTCGACCTTTAGATGAAGTCTATCCCGTCGTTTACCTGGACTGCCTGGTGGTAAAGATCCGCCAGGACAAGCGGGTGATCAACAAAGCAATTTATATTGCACTGGGTATCAATCTAGAGGGACATAAAGAGTTATTAGGGATGTGGATATCTGAAAATGAAGGCTCTAAATTCTGGCTATCGATCTTGACCGAGTTACAAAACCGGGGCATTAAAGATATGTTCATTGCCTGTGTCGATGGCCTGAAAGGCTTTCCAGAAGCGATTAACACAGCCTACCCTGATACCAAGGTACAGCTTTGTATCGTGCACATGGTTCGTAACTCGCTACGTTTCGTTACCTGGAAGGATCGTAAGGCAGTGGCCGCAGATCTTAAGAAAATATATTCATCGCCATCAGTGGATGAGGCGGAGCGAGAGCTGGCTAATTTTGGTGAAGTCTGGGATAAGAAATACGAGACGATATCAAGATCATGGAATGAACACTGGCCGAATTTAATCACTCTTTTTGACTACCCAGATGAAATTCGAAAAGTAATTTATACCACCAATGCGATCGAATCACTGAATAGCGTGATCCGTAAAGCCATCAAAAACCGGAAGATATTTCCTCACGATAACTCGGCATTAAAGGTAACCTGGCTAGCCATTCAGGCAGCTTCTAAGAAATGGACCATGCCGCTGCATCATTGGAATGTTGCATTGAATCGGTTTATGATCGAATATCAAGGCCGGTTACCGAGAGGTTACTAGTCATTGAGCAACCGGGCAGTTACACAGAATTATTCATAAACATAGACACCCATTAATTAAGAACATAGGTAATAGCCAGTTCGCCCACATCACCCAGCAACAGTCCGCCCAGGAACATGGTGGCAATGATGGTTACCGCATAGGTTTCAAACAGATCGGCTGCCATGCCGGCACAGTCACCGACGTTGTCACCGACGTTGTCTGCAATCACTGCGGG